>Ga0066388_100000025_pt1 | contig 41205 bp, 41 predicted proteins | sample PanSoiMetaGPlot6_FD_64539 | JGI IMG/M metagenome (GOLD analysis project Ga0066388, IMG submission 64539) | Tropical forest soil microbial communities from Panama analyzed to predict greenhouse gas emissions - Panama Soil - Plot 6 (Hybrid Assembly) | ecosystem: Environmental > Terrestrial >...
CAGCGCGGCTACCGCTGCATCTTCGTGATGAGCGACAAGATGAGCGAGGAGAAGGTCGCGCTGCTGCGCGCGTACGGCGCCGAGGTCGTGGTGTGCCCGACGGCCGTGCCGCCCGAGCATCCCGACTCCTACTACTCGACGGCGGAGCGGCTCGTGCGCGAGACGCCGGACTCGTTCCGGCCCGACCAGTACTCGAACCCGGCCAACCCGGCCGAGCACGAGCGTTCGACCGGCCCCGAGGTCTGGCGCCAGACCGCCGGGCGCGTCACGCACTTCGTCGCCGGCATCGGCACCGGCGGCAGCATCACCGGCGTCGGCCGGTACCTCAAGGCGCAGAACCCGGGCGTGCACGTCGTCGGCGCCGATCCCGAAGGGTCGGTCTACTCCGGCGGCGCCGGCCGCCCGTATCTCGTCGAGGGCGTCGGCGAGGACTTCTGGCCGACCACCTACGACCCGTCGGTCGTCGACCGCGTCGTCAAGGTGAGCGACGCCGAGTCGTTCGCCATGGCGCGGCGCGTCACCCGCGAAGAGGGACTGCTCATCGGCGGCTCGTGCGGCACCGCCGTGCACGCCGCGCTCGTCGTCGCCCAGGAGCTCGGCCCCGACGACGTCGTCGTCGTGCTCGTGCCCGACTCGGGTCGCAACTACCTGTCGAAGATCTTCGACGACCAGTGGATGATCGACTTCGGGTTCCTGCGTCGGGGCGAAGGGCCGTGCGCCGGCGACGTCCTCGGCGCCAAGGACCGCCGTGTGCCCGAGCTCGTGCTGATCACACCCGACCAATCGGCGCGCCACGCCATCGGCATGATGCGCGAGCTCGGCATCTCCCAACTCGTCGTGAGCGTGACCACCGAGCAGCCGCTGGCGGCGAAGGAGGTGAGCGGTGTTGTCAACGAGCTCGACCTCATGGACCGCGCCTTCGGCGACGCGTCCGTGCTCGACCGGCCGCTGAAGGAGATCATGAGCCCGGCGATGCCGATGGTCGGGACCGGGGAGCCCGTCTCGGCGCTCGTCGGCCAGCTCGATCGGGCGCCGTCGGTGCTCGTCCTCGAAGGCGGCCATCCTGTCGGCGTGCTCACCCGGTCCGACGTGCTCTCGTTCCTCGCGTCGAGGTCGCCCGGATGACGCGCGCGAAGCGACGGTTTTGGCGTCGCTCAGGCGTCGCTCCCGGTCCTGAGCAACGCCGTAGTCCCGAGAGCGGTCGGGACGCGTTCGAGACGCGGGCCGTGCACGCGGGACAGGAACCCGACCCGGCGACGGGCGCGGTCGTCCCGCCGATCACCCTGGCGTCGACGTTCGTGCAGGACGCGGTAGGCGACCACCGCGGCTACGAGTACGCCCGCAGCGCCAACCCGACGCGCACAGCCCTGGAGGTCTGCATCGCCGACCTCGAAGGCGCGGCGCACGGCGTCGCGTTCGCCAGCGGCATGGCTGCGGAGGACGCGGTGCTGCGCTCCGTGCTGCGGCCGGGCGACCACGTGATCATCCCGGCCGACGCGTACGGCGGGACGTACCGCCTGCTGGCACGGGTGTTCGAGCCCGCCGGGATCACCTGGTCGGCCGTCGACCACGTCGACCTCGACGCCCTCGCCGCCGCCTGGCACGACGACACCAAGATCGTGTGGGTCGAGACGCCCACGAACCCGCTCCTCACCGTGGTCGACATCGCGGCCGTCGCCCGACTCGCGCACGATCGCGGCGCGCGCGTCGTCGTCGACAACACGTTCGCCACCCCGTACCTGCAGCAGCCGCTCGGCCTCGGCGCCGACGTCGTGCTGCACTCCAGCACGAAGTACCTGGGGGGCCACTCCGACGTCGTCGGCGGCGCCGTCGCCCTCTCCGACGACGAGATCGCGGAGCAGATCGCGTTCGTGCAGAACGCGGCGGGTGCCGTCCCCGGCCCGTTCGACTGCTATCTCGTGCTGCGCGGCATCAGGACGCTCGCCGTGCGCATGGACCGGCACTGTGCCAACGCCCGAGCCATGGCGGCGCTGCTCTCCGAGCACCCCGCCGTCTCACGCGTGCTGTATCCGGGTCTACCGGGTCACCCGAACCACGACGTCGCCCGAAGTCAGATGCACGACTACGGCGGCATGGTGTCGTTCACCGTCGCCGCCGGCGAGGAAGCGGCGATCAAGCTCGTCGCGTCGACGCGCGTGTTCACCCTGGCCGAGTCGCTCGGCGCGGTGGAGTCCCTCATCGAGCACCCGGCCGAGATGACGCACGCGTCGGCGGCGGGCTCGCCGCTGGCCGTCGACCCTGCGCTGGTGCGGCTCTCGGTCGGCATCGAGAACGTCGAGGACCTCGTGGCCGACCTGCGCCAAGCCCTTGACGCCGTGGGGTGACCGGTCCCCATACTGGCGACACCTACCACCCCCAATCGAGAAATGAGAAGCGCATGGCAGGGTTCGTCCAGATCATCCAGTTCAAGACGTCCAAGTTCGACGAGATGATGAAGGTCATCGACAAGTTCCGCGCCGAGACGGAAGGCAAGCGCACGACGTCGCGGGCGATGACGTGCAAGGACCGCGACAACCCCGGTCAATACCTGACGATCGTCGAGTTCCCGTCGTACGAGGCGGCGATGAAGAACAACGACCTGCCGGAGACCGCCAACGTGGCGGAAGCGATGCAGAAGCTCTCCGACGGGCCGCCGACCTTCTACAACCTCGACCTCGAGCGCGTCGAAGAGGGCTGACGGGTACCGTCGTGTCATGACTCTCCACGAGTACGTCCTGTTCGACCCGCTGTTCTCGGACGCCGACGCCGACGGGATGGTGCGGCTCTGCGAGCGCTTCGGGCGCTACGGCATGTACTCGGCGGAGAACGAGGGCGGCCCCGAGATCGGGGAGGGCCTCACGCAACGGCACGACGCCGTCCTCAACTATCTGAAGGCGGGCGGCATGCACGGGGCCGGCGAGCCCGTCTCCGTGCTGGCCGCCCGCACCAACTACTTCCGGGAGGAGTACGCGTACGGCACCCAGGGGCTGATCGAGGGCGTCGACCCATTCCTCTTCCACGAGGGGTTCGTCGAGGCCGCCCGTCAGATCCACGGCCGCCGCGTGATCGAGCCCGCGATCGTGTTCGCCAACCTGATGGTCCCGGGCCAGGAGCTCGCGCTGCACACCGACGTTCCCGAGTTCCGGGGTGTGAACCGCAAGCTGCACCCGCAGTGGTTGCTCGTCGCCATGCGCCACTCGGAGCTGTTCGAGGACTGGCGCATGCCGATCGCCACCGGCGTGGCCTGGTTCCACGACTGCGACGGCGGCGAGTTCGCGTTCTATCCCAACGGCGCCGACGGCCCGCCCGTGTACCACAAGGTCGCGTACAACACCGCGCTGCTCGTCGACACCGACAGCGTGTTCCACGGAGTCGACCGGGTCGCCCCCGGTGACGCCACCGAGCTGCCCACCCTGAAGCCGGGCATGCAGCTGACCTTCGAGGGGGACGGCCGCTGGTCGGTGCGCGACGGCGAGGAGATCGTCGCCGAGTACCCGTGGAACGAGCTGCGCTTCTCGATCTCGTGGAAGGCGTACTGCTTCACCGACGAGGCCGAGCGTGACTCGTGGCGCGCCCACAGCGACGACCTGTCGCTCGATGCCACGCTGTCGACCTTCGTCCACGACCTGCGCGCCCGGGGCCTCATCACCGGGGACGCACCGCCGCCGCGCGAGCTGGCGCTCATGATCATCGACGAGTACATCCGCTTCCCTCCGCCGGTGGCCGCGTAACGACGTACCGGGAGGCGCGTATGCCGCCGCGCAAGTCTGGGTACGGGGGCAGGGTGCCGACGACGTCCGGCCAGCCGACGCTGCCGGAGATCCTCAGCGCCGGCGGACAGTCCCTCGACGACCTGCGGTCCGACGCCGCGACGTGCCAGGCGTGCGACCTGTACAAGCGCGGCACCCAGACGGTGTTCGGGGAAGGGCCCGAGGACGCCGACCTCGTGCTGATGGGCGAGGTCCCGGGCGACCAGGAGGACAAGAGCGGGCACCCGTTCGTCGGTCCGGCGGGCAAGCTCCTCGATCGGGTGCTCGTCGAGGCCGAGATCGACCGCGACAACGTGTACATCACCAACGCGGTGAAGCACTTCAAGTGGAAGCCGCAGGGCAAGGTGCGCCTGCACCAGAAGCCCAACGCCAAGGAGATCGCGGCGTGCCGGCAGTGGTGGACCCAGGAGCTGGCGATCGTGAAGCCGAAGGTGCTCTGCTGTCTCGGCGCCACCGCCGCCCAAGCCGTGTTCGGCTCGAAGTTCCGGGTCAGCAAGCAGCGGGGCGATTTCTTCGACCTCGTCGAGGGTGTGCTCGGCACCGCCACCGTCCACCCGTCGTCCATCCTGCGCGCCGACGACGACCGCCGGCAGGTCGAGTACGACGACCTCGTCGACGACTTCCGTCTCGTGGCCCAGCGGCTGGCTTCCTAGCCGCGCTGCCCGGCCAGCTTGCGGTTCTTGAACTGCGCCTTGATGTAGTCGCGGTTCAGGAGGGCGATGAAGTCGATGCTGATCTCCTTCGGGCACGCCGCTTCGCACTCGGTGTGGTTGGTGCAGCTCCCGAAGAGCTCTTCCATCGTGTCGACCATGTCGATGACGCGGCGGTAGCGCTCGGGCTGCCCCTGGGGCAGCAGGCCTAGGTGCGCGACCTTCGCCGCCGTGAACAGCTGGGCCGCGCCGTTCGGGCATGCCGCCACGCACGCCCCGCAGCCGATGCAGGCGGCGGCGTCCATCGAGCTGTCGGCCGCCTCCTTCGGCACCAGGATGAGGTTGGCGTCGGGTGCGCTACCGGTCGGCGCCGCGATGTACCCGCCCGCCTCGATGATCCGGTCGAGCGAGCTGCGGTCGACGACGAGGTCGCGGATGACGGGGAAGGCCGCCGCCCGCCACGGCTCGACGGTGATCGAGTCGTCGTCCCGGAACTTCCGCATGTGCAGCTGGCACGTCGCCGTGCCGCGCTCGGGGCCGTGGGCCCGCCCGTTGATCATCATGGCGCACGACCCGCAGATGCCCTCGCGGCAGTCGTGGTCGAACGCGACCGGCTCCCGGCCGTCGGCGATCAGCTTCTCGTTGAGCACGTCGAACAGCTCGAGGAACGACATGTCCGGGCTGACGTCGTCGACGTCGTAGTCCGCGAAGCGGCCGTCGTCGTCCGGCCCGGCCTGGCGCCACACGCGCAGGTGCACCCTCACTTGTAACTCCGTTGTGCCACCTCGACGGCCTCGAAGCCGAGCTCCTCCTTGTGCAGGGTCGGCTTCTCGTCGACGCCGGTGAACTCCCAAGCGGCGACGTAGGAGAAGTCGTCGTCGTCCCGCAACGCCTCACCTTCCTCGGTCTGGTGCTCGACGCGGAAATGCGCGCCGCAGCTCTCTTCGCGTTGCAGGGCGTCCAGGCACATCAGCTCGGCGAACTCGAGGAAGTCGGCCACGCGACCCGCCTTCTCGAGTGACTGGTTGAACGTCTCGTTCTCGCCCAGCACCCGTACGTCGGCGTGGAACTCCTCGCGCAGCGGCGGGATCTCGCCCAGTGCCTTCTTCAGGCTGTCGGCGCTGCGCTCCATCCCGCAGTCGTCCCACAGCACCTTGCCGAGCTCCCGGTGGAACCAGTCGACCGAGCGGCTGCCCTGCACGGCCAGCAGCCGGCGGACGCGGTCGTCGACCTCGCGCTCCACGTCGGCGAACACGGGGTCGGTCACCGGCACGGGCGGGTCGCCGAGCAGGTCGGCGAGGTAGTCGCTGATCGTGTTGGGGAGCACGAAGTAGCCGTCGGCGAGGCCCTGCATGAGCGCGCTGGCGCCGAGGCGGTTGGCACCGTGGTCGGAGAAGTTGGCCTCGCCGAGCACGAACAGGCCGGGAACGTTGCTCATCAGGTTGTAGTCGACCCACAAGCCGCCCATCGTGTAGTGGACGGCCGGGTAGATGCGCATGGGCACGACGTACGGATCCTCGCCGGTGATGCGCTCGTACATCTGGAAGAGGTTGCCGTAGCGCTCCTCGATGGAGTCGCGGCCGAGGCGGCCGATGGCGTCGGAGAAGTCGAGGTAGACGCCGTTCTTCAGCGGCCCGACGCCTCGCCCCGAGTCGACCTCGCGCTTGGCGGCGCGCGATGCGACGTCGCGGGGCACGAGGTTGCCGAACGCCGGGTAGCGCCGCTCCAGGAAGTAATCGCGCTCGGAATCGGGGACCTGATCCGGCGAGCGCGGGTCGTCCATCTGCTCTGGCACCCAGATGCGGCCGTCGTTGCGGAGCGACTCGCTCATGAGCGTGAGCTTCGACTGGAACTCGTCGCTGGCCGGGATGCACGTGGGGTGGATCTGCGTGAAGCACGGGTTGGCCATCAGCGCGCCCCGCCGGTGCGCTCGCCAGATCGCGGTCACGTTGCTGTTCTTCGCGTTCGTCGACAGGTAGAAGGCGTTTCCGTACCCGCCGGTCGCAAGGACGACCGCGTGCGCGGAGTGCGAGCGCATCTCGCCGGTGACGAGATCGCGGGTGACGATCCCGACGGCGTGGCCGTCCTTGAGCACGACGTCGAGTAGCTCGGTGCGCGGATGCAGCTCCACCGATCCCGCGTGCACCTGCCGCTCGAGGGCCTGATACGCGCCGAGGAGCAGCTGCTGACCGGTCTGGCCCCGGGCGTAGAACGTGCGCGACACCTGCGCGCCGCCGAACGAGCGGGTGTCGAGCAGTCCTCCGTACTCACGCGCGAAGGGCACGCCCTGGGCGACGCACTGGTCGATGATCTCGACGCTGATCTGCGCGAGCCGGTAGACGTTCGCCTCGCGCGAGCGGTAGTCGCCGCCCTTGATGGTGTCGTAGAACAGCCGCTCGATGCTGTCGCCGTCGTTCTTGTAGTTCTTCGCCGCGTTGATCCCGCCCTGGGCGGCGATGCTGTGCGCGCGGCGGGCGGAGTCGTGGAAGGTGAACACGTTCACCCGGTAGCCGAGCTCACCCAGCGTGGCGGCCGCCGCCGCGCCGGCGAGGCCCGTCCCCACGACGATCACGTCGAACCGGCGCCGGTTCGCGGGGGAGACGAGCTTCTCGTGGAAGCGGTGGTTGTCCCACTTGTCGGCGAGAGGCCCCTCGGGGATCTTGGCGTCGAGGTCACCGATCACGGTCCACCCTCCTCACTCGCTCAACTCACCAGGCCGACCTGGACGCCGATCGGCACGCTGATGAACCCGGCCGTCACCACGACGGCGAACGCGACGGCGAAGTACCGGCGCCACACGTTGAACCGGGGGTTGTTCCACCCGACGCTCTGGAAGAGGCTCCAGCCGCCGTGGAACAGATGGATGCCGAGGGCGATGCACGCGGCGATGTACACGAGCGCGACCGGCACCCGCTGGAAGCTCGCGACCGTGTTCCGGTACACCTCACCCCGGACGTACCCGGGGTTGGCGGCGCCCCAGGTGAGGTCGAGGATGTGGTACACGAGGAACAAGCCGACGATGATCCCGGTCCACCGCATCGTGCGCGACGCGAAGTTCGCAGCCACGTAGTCGCGGTGTGACTTGTAGCGGTCGGGCCGGGCCGCCCAGTTCACACGGGTCAGCGCGTACGCCGCCTGGATGTGCAACACCAGGGCCACGATGATCGCGATGCGCAGGAGCCACAGGACCATCGAGCGCGGGAACGGCGGGTCGAGCAGGTCGCGCAGCCACTCGCCGTAGCTGTCGATCTGACGGGGTCCTTCGAAGACGTGCAGGTTCCCGACCATGTGGGCGAAGACGTAGCCCATCAGCACGATGCCGCTGACGGCCATCACCCACTTCTTGCCGATGTCCGACCGGTAGAACTGGACGAAGAACGGCAGCCGGCGCTTCCGGGTCGGCGCCGGCGGCGGGCCCGCCGGTGGCTTCCCGAACTCGTCGGCCAGCTCGTCGGCGTCGTCGGCGCCCGGCTTCTCGTCGGCGGTCGAGACCTCTTCTTCCGTCCGGGCCACGATTCGACGCTACCTCTGCCCTTCCTCCCGGACCGAAGCGAGCAGGAGGCCGTCGTAGCGGTTCTCGATGCGCCCGATCGACGGGTGCTCGAGTGCCACGGATGCCTCGCCGACGCCATCGAGGTCGACACGACCGACGTACGTCACGGCGTCGGCGGCGATGTCCCCGGTGAAGCAGCCGAGCGGCCGCTCGCCGCCGCGCACCTCGACGACGGCGCCGCCGAGTTCGTCGCCAAGCTCGCTGACCACATGGACGAGGCCCTCACGCGGCTCGATCATCGGCAGCACGGGCCGGCACGCGTCGTGCAGTGCCGCGTACCCGCGCTTCGCACCGCGCGCGTGATCGAGGACGGACCACGTGACGGCAGGGTGGCCGTCGGCGAAGCAGAAGTGGCAGAACCCGCCGGTGGGCGCGTACTTGAGCCGCCGGAGGTCCTCGACCTGCAGCTGGACGAGCGCCGCCTGGTACGCCTGCGTCGCGGTGCGCCAGCCGTCGAAGGTGTCGTGCTCGGCGGGCGGCACGTAGCGGTCGAAGATCCGCTTCTGGCACGCGTGGTGCGCGAACAGGTGGTCCCAGTCGAGGTCGGGCCACCGCTCCGGCTCCATGAATGCGGCATCGTCGGGCGCGGCCTGGGCGCCGAACTCGGTGACGAACCGGGCGAGGCGGGGGACGGCGCGCAGCGCGGACGCGAGGCCGTCCATGGAGCCGTGGTACCAGCCGAAGTAGAAGTGCGCGTCGGTGCCGGGACCACCGAGGCCGGGGAACACGCCCGAGTGCGGGTCGACGGCGCGGCTCGGGTCGGCGCGGTGCAGCGTGCGGGTGATCGAACGGTCGAGCACGTTCTTGTTCCACGTCGGCAGCAGCATCGAGCCGCCCAGGCGGATCTTGGCGCGCGTCGTGAGTCGTTCCCCCGGTGCGATGTCGATTGCGAGCGGCTCGTTGTGCGCGCACCACAGCACGATGCTCGGGTGATGTCCGAGCACGTCGACCATCGCCCGCGCCTGCCGCACCGCCGGCTTGCGGACACTGCGCGCGTACCCCCACTGGAGCGGGAAGTCCTGCCACAAGAGGAGACCGGCGGCGTCGGCCGCGTCGTACAGCTCCGGTCGTGACACGTGGGCGTGCAGTCGCAGCAGATCGAGGTGCGCGTCGACCGCGAGCTGCACGTCGCCCTGCAACTCGTCCACGGTTGCTTCCCCCAGCTGCATACGAGCCGGGCCCTGGTTCGAGCCCATCACGAAGAGCCGCTCGCCGTTCACGTGCAGTTGCCACCGGCGCCACTGCACTTCCCGGAACGCGGTCCGCAGCTGCCGGCCGTCGCTCGGCTCACCCGCGACCTCGACGGTCAGGTCGAGCGTGCAGCGGGGTTGGTCGCCGAGGCGACGCGGCCACCAGCGCGGCGGACGGTCGACGTCGAGCGTCCAGCTCAGCAGGTTGTCGCCGCCGGCGAGCGCGACGTCGCGCGTCGCCTCGAGCAGCAGCGCGCCGTCGTCGGGGCCGGTGAGCCGGGCGCGCAGCCGGGCCGGGAGCGGCGCGGCCTCGCCGTTGCCCGTGCCGGCGGCGTCGAGTGTCAGGTCGAGGCGCAGGCGGCCGCGTTCCTCGGTCGCCTCGACGCACAGACAGCGGAGCCGGGTCAGACGCACCGGTCCCGTCTCGACCACTCGCACCGGGCGCCACAGCCCGCCCGGGTTCCAGTCGGGGTCGAGGTTGTCCCAGTGGGAGAAGACGCCCGTGACGAGCCGCTTGGCGGTGCGGTCCGACTGCCGGGGGCAGCCGACCTCGACCGCGACCACGTGCTCCTCCTCCCGGCGCAGGAGCTCGGTGATCTCGAACTCGTGCGGGAAGAAGTAGCCCTCGGTCGCACCGAGGTAGTCGGCGTCCAGCCACACGTCCCCGAAGTAGAAGACGCCGTCGAGCACGACGAACGCGCGGCGGCGGTCGGCGAGGAGCGGGCCGCCGAACCGCCTGCGGTAGAGGACGGGCCCGTCCGTGTCGTGCAACCCGGGCGACGAACGCCAGTGACCGGGGACGGTGACGTCACGCCAGGCGTCGTCGTCGAAGCCACGCTCGACGAAGCGTTGATGCAGGTCGCCCCGGGCGACCTCGGCGCGCCACGTCCCCGAGAGGTCGAGCACGCCGGGCGCAGCGTTCAGCTGGGCTTCTTGGCCGCGGCCGTCGGGTTCGGCTGGGTGGTGTCGGGTGGCGGCGGCGCGGTGCTCCCGGTCGCCGGCGACGCACCGGCCTCGCGGTCGAGCTCCTTCTGGATCGCACGGTGCTCCCAGCGCTTCACCCAGTTGCTCCCGCTGAAGAACACGCTGGCACCGTGCAGCACGAGGCCGAGACCCCAGAACACGGTGACCCACAGGAAGTCCCAGCCGACGGCGGCGAGGAAGATGGCGTTGAGCACGACGAAGAAGAACGCGTGCACGTAGAAGCCCTTCTTGGCGTCGACCCGCCGCTTCGCCTCCTGGTACCGCTCGTCCTGGTCGTCGGGCATGTGAGTTCTCCTTCTCTTTCTTGCTGCCGCTCGACTTCTCGCTCACTCCCTCCCTGCGTCCCGCGCAGCTTAGGGCCGTCGCTAGCGTGCGGCCGATGGCGGCACGTCTCGAGTCCCATTGGGGCCGCGCGCTTCTCGGTCTCGTGGTGATCGGCCTCGTCGTGAGGGTGGTGTACGCACTCGTGCACGGCGACGCGCTCGCGAACCTGGGATTCGACGCGCCCTACTACCACCACGCCGCCAACGACCTGGCGAACGGGTACGGCTTCGTGGAGCCGACGTTCCTCTCGAAGTTCGCGGTCTCGACGCCGGGCGCGGACCATCCGCCGGCCTACTTCGTCTTCCTGGCGGCGACGTCGGTCGTCGGGCTCCAGAGCGTCCTCGTCCACCAGCTGTGGTCGTGCCTCCTCGGCGCGGCCGCGGTGGCCCTCACCGGGCTGGCCGGCCGCGAAGTCGCGGGCCCGCGCACCGGCCTGATCGCGGCGGCGATCGCAGCGCTGTCGCCGGCCTTCTGGTTCAACGACGCGCTCCTCATGTCGGAGTCGATGACGCTCGCCGTCACCGCGTTGGTCGTCCTCCTCGCGTACCGGATGCTCGGCCGGCCGTCGTGGCCCGTCGCGGCGTCGCTCGGCGCCGCCTGCGGACTGGCCACGCTGACGCGTCCGGAGGCGGTGCTCTTCGTGCCCTTCCTGATCGTGCCCGTCTCGCTGCTCGCCCGGGGCGTCGCGATGCGGAGCCGCTTCCGGCTCATGGCGGTCGGGCTGGGCGTCGTGGTCGTGGTCACCGGGCCCTGGGTCGGTTACAACCTCGCCCGCTTCGAGCGGCCGGTGACGCTGTCGAGCGGCCTCGGCCAGACCGTGTACTCGGCCAACTGCCACGACACGTACTACGGGCCCGAGATCGGCTACCTGTCGCTCCACTGCCTGCTCTCGTCGCCGAAGTTTCCGCCCGCCGACGAGTCGGTGCAGGATCAGCGGTTCCGTGACCTGGCGACCGACTACGCGCGCGATCACAAGGGCCAGGTCCCGTTCGTCGTGTTCGCGCGACTCGGACGGACGTTCGGCTTCTACGCGCCGGTCGACCAGCTCCGCGCCGACGAGCGGGACAACCACCGCGAGCTCGCGGTGTCGGCGGTGGCGCTCGCACTGTTCTACGTGTCGGTGATCCTGTCGGTGTACGCGCTGATCGTGCTTCGGCGCAGGCGGGTCTCACTGGTCCCGGTGCTCGCGCCGATCGCCACCGTCGCAGTGGCCACGATCGTGACGTTCGGGCAGACACGGTTCCGGGCCGCGGCGGATGTGTCGCTCGCGATCCTCGCCGCCGTCGCGGTCGACGCCTGGTTCCGGATGCGATCGGCGCTGGTACGCTTCGACGCGCCGAGCGGCGACGACGTGCGCGGCGCTCGCGTCTCTGATCCCTGATCTCGACCCCGGAGCTAGCGATGACCCGTCCCGGCACCCTCGGCGAGCTGCGAGCCAGCGGCTGGGAGTCGCGGCCGGTCAAGGAGGAGGTCCGGGCGAACGCGCTGGCCCGCATCGCCGCCGGCAAGCCTCTGGTTGACGGCGTCATCGGCTTCGACGACACCGTGCTGCCGCAGCTCGAGAACGCGCTCCTCGCCGGCCACGACGTCATCTTCCTCGGTGAGCGCGGCCAGGCGAAGACCCGCATCATCCGTTCCCTCGTCGGGCTCCTCGACGAGTGGACGCCGACGATCGCCGGCAGCGAGATCAACGACGATCCCTACGCGCCGGTGTCGCAGCACGCCCGCCTGCTCGTCGCCGAGCGGGGCGAGGACACGCCGATCGAGTGGGTGCACAGCGAACGCCGCTTCGGCGAGAAGCTCGCCACGCCCGACACGTCGATCGCCGACCTCATCGGGGAGGTCGACCCGATCAAGGTCGCCGAGGGTCGCTACCTGGCCGACGAGCTCACGATCCATTACGGGTTGGTGCCGCGCACCAACCGCGGCATCTTCTCCATCAACGAGCTGCCCGACCTCGCCGAGCGCATCCAGGTCGGCCTCCTGAACGTCCTCGAGGAGCGCGACGTCCAGATCCGCGGCTACAAGATCCGGCTGCCGCTCGACCTGATGCTCGTGGCGTCGGCCAACCCCGAGGACTACACGAACCGCGGTCGCATCATCACGCCGCTGAAGGACCGCTTCGGCGCTCAGATCCGCACCCACTACCCGCTCGACGTCGACGTCGAGATGGACGTCGTCGAGCAGGAGGCGCGACCGCTTGCGGCCGAGCAGCTGTCGGTGCACGTGCCCGAGTTCATGGCCGAGATCGTCGCCGAGATCACACAGCAGGCCCGGCGTTCGCCCCACATCAACCAGCGCTCGGGCGTGTCGGTGCGGCTGTCGATCACCAACTACGAGACGCTCGTCGCCAACGCGTCACGGCGCGCTCTGCGCAGCGGCGAGCGCGAGGTGGTGCCGCGGGTGAGCGACCTCGACGCGCTCGTCGCGTCGACCGCGGGCAAGATCGAGTTCGAGACGCTCGACGACGGCCGCGAGGAGCAGGTTCTCGAGCGCATCGTCAAGGCGTCGGTGCTCGAGGTGTTCCGGGCCCGGACCCGACCCGAGCGCATGGCCCGGCTGGTGACCGCGTTCGACGGCGGCGTCACCGTGAACACGGGAGAGGACGTCCCCGCGTCGGAGTACGCCTCGCTCCTCCCGAAGATGGACGGGTTGCGCGACGCGCTGGCCGACCTCGGGGTGGGCGAGACGCCCGCCGGCGTGGCGTCCGCGGTCGAGTTCGTCCTCGAAGGCCTGCACCTGTCGAAGCGCCTCAACAAGGACGCCGTCGGCGGCAAGGCCACCTACCGCGGTCGGGGGTAGCGCGGGAGGCGGCGACGCCGGGCTGCATGCCCTCATCCGCGCCACACTGATCGTGTGAACACCCGGCCCGTCGACGTCGTCGACTACTACGCCGAGCTCGGGGTCGAGCCCACGGCGTCGCAGGCCGAGATCGCGTCCACGTACCGATCTCTCGCCAAGACGCTTCACCCAGACGCGCGGCCGACCGACCCCGCGGCCGCCGATCGTTTCAAGCGCGTGACCACCGCGTACCGGACGCTGGCCGACGTGCAGCGCCGACGCGATTACGACGAGCGCCGCGCACGGGGTCTCGCCCCCGTCGCGGCGGCGGAGCGGACGGTCGCCACCGCGCCTGCTGCGGCCCCGCCGAGCGGGCGCGGCGCCCGCTGGGCCGTCGCCGGCGGCATCGCGTGCATCGTCGCCGGGCTGGCGGCGGCTGGACTGATCATCACTCTCCAACGCCACGATGCCGACCTGCGGGCCCGAGGCAGGCCCGCCACCGCGACCATCGTGCTGCAGGGCACCGAGCGGCGGCTGCAGTTCACGACCGCCGACGGCCGGACCGTCCTGGCGCCCGAGCCGTTGCGGACGGGCACGGGCGAGAAGCCGGTGGGCTCGCAGGTTCAGATCCGCTACGACCCCGATCACCCGAAGCAGGTGATCACCAACGACGACAAGCTCGCGCGCGACATCACGCTCTGGATCGTCGCCGCCAAGCTCCTCCTCGTCGGCGCCGGCTTCGTGTGGTGGGGCGCACGCCGTCTGCGGCGCCTCGGCTGACTCGTCGAGGTCAGATCCCGCCGCCGCCCTGTTGCTCGTAGAACCCGCACCCCTGCGCCGCGTAGCGGTTCACGTTCTCGACGGCGCGCTTCACCTTCGGGTTGTCCTTCACCGAGGGATCCGTCTCGACCCGGCGGAGCGCGTCGAGGAACGTGGTTGTGTCGGCCTTGATCCTGGCGGGCGCGGTGTCGACCATGCCCTGGACGAGCCGGACCTGCTCACCGAGCTTGGCCCCCTTCGACAGCCGATCGTCGAACCGCGACGCGGCCTTGCAGAACGCCAAAGGCGCCTTCGTGGCGTCACCGCCTTCCGATCCGCAACCGACCGCGAGCACGATCGCTCCGATCAGCGCCACGGAGAGGAAGAGTCGGGTGGGCACGTCTCGATTGTGGCGGAGTGCGCCCGCGAACCGGGAGTCGTAGGGTCGTCGCACCGCTCGGCAGGGAGGTGCCCGCATGGCAGCAGAGGGTGTGGAGGGACAGGCGACGGTGCACATCGAGGCGCCGCCCGAGAAGGTGTACGCCATGATCACCGACGTCAACCGCATGGGCGAGTGGAGCCCCGAGACGCGTCGGGCCGAGTGGATCGGTGGCGCCACCGGCCCTGCCGTCGGCGCCCGGTTCAAGGGCCACAACAAGCTCGGGATCGCGCGGTGGTCGACGACGCCGACGGTCAAGGTCGCCGACGCGGGCAAGGAGTTCTCCTTCGACACCGGCAAGCCCGGCAAGGAGGCCACCCGCTGGACGTACCGGTTCACGGCCAAGGACGGCGGCACGGACGTGACCGAGTCGTTCGAAGCGCTCCGGTACGGCGCGTTCATGAAGTTCACCGCCAAGCCCGAGAAACGCGCAGCGAAGCTCACCGCTGACATCCAGCAGACGCTCGAGCGCATCAAGCAGGCAGCGGAACGCCCTTGATGAGCCGGTAGCCTTCACGTATGCGGCTGCGACGACGGAACCCGCGCGGCTTCCGGTACTCGCGCTGGGACGGCACCCAGACCGGGTTCGATCTCGACGCCGACTCCCTGCTCGAGGAGATGTCGGACGATCTCCTCTACCACGGCGACCTGAACGCGGCCTTGCGTCGCATGCTCCAGCAGGGCTTCCGCGACCGCAACGACGAGGAGCTGATGGGGCTGCGCGAGATGCTGGAGCGGCTCCGCCAGCGCCGGCGCGAGGAGCTCGAGCGGCGCGATCTCGGCGGCGTGTACGACGACATCGCCGAGAAGCTGCGCGAGGTCGTCGACCAGGAGCGGGCCGGCATCGAGCGGCGCCTCGACGAGGCGCAACAGTCCGGTGACCGCCGTCGTCAGGAGATCGTCGAGGAGCTCGCCCAGCAACGCCGGCAGCAGCTCGACGAGATGCCGCCCGACCTTGCCGGGCGAGTCCAGGCGCTCCAGGACTACGACTTCATGGACGACGCCGCCCGCCAACAGTTCGAGGAGCTGATGGACGAGCTGCGCCAGCAGCTGCTGCAGAGCTACTTCAACCAGATGTCCGAAGGCATGCGCGACGTCTCGCCGGAGCAGATGGAGCGCATGAAGGACATGCTCGCCGAGCTCAACCACATGCTCGAGCAGCGTGAGCGCGGCGAGGAGCCGGACTTCAAGGGCTTCATGGAGAAGTACGGCGACTTCTTCCCGGGGAACCCGCAGACGCTCGACGAGCTGCTGGAGCAGATGGCGCAGTCCATGGCGCAGATGCAGCAGCTGCTGAACTCGATGACGCCCGAGCAGCGCGCCCAGCTGCAAGGGCTCGCGCAGTCGCTGCTCGAGGACCTCGACCTGCGCTGGCAGGTCGACGAGCTCGCTCGCAACCTGCAGAACGCGTTCCCGAACATGCCGTGGAACCGGAGCATGAACTTCTCCGGCGACGACCCGATGCAGCTCGGCCAGGTGCCCGGGCTGCTCGACATGCTCGGCAACATGGACGACCTCGAGCATCTCCTGCAGTCGGCGACGCAGCCGAGCGAGCTCGCCGAGGTCGACATCGACCAGGCCCGCGACCTGCTCGGCGACGACGCCGCCCGCTCACTCGAACGGCTGCGCGAGCTGGCACGCATGCTCGAGGAGGCCGGTCTGATCGAGCAGCGCGAAGGCCGGCTCGAGCTGACGCCGAAGGGCATCCGCGCCATCGGCAACAAGGCGCTCGGCGACCTGTACCGCAAGCTGCTCAAGGACCGCGCCGGCCGGCACGAGGTCGAGCGTTCGGGAGTCGGCAACGAGCGCGCCTTCCAGCACAAGCCGTACGAGTTCGGCGACCCGTTCCACCTCAACGTCGAGGAGACGGTCAAGAACGCGATCTGGCGCGGTGGCGCAGGCACGCCGGTGCGGCTCGAGCCCCGCGACTTCGAGGTCGAACGGACCGAGCTCCTGAGCCGTTCCTCGACCGTCCTGCTGCTCGACGTCTCGCTGTCGATGCCGATGCGCGACAACTTCCTCTCGGCCAAGAAGGTCGCGATGGCGCTGCATGCCCTCATCACGACCAAGTTCCCGCGCGACTACTTCGGGCTCGTCAGCTTCGGTCGCGTCGCCCGCGAGGTGAAGCCCGAGCTCCTCCCGGAGATGTCATGGGACTTCGAGTGGGGCACGAACATGCAGCACGCGTTCATGCTCGCCCGCCGCCAGCTGGCGCGCGAGGGCGGAACGAAGCAGATCATCATGGTCACCGACGGTGAGCCCACCGCCCACATCGAGGGCGGCGAGGCCTACTTCCAGTACCCCCCGTCGCCGGTCACCATCGAGGAGACGCTGAAGGAAGTCATGCGCTGCACGCGCGAGGGGATCCGCATCAACACCTTCATGCTCGACGAGAGCTACTACCTGCGCAGCTTCGTCGAGCGCATGATGCGCATGAACAAGGGACGGGCGTTCTTCACGACCCCCGACACCCTCGGCGACTACGTGCTCGTCGACTTCCTCGAACAGAAGCGCGAGACCCGCCGCGCCAGCTGACGTCTGTTGGCGACCCCGAGGGAGATCGCCTCAGGCGAGTGCGCGCTGGTACGACGCCAGCGTCGTCGTGTCGAAGCAGACGAACTTGATTCGCTCCACGACCGTGTCGGCCTCGGTGCAGGTGCGGACGGCGATGTCGGTGGCGGGGTCGAGGGGGTAGCCGTAGATGCCCGTCGAGATGGCGGGGAAGGCGACGGAGCGGGCGCCGATCTCGTCGGCGACGGCCAGGGAGCGGCGGTAGGCGGACGCGAGCAGGTCGGGCTCGCCGGTGTCGCCGCCGTGCCACACGGGCCCGACGGCATGGATGATCCAGCGGGCGGGGAGACGGAACCCCGGCGTGGCCTTGGCGTCGCCGGTGGGGCAGCCGGAGAGCGCGGCGCAGGCGGCGTCGAGCTCGGGGCCGGCGGCGGCGAAGATCGCCCCGCAGACGCCGCCGCCCCGGGCCAGGCCCGAGTTGGCGGCGTTCACGATCGCGTCGACGTCCTCGCGCGTGATGTCGCCCTGCACGGCTTCCAACGCCGCCACAGGATCGGAGCCTAGAGCCGGACTGGAGCGGACAGACCGGACGAATCGGACGGGCTCCGGAACATTTCCCCTTGCGTCGCCGCCCCGGAGGGTGTCAGCATGTCACTGTTGTAATTACATCGGCGTCATTCCGGGCCGGGCGGGCTCGCCCGGCGTGGCAGAGCAGAGGGGGTTCGCCGATGCGAGAGCAGATGCGAGAGGTCGCCCGACCCGAGAACCCTGGATCCCGGCCCGCCGAGAAGAACGGCGGCCCCGAGGAGCGTCGCTGGCAGGAGCAGGCCAACTGCCTGGGCGTCGATCCCGACCTCTTCTTCCCCGAGCGGGGCGCCTCCACCAAGGAGGCCAAGGCCGTGTGCCGGGGGTGCGAGGTCCGGGTCGAGTGCCTCGAGTACGCCCTGAGCCACGGCGAGAAGTTCGGCATCTGGGGCGGACTGTCGGAGCGGGAGCGCCGGCGGGTCCGGCGCCAGCGGGCGCTCGAGCGCCAGCGGCGCGCCATGAGCGCCTGACGGATCGGGTTCACCGGCGGCCGCGCCGGCCCTCGATCGTCTGCTCCTCACCGAGCCCCGCTCGCCGGCGAAACGCGGGGCTGCACTCCTCGAGGGCGGCCCGCGGCATCAGTCCCACGAGCTCGATGCGGGCGACGTCGGCGCCCTCGGCCCGGGCGGCGCGGGCAACCTCGGCGCACGCCTCCTCCACTCCGGTGGCCTCGAGATCGGTCACGTTGAGCGAGACCTGCGCCCGCCGCGGTGACGACAGCTCGAATCCCAGGGCCCGTACGCCCGGCAACCCGCCGCCGCGCTCGCGCACGTCGTCGGCGATGCGGCGCGCCAGGTCGACGTCGTCGCGGTCGAGCTCGCAGTTGATCGCGACGAGCGGTGGACGGGCACCGACGGCAGTGGCGCCGAGCTTCGGGTGGGGCTCGCCCGGCCCGTAGTCCGGCATCCGGCGCACGAACGCGTCGCGCCGCAGGTGCGGCAGCGGGCGTTCCTGCGGGTCGGCCTCGTCGTACAGGAACGTCGGTACGTCGACCGTGTCGCCGAGCCAGCCGGCGAAGTACTGCGCCGTCCGCACCGCGCTGGCGCGCGCCTCGGGCGTTCCGGACAGCGCGACGAAGGGGACGACGTCGAGCGCGCCGAGCCGGGGATGGACCCCGTCGCGCCACGAGCGGTCGACGGTGCGGGCCACGGCCTCCGCGAGCCGGACCGCCGCCGCCTCGACCTCCTCGGCGGCGTCGGCCGCGATCGTGAACACGGAGCGGTTGTGATCGGGGTCGACGTGCACGTCGAGGAGCGGCCCGCCGCAGGCCGCCGCGAGCTCCTCGATCACCTCGCGTCGACGCCCTTCCGACACGTTCGGCACGCATTCGAGCACCGCGCCAGGTTACGGAGCGGCGCACGGGCGCACGTAGGCTGAGTGCTCGTGCGCATCGGCCTCGCACTCCCTCAGTACGACTACTCGGTGCCGGGCGAGTCGCCGTTGCGGTGGCAGACGCTCCTTACTTATGCGCAGCGCGCCGAGGAGCTCGGCTTCGACTCGCTGTGGTTGTCCGACCACCTCTTTCTCGACATCGCCAAGTACGGCGGGACGGAGGATCCGCACGGGATCTACGAGCCGCTGGTCACGCTGGCCGCGCTCGCCCGTACCGTGACCCGGCCCCGGCTCGGGACGCTCGTCGCGTGCGAGGCGCTGCGCCCCGCGTCCGTGCTCGCCAAGGCGCTCGCCACCCTCGATCGCATCGCAGGTGGGCGGCTCGACGTCGGTCTGGGCGCGGGCTGGTACCCGCCCGAGTACGAAGCCGTCGGGCTCGACTTCCCGCCGCCCGGCGAACGCCTCGCGCGTCTCGCCGAGGCCGTCGAGGTCGTGAGCGGCCTGCTCGGCGGCGGCCCGTTCACGTTCGACGGCCGGTACCACCGCGCCGAGAACGCCGTAAACCAACCGCCCGCGCTGCAGCAGCCGCGCCCGCCGGTGTTCGTCGGGGGGAAAGGGGACCGGCTCATCCAGGTCGCCGTCGAGCACGCCGACGGGTGGAACACCTGCTGGGTCTGGACGCCCGACGCGTACCGCGAGCGCCTCGACGTCGTCGAGCGCTCCTGCGAGAAGCTGGAACGTGACCCGGCCACGGTGTGGCGCTCGCTGGGCCTCTACGCGCTCGCCGGCGAGGACCATTCCGACCTCGAGCGCCGGTTCGCCCGCATGCGAGACCTGATGCCCGCCGGTGTCGTGCCCGGAACGCTCGACGAATGGCGCGCCGGTCGGCTGGTGGGGACGGTCGACGACATGCGAGCCCAACGGGAGGAATGGGAAGCGCTCGGTGTCGAGACTCTCGTCGTCGGGCCCGGCCCGTTGCCGTTCTCGGTCACCACGCTCGACGACGTGGAGCTGCTCGCCCACGCCCTCCTTTTCTCCTGAACCCTTGCCGTGGGCAGCTGATGCTCTTCGCCCCGCAGGCAAGGGATAACCTCTCGGTGGAGTCCCGGATCGGAAGGGGCACGTCGCATGAACCTGGGCCCGACCGAGCTGATCATCATCCTCGTCATCGTCCTGGTGCTCTTCGGCAGCACGCGGCTCCCGAAGCTCGCCCGCTCGATGGGCCAAGCCTCGAAGGAGTTCAAGAAGGGCATCAACGAGGGCGACACGGCCACCGACGAGGACAAGCCGGAGAAGAAGGAAGACTCGGCCTAACTCGTCCCGCCGAGCCGATCCTCGTTCCCGGCCCCGCCGCCGGGAACCCAGCACCCGCCCCTCGTCGTTCCTCATGATGGCCGGAGGGGTCCCGACCTGGGAGGAGGTCGCCCGAGATCACGGGCGCTTCCTCTACAACGTCGCGTACCGCCTGGCCGGGAATGACAGCGACGCGCAGGATCTCGTGCAGGAGTCGCTGCTGCGGGTCCGGAAGGGCCTGGAGCGGTACCAGCCGGGATCACTCGAAGGTTGGTTGGCCCGGATCGTGACGAACGTGTTCCTCGACGAGGTCCGGCGGCGGAAGCGACGCCCCGCCGACGCGCTCCCCGACGACCCCGACTGGGTCCTCCCGCCCGAGCCGGCCGCCGACGAGGTCTCCACCGGGTTCTCGGACGAGGTGCAGGCGGCGCTGGCGACACTCCCCGACGAGTTCCGCGCTGCGGTCGTGCTCTGCGACGTCGGCGACCTCCCTTACGACGAGATCGCCGAGTCCCTCGGCGTACCCGTCGGCACGGTTCGGTCCCGGATCCATCGCGGCCGGCGGCTCTTGCGCAACGCCCTCGTGGGCGCAGGAGAGACGGCATGAACACGTACCCCGCTCCCGACGACCGCCTCTCCGCCTACCTCGACGGCGAGCTCGACACCGCCGAGCGTGAGGCCGTCGACGGGTATCTCGCGGCGTCGCCCGAATGGCGCGAGGAGCGGGACGAGATCGCGTACGCGCGCGAGGCGCTGCGCGGGCTGCCGACGCACGAGGCGCCGTCCGGCTTCTGGGAGGGCATCCTCTCGCCCGAGCTGACCCGCGCCCGCGCCAAGCGGACGTCGCGCTGGCCGCGCATCGCGGCGGCCGCCACCGGTGTCGCCGTGGCGGCGGTCGTGATCGCGTCGCTCGTGATCCCGTCGCCGGATCGCGTCACGCCAAGTGTCCCCGCGTTGAACGACTCCCACGCGGTGCGCTCGTCGGTCTCGGACGAGCCCGTGAGCCATCTGGCCACGCTGAGCATGGTGACTCCGTTCCGGAAATGAGCAGCCGATCACCGCGCGCGCTTGCACTGGCGGCGGCGGTCGCCGCGCTGGCCGCCCTCGCACCCTTCGTGCTCGGGTCCGAGCCGGCGGCGCCCGCGCAGACCGGGCCGGGCGCGCAGCTGTTGGACGATGCGCGCCGCGCCGCGCAGGTGCAGGACTTCTCGGGCGTGCTCGAGGTGTCGTGGTCCGATGCGAGAGGCGCGCACACGAGCGACGTCTTCGTCGGCAGCGCCAACGGCGTGCTCGCGTTGGGGGACCGGCCCCAGGTGATCGTGAACGGCGCCCGCCGCTTCGTGCAGAGCCCCGACGGCTGGCTGGCGGTCTGGAACCAGGACGCCGAGCCCGGCGTGCCGTCGCCGACGGCCAAGTGGGAGCTCGCCGTCCGCGACGGGCCGACGGTGGCCGGACGCCCGACCCGTGAGGTCGACGCTACCGACCGGCACGACGGCTTGGTGCGCGAGCGCCTCTACCTCGACGCGACCACGAGCCTCTTGCTGCGGCGAGAGCAGCTCGACGAGCGCGGGCGCACGGTGCAGGCCGTGGGCTTCACGAGCATCGGCGAGCCGGCGGCCGGCATGTTCATCGGTGCACTCCCGGGCGAGGCACCGCAAGCACCGTCCCGCAGCACGAACCGGCAGCCGCGTGTCCTCCACGAGGTCGCGGCGCCGTACCACGCTCCCCGGTCAGCCGGCGATCGGTTCCAGCTCGTCGGCCGTTACGACGAGGACGATCACACGCTCCATCTCTTCTACAGCGACGGGCTCTACAGCGTGTCGGTGTTCGAGCAGAAGGGTGAGCTCGACCCCACGGGCCTCCCGTCCGGCGCCGAGTCGCGCACGGTCGCCGGCCGTGACGTCCGCCAGTACCGCACGCCGGGTGGGTCGGCCATCGTCTGGGAATCGGGAGACGTCGTCTACACGACGGTGTCCGACGCCCCCGTCGACCAACTCGACGGCGTCCTTGCCGACCTCACGCCACCACGCTCGACCGACGCCGTCACCCGCGTCACCGACTTCGTGCTCGGCCCCTTCAGCTGGTGAACCGCCGACCGGACGCGCGGTTCATCCAGGCGTAGTCGTGCCCGAGAAGGACGACGTCGTGCCTACGAAGAAGGAGTGGGCGTGTGGTCGAGGCGGCGCCGTCGCAGGATGCGCCGGCGTTCGCGCTCGGAGGCGCCGCCCCAGACCCCGTGGTCGATCCGGTACGTGAGGGCGTACTCGAGGCACGGTTCCTTGACCGGGCAGTCGGCGCAGACCCGGCGGGCCTGCTCGACCCCGACCCCGTCGGAGGGGAAGAAGTCGTGGGGGGCGCGGCCCCGGCACTTGGCCTCGAGCATCCACTGATGCTCCTGGTCGTCGACGGGGGGGGAGTTGGGGAGTTCGAAATCCATAGGGCTCAGCGGTTCAAACGGCGCCGGGCACGCTCCGGTTCCCGGAGATCGGACGGATCATGCGGGGGCGCAGATGAGAGCAACATGACAGCAGTTCCTGGAACCTTCTACGGATCGGGCGGCGTTTGAGATGGCGATGCCGTTGATCCTCCACTTGGAGACAGACTGATGCCTGATGAGGCCGTTCCCCCCGCGGACGTCTTGACCGTCCCCCCCTCACCCCCGCCGGCGTGGCCCCAGGAGCCGCCCACCACCCCGCCGTGGCCGACCCCGCCCGGGCCGCCGGCGCCGCCTCCCGAACGCAAGAACCGCCTGCGCCAGTTCCTCGTCGGCGCGCTCGTCGGCGGTCTCTGCGGCGCACTCGTCGCGTCGGGCGCGTTCTTCGCCTTCGGGCGTGACGACAACTCGTCGTCACCGGCGCCTCCCGCCACCAAGACACAAGAAGTGGCGCGCGGGAGCTCGACGATCGGCAGCAACGGCGATGTCGCCGGAATCATCGCCAAGGTCGAGCCCGCCGTCGCCGCCGTCACCGTGAACTCGAGCGAGGGCGAAGCCGCCGGTACCGGCTTCTTCCTCACGTCCGACGGTTACGTGGTGACGAACGCACACGTCGTGAGCGGCGCGCAGAACGCCAAGCTGCAGCTGAACGACGGCCGCACGCTCGACGCCAACGTCGTCGGGCGCGACACGAGCGCTGACGTCGCCGTCCTCAAGGTCAACGCCGACAACCTTCCTGTCGTCTGCACCGACGACTCGGACAAGGTGCAAGTCGGTGACGACGTGGTCGCGATCGGCAATGCCCTCGCGCTGAAGGGTGGCCTGAGCGTCACGCGCGGGATCATCTCCGGACCGCCTCGTCCCGGCAGCGAGATCGGGAGCGCGATCGAGAACGTGCTGCAGACCGACGCCGCCATCAACCCCGGCAACTCGGGCGGGCCTCTCGTCGACTCCAACGGGTGCGTGATCGGGATCAACACCGCAGTGGCGTCGGGGAGCGGTCAGCAGCCCGCCCAGAACATCGGCTTCGCGATCCCGATCACACCGGCGAAGTCCGTCGTCGACGACATCAAGGCCGGTCGCAAGCCGGCGTTCCTCGGCGTCGGCACCGAGGACATGACCCCCGAGCTGAAGGGCCAGCTCGGCGTCAACGTCGACAACGGCGCCGTGGTCGCCGACGTCACCCCGGGGTCACCGGCCGACGACGGCGGCCTCCAGCGCGGCGACGTGATCGTCCAGATCGGCGACGACCAGATCAAGAGCAGCGGCGACATCGCCACCGCCGTGCGCAAGCACCAGCCCAACCAGAAGGTCACGGTCACGTACGTCCGGGGATCGGATCGCAAGACGGCCCAGGTCACCCTCGTCGCGCGACCGGATGCGGGGTGACCGGCGACTGCCGGTAGCCTGCTCGCGTCGACGGCGACAGTAGGGACCTCATGAGCATCGAAGAAGAGGAACTCGAGCAGCTTCCGCCCCAGGGACACGTGAAGGTCGTGTATCTGGGGCCGGTCGCACCCCACTGGGAGGTGCACGGCGTGTTCGGCGACGGGCGGCTCATCGACGAGTTCCGGCAGCGGGCGCTGGCCCGTCTGCAGCTCCTGCCGCCGCACGACCCGCAGTTCCGGCGCAACCGGGAGCGGGTGGCTCGTGACGCCGAGCGCGAGCGCCTGATCCTCGAGTGGGACCTCGGTTACGAGGAGACCGAGACCTCGACCTAGTCGATCGACTCGTCGCGCCGCGGCGGGTGCTCGCCGGTGACCATGAAGCCGACGCGTTCGCCGATGGTGACGGCGTGGTCCGCGATGCGCTCGTAGTGACGGCCGACCAGGGCGAGCTGGACGGCCGTGAGGATGTTCGACTCGTCCGAGTCGGGGCCGCTGCCGGCGAGGATGTACCGGAAGAGGCTCTTCGTGAAGTCGTCCATCGTGTCGTCCATGTCGGACAGCGCGGCCGCAGCCGACGGATCGGAGTCGGCGAACGCGTCGAGCGCGACGCGGGTCTGGGTGCCGGCCTGCTCGCCCATGCGCTGGATGATCCCGCGCAGCTTCGGGTCGAGGGGGTGGGGGTAGAGGCGGCGGGTGGTCTTGGCGACGTTCACCATCAGGTCGGCCGAGCGCTCGAGCTCGTGCGAGATGCGGAGCACCGAGATGACGGTCCGCAGGTCGGTCGCCATCGGCTGCTGGCGGGCGAGGAGCTGGTAGCAGCTGTCCTCGATCGAGTGGGTGAGGTCGTCGATGTCGTCGTCCTGCTCGATCACCCGCTCCGCCGCCGCGAGGTCGGCGTCGAGGAACGCCTGGGTACCGGCGGCGATCGCCTCGGTCGTCAACGCCGCGAGCCGGATCACGTCGATCCGCAGCTCGTCGAGCGCTTCCTGAAAGCTCTTTCTCGCGTCGTTCGCCGTCTCCGTCACGGGGCCATCATCCCATTCCGATGGAAATGCCTCACTCGCCGGTGCGAGACCTTCGGATCGTTCTGGCAGTGTTCACGGTCTGGCCACGTCGGGGCCACACCCACGCCAGGATCGCGCCGATCGCCGCGCGACCAAGGAAACTGCCGGCGACGAGCGGCCCGTCGGGCCTCAATCGTTCCGGCAGTGTTCACCGTTCGGCAACCTCGCAGCCACGGCCGCGCCAGCCTCGCTTCGTAGCGTCCCGCCCTGGAACTCCCGAGGAAGGGCATGACTCTTATGAAGCGCATTGTTGCCAGCCTGCGGTGGTTGGTGCCGGTGGCCCTGGTCGCCGGCCTCGCCACGTCGGGCGTCGCGATTGCCGGGGCGAGCGCTCCTGCGCAGGGCGGCTCCGCCACCCTGAACGGCTCCGGCTCGACGTTCCAGCAGCCCTACAACGAGCAGGTGATCGGGGCCTTCAAGCAGAAGAGCCCGAGCGTCACCATCAACTACTCCGGCGGTGGGTCGGGCAAGGGTCGGCAGGACTTCGCCGACCAGGTCGTCGACTTCGCCGGGACGGACGCGCCGTACAGCGCCTCAGACGCCGCCGGCGTCAAGGGCGGGACCTTCTACTACTTCCCGACCGTCGCCGGTCCCATCACGGTGTCGTACAACCTGTCGGGCGTGAAGAAGCTCCAGCTCTCGCCGGAGACGCTGGCGAAGATCTTCCAGGGCGACATCAAGACCTGGGACGACCCCGCGATCGCGGCCGACAACAAGGGCGTGAAGCTGCCGTCGACACCGATCACGGTGGTGCACCGCTCCGACAGCTCGGGCACGACGCAGAACTTCACCACGTTCCTGAACACGGCGGCACCGGGCGTCTGGACGCTGGGCGCCGGCTCGACGGTTTCGTGGCCCGCGGACCAGCAGTCCGGTCAGGGCAACCCCGGGGTCGGGCAGACGGTCAAGAGCACGGACGGCGGTGTCGGCTACGTCGACTTCTCCGACGCGAAGGCGTTGAAGCTGAAGTTCGCGTCCGTGAAGAACAAGGACGGCAAGTTCGTGGCACCGACCCTGAAGGGGACCACGGCGGCGATCGACAAGACACAGGTCAACCAGGACCTGACGTACAACCCGCTGAACGCCCCCGGCGCCAGCGCGTACCCGATCACGTCACCCACGTGGATCCTGGCGTACCAGAACTACTCGGACGCCTCGAAGGGCACGGCGATCAAGAACTTCCTGAACTACATCTACGGCAACGGGCAGAAGCTCGCCAACAGCGTCGACTACGCGCCGCTGCCGAAGGATCTGCTGAACAAGGCCAAGGCCCAGGTCAAGCAGATCGGAGGGTCGGGGGGCTCGACGAGCTCGAGCACACCGAGTAGCTAAAGACCCCACGCATGTGAAGGAGAGGGGCGGGCGGTCGCCGCCCGCCCCTCTCCGCTTTTCGAAAGCAGGCGATGGCCACCGAAGCACCTGCTCTCCCCGCAGGCCTGACGAAGGGGAAACGACCGCCGGGTCTCATCGCCGACCGCGGCTTCCGCGTCCTCGCCCTGCTCGCAGGCCTGACCGTCCTGGTGATCCTCGCCCTGATCGCGATCTACACGACGCGTGAGGCGTGGCCCTGGTTCAGCGCCGAACGCCTCGGGATCTTCTCCGACAACTGGGATCCCGCCCACAACCAGTTCGGTGCCGGCGGGCTGATCTACGGCACGTTGCTCGTGGCGGGAGTGGCGGTGCTGCTCTCGCTCCCCATCAGCGTGGGGATCGCGCTGTTCGTCACCGACGTCGCACCCCAGCGCATCCGGCGTCCGATCGTGTACACGGTCGACCTCCTCGCCGCGATCCCGTCGGTGGTGTACGGCCTGTGGGCGCTGTTCGTCCTCGCCGAGCCGCTGGCGAACCTCTTCCAATCGCTGTCGGACGCGACCGCCGGCATCCCGATCCTCAAGACGTTGTTCGCGAATCCGAGCGCCTCGGGCAAGAGCTTCATGACCGCCGGGATCATCGTGGCGATCATGATCACGCCGATCATCACCTCGATCACCCGTGAGGTGTACTCGACCGTGCCCGCATCGCAGAAGGAAGCGGCGCTCGCGCTCGGCGCGACCCGCTGGGAGATGATCCGCGGCGCCGTGTTCCCGCACAGCCGGAGCGGCATGGTCGCCGGCACGATGATCGGCCTCGGGCGCGCGATGGGCGAGACGATCGCCATCGCGCTCGTGGTCGGCGCGTCGCCTCGCATCACCGCGAACATCCTCGGGCCCGGCGACACGCTCGCCAGCATCATCGCCAACCAGTTCGGCGAGGCGAGCGGCACGCACCGTGCCGCGCTGATCGGGTGCGGTGTCGTGCTGTTCGCCATCACGATTGTGATCAGCATGGCGGCGCGCGCGGTGGTCTCCCGAGCAGACCGGCGATCGGCGGGGACGGCATGACAGCGCCGGCGATGCCGCTCACGCAGTCGACCCGCAAGGGCCGGCGGGAGGTCAAGAACGCGCTGGCGACTGCGTTCATGGTCGGCTCGTTCATCGTCGCGCTCGTCCCGCTGACCTTGATCGTCCTGTACGTCCTCCGCGCCGGCATCAAGGTCTTCGGATTCAGCTTCCTGACGGAGGACCTCCCGTTCTCGAATCGCATCGAGGGCGGCGGGATGAACGCGGCCATCGTCGGGACGCTCGTGATCACGGGCACGGCGACGGCCATGGCCGTCCCACTCGGGATCCTCGGCGGGATCTACCTCAACGAGTACGGCGGTAGCGGCCTCGTGGCCCGGGTCGTTCGCTTCCTCGCCGACGTGATGACCGGCGTGCCGTCGATCGTCATGGGCCTGTTCATCTACACGATCTGGGTCCTTCCCCGGAAGGACCAGGGTCTCAGCGGCTTCGCGGGCGCCCTTGCGCTGGGGTGCCTCATGCTGCCGATCGTGATCCGCACGACGGAGGAGATCCTCAAGGTCGTGCCCGAGGACCTGCGGGAGGGGAGCTACGCGCTCGGGTGCCGCAAGGCGCAGACGATCCGGCGCGTCGTGCTCCCGAACGCGGCACCCGGGATCATCAGCGGTGCCCTGCTCGGGGTCGCGCGCGTAGCGGGAGAGACCGCGCCACTGCTGTTCACCATCGGCATCGTGAGCCAGCCGAACTGGAACGTCTTCGAGGGGCCGAACACGGCGCTCCCGCAGCAGATCTACATCAACGCCAGCGTGTTCGGCGGTTTCGACGCCGCCAAGGACCGAGCTTGGGGTGCAGCGCTGGCGCTCATCCTGATCGTCTTCTTGTTCACACTGATCGCACGTGTCATCTCGGCGATCTTCGCCCGCCGATCGGCGGCGACCTGAGCCTTGGAGCAGGGAATGACCGACACCGCGACCGCCACCACTAGATTCGGGCCGATGACCACCACACGCGACGACTCCGTCGCCCGCGGCCCCGACGAGGTTCCGCCCCGCGAGCCGGCGCTGGAGGAGGAGCCGGAGCGCGCCCGGGAGATCGTCTTCGAGCTCGCCGGTGTCGAGGTGCGCTACAGCGGCGTGACCGCCGTCGAGGGGGTGAACCTCGAGATCGCGGCGAACGAGATCACCGCGTTCATCGGGCCGTCGGGGTGCGGAAAGACGACGGTGCTCCGCTCGCTGAACCGCATGCACGACATCACGCCCGGCGCCGAGGTCCTCGGGAAGGTGACCTATCACGGCGAGGACCTGTACGGAGCGAAGGTCGACGCCGCCGAGGTGCGCAGGCGCATCGGGATGGTGTTCCAGAAGCCGAACCCGTTCCCGAAGTCCGTGTACGACAACGTCGCCTACGGGCCCCGCATCAACGGGGTCAAGCGGTCGGAGGTCGAGGAGCGCGTCGAGCACGCGCTGAACCAGGCCGCCCTCTGGGACGAGGTGCACGGCAAGCTGCGGCGGAGCGCTCTGGCCCTCTCGGGCGGCCAACAACAGCGCTTGTGCATCGCCCGCTGCCTCGCCGTCCGGCCCGACGTGATCCTGATGGACGAGCCGTGCTCCGCGCTCGACCCGATCGCCACCGCTCGCATCGAGGACCTCATGGAGGAGCTCAAGAGCGAGTACACGATCGTCATCGTGACCCACAACATGCAGCAGGCGGCCCGGGTCTCCGATCGCACCGCGTTCTTCACCGCCGAGGTGGACGACGGCCACCGCCGTGGCCGGCTCATCGAGTACGACGTGACCGAGACGCTCTTCACGTCGCCGTCGGATCCCCGCACCGAGGGATACATCACGGGGAGGTTCGGCTGATCGTCACGATCGCGCTGACGATCGTGATCGTCGCGCTCGTCGCGGCGTTGGGCTTTCTCGTGTTCACCATCCGCTCGTTGCGGCGTGAGGTGCGCCTTGCGTCCGGCGAGCTCGACGAGCCCCTGGGGCGTCAGCGTGGCGGCGTGCGGCCGGATGTCGAACGGGAGTCGTTGGCGGGTGCGGTGGCCGCGTTCGAGGACGGCGTCGTCGTGGTCGACGCCCGGGGCAACGAGGTGATGCGAAACGCCGCCGGTGAGCGCTACCGGGGGGCCCGTCACTCCGACGCCCTCGTCGAGGACGCGATGCGAACGCTGCTCACGCCGGCACTCCGAGGAGAGCGGGCGGAGCGTGAGCTCCAGCTGTTCGGTCCGCCGCGTGAATCGCTCCTGGTGCGGACGGCCCCGTTGTGGCGTCGCAACCGGGTGATCGGAGCGGTGGCCTTCGTGCGCGACGTGTCGGAGCTGCGCCGGGTGGAGAGCGTGCGGCGCGACTTCGTGGCCAATGTGAGCCACGAGCTCAAGACGCCGATCGGCGCCTTGTCGCTGCTCGCCGAGACGATGGCCGCCGGTGACGACTCGCCGGTGAACACCCAGCTCGCCGACCGGGTGCAACGCGAGGCGGACCGGTTGGGGCGCATCGTCGACGACCTGCTCGATCTCAGCCTCATCGAGGCGCAGGAACGACCGACGCGCGAGCGGGTGCCGGTGCACCTCGTGTTGCACGAGGCGGCCGAGCGCGTGCGCGGCGCGGCCGACGCCGTCGGCATCCCGCTGAGCGTGGCGCCGGTGGCGACCGACCTGGACGTGGCCGGAGACCGCTCGCAGCTGGTGAGCGCGGTCACGAACCTCCTCGACAACGCCGTGAAGTACTCGGAGCCGGGTGAGCCGGTGGAGGTGGACGCGACGGTGGAGAGCGCGAGCGTGTGCATCTCGGTGCGGGACCACGGGATCGGCATCCCGGCGCGGGATCTCGAGCGCATCTTCGAGCGCTTCTACCGCGTCGACCGGGCGCGCAGCCGGGCCACGGGCGGGACCGGTCTGGGCCTGTCGATCGTCCGGCACGTCGCCCAGGCGCACGGTGGCGACGTCACCGTCGAATCGGTCGAAGGGGAGGGTTCCACCTTCCGGCTGCGGGTGCCCCTACCCTCGAGCAAGAAGCTCTCGGAGGCTTCCTGATGGCGGACACGGCGCCCCTCATCCTCGTGGTCGACGACGAGGAGTCCTACCGCGACGCCCTCACCGTGGCGCTCGAGCGCGAAGGCTTCCGCGTCGAGGTCGCCGCCGACGGCCAGGAGGCGATCGACCAGTTCGACGTGACGAGCCCGGCGCTGATCCTCCTGGACGTGATGTTGCCGCGCATCTCGGGTGTCGACGTATGCCGCGAGATCCGCACGCGGTCTCGCGTGCCCATCATCATGGTCACGGCCCGAAGCAACGAGATCGACGCCGTGGTCGGGCTCGAGGTCGGTGCCGACGACTACGTGTCGAAGCCGTTCCGGCTCCGCGAGCTCATCGCGCGTGTGCGGGCGGCGTTGCGCCGCAGCGCCGAGGAGGAGCCGGCTGCCATCACCAGTCAGGAGGTCATCGAGATCGGCGACGTTCGTCTCGACGCCGGTCGGCACGAGGTCTTCGTGCGCGGCGATCCCGTGCCGCTGCCGCTGAAGGAGTTCGAGCTGCTGGAGCTGCTCCTCGCGAACGCGGGCCGGGTGCTCACCCGCGACGTGCTCATCGACCGGATCTGGGGGCCCAACTACTTCGGCGACACCAAGACCCTCGACGTGCACGTCAAGCGCCTGCGGGCCAAGGTCGAGGAGGACCCGTCCAACCCGACCCGCGTCGTCACCATCCGCGGCGTCGGCTATCGGTACGAGAAGCCCACCCGCGCCGCTACCGGCTGACCGCCTCCACCACGGGGCGCCAGTGGGCGAGGTCGGGGACGGCGCGGCCGGGGACCTTGGCGTCGTCGTCGGCTCGGCGAAGGGTGAGGAGGTCGGCGAGCGCGGGGTCCGCCTCGAGGCGGGCGCGCTCCGCGTCGTCGAGCCGGCCGCCCTGCACCTCGAGCGTGCGGATGCTCGCGGGGCTCAGGCGCGACGCGTAGTCGGAATCGACGGTCACGAGGTAGCGCTTGGCCTCGTCGTGGTGGCCGACCAGCCACGCCACCCGCTCGCCCAGCAGCTCGGCGACGGCCGCCGCGCCGGTGCGGGCGTGCGTGCGGGGTCGATCAGGCCACAGGACGGTGCCGACGTCGTGCACGAGGCCGGCCACCTGCAGCTCCTGATCGTCGGGCGCGACCTCGGCGAGGACGGCGGCGCACTGCAACCCGTGGGAGAGCAGGTCGACGGCCTCGGCGTCGGTCGCACCGGCACCCGCCTCGAGCGTCGCGACCAACGCGCCGACGTCGCCGATCGGCGCCTTCGTCACGTGGCGGGAAGGAACGTGCCCCGCACGACCTGACCGTCCTCGACGTCCAGCACCCACGTCGAGCCCTTCGGGAACCGCAGCTCGCTCGGCGCGGCGTCGTCACCGGCGTCGAGGCGCACGTGCTGGGCCGCGAAGTGGTGCAGCAGGTCGCCGATCACGTCACCGTGCGTGCACAGCGCCGTCGGCTTGTCCGAGACCTTCTCGAGCAGGCGGAGGGCCTCGCTGAGCGGCGCGCCCTCGGTCAGGCCGTCGGCCTCCTGGACGAGCAGCCCGCGGTCGCCGGCGAGCGGGGCGAGGGTCTCCCGGCACCGGATGTATGGGCTGCTGACCGCGCGTCCGATGGTCTCGTCGTGGAGCAGCTTCGCCAGCTCCACCGCCTGGCGCCGTCCGGCCTTGGAGAGCGGGCGCTCCTCGTCGCGGCCTTCCCAGGCGCTGCGGCTGCCGGCCTTGCCGTGGCGGACGAGGTAGAGCTTCAGGGAAGTGCCTCCGCTTCGGCGATCAGCTTGCGGTCGTGCTCGTGGTCCAAGAGCTTGCCCGCGTCGGCGGCCGAGCACCAGCGCATCTCGTCGATCTCGTGGTTGGGCCGGAACTTCGGGGCCTTCCCGTCGGCGGGCTCCATCAGCCAGTAGCGCACCTGCTTCACCCGGCCCTTGCGGTCCGGGTACCGGGTGGACGACAGCTCGTCGAGGAGCTCGGCGCGCACGCCGGTCTCCTCCTCGACCTCGCGCTGCGCCGTCTCCTCGTCGGTCTCGCCCGGGTCGAGCTTGCCCTTGGGGAGGCTCCAGTCGTCGTACCGGGGACGGTGCACGAGCGCGTACTCGGTACTGCCGTTCTTCGTGCGGCGCACGACGCCGCCCGCCGCCCGCACGACCGGCACGGGGTCGTCGGGGCGGAGTCGGGACCGCAGTCGCCACAGCTTCAGAGCCACTGCCGGAGCTTCTTCTTGCTCGCCGCCTGCCACACTCCGCCCCACGCCTCCCGCGTGCGGTCGATCTCGATCCGCTCGATGCTCGCCAGCTGGCCGGCGACGAAGACCTCCCGGCCCATGGCCCCCGACGAGACCTCGCGCAGCCATTCCTCGGCGACCACGGCGTCCTGATGCTCGCCGAGGACGTCCTGGAGATCGGCGATCGCCTTCGCGAATGCGCGCGCCCGCTTCCCGATCGCGGGCGTGACGGCCTCGGCCGCGTATCGGCACCGCTTGGCCTCGATCCTCACCTCGTGGAGCTGCGGGTCCGACGGGTCGTCGGGCAGCTCGTCGACGGTGGTTTGCAGCTTCTCCCACGGCTCCCGCACGAGCGGCGGCAGGAGGTCGGCGGCGGGAGCATCGGCGTCGGGCAGCAGCGCCGGCTCCCGCGCCGCTTCGACCAGGCGGTCGAGGAGCTCGGCGTACCGGGTGCTCTCGAGCGCTTCACGCAACTCCGCGCGCGCTTCGTCCCAACGCTGGAGCAGGCGCTGGATGATCTTCTTGGCCGCCGCCTGATCGGCGGCGGAGAGTCGCTCGGCATGGGCGCGCAGCCGGTCGAGGAGCACCTCGGTGTCGCGCACGGCGCCCAGCTCGTGGCCAATGCCCTTGAGGTCGCGCCGCAGCGATCGCGCCCAGTCCGGGTCGAGCAGGTCGCGGAAGGTGCGCAGGTCCGAGCGCAGGCGGCGGGTCGCGACGCGGGCCTGGTGCACGTCCTCGGGGTCGTCGCCGAGACGGACCCCGGGGTCGTGGGCGACGAGCCGCGCGACCGACGCCGCGAGGGCGTTGCGGATGACGTCGCCGGCCGTGGGCGACGGGCCGAGGCGGTGCGCGACCGCCACGTCGGGCGGCTCGAGTGCCCGCCAGCCGAGCGCCCGCACGATCTGCGGACTCGGATCGGGCGGGCCGGCACCGGCGGCCCGCAGCCGGGTGTGCAGCGCGTCGATCAGCCCCTCGGGTGCGGCATCGTCGACGTGGAGCTCGACCTCCCGGAACCGGGCCGCGACGCGCCCGCCGGCGAGCACGGTCACCTCGTCGTCCAGCACCTCACCCAGCGTCTTGCCCGACTCGTCGTGCAGCTCGACGGGTCGGCGACGCGTGCGCAGGCGGGCGACCGGCTGGACCTTGGCCGTGCGGACGAGCGCCCGCACCAGGTCGAGCGCCGCCGCCGGGGGGTTGCCGGCCTCACCCTCGAACCGGTGCTCGTGCGGCGGGTGCCGCGGGTCGTCGGCACGCTCACGCCCGAGCGTGACCGCCCAGCCGTCGTCGCCGCGGTACAGGAGCGTCGCGCCGGCCCGGGCGAGGCGCAGGTCGGACGTGTCGTGATAGGTGAGCTCGACAACGGCCGCTTCGCCCGCCGCGGCGTCGATCCCTTCGACGAGCCCTCCGAGCGGGGGGAGGTGAAACCCGGGGGGCGACGAGAGGGACTGACGCGAGCTCACGCCCGAGGCTCGACGGCGCGGGCGCGCTGCATCGCCAGCTGCTTCAGCTGGCGATGCGTGTCGAAACCGGCGGAGCGGGGCACCTTCTGCCAGGCGCCGTCGCGTTCGAGCTCCCACGCCAGCGTGTCGTCCGCCAGATCGATGGTGAGGATCTCGTCGAGGCGGTCGCGCATCGCAGGCGCGGTGACCGGCACCAGCGCCTCGACGCGTCGGTCGAGGTTCCGCGGCATGAGGTCGGCCGACCCGATGAGGTACTCGGCGGTCTCGGGGTCGGCGCCGAAGCGGTAGATGCGCGAGTGCTCGAGGAACTCCCCGACGATCGAACGGGCGCGAATCGTCTCCGACAAACCGGGAACACCGGCCCGCAGGCAGCAGATCCCGCGCACGACGAGGTCGATGGGCGTGCCCGCCTGCGACGCCGTGTACAGCGCGTCGATCATCTCGGGGTCGACGAGGCTGTTCATCTTCAACGTGATCTGCCCGTCGGGCCCGAGATCGGCTTGCCCCTCGATGCGCTTCAAGAGCTCGGGCCTGATCGTCACCGGCGCGACGAGCAGCTTCCGGTAGTGACCCTGCCGGCTGTAGCCGGTGAGGTAGTTGAACAGCTCGGTCAGGTCGGCGCCGAGATCAGGATCCGCCGACAGCAGGCCGAGGTCCTCGTAGGTCGTCGCCGTCTTCGGGTTGTAGTTCCCGGTGCCGACGTGGCAGTACCGGCGAATGCCGTCCGGCTCCTGGCGCACGACGAGCAGGATCTTGGCGTGCGTCTTGAGGCCGACGAGCCCGTACACGACGTGGATGCCCGCCTCCTCGAAGAGTTGCGCCCGCTCGATGTTGGCCTGCTCGTCGAAGCGCGCTTTCAGCTCGACGAGCGCGACGACCTGCTTGTCCCGCTCGGCGGCGCGGATCAGTGAGCGCACGAGCGCGCTGTCGCTGCCGGCGGTTCGGTACAGCGTCTGCTTGATCGCCAGCACGTTCGGGTCGCGCGACGCCTGCTCGACGAACGCCTCGATCGACGTGCCGAACGAGTCGTACGGATGGTGGACCAGCACGTCGCCCTGCTGCAGGATCCGGAACATGTCGGGCGGCGCATCGGTGCGGGCGAGAACGGGCTGGGTCTGCGGCGTCCACGGCTCTTCCTTGAGCTCGGGCCGGTCGAGGCCGTACAGCGCCCACAGCCCGCTCAGGCCGAGCGGCCCGTCGACGACGTAGACGTCGGAGTCGTTCAGGTCGAGCTCACGGCACAGCAGCTCCAGCACCTCGTCGCTCATCGTGGGGCCGACCTCGAGGCGCACGACGCGGCCGAACTTGGTCCGGCGGCGCAGGATCAGCTCCATCGCCTCCAGGAGGTCCTCGGCGTCGTCGGACAGCTCGAAGTCGGCGTCGCGGGTGACCCGGAAGGGATGGGTGGCGAGCATCTCCATTCCGGGGAAGAGGCTGTCGAGATGAGCCGCGATCACCTGCTCCAGGGGCACGAACCGTTCGCCGTCGGGCAGCGCGAGGAACCGCGGGAGGAGGGGCGGCACCTTCACTCGGGCGAAGCGTTCTTCCCGGGTCACCGGGTCGCGCACCACGACGGCGAGGTTCAAGGAGAGGTTCGAGATGTACGGGAAGGGGTGGGCGGGGTCGACCGCCAGCGGCGTGAGGGCGGGGAAGACGCGCTCGTCGAACACCCCTTGCAGGTGCTTACGGTCGGCGTCCGAGAGGCTCTCCCAGTCGTAGATGCCGGCGCCGGCGTCGGCGAGCGCGGGCGCGATGTCGCGAAGGAAGATCGCGGACCGGCGCTCGATGAGCGGCTGGACGCGGGCGCGGATGGCGCGCAGCTGCTCGCCCGGGTCCAGCCCGTCGGCGGAGGTGGCGCGGATGCCGGCATCGAGCTGCTCTCGCAGGCCCGACACCCGCACCTGGAAGAACTCGTCGAGGTTCTGGCTGACGATGGCGAGGAACTTCACCCGCTCGAGGAGGGGCACGGTCGCGTCGGCGGCGATCGCGAGGACGCGCGCGAAGTAGTCGAGCGCGGAGAGCTCGCGGTTGAGGTACCGCGATTCGGGTTGCAGTTGAGTCGGGGGATCGAGCGCGGCCCCGATGCCGGCTGCGCTGCCCTCGACCGACACGTCGAGGCCGGCCATGCCCACCATCGTACTTGCGCCTCCCGATCCTCGGCCTCGGCCCTGCCACCAGGCGCAACATGCGGCGACGGCCGCCGGCCCACCCGCGGCGGGCCGGCGGACCGCCGGCGCTCGTCAGCCGGCGGGGGGACCCGGCCGACGGAGCAAAGGGGAAGTTCGGAGAAGCTCCGTCCCTCCCCGGCCACTTGCCAATGCACGCTGCAGGTGGCGACAGCCGCGGAGCTGCGATCGTGACGCTATCGACGGCATGTGGCACCGAAATTGCCGTCGAAGGAACGCTGCGTGAACTCTCCCGCTCGCGCTGCAGAGCCGGAGCTTGCGACGGCGCCAAGGAAATACGCCGCCGATGGCGACCGGTAACGTTGCTTCGGCCATGGCCACGGCACCACCTCCTCGCCACCGCCCTCCGGGCCCGGCCGACTCCCGCTTCGCCGAGCCGACACCGTTCGCACGCCTGGCGATCACGCACGCCGCCAGCATCTGCGGGGACGTGTGCCTGACGGTCTCGCTCGCGGGATCGCTGTTCTTCTCGGTGTCGCCGGGCGAATCGCGCGAGAAGGTGCTCCTGTACCTGCTGTTGACGATGGCGCCCTTTGCGATCATCGCCCCGCTGCTCAGCCCGCTGCTCGACCGCGTCCGCGGCGGGCGACGGCTGATGATCTTCGCGACCTGCGCCGCCCGCGCCCTGCTCTGCCTGTTCATGGCCCGGTACGTGAACGCGAGCGGGGCCGAAGGGTTGCTGATCTTCCCGCTCGCGTTCGGCGTCCTGGTGATGGCGAAGACGTACTCGATCGCCCGCAGCTCCCTCGTCCCCGCCGTCGTGAGCGGAGAGAAGGAGCTGGTCAGCGCCAACTCCCGGCTGGCGATCATCAGCGTCGTCGGGGGCGCCGTCGGCGGGCTACCCGCCGCCGGCGTCTACAAGCTGTTCGGCCCCGAGTGGTCGCTCGTCCTCGCGGCGCTCGTGTTCGTCCTCGCCTCGATGCTGTCGTGGCAGATTCCCCGGGTCGAGACCGCGCACGGCGGCCCCGACACGCCGCTCGAGAAGGAGGAGCTGCACGCGCCGAGCATCATCCTCGCCGGGAGCGCGATGGGGCTGCTGCGCGGCGCGGTCGGGTTCCTGACGTTCTTCCTCGCGTTCGGCTTGCGCAACAACGACGAAGCCCCGTGGGTGTTCGGGCTCGTGATCGTGATCGCCGGTATCGGCGGGTTCCTCGGCAACGTCATCGCGCCGCAACTCCGCAAGATCACGCGCGAGGAGGTCATCCTCGCCGGCTCGCTCGTCCTGCCGGCGGTCGGTTGCCTCTTCGCCGCCCGGTCGGCGTCCCTCACGATGACGTCCTTCGGCGCCTTGCTGATCGCCGCCGGCGCCGCCACGGGGCGCGTCGCGTTCGACAGCCTGCTCCAGCGCGACGCGCCCGACGCCGTGCGGGGCCGGAGCTTCGCCCGCTTCGAGACGCGCTTCCAGATCACGTGGGTCGCCGGCGCGCTCATCCCGGTCGCGATCCCACCCGTGTACCAGGACCTCCGCGTCGGCCTGTTCGTGCTCGCGATCGGTCTCGGCTTCGCCGGCTTGTCCTACATCGCCGGGATGCGCGCCGCGCGCGAAGCGGTCGACCGGCGTCGCCGGCGCATGGAGCGCACGCGCGAGACGGTCGAACGGGGCCTGCGGGCCGGGCTCGCCCGGTTGCGTCATCCGGGACGCCGCACGCGCAGCGGCGGCGCGACGGCGAAGGGCACGGGGGAAATCGAGGCCGGCTCGTAGCGAGGTCAGCTAGACAAGGACCCGTGGCGTCCGAGTTCGTGCTCCGACCGGTCACACGCGACGAGCTGGCCGAGTTCACGATGACCCCGCTCACCGCGTTCGGCGAGCGGTTCGACCCGGAGCGCTTCGAGCTCGACTGGACGAGCATCGAGCTCGACCGGACGCTCGCCGCCTTCGACGGCGACCAGATCGTCGGCACCGGACGGCTGTACTCCCTCGAGCTCACGATGCCGGGAGGACGGCTCCTGCCCGCGGCCGGTGTCAGCTGGATCGCCGTCCTGCCCACGCACCGCCGGCGCGGGATCCTCAGCGCGATCAAGCGCACCCAGCTCGACGACGCCGCCGCGCGCGGGGAGCCGCTCGCAATCCTGTACGCGTCCGAGAGCGGCATCTACCGCCGGTTCGGGTACGGCGTCGCGACGAGCTCGATGAGCGTGAGCATCGAACGTCGCCACTCCTCGTTCCTGCACGCGGTTCCCGAAGGGCGCGTCCGCCTCGTCGACGAAGACAACGCCCGCAAGCTGTTCCCCGAGATCTTCGACCGTGTCCGTCGAGCACAGCCCGGTGCGGTGCAGCGCGTCGACGCATGGTGGCCGGACGAGTTCTTCTGGCGCGAGCCCGACGAGAAGGGCACGCGCCACTACTGCGTGTACGAGTCGCCCGACGGCAGTCTCGACGGCTACACCGCCTATCGCTTCGAGGCGGGCTGGAACACCGACTCCAACGCGACCCTGCACGTCCACGACCTGGTCACGGCGTCCCCGGCGGCGCGGGCGGTGCTGTGGCGCTACCTGCTGGACGTCGACCTCGTCGAGACGATCAAGGCCTGGGTCGTCCCCGTCGACGAGCCGCTGCGCTGGCTGCTGCGGGAGTCGCGCCGCATGCGGGTGACGCGCCTGGGTGACAGCTTGTGGGTGCGCGTGCTGGACGCGCCGGCGGCGCTGTCGGCGCGCACGTACGCCGTCCCGGGGCGCGTCGTGTTCGACGTCGTCGACGAGGTCCGGCCGGACGGCGCCGCCGCCGGGCGGGTCGCGCTCGACGGCGGTCCAGATGGCGCCGAGGCGCGGCGCACGGGCGACGATCCCGGCCTCGTGCTGGACGTCGCGAGCCTGGGCGGGATCCTCCTCGGCGGCGTCCGACCGTCGACGCTGGCCCGGGCCGGGCTCGTCGAGGAGCGGACGGCGGGCGCGCTGGCGGTCGCCGACGCGATGTTCGCGGTGGAGCCGCAGCCGTTCTCGATGACCGACTTCTGAGGCGCGGCAACGAATCCCGCCGCGTTGTTCAGCGGCGCGTCAACGGAAGGCCACCGTCCCGTCACCCTCGATCGGTACCGTCGATGCGTGAAGGACGTCGAACCCGGCGAGCCCGGCGAGCACGTCGAGATCGATTGGATGCGCCGTCTGGCGGAGCACTACGCCGGCTTCCGTCGAAGCGAGCCCGACGAACGGCTCCTGATCGTGTTCGACATCGACGGCACGATCCTCGACCTGCGGCACATGGTCCGCCACGTGCTCCTCGAGTACGACCGGGACCAGGGCACCGACTTCTTCCACGGCCTGCGCGCCGAGGACATCGACGTGCACGAGAACCGCGTCGACGAGTTCCTCGACGGAAGAGCGCTGCCGGCCCGCACCCGCGACGAAGTCCTTGCCTGGTACCTCGACCGCCGCTGGCAGCCCGAGTCTGTGCTCGCCGCGCACCGCCCGTACCGGGGCGTCCTCGAGGTGATCCGCTGGTTCCAGCTCCAGCCCGAGACGTACGTGGGCCTCAACACCGGACGCCCGGAGCGACTCCGCGACGAGACGCTGCGGTCCCTGAACGCGCTGGGTCGCGAGTACCGAGTCGAGTTCCGCTCCGATCTGCTCGTCATGAACGAGCGCGGCGGCGAGGGCGACGTGCTCGAGAGCAAGGTGACCGGGCTCCGTCGCCTGATCGACGCCGGCTACCGACCCTTCGCGGTCGTCGACAACGAGCCCGCCGTCATCGCCGCGCTCGCCGATGCCGACACGAGCAAGGAGATCCTCTTCCTGCACGCGCAGACGCTGTCGGAGTCACGCCGCGTGCCGACCCCGCGCACCGTGCGCGGCCGCTCGTACGACCTCACGGCCCTCGTCGCCGAGAGCGACCTCCCGCACCACGTCCAGCTCGTCTGGCACGGCGTCAACGACGAGGCCAACGTGCGGCAGTTCCTCGGCTCGCGGGTGCACTGGGCCGAGTGCGACGTGCGCCGCGACCCGCTCGGTCGCCTGGTGCTGCGGCACGACTCGTTCGAGCGCACGCCGTGGGACCGGTCCGAGCCGGTCTTCCTCCTCGACGACCTGCTGGCCCGTCTGCACGAGTCGGGCCGGGGCGCCAAGCTCGACCTGAAGGACGGCGAGGCGATCCTCGACGACGTGCTCGCCGCCGTCGACGCGCACGGCTTCGACGACCGGGACCTCTGGTTCAACGGGCGCATCGAGGCGCTCGGCGAGGACGGCATCGAGCTCCTCGTCTCCGCCCACCCCGACGCGATCGTCCAGTGCCCGGTCGACTTCCTCACGCCGCTCGTGCTCGCCGCGCCCGAGCGGGCATGGGACACGATCAAGCTGCTGACGGCGTGGGGAGTGAGCCGCTTCTCGGTGAGCTGGGCGGGCGAGCACGCCCGCGAGCTGCTCGAGGCGCTGGAGGACTTCGGCTGCGAGGTGAACCTCTACGCGGTGCCCGACCTCGAGGCGTTCCTCCGGGCCGCGCTACTGCTCCCGACCTCGATCACGACCGATTTCAACTTCCCGGCCTGGCACTACTTCGGCCGCGGTGCAGGCGAGCACCACCGCTACCACCGCTACACGGTCGACGCGCTCGTCCCCCCGACGACCGACGTCGCGTGAGACGCACCTCGACGAGCTAGCCCCAGCCTGACCCGGCGCCCTGCACCATGCCGAAGGGGCCGGTGGGCCAGCGGAAGCAGTCCATCATCAGCTGGTCGACCTCGTCGGCGGTCGCGATGCCCTCGTTCACGACCTTCTGCGCCTCGGCGACCATGGCGAAGTAGACGCGGTTGGTGACGAACCCCCACGCCATCGGCGTGTCCCGCACGACGACCGGGTTCTTGCCACACGCCGACGCCACGTCCGTGACCGTGGCGACGGTCTCGTCGCTCGTGTCGCGCGTCGAGACGATCTCGGCCAGGCGCATCACCGGCGCCGGCGATGCCCAGTGCCACCCGACGACGCGATCGGGCCGGTCGGTCGCCG
>Ga0066388_100000026_pt1 | contig 41014 bp, 40 predicted proteins | sample PanSoiMetaGPlot6_FD_64539 | JGI IMG/M metagenome (GOLD analysis project Ga0066388, IMG submission 64539) | Tropical forest soil microbial communities from Panama analyzed to predict greenhouse gas emissions - Panama Soil - Plot 6 (Hybrid Assembly) | ecosystem: Environmental > Terrestrial >...
AGGAGCGTACAGAGGGACCAAATAACGTATTCAATTAGACCGGGCACGCAATTTTTCCGATCTGCGCTCGCCCTGGTCTACCGCGTGGTTCAGCTTGCTGCGGTCTTACTTACTTCCAGGGCGTCGGTGGTACAGGTGCTCCGCCGTTCTTCCACGGTGTCGGGGGAACCGGAGCTCCTCCGTTTTTCCACGGCGTCGGGGGGACTGGTGCTCCACCATTCGCCATGATCACTGCGCCGTTATCGTGCGACTGCGCAGTGACGACCGTCTTCAGGCTCATCGCTCCCACCAGAATCAGCATGGCGAGAAGGACAACCGTGAGTTTGCGTGACATTAGGTGCCTCCGAGGGGAAAAACAACCCGGAGGTATCCTATCTGTAACTACACCAATGTCAAGCAGCTCAACGAACGAGCCTGTACCAAAGCAGTACACAGACCATGGGTGGCTACTTTCGCCTGAAATTCGCCATACAGCGAACTGCCCTGATCCGCGACCAGCGGCAGACTACGTGTTCGAACGTTGTGTGAGCAACAGTACGGTGGTACTAAAAAACTAGTACCAAGGGAAGATATTTTCCGCCATTTTCGCGGCTTCCCAGCTGTAATTTGCCCAATCGGCATGCACAACTTGACGACCACGCAGCGGAATCCGTAGCATTAAAGGCTCACTCATGCCGGCGTAGCTCAGTGGTAGAGCGAGGGTCTCATAATCCCTAGGCCGTGGGTTCGATTCCCCCCGCCGGCACCATGATTCCCCGCCCCTAGCCTGCCACGCTGTCACTTAACCTTGTCGCGCTTGTCCTGCTGTGCGAGACTACGCGCCGCTTCGATGGCAACTCTGCAAAATAGTGATGCTAGCGGTCAAATCGTTGCGGGCTTTGATCGAGCTCTCGTCTTTTCAAATGTGCAAGCGGGACGAGCGAAAGCCCGCGGTTTGATTCCCCTTGTAGAGCAGGCATTCCGAAATCACGGATTGACGTCAGAGGTTCGAGCCACTTCGAGTTCGAAGGAAATGGAATCGCAGGCCAAAGAGGCGATTCAAAGCGGAGCGAAATTGGTTTTTGCTTTGGGCGGCGACGGCACGCTGCAAGGGCTTGTAAACGCGGCTTGTGGGCATGATGTTGTGCTCGGTGTGATTCCCGCCGGAGGTGGAAATGATTTTGCTCGGGCTTTGGGCCTTCCTCGCGATCCGCTTGCTGCACTCAACGCCGCGATCGCAGGCGAGCCGCGTGCTGTGGATTTGGTGAGTGTTCGAACCGGCGACGGACATACGAGGCTGTATCTCGGCGGCGGAGGAGTGTGCCTCGATGCGGACACGGCCCAGTTTGCGGGCGGCCGTTACAAGAATTGGCCCGGGCGATTGCGCTATCTCGCTGCTGCGATTCGCGCTTATGCCACGCATACACCTCGCCGCGTGAAAGTTACCTTTGAGTCTTCAAACGAAGTATCCGCGTGGCAAGAATCTGTTTTGTCGTGCGTTTTGAATACGCCGACCTTCGGTGCCGGTATCAGGCTTGCACCGAAAGCGCGAATCAACGATGGCTTGCTGGATTTTGTATTTCTGGAAGAGCTTGGTTTGGCGCGCTTGCTACGCATACTGCCGCGGCTTGCGTTTCGCGGAACACTCTACATTCCACAGTTGCGCACAGTGCAATTCCGCAAGTTGCACATCGAAACAGAAACGCCTGCCCATTTTCACGGTGACGGGGAGTTACTAGGCCTAACGCCGGTGGAAATCGAGATCGCGCCGAGGGCCGCGCGATTTCTCGCGCCAAAACTTGCCGAGGCTTAATCTTTCTTTTTGTCCAGCTTCAAGGTCAGAACGATCTCTTTTCGATTGTCAAAACTCGAAACCTGGCGTGTCGGGGATTTTGCACCGTCTTTTTCCGCGTGAACTTCGTAATCGGCGTTCGGATCCAGGCCGCTGAAGCGGAACAAGCCTTCGTTGTCCGCAATGTAGCTGCGCACTTGGTTGTTTCGCAAGTTCTTCAGAAACACGACACCGCCCTGCACGGGCGACTCACCCTTGTCCACGACCACGCCGCGAACGGTGCGCAGCTGGGATTCCTTCTTCGAATCCTGCGCGTTCGCTGCGGCGGTCAAAAAAAGCAGCGACAAAAGCAGGGTTATCGCAATTCGGCGTTTCATGACGGTTTGCTCCCCTCGCGTTCCATGTGAAACACCACATCCTCAATCCTCTCACTTCCGGTCGCGTCTACAGGTTTTTTTTGTTCCTTGCAGCCTTTGGCGTCCACCACGACTTCATATTGCGCGCCCTGCACCACGCGGATTGCAAACTCACCGCGCGAATTGGCAACGTCCTGCCAATGAAAAGATTTTTCGCCTACTTTTCGAATGCGAACACGCGCTCCCGCAAAACTGAGGCCTTCCTGAGTGAATACGGTTCCCTTGATCAGGAAGTCATGCTGATGCCGCGAAGTCGTCTTTTTCTTATTGGAAGATTCAACCGAAGCCGGTGCCGCCGTTGATGGAGTCTCTTGCGAAGGCGGGGGAGGTTGCTGTGATTGCGCTGAAACAAAACCAGGTAGCAAAAGCACTGCCAGGCCGAAGATAGAAATCCACCGCTGGCTGCGCATAAGGGCTCCGCTTGCTTAGATGGCATTTGAGGGACAGGCGCTGCTTTGGGCCCGATGGCCGTTCCACTCATTCCTCGTCTTCTTCTTCCTCGTCCTCATCATCCGTTTCGTCTTCATCGTGTTCGTTTTCGGACAGATCTTCTTCGCTCTCTTCATCCTCTTCCTCTTCGTCGTCGTCCGAAATCACGTTTACGTGCACAGGATGAGTTTGCGTGACTTCCATCTCCGCCTCGCACTCCGGGCAGCTCAGAATCTCTCCCTCTTCCACTTCATCTTCATCCACATCCAATTCGGCAGCACAATCAGGGCAGCGGATCACGGCCACTTCCTCCGTATTGAGTTTCCCCGGTTGGGCCCTCGAACCGCGCGGCCCCCACCATTCAGCGTATTATATACCGCGCAAGGGCAAGTCAAATCTAGACCCCCTTCGCTCTTCTTCAGCCTGTAACCAGGAGTTGACTTTTTCTTTAGCATGCCTTCACCTCGCGAATATCCCGAGCGTCCGATTGTCGGTGTCGGTGGAGTGTTGATTGAAGGCGGCAAAGCCTTGCTTATTAAGCGCGGGTCAGAGCCACTGCGCGGCCAGTGGTCCATCCCCGGCGGAACGCTGGAGCTTGGCGAAACCATTCTGGAAGGTGTCGCGCGCGAGTTGCTAGAGGAGACAGGTATGGTGGTTCGTGTTCTGGATTTGATTGAAGTCTTCGAGCGTATCAATCCGTATTCGCCCCCGGAATCGCGTGGCACTGGGCCGCGTCCACGATTTCACTTTGTCATCGTGGATTATCTCTGCGAGAAAATCAGCGGCAAGGCTAGAGCTGGCGGCGACGCCGTGGACATTGCTTACGTTAGAGAAGAAGAGCTTCCGAAGTATCAGCTCACGGAAGCCGCCACGCGCGTTCTTAGCAAGGCGTTTGCGATGGACCGCGCGCGCCGCTTAGCCGTGGGAAAGCAGGGTTAGATCCCTCATCGCTTGGCGATCTCGATACCGCCGTTGTTGTTGGCGAGGTCCAGCGTGCACGCGCCGTTGCCGATGGTTCCGTTTAGCACATCCGACCCCATCGTTCCTGACGCGGTGATCGGCAGTTCCGAGGAAATCTTCCCGAACGATGTTCGTGCACTAACGCGATAGCCGCCGTTCGGCGGCAAGCGCACGATGATGTGCGAAAAAGAGGTTTTCAGTGAAATGTCCTTGCATGCTTCGCTGCCGGTAGTGACTTCAATCGCGCCGTTTTGGTTGTCCACGCGAATCCTTCCGCCAATTCCGCTTAGGTTCACACCGCTAAAAGACGTTCCAACTGATGCGTCGCCGCTCACGCCCATTGCCGTGACCGAACCATTCGTGTCTTGCACGGTGAGATTGCCCTTTATGTTCCTCGCTTCCACGGATCCGAAACTGGTCTTGGCAAATAGATCGCCGTCCACACCGTCGGCTACGATGCTTCCGTTTCCTGTGACGAGATTCGCCGATTTGTAGAGATTCGTCGTCATAATCCGACCGAAAGACGTGCGGATGGTGGATGTACCGCGAATTTCTCGTGCAATCACTTGCCCGTTGTTATCTTCGACGCTCAGCGTCCCTGCCACTTTCTCCACGTCCAATTCGCCAAAGGTTGTGGCGAGTTCCGCATTCCCCGTTACATCGGAAACTTCGACTTTTGCATTGCTGTTGTGAACATTCAGGTTTCCGATGACTATTCTGACGGTCACGTTTCCAAAAGAATTGGTGACGGTAGCGCCGCCGGTTACATTGGTGACTTCCACGTTTCCGTTCCCGTTGGAAATGGTGGTGGGGCCGCCCAATTGAGTGGCGATGATGTTTCCAAAGCGGTTTTTGACATCAATCGTTCCCTTAATGTTTGAAATCTCCACCTGTCCGTTGTTGTTCACTACGCTACAGTTTCCGTTGGCGTTGGTGATTTCGATTCGGCCGAACGCGTTCGTGATTTTTGTCTGGCCCGCGTCCCGAACACTGATCGAACCATGCGCGTTTTCAACTTTCCCCCAACCTCGCACGCCGGAGGTTTCCACGTTCCCAAAATCGTTATGCACCCAAAGCGGAGCATCAGAAGGCAGAGTCACGTCGTAGTCCACAGAATACGAGGCCTTCTTCCACTGAATGCGAAGGACGTATTTTGGATGGTCATCCGGATAGATTGTTCTTACATGTACGCCGTCACTCGTTTGCTGCACGTCAATCTGAATCTTGTCCAGAAACTCCTGTGCGTCTTCCTTTGATTTTCCCTGGACACGAATGTTTGCAACGATCTTAACGTCGCGACCACTGCCGCCCGTTACATGGACGTTGCCGAACCGGTTGTCGAGGCTCAAGCCCTGATTGCCGGTAAGAGGCAAAGTCTTCTCAAACGTCCGCTGCACCTGGTCTTCGGGGCTACTTGCGGCGCGCGTCGCTGTGGCTGCGCATAGGCACAACCCTACAAGGGCTGTAGCACGCCACACGCGCGTTTCCCGATTCCAATCTACCTTCCCCTCCGTCATCGCTTTGCCTCCAGAACTTCCTGCAGTGTCTCCTGCTTTTCCTGATACATGGCCAGCAACTGCCGCCGCAGGTGCGCGTTCGCGGGATTTTGTCCAGCTTCTTCGCGCAACTCGGCAATTGCGTTGTCTAACACCAAAAGTTTTTCGCGGTAACTCGCCATTAGCGGCGTGGCTGGCTGTTCCAGTTGCGGCCGCGCTTGCGCATCCAGTTTGTCGATCGCTTTCTCGTATTCCGCTTCCGCGCGCTCTACCTCACTAACAGCTTGGCCTCGCAAAAATGTGGGGGAGTCTGTGCTGGTTCCGTGATGCAAGACAATCCACGTCGCCGTGCCGGTCACGACAATCAAAAGCGCCACCGCTGCCGCCGTCTGCCACTGGAATCCAGTCATTTTCAACGAGTTCAGCCATGCGCGCAGCCGCGATGGTTCCTGCGCCATCTCTTCCAACAGCTTGTCCTCAATCTTCGACCAGAGATACGGCGTTTCCCATTCCTTTCGGAGTTCGCCCGCTGCGGTGGACATGCTCTTCCAAATCCGAAGTTCTTCACCACACTCCGCACAATTCGCCGCGTGCGCTTCGAGCGCCGCCCACTCTTCGGAGCTGCCGTCCATGAAAATTCGTTCGCGATCCACGCATGTCACGTTCATATCGTTCACCTTGCTTCCGCCGATTGGCTGCGCGGCGGTTCCAGCATCGTTCGCAGATTTTTCTTCGCTTGAAACAGCGTGTTCTTCGAAGCCGTTTCGGTAATCTCGAGGATTCCTGCGATTTCCGCGTGCCGGAAACCCTCTACTTCGTACAGTGTAAAAACCTGACGCTGATGATCTGTAAGCTGCGCGAGGGCGCGTTCAAGCGCGAGCTTCAGCGAGGGATGCGAACCCGGTGCGCGCTGCTCCGGCATCGGCGATTCTTCTGTGCCTTCACTCGTAACTTCTTTTTTGCGCATCCGGCTGCGCCGAGCGTCGTAGCACGTGTTAATCAGGATTCGAAATGTCCACGTCACAAAACTCGATTGCCCGCGAAACGTCCCGATGCTCCGCTGCACTTTCAGGAAAGTTTCCTGTACAGCATCTTCCGCATCTGTGGCGCTGCCCAGCAGATTCCGCGCCATGCTTTTCATGCGCTTGCTGTGCAACGAATAAAGCCGCTCGTAGCCGTGCAGCTGGCCCGCCTGACAAGCTGCAGCCAGTTCCGAATCTTCCTGATGGACTTCGCGCGTCGCAGGCGTCAGGCCGCCTGCTGGGTTTTCTGATGCTTCCACTCGCGTCCCCCACTGGCGCTCTTCACTGGAGATTCTAGCCTTCCAGGGCAGCGCAAGTCCCATCGTTGCCATACCTCGCTCCTGAGGTATAGACGACGCAGAGCCTGGAAATGTCAGGGGGTATGACGAGTTCTTTCCGCACCGTAAACGATTGAAAGGGCACGCGTTTATTGCGGCAGGCTCAATGTCGGGTGAACCAAAAATGCTCGAGGCAATACAGGGCAGTAAACGCAAGACCCAAGGCGGAGGCGCAAAGAACCAAGGGCAGGGCGCCTTGCCGAGGTCGCTTCCAATCCGTCGTTATGAGGAAGACGAGAATCGTCGGAGCTAGCGCCACAATCGAGAGCTGGAAGACATGCGCACCTGCGCCTTCATCGGCTTCAACTGTTCCACGAGGCTTTGTGTAGCCAAGCAATACCGTAACCAGTGCGATTAGCGAAAAGATGACCGCAATTCTGCCGCTCAAGCGATGGATTGTCTGCGTGCGCATAGCGAGCCTCATTGTGATCCTTCGGCGCGCCTCGATTGTCCGAGACCGTCCAGCGGAAGCGCGCCGCGCGTCCTTTCCCGACGATGAAATTCCTTCACTGCGGCTGCCAAGTCACCCACTGTGAAATCCGGCCATCGCTTCTCCAGGAATACGAATTCCGCGAAAGCACATTCCCACAAGAGAAAGTCAGAGAGGCGCTGTTCGCCGCCCGTTCGAATCAGCAAATCAAGTTCCGTTGAACCGCCACGCAAGACTTCCGACAAAACATCAGAAAAGGTTTCCTGCGAAAGCTGAGTTACTTTGTAGAACCGGCACGCCGCCTGGTAAATCGCTTCGCGCGCCGAATAGTCGATCGCGAGCCGCAAATGTAACTGCTTCCCCTTGGCGGTTAGCATTTCCGCGTCGGCGATGGCCTCACGCAGCGTGGTGGGAATTCGGTCGCGACGGCCGATCACACTTAAGCGAACGCCTTCGTCAACGCAGTGTGAGGTCTCGGTCAGCAAATACTCGTGCAGCAATCGCAGGATAGCGTTGACTTCATGCGCAGGCCGCTTCCAGTTTGCTGAGGAAAGCGCGAAGAGCGTCAGCGTGTGGATCCCAAGACTTGGTGCGGCCTGGATGACGCCTCGCGCCGCCTCGGCGCCCGCTCGATGGCCGGCGGAGCGAGGCAACCCGCGCGAAGTGGCCCAGCGGCCGTTTCCGTCCGTGATGATGGCCACGTGCAAGGATTGCGCCGGAACAACTGGCGCAGGAGCAAGAATCTGCCGCAAAACGACTTGTTGAACACTCATGAGGGAACTGCTTTCTCCGCCGCATCGAACAGCGCAAATAACTTTGCAATACAAAGTATTGGGACAAAAAATTTTATCCTTCGCGCGTCGCGCGAATCAATGCCTCCATGTGATTCAAGTAGCGCTCCAGCGCCTTGCGTCCCATCGCGGTCAGCCGGTACTCCGTCTTCGGCAAGCGGCCGTCAAACGATTTCGTACAGGCGACATACTCGGCTTCTTCAAGTTTTCGCGCGTGCACGCTCAGGTTGCCATCTGTCGTCTTAAGCAGATTTTTCAGCTCGTTGAAAGTCAGCGACCGGTTAACGGCAAGCGCGCTGACGATTCCCAGGCGAATTCGCTCGTGAATCAGGCGATCGAGATCCGGCGACACGGCTTCGTTTGTATTGCCGCGCACAGTGCTCAACCCTGCCGATTTCTCGCGCTGTTCGTGTTTTGCTGCAGAAGTTCTTGCCATAAATTTCAGTTTAGCCGCCGAATCGCTTCGCGATCCAAGCTCCGAATCCGATTTGCACCCCGCCGAATCCCGCAGCCATGAACAAATTGCCCCACTTGTCAGGCGTAAATAGAGCAGTCGCCCCGAGCAACATCAAGCAAAATCCCATTACGGGCACAACCCGTACCGAGAAAGCGCCTCCTGTGACAATCGCCGTTCCATAAAGCAAAAGCCACATCCCGGGCAACGCCGCGTACAACCCCGCGTTTACGAGTTCATACGTCAAGAGTCCGCCGGCAACGAGCGCCGGCGCAAAACTCAGCAGGAATTTTCGCCCGGGCCCGGAAAAAAGCTTTGCGTTAGCACGGTGCGCTTTTGTGGCCGCAGCGGGCGCTGCAATCGCCACAGCAATTCCCGCTTCGAGCAACCAGACCAGAAGCCAACGCGCGGACGTCGCTTGCAGCGATGCAATGTAGGCAGCCGCAACCGCCGTGATGCCCATGGCTACGCCGCCCCAGCCCGGTACAGCGGTGAATTCCGCGGCGCTTTCCATGGTTTCGCGGATGTACCGGAGATGATCGGCGGCGCGCGCGTCAATGGGAATAGGTTCTGAGCGCGCAGTGTGCGATGGATTGGTTAATGCCACTTTTAGAGGCTAGCAGCAAACCTGTTTTCTGTCAAGTACTTTATGATACAAAGAAAATACCTACTTTGCCTTACGGTATCGTCCCAACAAGGCATTCCAACGAATTGTGAATACGTCTACAAACATTTGCACACTGTCCCGTAGCATGTTTACTTTCGTCGCCGGCGAATGCGCCCAGCGAACCGGAATTTCCACAGATCTCAATCCATGGTGGCGCGCGAGATAGAGCAACTCTGGATCAAATCCAAACCGCTCAATCCGTTGCTGGTCGAAGATAATTTTGCACCGCTCGCGCCGGAACGCTTTGAAGCCACACTGCGTGTCCACGAACCGCAGCCACAACACGATCCGGACAATCTTGTTGAACACAATGCCGGCAAACTCCCGAAATCCCGACTCGTGCACAGTGATCAAGTTTCGGTCCAGCGCGCGCGAGCCGATGGCCAGATCGTAATGGTCCAACGCGGCGATTAATTTGTCTGCCTCTTCAATTGGCGCTGAAAGATCTGCATCGGTGAAGAGCACAATTTCGCCGCGTGCTTCTTGCATCCCGTGGCGGACACTGTAGCCCTTGCCGCGATTTTCTCCGTTCGGTACAACGCGCAAAAGCGGAATTCGCGCTCGGAACGATTCTGCGACGGCGGCAGTTTTGTCCTTAGAGCCGTCGTCAACGATCAGTACTTCCGTTTCGCGCCCTGATTTTTGAACGTAAGCGGCTATCAACTCAAGAGAAGGCGGCAGGCGCAGTTCTTCATTGTAGGCGGGAACAATAATTGTGAGGGCGGGGCGGGATTCCATCATTTTAGGCTGGCGCCATTGCCGCCGCGTGCTTTTCCCATGCTCGCGTTCTCAAAATCTCTTCGATTTGCGCGAGCGCGAAATCACATTCTTCAAGCTTATTGTAGAAATGTGGTGAAAGCCGGATTCCCGCTTTCGGCCGGTAGTCAACCAGGATCTCTCGCGCCAGAAGCTCGCGGCTGACTTCCATCGCGTGTGGACATTCCACGGAAACCGTTCCAGCGCGCTCGGCAGGATTCTCCGGCGAGTTCACGCGCCAGCCGCGCGCTTTTGCGCCCTCCATGAGCCGCGCCGTCATCTGCGCGGATTTCTCTCGAATCGAATCCACGCCCACCTGAGTTAGAATATCCAGGCCGGGTTGGCACGCGTAGAGCGCAGGAACATGCGGCGTGCCGTTCAGATACCGGAACGAATCTTCGCGCCGGTCGATCGCACCCGTTTCAAAAGCGAAAGGCCGCTGGTGGGCGATCCATCCGGTCAGAGCGGGCTTTAATCGAGCGCGCAAATCTTCGCGCACATACAAATAAGCTACACCTGGTCCGCCGCAAAGCCACTTCAGCACACCGCCCACCGCGAAATCCACGCCAAACTCGCTCACGTTAAACGGAATCGTTCCCGTCGCCTGAAACACGTCGAGAATCACATGCGCGCCGACGCGATGCGCTTTCTCGACAATCGCCTTCGCGTTCACAATGAACGAGCTTCGAAACAGAACCAGAGAAATCGGCACCAGCAGCGTGGTTTCATCAATTGCTGCGAGGAACGTGTCCAAATCAAATCGCACGGGATCCGCGCTCGGAACAAGCTCCACGCGCGCACCCAAGCGTCTTTGCTCATGATAAAAATACTGAATTGAGGGAAATTCGAGCTCCGTCATCACGACTTTGTTTCGCGGGCCTCGAAAATCGAAACAAGAAGCAACCACGGCTTGCGTCAGCGTCACGTTCTGATGCAGGGAAATCTCTCCAGCGCCCGCGCCGATCAGCGGGGCGATTTTGTCGCCCACGCCGACTGCCATTTCCCACCAACCTTCTTCCCACGCCCGCACACCGCGTTGCGCCCACGAATCCGCGTAAGCCTGCAAATTGGCGTACACGCCGCGCGGCATCGCTCCCAGAGAATTGCTGATCATGTACGTCGTGCGTTCCAGAATCGGGAATTCGCTTCGCCACACAAGCAGGTCATTCATGCTTCATCGATCCATCGCTTGATTTGCGGGTTTGATAGGCGCGCCAGATAAAGTAGCACAGCGTTAGGAATGCAAGCCACGGTGGGCCCGCGAGCAACGACACATGAAAATCGGGCACCCACCACGTGGAAGCCAGTACCGCCAGCAAAGCCAACAATCCGATCATCGAACTCCATAACCCGCGTGGCGCAAAGCGTGTAAATTCTTTTTTCTGCTGTTGCATTTTTCGGCGGAAAGCCAGGTGCGTGACCAGAATCATGATCCATATGAACGGACCGCCGAAAAATGCCACGCCAATCAAGTAAAAAAAAGCCGTGTCCGCAAACTTCCAATTCAAATAAATCGCTGCCGCCATCCCGAGGCTCGACGCTAGCACAGCTGCAACTGGCATCCCGCGCTTGCTTAGTTTTCCCAGGGTTTCCGGCGCGTAACCGCCGCGCGACAGGGAGAAAAGCATTCGCGCCGTGAAATACAGATTGCACAACGCGCTGGAAAGAGCAGCTGTAAGCACAACAAAGTTCATCACATGGCTTGCCGCGGGAATTCCCACCTTTTGAAAAACCGTAACAAACGGGCTTTTGTCCGGCTGAATTTCTTCCCAAGGAACAATTCCCACAACCAACGCCAGGCCGCCTAGATAGAACAGCGCCAGAAATGCGAGCGTGCGTCGCAACGCGCGCGGCACAGCCGTTCTCGGATCCGCAGCTTCGCCTGCGGTTACGCCGACGATCTCCAGTCCCAAGAAACTGAAAATCGCCATTATCACTCCGAACCCCACGCCCCGCCAGCCATTCGGAAAAAATCCGCCATGACCCGTGAAATTTCCTGTCCCGATTCTGGGGAATCCAAATCCCAGCACAAGCGCGGTTCCCAGAATCAGGAAAACCACGACGGTCACCACCTTGATCATCGCGAACCAGAATTCAATGGTTCCAAAATTGCGGATGCTCAGTGTATTCACGTAAACAATCGCCGCAGAAAATCCGGCGATCCAAAGCCATGAGGGAATGTTCGGAAGCCACAGCTTGCAGTAAATTCCCGTGGCCGCCAATTCGCTGCCGATCACAATCACCAGGCAAAGCCAGTACGTATACCGCGCGGCAAATCCAGCCCACGGCCCCAGGTACATCTCCGCGTACAATCCAAAGGATCCCGCCGTGGGATGCTCCACGGCCATTTCCGCCAAGGCCCACATCACTGTCAGCGTGATCAAAGCTCCGAGTGCAAAACTCAAAATGACGGCAGGCCCAGCCAACTTCACGGAAAGCGCGCTGGTCAAGAAAAGACCCGTTCCAATCGTGCTGCCAAGCGCAATCATCGCCACTTGCGCCGGACTCAATTGATGCCGCAGGCCAGCTTCGCGCTGAACCAGCTCATTCGTTTCCGTGGTTTTCGTCATTTCTCTGCACAATCTCCCGTGTCTTGGCGTCGCATCCTAACAGACTCACGCACCGCCTGTCCGCCTGGACAGTCACCGACGGAGCACGCCTGTCCTTTGACATGCCAGACTGTTTTCGCCCGGCTTCATAGAATGATTCTCGAGGTGGCCACGCTGAGGGCCGCCAGTAGAAAAGGAAGTTAGGCCATGAAAGCCTTGTTCGCGCTCATCATTATTTATGTCGGGACATTTTTTGTAGCGATCCAGGGTGCGTCGAATGCTCCCGTCCAAGCCGCCCAGCAAGATTCCGCCGCCGCTGCAAAGATCTCGTCCGTAAAGTCCATCGACCCACAGAAAGAATCGGATATCCGCTCGCTTCTCGAACTTGTCGGTGCGCGCGACATGATCCAGGACGCGGCCAACAATTCCACCGAGCAGTACCGTCAGAAGCTCGCTTCTCTCGCTCCGAATGACGACAAGGCGAGGGAAGTGGTCAATTCCTATCTCGCGGTCTTCCAGAAGAAATTTGATGTGGATGCACTCACCGACCAGCTGGTCGTAATTTATGACAAGCACTATACCGATGAAGAAATCAAAGGCTTACTTCAGTTTTATGGCTCGCCCCTAGGCCAAAAAGCCGCGGCCGAAATGCCGAAGATTTCTAAAGAAATTCAAGTTGCCGACCGTACTCTTTCCACGCAAGCCGCACACGAAGCCTGGCAAGAATTCCATGCACAGAATTCTAATTCCACGCCGAATCGTCCCTTTGCCGGCCGGCGCCGCTGGCAGAACCAAAACAACTTGAATCAGCAAGCACAGGCCAGTTCGCAGCAGCCGTAAATTGGCTGCAAACTCAGCAATTTCCTGTTCGTTATTGGAACCGTTTCTTGATCTTCACGTCGATGCCGAACGTCCCGTTCTGATCGCGTAGCGCCACAATCGAAACGTTCCGGTTCACGTTGTATTCCACTTGAATTACCTGCTGCTGCGTTGAACTCACGTTCGAAACGTAGGTAATCGTCAAATTCCGCGTCACCTGCTGTTCCACGGTTACGCGCGCTGCTGCGCTTTGTTCCGAGCCGGTCGAGGCCACGCCCGCAAGCCCCGGATCAACACGCAATTTGGTAATTCCGAATAAGCGCTCGAGTCTTCCGCCGAGTTGGCTGGAGATCGCTTCCGACAGCAGGGCTGACGCGCCCGCACTTGAACTTCCTGTCGCCCCTGTTCCACCTCCGCGCAATTCCGCCTCGGAGCTTGTTTGGCCTAACGTCAGCAAGGTAACGATGTCGTTCCCAGGCAGGGGCGGATCCGATCGGTACGACAAATTCAGCTTGCTGGCCGGCCCGCTGAAATTCAGCGTGATTTCATATTGCTGAATCGTTGTTGTTGCCTCGATGTTGATGTCCGGATCGATGTTCAAGGGCCGCGCAAAATTCAGGTCGCCGCGCGCCACACGGTAGCGGTTTCCGTGGAAATACAAATCGCCAGAAAGTACGTGAATGTGTCCCAGCAAAATCGGATGTTCCCACGTCCCGCGCACGTGCAAATTCGCGTCGGCCTCCAGCTGCGCGTTCGGCCACTCCATCCGTGCGTCGGGTGTGGACAGCGCTTCAATGTCAAACTGCAAATTCTGCAAAAAGCTTGGAGTCGACCCTGGATTCTCGCGCGAGGCAATCAGGGCGCCTGCAGTTTCCAATCCACCGGACAAATTTACGCGTTCGACCGTCACGCGGCCGGAAAGCAGCCCGGTTTCAGGCGTTCCAGACAATCGCAAATTTCCCGCCACGAGCCAGCTCATTCCTTCGGGGTATCGAATTCGCGTGCGGTCGGTTCGCGCCGTAATGTCGTAGTGAATCGGCGTGTCGGCGTAGTTGACGCTTCCCGCCAGGGTCAGCGTGCCGCCGCCCGCCTCTGCCGTCACGTTGTCGAAAGAGAGCCGCGTCGCGTCGAAAATTAAATCACCCTTAATTGCACTCAGCCCGGTCGGAAAATCAGCCACGCGCGCCGAAGCGTTCTGGATGTGGACCCGCCCTGTGATTCGTGGCCGGTCAAGCGTTCCCTCAAACGAGGCGTTTACTTGTGCAGGGCCTCGCGCGTCCAGGTTCGGCACGAAACCGCTTAGCAGCCGCAGATCAACCGCGCCGTTCAGCTTCAATCCTACCGAGCGCCGCCCAGCGAATCGCACATTCCCTTCAATTTTGAAATTAGTGTCCTTTCCCTGGAACGTTACCGGGTCGATGTTTATCTCTTCTGTCGAGGCCCGAAAATGCACAGGCCCCGAGTTTTCCAGCTGTACGTTCGCGTAGTTGAGGCTGAGCCGCGAGAATTTCGCGTCCATCACGATTGCGCCCGGTTGGCTCAAATTGCCATCTAGCGCGATCTCGCCTTCTGCGTTTCCGTGCCCGCTGAAGTGCTTCAAGTGCAGATAAGTGACCAGGAACGGATCGAGGTTAATGTTGCGAATGAAAGCCTTCCCGTGCACCGCATAGGGCTCTGCCAGTCCAATCGTGTAACCGCCGGAAATACTTCCATCCGCCATCGCCGAACCCAATTCCAGCTTTGCTTCCTTTCCGTCTGAAGTAAGCGTTCCATCAAAGCTTCCAATTGTTTCCTGCCCCACGCGCAAGTCGACAATTCGCATGTTTCCTTCGCCCTGCGGTGACTTCAGCGGTCCCGAGGCCTTTAATCGAAACGTGATCTGGCCGCCTACCGGCATTCGCTGACTTTGCAGCTTCTCAAAATTTTCCAATGGCAACGCCGCGCCGACGAGTTCCAGGGAAATAGTCTCATCGGAGATGCGGTAACCAGCGTTGCCCGTCACAACTCCCGCTCCTCTTTCTTTCCCCGGCGCAAACAGCCGCAGTTCCGCGTTCGAAAGATGAACCTCATCCGGCGCAGCATTCAACTGTCCGCGCAGCCGGCTGAACGTCACGCCGTACGCTCGGCCGTCAGCCAGGTCGAACAATCCATTCACCGTTGGGTTTTCCTTCGTTCCATGCCCGTGGAATTGGCCGGTGAGCGTCCCCTCGACCGGATATTTCCTCTTCAGAAATCCTTGAAAGCTTTCTAGTGGAACCTTTTCGAAATTCACGTCGGCTGACCATTCATTTTCCGGCCTAAAAATCCAGTGATCCAGGTCCAAGGAGCCCTCAATATCCGCCTGCATCGCACCAAACCGCGCATGTCCCTGTGAGATCGACAGCTCCGATGGTGAGTACGTCATATCGGCTTCTACCGAATCGAGAGTCAATCCGTCGTATGCAACCCTTTCTCCGCGCCCATGACCTGTCAGCGTCGGTCCGCCCAGTGGTCCGGAAAGCTTTCCATCCCATTGCGCGCTTCCGCTCAGCGCTATCTTGCTGCCACCGGGATTTGGTCCACGAATCGCGTCAATAAAATCGGCATAGGCCTCCAGCTCTCCCGTTTCGAACTGCAAATCCAGTTTCGAATTTCGTTTGTTTAGGGCGCCTGCTGCATGAATCCTGCTGGTCGGCGTCTCGAGTTCCACATCATTCAATTGCAATAGCCCCGGATCGTACTGGTAACGAAGACTCAACCCTCCCGTTACGGGTATATGCTTCGCTGCCACATCTGCCGGCGAACCAAAATCCACAGTTCCGGAAACTTCAAAATGTTCGAAGGCCCCGGTCCAAGTTTCGACCGTGTCCGCCGTGATCACCGAATCCCAGTGCAGTTCGTTAACCGGGAAACTGGTCCGCTCAAGCGCAGGCAACACTTGGGCCAGTCGCATGTTCTGCAAATGCGTCCGCGCCTGGAATTGCAATCCCGCGGGTTTCATCGTCACAACGCCGTCCACGGAGCCGCCAAACGCATTCGCCACGAAGTCGGGAACCAGCAGACCGTTTTTGTCGAATCTGTAGCTCCCCCGCGCCGTGATTCCGGACTCGCGGAAGATCTCGTAATTCAAATCAATTTCCGAACCTGCGAAGCTTCCGCTTGCTTGCCCAACCCCCGCGATCAGCGTCCCCTCACCGCGAATATCCACTTTTCCAGCTGGCGTTAGCGGGGAGCGCATCGTCTTTCGAAAATCCAGCAAATTTACCCACGCCCGGTATTTGAATTTCCAGTTCGGGGCGCTGTAATTCGTGACTTCAGCCTGCAAGTCCACTTTCGAGCGCCCTGCCCCAATTTGCGCCTGCTCGAGCGTGAACGCATCTCGTTGGACCGTGAATTTCGAAGTTATATTCACGGGCACTGGAACGTATCGCTTCGCCGCAAATTGCACATCTTTCCAATCCAGCGCGCCAATGTAAATCGGCTTGGCTTCGTCTCCTCCCGCGTTAAGCGCCAATCGGAATTCCGATCCCTGCACTGCCAGCGGTGTCCGCACATCGTTGTAAAGAATCCAGCCGTCCAGCAATTCCACATGTTTCACGCGTAGGTCAAAAAGGGTTTCGCTGATCGGCCTTCCGGCCTTTGGTTTTTGCCCGGCCGGCGCAGGAACGTTCGTCGAACCATCTTTCTCCACGCGAATGTGCGCGCGTGGTTTCGTCACTTTCAAATCGTTCAGAGAAACCTTCCGCCCCCAGAACGAATCGATCCTCAGGCCCGCCTCAACCTCCTCTGCGCTGAAGAGCGGATCGCTTCCTTGCGGTTCCTTTCCGCGAATTACGATGCCGTTGAGCTTTGCCCGCAGCGACAGCCATTCAATCGAAAGCGAATTGACGCTACTGGTCCCCCCCGTTGCCGCATTTAGTCGCCGTATCAGAACTCGCTTCAAAAACGGATTTCCCGCGCCACTTCCAAAGAAAATAATCACGCCCAGCGTAATCAGCGTGAGCTTTATGCCCAAGACCCACGCCGTGTGCCTCAGCCATCTCCATTTCCGGCGTCGCGTTTCCTTCGTCATGCGCCGACCTCATTCAAGAATTTTGTGATGCTCAGACGCGCCCGGCTTTCTTTCAGCCATTTGTCCGCTTGTTCGTTGATCCCCTGCTGGATGAGCACCTCCAGGATCAAATCTCTCGCCGCATCAAACGAAGGCGGCTCTTGTCCTCGCTCTTTTGCCCTCGGAATCACCCGCTGGTTGTAAAAGTCATGAATCGCCTCTTCGGTCAGTTGCACCGTCGGCCTGAATCGCGAATCGAGATAGTTGCTCAAATACGCTTGCGCCGTCACAATCTGCTTCAATTCTGCTTCGCTGATTCCTGCTTTTTCCCGCTGCGCCACAAAATCTTCTTTGTTGGCAAACGACCGCTCTAGCCGGCTCATTCCCCGATCAACATCCCCGGCGGAAACGGGCGTAAAGTGCGACGCCTCCGCTTCTTTCCGAACGATCCATTGATCGATCAGCCTGTCCAGAATCTGGGTTTCGCTCTCGGACTTCCCATCCACCAAGACTTGATACCGCGCAAGCTGCTCAACGTCACTCTGCAAAATGACCTCTTCTTCCACGCGCGCCACCACGCGGTCCACCACTTTTTGCGCCCGCACGACGCCCGTTCTTCCCGCGATCAGCAAAAGCAACGCAGCCAGGAATCCGTTTCTCCTTCTCGCCCGCATCAGAAAGACGACCCTAAATTGAAGAATATCTGGAACCGCGGCAATTGTGCCGCTTTGAATCCAAGCGATCCCGTCGTGCACGTCGTCGACCCGCTCGGGCACGGAATGGGCACCACGAAAAATGGCCGGTTGAGCTGATAACCCATATCAATTCGAATTGGTCCCACTGGCGTCGCATAACGCAAACCCAACCCAATCGTGTGCGCAAAATAGTTCAGCTCATTCGAACAATTTGTCAGGCATTGCGGCGCCGCGGAAGTGTCAAACGTCGGCTTCGACAGGTTCGTACGAAACGAAATGCGGTTCACGCGGCTGTACACATTTCCACCATCGTAAAAAAGCGCGCCGCCCAGGCTGGTTCCGAAATACGGCAGCCGCATTGGAAAACGAAACTCCTGGTTCGTTACCAGCATAGCCTGTCCACCCACGGGAAATCCTGTTGTTGCGTCACGCGGTCCCGCCTGGTTTAGCGCGAATCCGCGTAGCGACGTTCCACCGCCTGCGAAAAACCGTTCCGGCAGCGGAATCACTCGCGGCAAATTCGGGCCAGTGGGTGCAGGAAATGTCAGCGACACCGTGTCGCGGTATGGGTTCAGCACGCCGATTCGAATCGAGCGCGCAAAACTGAATCGCTTCTTGACCGGATGGTAGGAAGAATTTTGAAATAAAAAATGGGTAAAGCTCGCGCTCGACCCAAAATAAGTGTCGGCAAGCCCGAAATCCGCGCTGTTTAGCGTGCCTTTCGTCGCATCCGCAGGATTGTCCCTCGTGTCTCGAACCCACGAGATTCCGAATTGCGAGACCAAAGTCGGTTGCTGAAACAGCGGAATCTCTTCCGGCAAGATCTTCAAATCCGAAACAAGAATTTTCCGAAAGCTATACCGGTACAGAAGTGTGGTCCGTGGCGAAACCTGCTCCGTCAATTGCAAAGTTCCTTCATACCGCGTTTCGTCAAATGTGTTGATGTCACGCGTCTTCTCCGCGTACGCCGTCGCTTGAAAACTGAAATTCGGGCTCGCAAACGTGTTCGGCGAGGAGTATCCAAGCAAAGCCCGCCCTTGCAGCGTGCTGCCGCGCAATTTCAGCGACAGCGTATCCGCGCGGCCCGTCAAATTCAGTTTCGAAATCTCAAAGATTCCTCGAGGAGCCGCTTCCACCGCGCCTCCCGTCGGATTTGTTGAACTTGCCAGCCGCTGCACTTCGAATCCACCGCCGTAAGCTATTGTGTATCGCTTCGCTTCCTCTACTAGGGCGACGACATCTTTATCCGGATCCGCTCCCATCGGATTTTGCGGCGACACGGTCACGCGGTTAAAAATCCCCAGGTTGTATAATCGCCGCTGGGTATCGACCACTTCACCTTGTCTCAGCGGCGCATTCGGCTTTACCTGAATATTCCTTCGAATCATTCCTGGTCGCGTATGCACGTAGCCGCTCACTAGCACTCTTCGCACTCTCGTTTGCGGCCCTTCCTCAATGTGATATGTCACATTCACTTGCTTACCCAGCGTCGCTGCATTTTTCTCGTTTTTGTTATTCGAAGTCGGCGTCGTCGCTGTTTCCTCTTTCTTTGCTTCTGCTTCTTCAACAGTCGGGCGCAGTGTCGCTTCCGGGTACCCCTCGTTGAAATAGAGCGCCAGAATATTCGCGCGGTCGCTTCCGACAGTAGCGTCCGAATACGGCTGCCCTGGCAACGAACCCACAACACCTTGCAGCTCTTCGTCCGTGAACGCGCGGTTCCCTTCAATCTTCAGCGACGCGACCCGTGTCTGAATCCCTTCGTCCACAGCGAACCGCACGAACAAGTCACCCCTTTTCCCCAGGTAGTTGTCCATAATGTTTGCCTCGACTCTCACATCCAGAAATCCGTTCGAGCGGTACAACCCTTCCATGGAAACACGATCCGCTTCAAGCAGCCGCCGGCTGAACTTCCCTCGTGATCCAAACGCTGCCCGATACACCGTCAATCGGCCTCGCAACAACTCCATGTCGAAATACCTATTCCCGGTAATCGCGATCCCGATGAGCTTGTGCCGGTCTCCGCGTTCCACCGTGTAGGTAATCACCTCTTCGGTGCCCTGCCATCCCGTTCCTTTTTCGGTTACATCGCGAGTCGCCGTGGTGTAATCAACTTTCGAGTCAAAATACCCCTGCCGGTCCAAACGCTCCCGAAGGTTTTTCTTGCCCTCTTCCAAAAGGTCCGCATCCACAGCGCCTTCCTGATAGATAGGCAAAAGCCGTTTCAACTCGCCGTTTGAGAATTTCGCGCCTGCTACTTCCACTTTCACGCGCGGCCCCTCCGTTACATCCAGCGTCAGCAGTACGCTGTTTTTCGCCGTATCGTATTCTCCGCGACGCACCGCCGCCCGCCCGCTCAAATGCCCTTTTTTCGCCAGGAATTTCCTTATACTCGCCGTCCCCTTTTGTACGCGCCCGTTGGTAATCGCAGTTCCCGCTTTCAGCTTGAACCGCGAAAGAATTTGTGCGTCTGGATATTCCGTGTTGTTCGTCAATTGCACGCTTGAAACGTGTGCCCGCGTCCCCGGCGTCACATGCACGATCACATCAATTTGATGATTTTCTGCATGAATCGCCGTCTCGGCCACGACCTTTGCCTGGTACAGGCCCTCTTCGCGTAGAATGTCCTGCAGTCGCAAAATCGCCGCATCCAGCTTTTCTTTCCGGCAGACGTCCCCTAGCTGAATTTGCATTGCTGCTGCGGCCGAGGCTTCGCTTGGTGGTTCTATCAGCCCTCGAAGAATCACTTGATTGAAATAGAGATTTTCTTCCACTACAAAATCCAGCCGCATTCCACCGTCTACCGGTGTGGTCACGGCGCGCAAGTTTGCGTAATCGCCGCTCTTGTAAAGGATCCGCAGGCTGGTGGCGACTTGCCCGCGGTCTACTGGTTTCCCCAGCTCCACAGGCAGCCCAACGGCTGGGTCCTTAAGCACCATGCCGTCCTCCCGCACGACTCGCACGCTTACGACGGCCGGTTCTCCGGCCTCCTTCTTCGCCGTCGCTACGCCCGCAGCATTTGCTCCCGGTTCCTGCCCCAAGCAAGAACGCGCAACTCCCCCCGCGAGGAGCACTACCAGCGTCATTCCTCTCCATCCTCTCGCCCAGTTCACTCTCATGCACTCAATTCGCTCAGACGAAGCGTAGCACAGCGGCGTTGCCTCCCCGCCGTCCTTTGGCGCTATCATAAATACGTAAATTCACTGCGCTTATGGGACCTTTTACGCCTTGAACGCGCCTCCTAAAGACGGTCTTTTTGACCGCTACTCGCGCCAAATTCTCTTCGCGGGTATCGGCGAAGTGGGCCAGCAGCTCCTTGCTTCCGCAAGCGCTGTAATCGTCGGTTGCGGAGCCATCGGCGCCGCTACAGCTTCTCTCCTCGCTCGCGCCGGAGTCGGCCGCATCCGTATCCTCGACCGCGATTTCGTCGAGCCTTCCAACCTCCAGCGTCAATCTCTCTTCGACGAATCCCACGCACGCGATTCCCTACCCAAAGCCGTTGCCGCGCAGCAAAAACTTCGCGCCATCAACTCTTCCGTCTCAGTGGAAGGCATCGTCGCCGACCTCACCCAGCGAAACGCCGAAGAACTTCTCTCCGGCTTCGATCTTCTCCTCGACGGCACCGACAATTTCGAAACCCGCTTTCTCATCAACGATTTCGCCATCAAAACCAATCGCCCCTGGATTTACGCCGCCGCCGTTGGCAGCTATGGCGTCACTATGACAGTCCGCCCGGGCATGACGGCCTGCCTTGCCTGCTTACTTGAAGGCGATCACGTTGCCTCTGGCATCGAAGAAACTTGCGACACCGTCGGCGTCCTTGGCCCCGTCGTTCAACTAATTTCTTCACTCGAATCCGCTGAAGCACTGAAACTTCTCGCCGGTAAAACCTGTGCGCTCCATGGCCGCCTCATTTCCAGCGACGTCTGGTCCGGACGCTTTCAATCCGTGGAAATCTCCCGTAACTCAAACTGCCGTGCCTGCGTCCGCCGCGAATTTTCCTACCTTGAAGGCGAAGCTCAGCCCCATGTCACCATGTGCGGCCGCGACTCCGTGCAAATCCACGAGCGATCCCGCTCTCTCGACCTTGCAGCCCTCAGCGCGCGCCTTGCTTCGGCCGCGGAGTTTGTCCGTCACAACGAATTTCTCCTCCGCTTCCGTGTTCCACCGTACGAAATGACCGTTTTCGCCGACGGCCGCGCCATCCTTAAAGGATCGCAGGACCCTGCCGTCGCGCGCTCTCTGTACGCCCGCTTTATCGGCGCCTGAATTTGTCTGGGAATGAATTCAGAAACTTACTAACGAAACGCGCCGCTGCGTCCCATCGAACCGCGCATAGACGCGCGGTCCAGATTCTCCCGCAGATTCATCAGTGTCAAAAATGTGCTAAGAATCCGCGCCTTCAAATCGTCGGTCAGCGGCATGCCGCTTGTAGCCACGCGCGCCAGCCGCTCTCCACTCTCCGTCAGGAACTTCATGATCTCTTTCAGCCGCTCGTGCGGGGCGTTTCCCATCGCCGTTTCGCGCCGCATCTCCGCGCAGCTTCCTTCAATGGAAAGCGTGTAGTGCAGCACGCAGAGCTGCTGCTCGGCGAGAGCCGCAGGGGCCGAACTCTTGCATCCTGTAATTTGGCAGCCGGTGGGCATGTCCAGCGCGCATATTAAGGCAAGCGCAACACTTCTAGCTAACATCACTCAGCGTCGAAAATCCAGCATCGGCCTTCGCCCGTGTTGCGAATCCTGCACACTCTTCTCTCCCGTCGCAATGTACCTTCTTCAGAATATTTGTTTGACGCGGTACATCTTTCGTTGTATTTTTATGCAATCGAATGTATAATTTTGCTTTCATGAGCGTCGGTAAGACATTTCGCCACGGCCAGATCCTCCGGCTCGTCTCCGGCGAGCGCATTGCAAGCCAGGACGACCTGCGCCGCCGCCTCGCGCAGCAGCGGCTGCGCGTAACCCAGGCCACGCTTTCTCGCGATCTCCAGGAATTGAAGCTCGTGAAAACACCGGAAGGCTACAAGCAGGCGGCTGCGTTGAGGGAAGAAGCCACGCCGCTTCCGCCCCTTGCCCGCGCCCTGCGCGAATTTCTTCTGGACGTCCGCCCCGCGGAAAATCTCCTTGTTCTCAAAACGCCACCCAGCGGCGCGCAGCCTCTCGCTGCCGCCGTGGACGCATCCAAATTTCCGGAAACCGCCGGTACTATTGCGGGAGACGACACCGTTCTCATCGTCACGCCAAGCAAGAAAACACGCGTCTCCCTTCAGCAAAAAATCGAATCCTTGATGAAATGAATTCCCCTCACCCCATCGCCGTCGTAGGTGTCTCCGGTTACACCGGATTTGAGCTGGCAAAGCTATTGCTCCGTCATCCCGCTGGCTCCGCCTCCACATTCTTCATGCGAGACACGCAGGGCGCCCACTGCCTTTCCGAGCTTTTCCCGCAAATCCGTGGATTTGGACGCGCTCCTCTGCGCCAGCTTTCCGTCGAAAATATTCTCGCAACCGACGCAAAGACGGCTTTTCTCGCGACGCCGCACGAGGTTTCTGCCGAACTTGCCCCGCAACTTCTCGATGCGGGCCTCAAAGTCATTGATCTCAGTGGCGCATTTCGTTTTCACGACGCAGCCGTTTTTCAATCCTGGTACGAGCTTCCGGCTCCGCACGCGGCCTGGCTTGATTCCGCCGTTTACGGCTTGCCCGAGCTTTATGCAAAAGAACTCGCTTCCGCTCAGCTCGTCGCCAATCCCGGCTGTTACGCGACGAGCGTTATCCTCGCTGTCCGCCCGCTTGCCCAAGCCGGCCTGCTCGATTCATCTGCGCAAGTCATCGCCGACTGCAAATCCGGCTCGACTGGTGCAGGAAAAGAGCTTCGCCGTGATTTGCATTTCTCGGAGCTCGACGAAAATTTCAAAGCCTATAATCTTTTCTCCCACCGTCATACGCCGGAAATTCTCGACCACACTGGCTTGCCCGAATCGCAACTAGTTTTCTCCACGCATCTTCTTCCGATCGCGCGAGGAATTCTCTCCACGATTTACGTGACGCTTTCTGTGCCGCAAGCTCCCGAATCTATCGAAGCTCTTTATCGCAAGACCTATGCTGGCCGTCCCATGGTCCGCATCTGGAAAACCGGTGCGCTTCCGGAAATTCAGCATGTCGCGCATACGAACTTCGCCGACATCGGCTTCGTGCTCGACCACTCCGGCCGCCGCCTCGTCGTCGTCTCTTGTCTGGACAATCTCGGCAAAGGTGCCGCGGGCCAGGCCGTTCAAAATTTCAATCATCTGCTTCGACTTGAGGAGAACACCGGACTGCAATGAGACTCGTCATCAAATTTGCTGGCGCTCTGCTGGAAAGTGATTCCGTTGTGCGCGAACTCGCGGCGCAGGTCGCTGCGCTGGCGAAACGGGGCCACGAAATCCTCGTTATTCATGGTGGCGGCCGTATCTTCACGGCCACGCTCAAGCGTCTCGGCATCGAAAGCAAATTTGTTTCCGGCCTTCGCGTAACCGATCGCGAAACGCGCGACGTCGCCGTAATGGTTTTTGCCGGGCTTTTGAACAAACAGCTTTCCGCGGCGATTTCCGCTGCGGGCCAGTTTGCAATTGGTATCTCCGCCGCGGACGCGCAGGCTTTTCGCGCGGAACCGCTCGTTCACGACGAAGTCGCGGGCGGCCTCGGTTTTGTCGGCTACCTCATTGGCGTGAACGATTCGCTCATCGAATCGCTCTGGCGGAGCAATCTCCTCCCCGTTGCCGCTTGTCTTGGCCTCGGCCCGGACAACGAGCTGTACAACATCAATGCCGATCACATGGCAGCTGCTTGTGCCGAATATCTCGGAGCGGATCAACTCATCTATCTCACTGACGTCGCTGGCGTTCTTCAGAACGAAAAGGTAATCTCGGCAATCGCCGCTGACGAAATTGAATCCCTCGTTCAGAATCGCACCGTCTCCGGCGGAATGATTCTTAAGCTCGAAGCCTCCAAACGCGCCCTCGAAGGCGGCGTAAGGGGCGTCCACATCATCGGTGGCACGGAGTCCGGCGCTCTGCTGGCCGCAATGCGCGCCGCCGAAGCCAGTGCCGCCGCGCTCGAGGCCATTCCCGGCACGCGCATCCTGCGTGAACTGAACTCCGCTGCGTTTTCCGCCGCATAACCAAAATGAAACGCGCTGCCACAACTCGAAAAAAAATCAAGCTCGCTGCGTTGGCTGATGCAGAGCAGTTTCTTCTCCAGACGTACAAACGCCAGCCGCTCGTCTTCACACACGGCCGAGGCCCGTACGTTTTCGATTCGACGGGCAAGAAATATCTCGATTTTCTCGGCGGCATCGCCGTCAACGGTCTGGGTCACGCGCATCCCAACATCGTCAAGATCATTCGCCGCGAATCCGCGCGCGCCATTCACCTCTCCAATCTTTTTCACAATGAATTCCAGGGACCGCTCGCCAAAAAGCTCGGCGAGATTTCCGGCATGGACCGCGTCTTTTTCTCCAACAGCGGTACCGAAGCAATCGAAGGCGCTCTAAAACTCGCTCGCTTGTACTCGCGTTCCGCCGGTGCGCCCATCACCGCTCCAAATCCAAAGCATCGTATTTTTGCTCTTGAAAACTCTTTTCATGGGCGTACCTTCGGCGCCATGAGCGTCACCGCCACCGAAAAATATCGGCTTCCGTTTGCGCCCCTCGTTCCCGGCGTCGAATTCGTCAAATTCAATGACGTTGCCGACCTCGAATCAAAATTCGACAAGAATGTCTGCGCCGTTATCCTCGAAACTATTCAAGGCGAAGGCGGCATCTATCCGGTCAGTGAAGCCTTCTGGAACCGGGCCCGCGCGCTCACTTCGCAGCATGGCGCCTTGCTTATCGCCGACGAGATTCAATGTGGTCTTGGCCGCACTGGCCGCTATTTTGCCTATCAGAAGTTTTCTTCAAAGCCAGACCTCGTTGCCATTGCCAAGCCTCTCGCTGCCGGCCTCCCACTAGGTGCAATCCTTGGGACGGAAGCTGTCGCCGCTCGCGTCAGCCCTGGCCTCCACGGGACGACCTTTGGCGGTGGCCCTATGATCTGTGCCGTCTCGCTCGAATTCCTAAAAATCCTCGAGAAAACAAAGATTCTCGCGAATGCCGCCGCACGTGGCGCGGAAATCCGGGCCGGAATCGAAAAACTCGCAACAAAATATCCATTTATCAAGGAAGTTCGTGGTGAAGGTTTGATGATCGGCGTCGAACTGACCGTCGACGGCGCGCCATTTGTTGCCGAAGCGATGAACAGCGGTCTCCTCATCAACTGCACTCACGACTACACGTTGCGTTTGCTCCCGGCGTTCATCATCAGCGCAAAACAAGTCCGTGAATTTCTCGGCATCTTCGAACAAGTTTTGGGTCATGTTTCCAAATCTATGCCTGCGACGGAAACGGCGCGGCACGCGGTTCAAACCGCAGCGAGGTAACAAAAAGAAATGGCAACTACCACACTGGCAGCGCCTGTTCTAGTCTCGAACGATCTGCTCACCGGAGCGGAATGGAGTCCGGCGCACACGCGAGAACTCCTCGCGATCACTTCGGACATCAAAGCGAATCCTGCGAACTACGCGGACATTCTGCGTGGCAAATTTCTCGCGCTGATTTTCGAAAAGCCTTCGCTTCGCACGCGCGTCACCTTCGAAGTCGGAATCCAGAGCATGGGCGGCCGCGTCGTGTTTCTGGATCACACGCAAGCGCGTCTCGGCGAACGCGAATCAATCGCGGACGTCGCTCGTAACCTCGAGCGCTGGGTTCACGGCATCGTCGCGCGCGTTTACGAACAGCGCGTCCTCGAAGAAATGGCGTCGACAACCGAAATACCCGTTGTCAATGCGCTCTCTGACAAATTCCATCCCTGCCAGGCGCTCGCCGACTATTTCACGCTCGAAGAAAAATTCGGCACCCTCAAAGGTCTACGCCTCGCTTACGTCGGCGACGGCAACAATGTTTGCCATTCACTGCTATACCTTGCCGCACGCCTCGGCGTGAACCTTCGCATCGCCACTCCGGAGAATTACGCACCCGATGTCGACGTAGTTGCGGATTCCAAGCGCGTCGCGAAAGAAACCAAAGCCAAAATCGAACTCTTCACCGATCCCCGCGAAGCCGTTGAAGACGTGCAAGCCGTCTACACCGATTCCTGGACCAGCATGGGCTTTGAAGCAGAAGAAAAAGTCCGTAGCGAAGTTTTCAAGCCTTACCAGGTGAATCGTAAACTCATGACAGTTGCCGGCCGCGACGCTCTCTTCATGCACTGCCTGCCTGCGCACCGAGGCTATGAAGTCACAGCCGAAATTCTTGATGGTTCGCGCTCCGTCGTGCTCGACCAGTCGGAAAATCGCATGTACGTGCAAAAAGCGATTCTGCACACCCTCTATCGCTGAGGACGTGAAGCGCGCGGAGAAGTTGTTGTCCTAAAATAAAGAAATCTCCAATTAGGAAAGAGGAATTGTGAATAGAACTGCTCCAAAACCGAAAAAGGTCGTGCTCGCCTACTCCGGCGGACTCGACACCAGCATCATCATTCCATGGCTCAAGGAGAATTACGGCTGCGAAGTCATCGCCATGATCGGTGACGTCGGCCAGCAGGAAGATCTTCAGGCCGCACAAAAGAAAGCCCTCGCGACCGGCGCTTCTTCCGCAACCATCGAGGATTTGCGCGAAGAATTCGTCCGCGACTTTATCTGGCCGACTCTCCGCGCTGGCGCGGTCTACGAACACACCTATCTTCTCGGCACTTCGATGGCTCGACCGGTTCTCGCAAAACGCCAGGCGGAAATCGCGCTCAAACTTGACGCCGACGGCCTCGCTCACGGCTGCACCGGCAAAGGCAATGATCAAGTCCGCTTCGAACTCGCCTACAAAGCCATCGCTCCGAACGTGCAAATCATTGCTCCCTGGCGTGAATGGGACATTGACTCGCGCGAAGACGCGATCGCCTACGCCGAAAAACACAATGTACCCATCGAGCAAAGCAAGAAAAACATCTACAGCCGTGACCGTAACATCTGGCACCTCAGCCACGAAGGTGGCGAACTCGAAGATCCCGCAAACGCACCGAGCGAAGCGATGTGGCAATGGACCATCTCTCCAGAAAAAGCTCCGGACAAAGCCGAAGAAGTCGAAATCGGCTTTGAGGCCGGCACGCCGTCTTCTGTCAACGGAACGAAACTCGGTCCTGTGGATTTGCTGAATATGCTCAACGAAATCGCCGCGCGTTACGGTGTCGGCCGCACCGACCTTGTCGAAAATCGTCTCGTCGGCATGAAGTCCCGAGGCGCGTACGAAACTCCCGGCGGCACTTTGCTCGTTACCGCCCATCGCGAACTCGAGCGCCTCACAGTCGACCGCGAAACCACACACCTGCAGCAGTCTCTTTCCGTGCGCTACGCCGAACTCGTCTATAATGGCGTCTGGTTCTCCACGCAGCGGCAGGCCCTCGACGGCTTCTTTAACGTTTCACAGGAGCGCGTTACCGGCTCCGTCGGCCTCAAACTCTGGAAGGGTTCGCTCAACGTCACCAGCCGCAAATCGCCCTTCTCGCTCTATCGCGCCGATCTGGCCAGCTTCACGATGGGCCGTTACAACCCTAAGGACGCTGAAGGCTTCATCAATCTCTTCGCACTCCCCGTCACGGTCCGCCCCAAGGCCAAAGTGGAATCCAATTCCTGAGGCTTTGGTCTGGGCTCTTCGATATGAGCAGTGCGGTTAACAGACTCACTGTTTATGCGGCACTGGGCTTGATGTAACGTTGTCATTCCGAGCGAAGCGAGGAATCTGCATTTTTAGGCCGAGCAAATGACCGAGCGCATAGACGACAGACTCTGGGGTGGGCGCTTCGAACGCGAACCGAACGCGACGTTCGACGCATTCCAGCGCTCGTTCTCTTTTGATCGCAGGTTGCTCCCGTATGAAATTGCGGTGGACCGCGCTTGGGCCAAAGCGCTCGAACCCATCGGCATTTTCACCTCCACCGAGGTAAAACAAACTCTTGCTGCTCTCGACAAAATCGAAGAACGTGCGAAAAACGATTCCGCATGGCTCGAAAAAACCGGTGCCGACGCCGAGGACGTCCACCACTTCGTCGAAAAAGCACTCGTCGAAGAACTCGGGCCTCTCGGCTGGAAACTCCACACCGGCCGTAGCCGCAACGAACTCGTCGCCACGGACTTCCGCCTCTTCGTCATCGACGCCACAAGTGAAATTATGGCGGCGATTCGCGCAGTTCTAGAAATGCTCTGTATTCAAGCTGAGCAAACGATTGAAATCCCAATGGCCGGAATGACGCACATGCAGCACGCGCAGCCGATTCTCCTCGCACATTTTTTCATGGCCCATGCCGATGCATTTTTGCGCGACACCAGAAAATTACGGCTCGCGGCAGAAAGTGCCAACGTATGCCCCATGGGTTCGGGAGCACTAGCTGGCAATTCCTTCGGAATTGACCGTCGAGCGGTTGCAGCTGAGCTGGGATTTACGCGTATTTCCGCGAATAGTTTGGACGCTGTTAGTGACCGCGATTTTGCTCTCGATTACCTCTTCGCGCTTGCCGGCATTGCTACTCATCTTTCTCGTTTAGCAGAAGATCTCGTAATCTTTGCGTCTCAAGAATTTTCCTACGTCATTCTTCCCGACGAATACTCGACAGGCAGCAGTCTCATGCCGCAGAAAAAAAATCCCGATTGTTGGGAGCTTATCCGCGGCAAAAGTGGTCGCGTCAACGCCGCTCTCTTGGGATTACTGACGACACTCAAAGGATTGCCCACCAGCTACCAACGTGATTTGCAGGAAGACAAGGAAGTCCTCTTTAACACGCACGATCAAGTGGCGGAAATGCTTTTGGTTGCATCTGGAGCTCTATTCGCCACCCGATTTAACCAAGAGAAGCTGCGGGCCACGGCCTCCAATCCAGCGCTCTTGGCTACGGAAGCAGCCGATTATCTGGTGCGTAAGGGCATTCCATTCCGTCAGGCCCATGACATCGTCGGAAAAGTTCTGAAGGAAGCTGAACGCCAAAAGGTTGTGTGGACCGAGTTTCCAATATCCGAATTGAAGAAATTCTCGCCTGCGTTTGACGAAGACCTCAGGCAGTTCCTGACTGTCGAAGCTGCTCTTATAGCAAAGAATGTTCCAGGCGGCACTTCACCAGATCAGGTCAGAAAGGCGATCGCAGCACTAGACCAGCGCGATTGGGGCGACGAAATTGTCAGTGGAATCGTGATCTGATGACTCACGCCCCCACAGAAGCTGCCCTTCCCAGAGGATTTCGCTTCGCCGCCACCGCCTGCGGCCTCAAAAAGACCGGAGCGCTTGATCTCGCCATCCTTTCGAGTGACGTACCCGCGTCCGCCGCCGCTGTTTTCACTCAGAATCTCGTCATAGCCGCTCCTGTCACGCTCTCCAAAAAACATCTCACTGAATCAAAGGGCCGCATGCGCGCTGTTGTCGTGAACGCGGGCAATGCGAATTGCGCCACGGGCGAGCAGGGTACTTCTGCATCGTTGCGAACAGTGGAAGAGACAGCGCGGCGTTTGGGACTTCCCGCGCAAGAGATTTTTGTCTGCTCCACCGGTGTCATTGGCGTTCAGCTTCCTGTCGAAAAGATTCTCCGCGCTCTACCGAAGCTCGCCCGCAATCGCCGCGCCTCAGCGCGCTCTTTTGTCGAAATGTCTCTGGCCATTTGCACCACGGACACACGCCCCAAAACTGCCGCAGCCTCCTTCCGCATGTCCGGCAAGCGCATCCATCTCATCGGCTGCGCCAAAGGCGCAGGCATGATTCATCCAAATATGGCCACGACTCTCGCCTTTGTCGTGACGGATGCGAACATTTCTCCTTCGCTATTGCATCGCACTCTCCGCGAAGTTACTGGCCGCACCTTCAATGCCGTCAGCGTTGACGGTGATACTTCCACCAACGACACGCTTCTCGTTCTCGCTAACGGTGCCGCCGGCGCCCCTGCCATTTCGAACGGCTCCAAAGCACACCGTCAATTTGCGGCCGCTCTCGAATCCGTCTGCGGCTCCCTCGCCCAGCAAATCGTCGCCGACGGCGAAGGCGCCCAACGCGTCATCGAAATCGAAGTCCGCGGCGCCAAAACCGAATCCGCCGCCAAAAAAATCGCTGAAACAATCGTTACTTCCCCCCTCGTCAAAACCGCTTTCGCCGGTGGGGACCCCAACTGGGGCCGCATCTTTGCCGCCGCCGGCCGCTCCGGCGTCAAATTCGATCCATCTCTCGTCGAAATCACCATGGCGGGAATCAAGGTCTTGAAACGTGGCCAGCCCCTGGATTTCAACGAACGCGCCGCCAGCAACAAGCTTCTCGCCGATCGCGTCCCCATCGTCGTCAATCTTCACGCTGGCAAATCCGTCGCGCGTTACTGGACGTGCGACTTCACCGCCGAATACGTCCGTATCAACGCCTCCTATCGCACTTAGCAGTTTCATACTCGACTTGCACGATGTTGTGGGACCGACTTCTGAATCGGCCCTTTCGCAATTCGGCAGCCCCTCTGCTGCTCGTACCGGTTGACATGCTGGCTCGGCAAGCCTATGTTTCTCCACGATTGCGGCCTATCGGCAACTCTCCCAATAACGACACACTTGGAGGAGGCCCGGTGATTCTCCAAATCGAACATACCACCATCGCCCCGGACATCGACGTCTTCGCCATGTCGGGTCGCTTGACCATGGGCAGCGACAGCCAGAACGTGGAATGGAATCTGGCGAAATTGCTCAAGGAAAATCACAGGAAAGTCATCTTCGACCTTTCCAAAGTGAACTTTCTCGATAGCTCTGGTATCGGCATTCTCGTGATGTGCCACGCCAAATTGAAAAAAGCTGGTGGAGCTTTGCGCATCGCGGGCGCTCAGGGGATGGTCCGTCAAATCATTGAAATGACCAACGTGAACAAGCTTGTGGAGCTCTACTCCACCGCGCCCGAAGCGGCTAAGGGATTTACTGTCGTCTAGCCTTCTAGTGATCCGGAGGCAAAAAGTCCAAATGGACTTCAGGATAGATCTTAATCCAATGCGTGCGAACCATGGCGCGCGTGGGTTTCGTATTCTGATTCGAAATAATGACGTTGGAAGCTTGTACGGGCATGTGGCATGTAACGCAATTCCCAGTAAGTTTTTCTTTTAGTTTTGGAAACTCACCACAGGACTCAGCACGATGGCATGTGAGGCATCGTTCCGAGAATGCAGCGGGATCGCGCTGAGTTTGATGGACGTCGTGGCACGTGGAGCAGCTCATGTTCGTCGAAGATTGATAACACCGGCTGCTTTGCAAGAGCGCGACTTGGTTGCCGTGAACATCCGCCGTCGTAACGGCACTGGCCAGGTTTCTGCGGAAATATTTGTCGAGAGATTTTCCTGGAACATACGAAAAAGGATCAGCGAGAGGTGCCCGAAGCCCGCCATGGCACTGCGCGCAAACGTTGATTTGATCATCGCGATTCAGGTTGGCCGGGTTAATAATATTTGTTGTCTGCTTCTTTGCCGCCATTGCTTCCACGTGCGCGCGCCCCCCTCCATGGCAGCGTACGCAAGATATCCCGTAGACCAGACTCTCCGGCTTGAACTGGTTTGAAAGCACCGGCGAACCGATAGCTTCGGCGTACGTAAGATGGCAGCCGAGGCAATTGGAAATGACGCGCCTCTCAAAATTCGCTTCGCCGTCGCGATATCCGGGACTGTTAATCCACGTATCCAGATCGGTCCAATACGAAACGGGGAGCTGAAAGAGCTGATCGCGCTTCCAATAAAGATAAGTCTGCCCCTTTCTGCCTGAGCCGATGACGACCGCAATTTTCTCCGAGCGTGAAGTCGTCGCTGGTGGAATCCCCCAAACGGCGGTTTGATAAAAGCCATCGGGTTTTGCATCCATGCGGAAGAACAAAGCCTGGTCGGACGTCTTCAGAATATTTTTGTCTCTAGCGTAGGAACCAAGAATAGATTCCTTGGTCGGCGATTGCGAACTCGAATGATGTGCCGTAGCCAAATAACTCGCTGCTTTGTCGCTATGACAGCCTCGGCAAGCTTCGTCTCCCACAAAGTTTCGGCGGTCGAGAGTCGAGGCTAATGGTCCACCTTCCGTTTGTAATTGCTGCCCGGAACATTGCAATTGCAAAATGATTCGCAAAAACAAGAGAAACGCGCCCACAAGAAACGTTTTCCGGCTTGCAAACCTCACGGGCCGCTTCCTCCGGAGACGCATTTTAGCTGCCTTTCAGGTTGCCCTGCAAAATTGGTGCGTACGCGCGTAGACTTTGTGCGGTTACACGTGGAGACAGATAGCCATGAGCGGACGGCTGGCGGGGAAAGTTATTATCGTGACGGGGGCTGCGCAGGGGATTGGATTTGGCTGCGCGCATATGGCGGCTGCTGAAGGTGCCTCTGTGGCCTTGGGAGATATTCAAAAGGAACGGGGAGAAGAAGCAGCTGCGAAGATTCGCAGCGATGGCGGTCAGGCAGTTTTTCAGCAAACGGACGTGACACAAGAAAATCAGTGCGCGGCACTCGCGGATGTTGCAGTAAAAAAATTTGGGAAGCTGACAGGAGTTGTGAATAACGCGGGATGGTTTCCACGCGCTCGGCTGGAAGAAACCACCACCGACCTTTGGGAAATGGTTCTGCAAGTAAATCTGCGAAGCGCGTTCTATGTGACGAAGCACGCCGTACCACGAATGCGCGAGTGTGGCGGCGGCAGCATTGTGAATATGGGATCGGTCTGCGGAATTCAGGGATTGCCCAATCTTGTCGCCTATGCTGCTGCCAAGGGTGGAATGCTCTCGATGACGAGAACTCTGGCCGGCGCCTTTGCCGCAGATCGTATTCGGGTGAATTACTTGATTCCAGGTTGGATCGCGACCGAGGGCGAACTCGCGATTCAAAAAGGAGAAGGACGTGATGCCGCAGCAATCGCTGAGCAAGGCAAAAAGTTGCCGCTCGGGCGTATGCAAACTGTGCAGGACGCGGCGTATGCGGTGATCTATTTATTGAGCGACGAATCTTCCCAAGTGACGGGAGGCGTGCTGAACGTGGACGCGGGCGGTTCGATGTTGCCCATTCAGAGCGCGGTCTATCCGGGATAGAGTGCCTTCAGCCTCGACTCGTTTATTTTTCAGCGCCATCGCGGCGCGCAGAAAGAGTTGACTGTCACCGGCTTGGCACTACCATAGGCTCGAACCCGAACCGCCCACCGGAGGCCCGCAGCATGAAAACAATTCTCGTTTTTCTGGCGCTTGGATTCTTCGCCGCAAGCGCCGTTAGTCAGGACGCAACCGGCGGGCCAACGGATGAAAAGGCGAAGAAGACATACGAACACGCCCTGCAAGAAGTTAAGGAACACCACGCAGAATTCGCCTTGGACGATTTCAAAAAAGCGGATAAGCAGGACGGTGGTCACTGCAAGGCATGCCAGAAGCAAATGGTGAAATACGGCATCCAATATGGAGAGTGGAAAATCGCCGAACTCGGCGCCACGGAAATGATTGCCGATGCAAAGGAACCCAGAGATCTCGCCTTGGCCCACTATCAGTACGCAATCGTGCTTGTGAACGAAGGTAAGCAGAAGCACAAGGACGAAGCTTTTTCGCGCGCTCATGACGAAACTACAAAGGCTCTAGCGGCCGCTGCGAATTTTCCCGACGCAATCTATCTGGATGGAATCGCGCTTGCCAACATGGGTGCGGACGACCCCGCCAAAGCGCAATTTGACAAATTCGTGAAGATGGCTCGTCCCGATGACCCGCAGCGTCAGCGCGCAACTAGATACATCGAGAGGCCCGAGCTGGTTAGAGCCAGAATGGCTCCCCCTTTCAGCGTGACGACGGTGGACGGTCGCAAGATTTCCATGGACGACTTGCAAGGCAAAGTCGTGCTTCTGGATTTCTGGGCGACTTGGTGCGGGCCGTGCCGGGAAGCCCTCCCGCACATTCAGCAGGTGGCCAAGAAATTCAAGGACGAACCGCTGGTGATTTTGAGCGTTAGCCTGGATACGAGCGAGCCGGCGTGGAAGGAATTTATCGAGAAACACGAAATGACCTGGCCTCAGTACCGTGACGGCGGATTTACCGGGCCGGTCTCCAAAATGTTTGGCGTCACCGCGATTCCTCATACGTTTACCGTGGACGCGGACGGAGTTCTGCAGGAAGAACACATCGGCGACGCTTCGATTGAGGGAAAAATCAAGAAACTGATCGCTCGTGCTCACGAATTGCAAGCCGAACAGGCTCCTGCAAAGCCGGCGAGCGAGCCGCCGAAATAGAGTCAACTATTCCCACTTCCAGTTCGCGAACTGTTCGCGCAGCGCAATTTTCTTGAACTTGCCCACGCTCGTCCGCGGAATCGCTTCCACGAAAACAAATGCGTCGGGAAGCTGCCACTTGGCAAAGCAGGCCGCAAGAAATTGACGCAGCTCTTCCGGCGTTGTGCTGTGGCCTTCTTTTAGAACAACCGCTGCTAACGGCCGCTCCTGCCATTTCGGATGAGGAATCCCGACAACGCACGCCTCTTTCACCGCCGGATGTCCCATCAAACAATTTTCCAAATCGACGGAACTGATCCATTCGCCGCCGGATTTCACAAGATCTTTCGCGCGATCTACGATCTTGACGAAGCCTTCTTCATCAATCGTTGCCACATCTCCCGTTCGAAACCATCCATCCGGCGTCCAGCGATGCGCCTGATCGGGCGATTCGTAGTAATGCGAAGCGATCCACGGCCCGCGAATCTCCAGCTCTCCGGGAGTTGCCCCGTCCCACGGTGCTTCGATTCCCTCTGGAACTGGCGAGCCCGGCGCCGAATCCTCCCGTCGCATCACGCGAAGCTCCACAAACGGAGCGGGCCATCCTTGTTTTGCTCTTGCTTCGTATTGCTGGTCCGTGCCCCATTCGTGCATGTGCTTCTTCAAGCGCCCCACGGTCGCAAGCGGCGTGGTTTCTGTCATTCCCCAAAGATGGAGAATGTGTATGCCGTATTTGTCGAGCGCGCGCATCAAGCGCTCCGGCGGAGCCGTTCCGCCGCACACAATGTGAACCGGAGCATGTAATTTCCAGCGCCCCGGATTCGTTTCGAGCGCGTAGAGGACTCCAAGCCATACCGTCGGTACTCCACATGCCACCGTAACGCGCTCCTGAACAATGAGATCGAGGACGCTTTCTGCGTCAACGTTTGGCCCGGGCAGAATCACGCGTGAGCCGAGCATTACGCACGTGTAAGGCAAACCCCAGGCGTTCGCATGGAACATTGGTGCGACGGGCAAGACCGTGTCTAGGTGGCTGATTCCGAAAGAATCGGTCATCGCTTCTGCAAACGAATGAAGCACGATTGCTCGGTGAGAATAAATCACGCCCTTCGAAAAACCTGTTGTGCCTGACGTATAGCACATCGCTGCGCCGTCGTTCTCATCGATTTCGGGATAGGTAAAATCCGCAGGCGCGGAAGCCAGCAACTCTTCGTAATTCGAGAATTCCGCAGGAGCTTCGCCGCAGCCGTAGGGAACCACGATGATCTTCTCGAAGGGCGCATCCGCGCGAAATTTTTCCAGCACCGGCAGCAAAACGTCATCCACCAGGAGAAAACGATCCCCCGCATGCTGTGCGATTGCCGCGATTTCGTGTGGATGAAGCCGAAGATTCAGTGTATGAAGGATTCCGCCCGCGCAAGGCACGCCAAAAAACGCTTCCAGATGGCCCGAGTGATTCCACATCATCGAAGCCACGCGATCTCCGGGTTGCAATCCGAGTTTCGTCAGGGCGGACGCAAGCTGCCTCGCGCGCCGGTAAAAATCGCCGTAATTCGACCGCTTGATGGAGCGGTCGGGCTTCCGCGAAATGATCTCGATGCGCGAGAAAAGCTTCGAGTTACGCTCCAGCACATGCGGAAGCGTCAGCGGAAAATCCATCATCGTTCCACGCATCGCGACTCCGGCAGAACCAAGTTGAGCGCATCCTAACACAGTGTGCGAGCCCGCAGGCCTTGCCGGCGCGCTGTTTTCACCACGCTTGGCGCGTAGAAAATTCATTGCAAAACCCGTCAATTTCCGAGACCATGCAACTGACCGCTGAAGTAAGGGTCCGAACCCGTGGTGGAATGGTGTCTTCTCTGCCCGTGAACGGTTGCTGGTTCTTCGGCGCGCTCCGCGACTCGCAGGTGGGTTCCGGGCAGAAGGAGTCCGTAAGTGAAGAAGCTCTACGTTGGTAATCTTCCGTTTTCCGCTACGGAAGATAGCCTGCACGAATATTTCGCGCAGGCCGGTGTCAATCCCTCGGCAGTGAACCTGATTCGTGATCGTTTTACGGGCCAATCGCGCGGGTTCGCCTTCGTTGAAATTTCAAATGACGAAGAAGCGGATCGTGCAATCAATACCATGAACGGGCAAAATTTCGGTGGGCGCAATCTAGTCGTGAACGAAGCTCGGCCACAGACCGAACGCAGTGGCGGCGGTGGTCGCGGCGGTTATGGTGGTGGCCGCGGCGGTGGTGGTGGCCGGGGCGGTGGTGGCCGGGGCGGAGATCGTGGCGACCGCGGAGATCGTGGCGATCGCGGGAATCGTTGGTAAGAGTTTAGAACCTTCCTGAATTTGCAGCGGCGAGCCGCCAGGCTTGCCGAGTCTTATCCCTTGGAAAGGTGCTCTGCGGTACGTCTGTGTTTGGCTATTTGTCTTTCGATGGTTCCATTCCTATAACGAAAACGTTCGACTGAGGTTGTTTGTAAGCCGCGTTCGACAAGCGCACTCGCGTCGCATTGCTCTTCCGATGCGTCAAGTTGCTCGCTAGTCGCGAAAAGTGCTGGAGACTTCGGCTGCAGGATCACGCAGCAATCGTGGAAGCGCTCCGCGGAAATTTCGTACGTCCCAATTTTCGCGGCCAAATCCTGAATCTCCAATTTGTCGTCGCCAACAAGCGGCCGGTAAAGCGGCAACCGCGCAACGGACCCAACCGCCTGCAAATTCCGCAATGTCTGCGAAGCAACTTGCCCTAGACTGTCGCCCGTAACAAGTCCTTTTGATTTTTCGCGGAGCGCGAGGCGCTGCGCAATTCGCAGCATCAATCGCCGGTAAAGCAGCGTTCGAAATGATTCATCCGCGCGACCCACAATTTCCCGCTGCAACGGTTCGAACGGAACAAGATAAAGCTTCGCGCTCCCTTGCCACGGCACAAGCTTTTCCACCAGCCGCCGCGCCACGTGGATCGAAGATTCCCCCGGCTCCGCGCCACCACCCCAGAAATGCACAAAACTCAAATGCGCGCCGCGCTTCATCATTTTGTACGCCGCAACCGCCGAATCGAATCCGCCACTGAGTAAGCACGTCAGCCGCCCGGCGGTATTCGGTGGCAAGCCTCCCGGTCCAGCAATGCGCCGCGCATAAACTAAAACTGGCCCGCGTGTCACTTCGATGCGGCACGTAAGCTCAGGATTTTTCAAATCAACTTTCGCCGGGCGCCCTGCTTCCACAAGTTTGTCGAACAACATTCCACCGACTTTACGCTCGAGAAACATGCCGTTGTGCGGAAACCGTTTGTCGCTTCGCTTCGCACGCACCGCAAACGTCGAAAAACTCTCCGTTCGAATCTCCTCCCACGCAGTTTCGCAAAGTTGCGGCAGCAAATCCTCTTGCCGCCGATGGCTCCATTCCACGCGTTGCGCGATTGCCAAGTGTGATATTCCAAAAACCTGATGCAGCCGCCGGATCGCCAATTCTGTTTGGTCTGCTTCTTCCAGTTCAATCAGGTAGCGGTCCCCTGGCTGCGTGATTCGAACGACCGAAATTCCTTCCAGCGCCCGGAGCATCGCCCGCCTCAGCTGATGCAAAAAGAAAAGTCGGTTCCCGAGCTTCAGCCATAGCTCGTGATAGTGAACGACAATGTGGGTGGACGAGCTCATTTTCTCTTGGTACCCAGCATTAACTTGCGTAGTATAGCGCCAGTTCATTGGCGAGCTGCACGCCGGGCGGTTCGGGCGTGTATACCCCGCTCGCTTGCCTTGAATGGTGCGTTCTGCGCCGGCCCACCCACGGCGCAACAAATCCCCCCGTAACGTGTTTGATACAACAGCCGAGGAAAATCGCTTGCCGGCGAAGAAATATCGTATCGTCACGGCAAGCGTGCGAGGCCCAGGTGAACCTTTTTGGAACCCTGCGCATCCAAGGCAGTAGAAGGAACATAGTAAGAAGTAGAGATTTTTGGAAATGACCACTTGGCAAAAACGCGATTGGCAGCAGTTCTACGAGATAGCGCGACGCCCCTGGCGGCGTCATCGCCCGCCCCGTCCGGTTTACCCAACGGGTCTAAATCGCGTTCTTCCCGCGCAAGGTTTTAGCTTGTCCGAACTCGATGATGCTGGCGTCGATCTCGAACAAGCCGAGCTTCTTGGCTTGCCTGTGGACGCTGGCCGCATCGGTGTCTACGGTCCCAATGTCACCGTCCTGCGCGACTTCGTCCGCTCTTCCCGCAGCCCGCTTTGATCGTTAATCTTCGCTGAGCGTTGTTTCGTCCACTCTCTGTCGTTCGTTTTCCTTCAACTCCTACTCGTTTGAACAAAACAAAACGGGAATCCGGGGATGGACTCGGATTCCCGTTTGTTTACCGCTCGGACGCAGGGGGCGTCACGCGTCACGGTTTGGCTGGGGCAAGGCGGGCGTACAAGACAACCTGGCTCTGCGTATCGGTTTTTGCGGACAAGGCAGCTTCCTTCTCTCGCGCAGATTTCCGGAGTTCTCTTCCGCTGCTGCTTCCGGCACTCCACACCTGCGAAAGGAAGTATTTGTTGCCATACCGGTGGAAGACCAGCCTCGACTTTGTTTGCTGATTGTTTCCCCCTCCCGCCGGCATCGTTGTTACCAGGGCGGCCGCAGTTGGGTCTGCGCAGCGAATCAGAAGAACTGCTCCATTGCCGCCCATTTTCTCGACGCGATACTCACCCGCAGGCAGCGTCGCGTTACCAGCGGAAAACGCAAACGGAATGTTTGCCACCACGGGCTCCTGCGCCCGGAGAACCTGAGTTGCTCCTAGGGTGGAAAACGCAACCAGACTTGCTACTGCAAAAATTCTCTTTTTCATGGGGATTCTCCTGTTATCAATTTCGGCGCCGCGTGTGGCCATTTCTCTTTTTGGCCCGGAGAGGCTACTTGGCGCCATGAACATGCGCGCACTTTCGCGCATCCCACGCTCAAGTGCAATGCACTGCGTCTGAAAAAAAAAGCCACTTAAAATGAACCGCGAACCTCTCAAAAACACGGCACTTACTCGCGCTGCGTCTCTTTGCACTTGGGGGTCCCCGCCGGTGGTATAGTCGTCTCACGAAGAGGCAGCTTTATGTCGTCCCCGGCTCCCGCGCCCCGCGTTGTACGGTTTGACGTCTTTCGTGCGGATCTTTGCGCCGGTGAACTCTACAAATCCGGCCGCAGAGTCAAACTCCAAATCCAGCCTTTTCAGGCTCTTGCCCTTCTGTTGGAGCGCCCGGGCGAAGTCGTCACGCGCGAAGAGTTCGAAAAACGTCTCTGGCCGGGCGACACGTTCGTGGATTTCGACCACAGCCTCAACACGGCCATTCGAAAACTGCGCCAGGCGCTCGGCGACAACAAGAAAAAACCGCGCTTCGTCGAAACGCTACCCAAACGCGGCTATCGTTTCGTCGGCACTCTCGATCAGCCGTTCTCCCCACAGACTTCCGCCTTGCAAATTCCGCCGCCACCGTCGCCTTCGCAAGCTTCCACTCCGCCTTCTTGTGTCGGCCAGCTCGCCACGCTTTGCGGAGACGGCAAACTCTCCTTCATCTTGCTCTCTGTGGATGAAGATACCGCTACGGAAAGGGAGAAGCTCGACGCGGCAAATGATGACGTTGGGTTATCTCTCCTCATCGCTTCGCAAAAACTCCTCATGGTGCCCTGCGGCACCCAGGTCCGCATCCTCGATCTTCGCGAGACCGAGCGCCTTTACGAAGTGCGCGTCCTCGACGGCGAACATTACGGCAAGACCGCCCTCGTCCCCGCCTCCCATCTCGCCGAATTGTAGGCCTCTCTTCTTAGGTTTCTGAGGCAACGCCGCGGCTTAGCCCGGCATCTTTTTCTTTGCTTGTGTAGTGGCCGATCTTCAGATCGGTTCTTTGCTGGCTGCGCGCTGTACTTTTTGAGAGCAACGCAGGCACGCCACGGTTAGCCCAGTGCGTAAGCGCTAGGTCCTCATCTCAGAGAAAAATTGAGCTCCTCCAGGCGGCACTCATTTCCCGCTCGCCAGTTTCGCGCCCCACTTCGCCGTCGTTTCCGCGAGTTCGCGCAACACTTCCTCGTCACTTTTCCCGGACTTCTTCAACATGTGAAATGAATGATCCGCCGTCTCAATCACGTGCAACGTCGCGCGC
>Ga0066388_100000027_pt1 | contig 40860 bp, 28 predicted proteins | sample PanSoiMetaGPlot6_FD_64539 | JGI IMG/M metagenome (GOLD analysis project Ga0066388, IMG submission 64539) | Tropical forest soil microbial communities from Panama analyzed to predict greenhouse gas emissions - Panama Soil - Plot 6 (Hybrid Assembly) | ecosystem: Environmental > Terrestrial >...
AGGGTGGAGTCCGGCTTAACTCCCTTTCAGTCGCTCAAGGCCGAGATGCAAGCGAGACCGGCTTCCCAGCCGGACTTCGATAAGCGGACGGATGACGTTGTGCTTAAGAGTTATGGAGAACCGCTCTGCCTGGATGCAGCTGCTCAAGATCTGGGCTCGCTCGATGAGCGCTCGCAGCCAAGCGGACCGCCACTAGCCTTTCTGGCTGAGACAATCGCCGAGCAGGCAGAGAGCTCTCAAGGGATCTCGCCGGAGCTGCGCGCGGCGCTGAACCAGTGCATCTTACGGGCGGTGGAGGCAGCCAAAGCGGCCGGCTCTCTGCCGGGCGACTGCACCGCCGGCAGAGCTGCTCAAAATCCGCAGGAGCTTATCGAATCGCTCAAGCGGGTGGTAGCTTCAAGCGGGGCCGGCGAGGGAGATCTGGAGGAGCATTCTTACACGCTTGAGCCGCTGCCAGCCCGCCGGCGCGCTGAACTGAGAGGTAAGTTCAGGCAGCGGCCAGCGGTCACCATCATGCCCAACGGCCAGCGCGTGCAGTACCCCGGGCTTGGCGGCGAGATCGTCAAAGACGCAATCGGCCGTGTCCGGGAGGTAAAGTCGCGCGGTGGTATCACCATCTGCTTTGAATACGACCGGGCAGGCAACCTCGATTCCTTCTACCGGATTGAGGCCGATGGGCGTCCACACAGTGAGGGCCGGCGCGACAGGCACGGCGTGGTGGTGCGTGATCCGGACGGACGGGTGCGTGCCCTGGGGGAGTTGATGACAGTGGACCCGCTCGGTTGTCTGTGCATCCACAATCACGACGGGCAGTTCGTCAGTCTTGATTTGATTCGGGGGCTGCACATAGAGCGACGCTGCTTACCCGACTGGCAAGGCGTGTGGCAGACGCTGACGGCGATCTTTGCCCACGATGGCTTCCGGATGGCGACGCGGTTTCACGAGATCAAAAGCGCTGCCGATGACCAATATGAAACTTGCTTGCAGAGCTGTCCGAGTCCGCTCAGGTTCTACGGAAGAGATGGATCGGTAATCGCTTTCCACTCAGAGGATGATTTGCGGGGCTTGAGACCCTCGCGCGTGCTGCCGCCAGGAAGCGTGCACGTGGAACTGCCGCTCAGGGGTAAACGGCAGGCCGGGACGGCCTGGGAGGCAGCACAGGAATACCTGGAGATGATCTCTTAAAGGGGCCGGTGTTAATGAGTGATCCGATTACCTTCGGTACTGATGGCTGGCGTGCGATCATCGCCGACCAGTTTACCTTCGCCAACGTCGAACGGGTGGCATACGCGATCGGCTCTTATGTCCGTCGCAGATATTACAACGGCGCTAGCTCTGGTCAGGTGCCGGTCCTGATTGGCTACGATACCCGCTTTCTGGCCGAGAAGTTTGCAGAGAAAGTTGCCTGTGTGCTGCTCGACATGGGTGTGCCAGCCCAGATCGCCAGCCGGGATGTGCCGACACCGGCGATTGCCTGGTCAGTACAGCTAGCGCCGACGGCCGGCGCTGTGCAATTGACGGCCAGCCATAATCCGCCTGAATACTGTGGAATCAAGTACATTCCTCATTTCGCCGGACCAGCTACTAACGAAATCACAACCGAGATTGCTGCCTATCTGAACGACATGCCGCTGGGCTACGAAGCGGGAGCCCATCATGTGCCGGTGTTCGAGCCGATGCCACCATATCTGGAGGCGCTCGAGAGCCGGGTTGATTTGAAGCGCATAGGATCTTCTGGACTGAGGGTGGCCTATGATGCGATGTACAGCACCAGCCGGGGGTATCTGGACAGGGTGCTGAAGGATGCCGGAGTTGAGTGCGCGGTGCTGCACGATTGGCGTGATCCCTTATTCGGTGGAGGCATGCCGGAGCCCAAGGAGCGATATCTGAAGGAGCTCATGCAGGTGGTCAGGGACAACCGTTATGACGTTGGGCTTGCCACCGATGGTGATGCCGATCGGTTTGCCGTGATCGACGAAAAAGGCGGTTACCTGGCCCCAAATCAGCTGCTGGCGCTTTTGACGCGGCACCTGGTGAAGAATCGGAAGCAGAAGGGCGCTCTGGTTCGGACCGTTGCCACCTCCCATCTCATCGATTGCCTGGCCAGAGCCTATGACCTGGAGCTGATCGAGACGCCTGTTGGCTTCAAGTACATTGGCGAGGTAATGCGCAGCAAGGACGTTTTGATCGGCGGGGAGGAGTCTGGCGGCGTGTCGATTCAGGGCCATATCCCGGAGAAAGACGGCATTCTTGCCAACCTGTTGCTCGTCGAAATGATCGCCTGTGAGGGCAAGCCGCTTTCCCGGATCTGGCTTGAGCTGGAGGCGGAGGTTGGCGTGCGCTTCTTCAATCGGCGCGCCGATCTGATCCTCGATCAGGACAGGCGTAAAGAGCTCATGCAGGTGCTCAAGCAGCATCCGCCAGAGCGGGTTGGTGGGGAGCAGGTGTCCAGGGTCGGGGATGACGATGGGCTGAAGTTCTATGTCGATGAGCTCAACTGGTTCCTGGTGAGACCGAGCGGCACCGAGCCGTTGCTCCGCCTCTATTTTGAGGCTACAGCCGAGGAGCGGGTGGAGCGCCTGGCCGCTGACTTCGGTCAGCAGGTGGAGACGATCCTGGGCAGCCTCAACGGACCGGCTAAGCCGGCGACCCTCCCGCAGGCAGAAGCCCGGACTTGAACCAGACCCGGCCTTGGGCGCAGAATGCCTTCTGGACAAGGCAAATGCCGGATGTTAAGATGCCGGCTGGCTGCCAATGGAGTCCGCTCAGCCTTGTTTCCCTGCGGTTAGCAGCCTCAGTCGCCAGCAATGACGAAAGTAAAAGCGATCCGCGAAGTCCTGGTGATGGGGATTACCCTCTTGGCTATCTATCATGCCGGCAAATCAATCGCCAACAGCCTGGAGCGGCAGGTTTTCCTCCACAATCAGGCGATTGCCCTGCGGGCCGGGCAGGAACAAGCTCAGGAGGTGAACAAGGAGCTCAGGGAGGGCCTGACCAACTACCGTTCGTCGAGCGGGATTGAGCGTCTGGCCCGTGAAAGATTGAATCTGGCCGGCGCGGACGAGGTTGTTATCCGCATCGGCAAGTGAGCATTATGCCGTTTACCAAAAATACGAAAGCCACCGCCAGGCGGTGGCCCGCAAAGGAAGTCCGGAGCTGGGAATCGCTTACCTGACGATCGCTCTCGAGAGCCAGAACGTACGCAGTTGACGGTAAGTGCTTAGTAGCTGTGTCTTGATCGGCATGACGTGTGTGGTCGGGGTCACGAAGACCTTGGGAGCCGACACTGGAACGTTCATGGGACCGAGCATTAGTGGACCGGCAAAGCTTGACGTGGCCAGCAAGGTAAGCCCAAACACACCGGCTAAGGCAGCTGCTGTTAGTAGGCGCTTGATCATAAGATAACCTCCGAACTTCCAGACTTTAGCAGTGAGGCGAGCCGCTCTATAAGCATCTATGATAGAACGTAACCCAACCGCTAGACCTTGACAATATAATAACACGGCCACGCCTGATTAAATAATGCCCAAAATTTAAATTTCGGCGCCGACTGGAGTTTTCGAGTGTCATTAGATTTTTTGATCGTACTGGCCTGCAGCGTGCTCGGATTGCTGGCGCACGGCTCCCGACAGCAGAGCTGGTTGGCATGGATCCTCAGGGCCATTATCGGCATCAGCCTGGGAGCGGAGCTTTTGACTATTGTCGGATGGAGCGAAGTCGAGAGCGGCAGTCGCTGGGGGCTAAATGTACTTGTCGCTACGTCGGCTTGCACAGCGCTTCTGCTCTTCTTTCCGGTCAGGGCGGGGCTGTCTTACCTGCTCAGTGTAGTCGAGCAGTTTTTCTCCGGGCAGGCTCTGATCGCAGCCTTGAGACGAGCAAATGTGCTCAAATCCTTTCTGGCTGAGCGGGTGTTTGTCCCCAGTTCGATGCCACATCTGGTGGCACTTTGGATTTACGTTACCACCGCAGGTTTCCTGATCGGCAGTATCGATCCAAACGGGATGAACTTACCGTCGCTGCCGATTCCACTGCCGGTACAGATTGACACCCTGCTCTCTTATAACGGCCTCGGTCTGGTCATGTTGGCCGCCTGTGGCGTCGGCATTTTTGTCAGCCGGGCCTTCCCGGAGACATTGAGGCGTCTGGCTCTGGTCAAGCCAACGCTTGCCCAGGTAGGAATAGGTCTTGGCCTCGTGCTTGTCACTTTCGCCTATGACGCTGCCTGGGCCTATGTCACCCACCAGATGCCCGGCAACCTGGCCTCCAAATTAGCCGGATACAACGCCGGCACCTTTACTGCTGGCGGTGCGCTGGGCCCGTCGGCGCTGGTGGCGCTGGCAACCGCACTGTGTGCCGGGATCGGTGAGGAGACGTTGATCCGGGGGGCCTTGCAGCCGGCCTTCGGGCTCTTGCCGGCGGCAGTTCTGCATGGGCTTCTGCACGGGCAGTTCAACCATGCGCCGATCTTCATGATCCAGGTGGCCGGGTGGTCGACCTTGATGGGCATCACCAGGCGTTACACGAACACGACCACAACCATCATCGGTCACGCCGGCTTCAACTTCTTTACCACCTTCCTGTTTGCCTTCAATCCTTAGCTCCAAGCGGCGGATTGTCCGGCTCTTGATCAGGCCGTGGCAGCTCGCGATTATTGGCCGGGTTGCCGCCGCGCGGGCCATTCGCGCCACCATTCGCTGCCGAAGACCCGGGCAAGCTGCCGATCGCCTCTAGATTGATAACCGGTGGTTTTCCGACCAGCTTGCGTTCCGCAAGCTGCAGCATCTCTCGCTCGACCTCCTCGGCGGAGCGGGCTGGTTCGAGAATGCCCACCAGATCACGATAGTAGAGCGTCTCCTTCTCCACCAGTGCCTGAGCCAGTCGATCCAGCTGGGCCCGGTGTGAGCTCAAAAGCGCCTCTACGTTCTTGAGGCAGCTGTCGACAATCTGCTTTATCTGCAACTCAATCGCTCGCTCGGTCTCCGGGGAGGCAGGAGAGGTGCGGCCATCGCCTTGATCCCGGAAGGCGGTGTCGGTGTTGAACTTGAATTCGCCCATCCCCCACTGGCGGACCATAGCGCTGGCTATGCGCGAGACGTTCTCTAGATCTGCAGATACTCCTGAAGTCGTGGTCTCCATGTACAGGCTCTCGGCAGCGTAGCCGCCCAGCGAAACCTCAATGTCGACCAGATACTCCAGCTTGTTTTGCTGTACGTAGTCCTCTTTGGCGACAGGCCACATGTAGCCAAGCGCGGAGCCGCTGGGCACAATGGTCACGGCCTGGATCATGTCGCGGCGATCCCGGAAGTAGCAAACCATGGCGTGTCCCGCTTCATGGTATGCCGTGGCCATCAGCTCCTTGACCAGCACGTGACGGTGATAAGACATGCCGAACTGAACGCGCTGAATGGCCTGGATCAAGTCCCTCTGCGAGAGCAAGCTGCGGCCGTCTCGGATGCTGATCAAGCCAGCTTCGTTGACCACGTTAGCCAGATCAGCTCCGCTGCTAAAAACAGTCATGCGCGCTACATCAAGCGCACTGACCGTGTCGTCAACCTTCACCTTTTTCAAGTAGTAGTTGAGAATTGCCTCTCTACCTTCCAGGTTTGGCAGGGGGACGTCGATGCGCCGGTCGAAACGCCCGGGGCGCAAGAGCGCTGCATCCAGCAGCTTGGGATTGTTGGTGGCGCCGATGGTCAAGACCTTGTGCTTGCCGAACCCATCCATCTCAACGAGAAGCTGGTTCAAGGTCTTGTTCGAGTCCTGAATCGCTCCGCCACCAAGGTCGATACCACGCTTGGAGCCGATTGCGTCAATCTCGTCGATGAAAACGATGGCCGGCTTGCCGCTCCGCCTGGCCTGCTCATAGACGGCCCGCACCCGGTTAGAGCCGACACCGGCCCACATCGACTGGAAGTCTCCTCCAGACAGGGCATAAAACGGCACGCCCGCCTCGTTGGCTATAGCCTTGGCCAGCATGGTCTTGCCGGTCCCCGGGCGCCCGACCAGGAGCACCCCCTTTGGCGACTTGAGCCCGGTCTCGCGGACCGTTTCGGCATGTTTCAAGAGAGCCACCACCTCAGCCGCCTCGGCTTTGGCCTCCTCCATGCCTTTGATGTCGGAGAGCCTGACCTCGATGTCGGGAACTCGAGCCAGGTTCATGCCGTAAGTGTTGAGCTTGTGACCGGCAGTTACAGAGACGCGGTCTACCGCTTGCTCCAGGTCGACCTCCTCGACGTGCTTCTTGCCGTGGCGGACGGCGATAATTGCTGCCTCGTTGACCGCTGCCGCAATGTCAGCTCCCGAGAAGTTGGTGGTCTGGCGGGCCAGTTTGTCGAGGTCGGGCTCGGAAGCCAGCTTGATGTCGCGCAGATACTTGGCAAAGATCTTCTTGCGCGCCTCCGCATCGGGCAGACCGATGTAGCATTTGCGGTCAAACCGCCCGGAACGCATGAAGGCCGGGTCCAGACTCTGCTCGGCGTTGGTTGCCCCGATCGTGATCACGTTGCTGCGCGTCAGCCCGTCCAGCTCGATCAACAGCTGATTAAGGGCGCTTGTGCGATTGTTGCCGGTCTCGGCCATGGTACCGCTGATCGCATCAATCTCATCAATAAAAATGATTGACGCCGGGCTTTTGCGTGCTTGCCCATAAAGCGCCCGAATTCGCCCTGCCCCTTCACCGGCAAAGGCGCTCTGGAAATAGCTGGCTGACAGGCCGAAGAAAGGCACCCCGGCCTCATTGGCAATCGCCTTGGCCAGCATGGTCTTGCCCACGCCTGGAGGGCCAATAAAGAGCAAACCTTTGGGAATTCTGGCGCCAATTTTGCGCAGATCATCGCCATGCTGCAGGAAGTCGACAATCTCGGAGACGTCCTGTTTAACATCATCTATGCCAATAACATCCGCCAGCCGGATCGAGGCATCGGCATTGCCGATCTCGATGCCGGAGCCGACCAGCGTGCGCTCCAGGCCGACAGCGATGCGAACCAGCGCCTCTTCGATAGTCTGCATGGTCACCTTGCCGGGCCCGCCCGGGCGCTTGGAGATCAACGCGGCCTCGTTGACGGCGTTGGCGATCTCGGCTCCTGAGTAGTTGACGGTTAATTTGGCCAGCTCATCCAGGTCTATATTCACATCGCAAATCACCTTGCCCAGGTAGTAGCGGAACAGTTCACCGCGTTCCGCCGGATTGGGAAGCTGGAAATAGATGCGCCTGTCCATACGCCCGGCTCTCATTAATGCCGGATCCAGGATCCCGTCGTTATTGGTGGCTCCAATCACGAGAATGCTAGACCCGGTGAAGCCGTCCATCTCTGTCAAAAGGGTGTTGAGGGTCATATTCATGTCGGCAACACCGCCGAACCCCCGGTCGCTTTGCCGGCGCGCACCCATCGAGTCAATCTCATCGATGAACAGAATCGCCTTGCCGTGCTTTTTGAGCTTGCCAAATATGGTCTTGAGTTTGAGTACGCCCAGCCCCATGATCAGACCGCTCAGCGACGATCCCTCGACCACATAAAACGGGACGCCAACCTCATTGGCAATTGCCCTGGCAAACAGCGTTTTGCCCACTCCGGGCGGCCCCACGAAGAGCATGCCCTTGGGCACGTCCGCACCAGAGGCTGCATAAGAATCCGGATGAGCCAGCATGTCGATCACTTCCCGGATCTCTTGTTTGGCTTGCGTGTTGCCGATCACCTCGTCGAGCCTGGTGGGAGCCTTAGGATTGATCGGCGGCCGCTTGAACAGGAAGGGAAAGACCCGCTTCCAGAAGCTCTTCGGTGCGCGTGAATCAGCGCGCGGGGGCAGCGGAAAGATTATTGAGATCAACAGATAATACTGGATCAAGATCACCAGCGCACCAAAGATGGCGCTGGCAACGACCGATACGACCGTATATTTGAGAAGGGCAGGTAAGGACGCAAACGGGTTCCAATATTGCGTGGTTGCGAACAACAGGACGGTCCAGAGGATGAGGAGCGTCCACTTAGCCCATGATTTCATTGTTGTATCCTCTCGCCTTCCTAGTTATTGGCACAGAACGGGAAGTCAGGACAACCGCCGCTGCCTTCTTCCTGTATTTTGGTTAAGTACAACGGTCTTCGGTAGCGATCCACATACTCAACCTCGGGAATCAGCCCCCCATCTCTCTTCTTCACTGCCAGGGTGGTCTCGTCGGGGACATCGATTCCCACAGGCCAGGGAGAGCGACCAGCCTCAAACATCAAGCCGTTCAGCCAGCAGCTGATTACAAACACAAACACGAAGATGATAATCAGTGCTTTCATCTGCCTACAGCTGGCTCCCTACGAGTAGTTGTTGAGCTCCCGGTGCCTGGCTCTCCCGATCCATAACCATATTTTATCTTGCTGGACAATGGCCGGTCTAATCGATTCTTCCTGAAGATCTTCCGGTGATTTTCCCGGTTCGTTGGCCAAAACTCTGATGGTAAGGGCTATCCAGGCGGTAGTGCTAGAAACGACGCAGCCAGCTTGAGGAGGTTCCAGGGAGCGCTGGAGAGCCGATCGCGGCTTGACCGGAGCCTGGCGGCAAGAGGCGCGAACCGGAAAGTGGAAATCGTCAATTTAGCTGGCGCTCGATGGCCGCCACCAGATTTTCCTTGGGTTGAGCACCGGTCAGGCTCTCGGTTCTCTTCCCATCTTTGAAGACGATGAAGGTGGGGATGGCATCGATCTTGTATTTGGACGAGAGACCGGGGTTGTCATCCACGTTAACGCGCATGATCCTGAGCCTTCCTGCGTATTCAGAGGCAAGCTCTTCGACAATCGGGTGCATCCGCTTGCAGGGGCCGCACCATACCGCCCAGAAATCCACGAGCACCGGCAGATCGGAGTTGAGCACATCTTTCTGGAAACGGGGCTCGGATGTGTCAACGACCTGGCTGACCGCCGCGAATCCCGGGTCGGCAGCCAACGAGCCCTTAACCTCGGCGGCGGGCTGTCCGTCCACAGGCGGCGAACTGAGGCCGGAAGTTGAGGGGCCACCGGCATTGCCTGACGAATAGCCGTTCAGATAACTGCCCACCAGCAGGGCAAAAAGGAAGGAGATCAGCAACTCTTTCATAAACGAACCCTTGTGGAGGCAGCACCCTCATTTCATAGTAGTGCAAGGACAGCCACTTGGGTCTGGCCCTGGAGCGCTCCCGCAAAAATTTAAGGGCAGCCAGCATCGCTGCCAACTACCCTAAGATGACGCGCAAAGCTGCCCGTTCGCAGCCGAGCCTGGCCGAGATGGCAAGCTAGATGTGCTTGTTGATTGCCGAGGCCAGGGTCGACTTGGGTACCGCTCCGACCACCTGCTCGACCACCTGCCCGCTCTTGAACAAGAAGAGGCTCGGGATGCCCCTTATCGTGTAGGCCTGAGCTGTTTTCGGGTTCTCATCGGTGTTCAATTTGACCACCTTCAGGCGTCCTTCGAACTCCTTGGATAGATCCTCGACTACCGGGGCAACGGCTTTACAGGGGCCACACCAGGGGGCCCAGAAGTCAACCAGAACTGGGATTTCTGCCTTCAGGACCTCTTGCTCGAAGGTTGTGTCCGTAACGTTAGCCACACCAGACATTGAATGGGACCTCCCCTTGCGCTGGATCTTGTTGACAATGCCGAATCCAGCTTGGACATTGTAGAGACAACTACTAGTTTCTCACACAAAGATCATATTGTATTAAATTGGCCTGGGAGCGATTGGCATCCTGGCGGCTGGCAGTTGAATGCGTTGTTTGGCCGATGCTGCCGAGCTCATGGCTGTACGACATAATTAATGATGGCAGGGTTTGGAGGTAACCTTTCATGGGCGTCATCCAGCGCTTTTACAGGTGGCTATCGCGCAGCCTGGCCAACCAGCTGCTCTTCACCTACCTGCTGGTTCTGACGATCGCGCTCGCCAAGGTCAGCTTCTGGGCCCTGTTTTTGATCAAGACTGAATCAATCAACGACCTGCGCAACGCGCTCGAGGTGGAGGCGGTCAATCTTGGTCTGGAGATCGACAATGATCTGGCCCTCGATTCGGAGGCAGCCAAAAAGCGGATCAAGGCGGCAGCCGATCGCCATGCCGACAAGCTCGGGCTGGAGATCACGGTGGTGGACAACGACGGGCATGTGCTTGCCGACTCCGGAGCCAAGGTCCACCCGGAAGGCGAGAACATCTCCAATCAACCGGAGATAAACGACGCGCTGGCCGGGGTTGCGGCCATTTATACCCGCAGCTCACCGCAAACGCGCAGCGATTGGTTATTTGTCGCCTATCCGGTGAGGGCAGCCGGCGAGACAGCTGGCGTGATTCGTGTGGGCGTGCCGCTGACCGAGCTCAATCAACGCCTGCACAAAGACCTGATCATCTTTCTCGAGCTGATCTTTGCCACCGCCTGCGTCACGGTGCTGATAAGCCTTTGGTTGGCGCGCAAGGTGACGCGGCCGATCCGGGACATGAGCGCTGCCGCCAAGCAGATTGCTAAGTCCGGCGACATCTCCGAATTTGTGCCGGTCCAGAGACGTGACGAGATTGGTGAGCTTGGTCTTTCCTTCAACCAGATGATCGGCCGACTGCGGGAGCAGGAGCGGCTGCGCCAGGAGTTCATTGCTAACGCCAGCCACGAACTGAAGACGCCGACTATGGCCATCGGCTCGGTTGTGGAAGCGCTGCAGGCAGGTGCAGCTAAGGATCCGGAGCTGAGAGCGGAGTTTTTGAGCTCGCTCGAGAAGCTGGTGGAGCGTCAATACAGCTTGATTGGCGACCTCCTCGATATCACCAGGCTGGATGGCGGACTGGAAACTGCTTGGGAGGAGGAGGTCGGTGTTGCCCAGGTGATCTCGGATGCGGTCGAGCAGATCCGTCCCCAGGCCGAGAAGAAGCAGGTAAATCTCAGCAATCTGGCCTTGGCGGATGGGCTGAAGGTGCCAGGCAACGGCAGCCAGTTGCAGCGGGCCCTTGTTAATCTGCTCACCAACGCCGTCAATTACACGCCAGCGGAGGGCAATGTCACCGTTTCAACCTTTGTCCAGGATCCCGAGCAGGTTGAGATTAAGATTCAGGACACCGGCCCCGGCATTGATCCTGCAGATCTGCCGCACATCTTTGACCGCTTTTATCGGGCCGACAAAGCACGCACACGGGTGGGTGGGGGAACCGGGCTCGGGCTGGCCATCACCCGCGAGATCGTGGCCCGGCATCACGGCACGGTCGAGGTGGAATCGTCTAGCGGTAAGGGCTCCACATTTACAGTACGTTTGCCGGTGAAGGTCGAGCCTATGCGAACCTAAAGGACAGCTGTGTTTACACCGCTCGACAGGATTGTGAATTTGGCCCGGGCCTTGGCCCAGAGTATGCGGGGCTTTCGCTTACCCGAGCCGCCGCCAGCGGACGGCCAGGTCGAGACTGAGGTCCCCTGCTGTTCTGAGCTTGTGCATGTAGCCTTTCGCGGGGTCAGTGACGACCGGCTCTACCTCTCGTACAACCGCAAGTGGACTGAGGTGAAGTATTTCCGGAAGAACGGGTTGCGCGTCTTCTGTGCTGTCTGCCGACGCCGAGTCTATTGAAGCTAAATCTCGGTAAGCTTTGCTTCCAGCGCTTTGCGCAAGGAACCGCCGCACTGCTGGAGCAGCGCTTCGGCATGCGCTCTGCCCATCTTGCGTTTGACCATAAGAATGGCTGTCTTGGCGCTGTCGTGAGAGGCAACCAGGGCGCCCTCCGCGACATGGCGCGGCACACCGGATATGGTGCTGATGATCGAAACCGCTCGCTCCCTCAATTTCTCATTGGTAGGCTTCAGGTCGACCATCAGGTTCTCGTAAACCTTTCCCAGGCGCACCATCGTGCACGTGGAGAGGAGATTCAGGATCATTTTCTGAGCGGTGCCGGCCTTCATCCTGGTTGAGCCTGAGAGCGCCTCCGGTCCCACCACGGCAGCGATGGTCACGTGTGACTGCGACTCGAGCTCGGTGCCGCGGTTGTTGACGATTCCGATGACCGTTGCTCCGGCCTCCTGTGCCTTCTGGACAGCACCGAGCACGTAAGGGGTGCGGCCGCTGGCCGTGATCCCGACCACCACATCTTTGCCGGTAATCCCGGCAGCGGTGGCGTCAGCGATCCCGAAGTCACGGTTGTCCTCGGCGTTCTCGAACGATTTGAACATGGCTTCTTTGCCGCCGGCAATGGAAGCCTGGATCAGCTCAGGGTCCACGCCGAAGGTTGGCGGACACTCGCTGGCGTCCAAGACCCCCAGCCGGCCGCTTGTCCCGGCCCCGAAGTAAAACAACCTGCCGCCCTTCTCCAGCCGGTCGGCAATGAGGTCGACCGCCTGAGCAATTTGCGGCACCACCTTCTGGACTATCTGGGCAACCTCCAGGTCCTCGCCCTGAACCCTCTCAACCAGCTCGAGGGTATTGAGCGTATCCAGATCCATCGTCCGCGGGTTGCGCTCCTCGGTGACGACCCTGTTGAACTCTACCGTATAGCCCATTTTGGGATCTCCTTGACCTTCTCTTGAAAACGGTCTTCTCGAGACCGGTGATTAACGCAGCTGCACGGTTGACCGCTTGAGGAACTGGCCTGATCCCGGGCTGCCGACATAGTTCCCGTTCTCGATCACCAGCCTGCCCCGAGAGATCACCGTCTCCGCCACCCCCTGGACCTCCATGCCCTCGTAGCAATTGTAGTCCACGTTCATGTGGTGGGTGCGGGCGCTAATAGTCTCTTTCTTCTTCGGGTTAAAAATGACAATGTCAGCGTCGGAGCCGACCGCAATTGTGCCCTTTCTGGGGAAGAGCCCGAAGATCTTGGCGGCAGCGGTGGAGGTGAGTTCCACGAAGCGATTGAGCGAGATGCGGCTGCCGACCACGCCGCCGTTGTAGACAAGGCTCATGCGGTTCTCGACTCCCGGACCGCCGTTGGGGATCTTGCTGAAATCGTCCTTGCCCAGCTCCTTTTGCTCTTTGAAGCAGAACGGGCAGTGATCTGTGGAGATTACCTGCAGGTCGTTCATGCGCAGGCCGGTCCAGAGCTCTTCCTGGTTCCACTTCTCGCGCAGCGGCGGCGTCATCACATACTTGGCCCCCTCGAAGTCAGCACCTTCGTAATGGCTATAGTCCAGGAACAGGTACTGTGGGCAGGTCTCAGCGAAGGCCGGAACGCCGGCATCACGTGCCTCCTTCACCTTCTTGAGCGCATCGTAACAGCTCAAGTGGACGATGTAGACCGGCGACTCGGCCATTTCAGCGAGCGCGATCGCCCGGTTCACCCCCTCAGCTTCGGCCTTGGTTGGCCTGGTGAGGGCGTGGTACTTGGGGGCGGTTCTGCCCTCCGCTAGCGCGCGGGCGACAATCTCGTTGATCACCACCCCGTTTTCGGCGTGCATGCATATGAGCGCACCCTCCTGTCCGGCCAGGCTCATCGCTCGGAAAATTGTCGCATCGTCAACCAGGAGGACGCCGGGATAAGCCATGAAGAGCTTGAAGCTGGTCACCCCTTCACCGTTGATCAGCCGTTTCATCTCGGACAGGTGCTCCGGCTGGGAGAGGTCGGTGGCGATCATGTGGAAACCGTAGTCGATTGAGGCTTTGCCATCGGCTTTCTTGTGCCAGGTGTCGAGCGCGGCCATGATCGACTGCCCTTTGGCTTGAATGGCAAAGTCGATGATTGTCGTGGTGCCGCCGTGCGCAGCCGCCAGCGTTCCGGTCCGGAAGTCATCGGCGGACGTGGTGCCGCCGAACGGCATGTCCAGGTGCGTGTGAGCATCAATGCCGCCCGGTATGACCAGCTTGTCGCGGGCGTCTATTAGCTTGTCGGCCTCAACCTCAAGATTCTTCCCGATCAAGGTGATGAACTCTCCCTCGACCAAAATGTCGCCGTAGTAGTCATCGACCGCTGTGACGACCCGCCCGTTCTTGATCAGTGTTTTCATGACAGTTGAACCCTTTTACCCATACAGGCGTTAATGATCTGGAGGTGCAAAACGCATCCAAAATAGTAGCCGAAAGTATGGATTTGATCATGTAATCTCTCTGAATTGCCAGGAAAACCTCACCGCCAGGCAGCTGGCGGCCGCTTATTGATCCGCCAAAAACTCAGGGCCGGCAGGAAAAGACTCATGGTTTGCCACGTCTAGCGCCGGCCTGAGCAGCGTGCCGCTTGAATCGGATTGGTTGCCTGCCGGTTGCCGGGCTGGAAAGTAGGGGCTTTCTCTCCTGGTCCGGACCAGGCTTGTAGAGCTCTTATCGCGGGCGGCACCGCGGCAGCCGCCTCCGGGCTTGGCAACCGCTAAGGCCAGCGCTGCCTTTCTGGCGGGAAAGCGGGAAAGGTGGCCGGCGGCGGTTCGGGATTTAACCTGAACGGTGCTTGACCGTGCTATAACCAGGGGATCTAAGGGGCTGGCGGCACCGGTCTCCCGGACACGAAACCCTAGCGGTGACTTCCTTTGAACGTCTGGCGCTGGAAGCGGCGGGCATCCGGCTGGTAAATGAGGGGCGAGTCCTGTGAAAGGCGTGACGTCGGAAGTTATCGCTGAAGTGAGGAGCCGTGCCAACCTCCTCGAAGTTATTTCCGAGTTTGTGGTTTTGAAGAGAGCCGGCAAGGAGCACCGCGGGCTCTGCCCGTTCCATTCCGAGAAGACGCCGTCTTTCCATGTGAATCCGGAAAAGGGGATTTACAAGTGTTTTGGTTGTGGCGAGGGCGGTGACGCCTTTGCTTTCGTGCAGAAGGTCAAGCGGCTCGACTTCATTGATGCTGTGAAGGATCTGGCCCATCGCTACGGGGTAAAGCTGGTCGAGTCGCTAGAGGACCGGGAGGAGTACAACCGCCGGACAGGCATCCTCATGCTCTATCAGCAAGCTGCCGAATACTATGCCCGCCTGCTTGCTGATCCACGTGAGGGTGGGCCGGCCAGGGAGTACCTGAAAGCGCGCGGGCTGCCGGAAGAGATCGTGGCCCGCTTCAAGCTGGGTTACGCTCCTCAGTCCTGGGACGGTCTTGTCCGCTATCTTACAAGCGTCAACAAGGTCTCACCGGAGACGCTGGAGGAGGCCGGGCTGGCCCGGCGGCGCCCGGATTCCAATACTTACTTCGATCTATTTCGCCACCGGCTCATGATTCCGATTTGCGATGATCAAGGGCGTGTTATCGCATTTGGTGGCAGAACGCTCGCTGACGATCAGATCAAGTACCTGAACTCGCCGGAGACCTGTCTTTACACCAAGGGTCAGCACCTCTTTGCCCTCAACCTGGCCAGAGAGGCGATCAAGGAGCAGGACGGGGTAATTGTGGTGGAAGGATACTTCGACGCGATAACGGCGCACCAGTTTGGTTTTCGACAGACGGTTGCTACACTGGGCACGGCGCTTACCGATCGCCAGGCCCGGCTCCTGGTTCGGTACAGCGAGTCAAAGCGTGTCTACCTCTCCTTCGATGCTGATCCGGCCGGTGAACGGGCTATGGAGAGAGGGGTGGAGACGCTCAACCAGATTGCTGAGGGCATCGGCATAGAGCTGCGGGCGCTCAGGGTGACTGCTGGCAAGGACCCGGACGAGTGCTTGCGGTCGACTGCCGCCCACGGCGGTCCTGAAGCCTTTGCTCAGGCGATCGCCAGCGCTCCGCTGTTGATTGATTACCAGCTGGAAAAGACGGTCGCTTCAATCAATATGGGCACACATACCGGGCGCATTGAGGCTGCCCGCCAACTTGTCCCGCTCCTGGCCCAGATCAAGAATTCGGTCGGGCGCGGTGAGTACGTAAGGCAGTGGGCGCTGCGTCTGGGGGTGCGTGAGGAGGAGCTGCTCTCCGATGTCGGGCAGTTCCGGCGCCAGCAGGGACTTGGTCTGAAGCCGCTGGCCAAGCCAGATACACGGGCACGGCCGGCTGGCGAGAAGCGGCTGCAGTCCGGCTTTGTGGAAGCAGAGCGGCAGCTGCTGGCGCTATTCTTGAGCTCTCGTGACGATTACCAGCTGGCCTCGGATCTGCTTGCCGATGAAAGCTTCATCGAGCCGGTGCACCAGCGCATTAAGGAGGCGCTAGAGGGGATCGGCAGTCAGTTCAGGACGGTCGAAGATCTACAAGCCAGGCTCCTGGATCGTCTCGGGCCGGATGCCGAGGCGGCTCGGGTAGCGGTAGAGCTGATCTTGAAAGCTGAGGAGACCAGAAAGCAGAAGGCGCCTGCGGAGGTTATTCTTAAGGAGGGACGGGCGCGCATTCTTCAGGAGCGGCTGAATCGTGAAAAAAGCCGCCTGAGGACGCTTCTCGGCAGCGCGACCAGCGAGGATGAACAGATAGCGCTTCAAAGTACAATAAACAAGCTGCGGCAGGTGGAAAATAAGCTCTTGCCCAACGCCACAACTGAAGAGGAGCTGAGTGAGGTAAAACGAAATATCGAGGAGATATTGAACGTTAGTAATCAGGCACAGCGACTGGAGACCACCGCGTGAGCAACGGCAAAGACAAAGAAGATAGCTTTATTGAGCGGTTGAACAAGCTTGAGGAAGCTGGGAAGCGCAGGGAACGCACAGGCCTGGAGTCGTTCCTTGCCGATGAGGAGGCAGAGCTGGATGAAGAGCTGCCGGTTCTGGCCAGTGCTGAAGATCCGGTTTTCATAGAAGCCGATGAGGAGAAGCTGGAAGGCGATCCGGCCGAGTTTGAAGCGGAGGTTTCGCGCGGGCTGTCATCTGACGATCCGGTCAGGATGTATCTGCGTGAGATCGGACGGATTCCACTCTTGACCGCCGATCAGGAGATCGATCTTGCCCGCAAGATTGAGCAAGGTGGCGCCGACGGGGCGATTGCCAAACGCAGGCTGGTGCAGGCCAATCTTCGCCTGGTGGTCTCCATTGCGAAGAAATACATCGGGCGGGGGATGCTTTTCCTTGATCTTATCCAGGAAGGAAATCTGGGGTTGATCCGAGCAGCAGAGAAGTTCGACTACGAGCGTGGCTACAAGTTCTCAACCTACGCCACCTGGTGGATTCGCCAGGCGATAACCCGGGCCATTGCCGACCAGGCACGGACAATCCGCATCCCGGTGCACATGGTTGAGACCATTAACAAGCTCAAGAAGGTCACGCGTAAGCTGGCACAGGACAAAGGACGCAAGCCCACGGAAGAGGAGATTGCCGTCTCCATGGAGATCTCTGTCAGCAAGCTCCGGGACATCATCAAGGTGGCCCAGGAGCCGATCTCGCTTGAGACTCCGATCGGCAAAGAAGAGGACAGCCGGCTTGGTGATTTCATTGAAGATCGAGAGGCGGAGACACCAGCTTCCTCGGTCACCCAGGAGCTGTTAAGGGAGGACATCATCGAGGTCATGGCTGGCCTTTCGCCCAGGGAACGCGATGTGCTCAGGTTGCGCTTCGGACTCGATGACGGCCGGCAGCGCACGCTTGAGGAGGTAGGGCAGCTCTTCGGCGTCACCAGGGAGCGAATCAGGCAGATCGAAGCCAAGGCGCTGCGCAAGTTGAGACACCCGAACCGCAGCCGGCGCTTGCGCGAGTATATCGACTGAGGCCCTGATTGCCGAACGCATCTTGTGGATGATGCTATTCCTCAGGCAAGAACGGTTCAGGCGACCAAGCCTGTGACAAAGCTGGCCAGCCAGCTGAAATTTGTTCTGCCGCTGAGATATCAGGTGCCACCGGGGGCGGTGCATGTCCTGCGGGTGTACCAGTTAGTCGCTGGCCTCAAGGCTGTTCGGGCCACCAGTCGAGCACCTCGGCTTTGCGCCGAATCTCCTCAACTAGCTTGTAAAGGCTGGACGCATCTTGAGCGGCCACGGCTCCAGTGGGCACCTGGCTTACTTCAACGGTGAGCGCCCGCGTACCGAGCTCAATGTGCACCTTGTCGCCGATCTTCAACTCAAGCGCTGGCTTGGCCGGACGCTCATTGACATAAACCCGGCCCTGATCGCAGGCCATTTGCGCGACCGTACGGCGCTTGATTAAACGAGAGACCTTGAGCCACTTATCCAGTCGCACGCATCACCTCGCCTGTTGCTACTTTTGGAACGCCAAGCAGCCCTCATCGTGTATGCTCATAATGGTCAGATCATCTCACAACAATTCTCCGATTCGCTGACCGGTTCACAAGTCAGACTGAGATGGAAGATTCAAACGGTTGGGTGCGAGGCTGGCGCTGCTGGCCTGAATCTGGAGTTTGTTGCTGGAAACTCCTTTGTTCTCTCATCGCCTCTACTGTTTTCCTCGGCTCGTGCCGCTCTCAACCGGAACCAGCCCGGGAGCAGTTGTCAGGAAGCGAGCGCGGCTCTCCGGTCGTCAAGGTACCGGAGCCGGTGCAGCGGCAGGTGGAGATCAAGACAGAACCGGTAATCAAGCGCTGGCTCTCCACTAGGATGCATGTGACCGGGCAGATCCAACCGGACGTGGGCAAGGAGGTGAACGTCAATACTCGCTTCTCCGGACGAGTGCTGGCCGTGCTGGTGACACCCGGCCAGACGGTGACGCCGGGACAGACGCTGGCTACGGTGGACAGTCAGGAGATAAGCGACTTGCAGGCGGAGCTGATTGAAGCCAAATCGAAGTTGCACATTGCTGAGGCTCAGGAGGAGCGTGAACGCCAGGTCTTTGAGGAACAGCTGCAGCGACCAAAAGCTTTGATTGAGGCAAGAACTCGCTGCGATCAGCTGAGGATTGCGCTGGAACTGGCTGAATCAGAGTTCCAGCGGGTGGAGGGGCTTTATCGCGAGAAAATCTCCTCGCAAAAGGACTATCTGATGGCCAAGGCTAAAGTTGCTCAGGCCAGGGCCGAGTACAAACAGGCGATCGTTGAGCAGCAGCGCGAGGAGCGGCTTTACATGAACAAGTCCTTGATGAAGCGCGATCTCCAGCTTGCGCAGGCTGAGACGGCAAGAGCCAGACAGCACCTGAACACGCTTCAGCAGAGATTGATATTCCTCGGTATGGCACCACAAATGGTGCAAACCATCCTGGATAGCGGCAGGATAGTCGGCACCGTGCCCATTTGCTCGCCCACATCTGGGGTGGTTACCCACCAGGGTGTGGCTGTGGGCGAAGTGATCGATCCTAGCAAGCATGCGTTCACAATTACCGATCTGTCGACCGTTGTGGTGAAGGCCGACATCCCGGAGATCGATCTATCCCGGGTCAAGCTGGGAGCTCGCGTAAGCGTCAGAATCGCCAGCTACCCGGACGAGCGGTTCGAGGGTCAGATCAGCTACATCAGTGAGCACGTCAACCCGCAGACAAGAACGGTGGCCATCCGTGCTCGCCTGCCCAACAGGGATCACCGGCTGAAGTCCAACATGTTTGCCGAGATTGACATTGTAGGCGAGCCGTCTCTCATCCTGGCCTGCCCAAAGGCAGCTGTGCAGGAACGCGACGGACGTCAGGTGGTTTATGTGCAGACGGCGGAAGGCTTTAAGGAGAGGCCGCTTGAGACCGGTTCGGAAACGGAAGACTACTACGAAGTGGTGTCCGGCATCAGGGAGGGTGAAAAGGTTGCCACTCAGGGCAGTCTCATGCTCAAATCTGAGCTGACCTACCAGCGCTAGACGCCCAGCGCTTGGCAAGGAGGGCCACGGAGCGATTAACAATTGATCGACAAAATCATCTCCTTTGCGCTCACTCAGAGGCTAATTACGGTCTGCGCGACGGTTGGCCTGGCGCTCCTGGGCCTCTGGAGCATGCTCCATCTATCAGTTGATGCTTTTCCAGATGTGAGCAATGTGCAGGTCCAGATTATCACCGAGCCGGAGAGCATGGCTGCCGAGGAGGTGGAGTCGCTGATCACTTTCCCGATTGAGAACGCTTTGAACGGGCTGCCTAAGGTCAACAAGATTCGCTCCAACTCAAGCTTTGGATTGTCTGTGGTGACCGCTATCTTTGATGACGATACCGATGTGTACTTCGCGCGCCAGATTGTTCAACAGAGGCTGAATCAGGTCGAGCTGCCCGAAGGCACACCCAAACCGCTCCTGGCGCCGGTTGTGTCCAGCTTCAGCAATGTCTTTATGTACTACCTGGAGAGCGACCGGCTCAATCTCACGGACCTGAGAACTCTCCAGGACTGGTTTGTGGCCCGAAGCCTGCGCGCTGTGCCCGGAGTTGGCAATGTGATTAGCTATGGTGGCTTCGTTAAGCAGTACCAGGTCCTCGCTTTTCCCCACACACTAAGGGGATATGGGCTCACGCTTAATGATGTCGTGCAGGCGCTGGCGGCCAATAACGCCAATGCCGGCGGCAACTTCATTGAGCGTGGCGACGAGGAGGTGATCATCCGGGGGCTGGGCAGGATTGAGACGGTTGCCGATATCGAGAACATTGTTCTCAAGTCGATCGAAGGCACACCGGTAAAGATCGGGCAGGTTGCCGATGTCGTCATTGGCTCGGAGTTTCGGCGGGGCTCAGCCTCAATGAACGGTAAGGGCGAGGCCGTTACCGGAATCATCCTGGCCCGTAAAGGCGCCAATAGCAAAGAAGTGATCGAGCGGGTGAGACAGCGAATTCGAGATATACAGAAGGACCTGCCGCAGGGGGTGAGACTTGTTCCCTATTACGATCAAACGGAGCTGGTTGACAAAACGATTGAAACGGTCAAGGACATCCTCCTGTACAGCGGGGGGCTGGTTCTTGTCGTTCTCTCCGCAGTCCTGTTGGACATTCCCAGCGCGCTTATTGTCTGGACGATTATCCCAATGTCTTTGTTGTTCAGTTTTGTGCTCATGAAGTTGACCGGTCTGTCCGCCAACTTGATGACCATTGGTGCGGTGGACTTTGGTGTGATAGTCGATGCCGGGGTGGTAATGGTCGAGAACATTTTCCGAGTTCTCGCCGGTCATAGCCGGGAGCGGACGGAAAAGGCGGACAGCCTGTCGATTGTGATCATGGCGGCCAAAGAGGTGGGTCGCCCAATCGTATTTGCGATTGCGATCATCGTAGCCGTCTATCTGCCGCTCTTCGCCCTTGAAGGGGTTGAGGGCAAGATGTTTCGCCCGCTGGCTCTGACCTTCATCTACGCATTGCTGGGCGCCCTGATCGCCTCCCTGACCCTCATTCCGATTCTCTGCTACTGGATTTTGAGGCTGCCGCTAGCCGAGCGCCAGAACCCGCTCCTGGCTGTGGTCAGGACTGTATATGACCCGGCTCTGCGCCTGGCCATCGGCAGGCCGGTCAAGACGCTGGGCATTGCCTTTTTGGCCCTGGCTGTCAGCTTTTGCCTGGTTCCCTACCTCGGCTCTGAGTTCGTGCCGGCGCTCGATGAGGGGCCGATTCTCTTAAGGACCAAGCTCTCGCCCAGCGTATCCCACACTGAGTCGATGCGCATCGCCATGCATGTTGAGCGAATCATCAGGAGCTTCCCGGAGGTTACTGTGGTGGTGTCCAGGATTGGTCGCTCGGGAATGGGTTCGGATGTGGCCGGTGTGGAGTCGGCCGACGTTTACATCGGCTTGAAGCCGAAGTCGGAATGGACGACAACGCGTACGAAGGAAGAGCTGGTCAGTAAGATGGCCGGCCAGCTCGAGGCCGTTCCTGGGCTGATCTACAGCTTTTCGCAACCGATTGCTGACATGGTCGACGATCTGATCGCCGGTATCAGGGCTGATCTAGGGATCAAAATCTTTGGTGATGATCTAGCGACAATAGATCAGCTTGCCGCTCAGGTGCAGAGCAAAATCGTGGGCGTCCAGGGGGTGGCAGATCTCCAGCGCGAGCAGGGACTGGGACTGCCACAGCTCAGAATTAAGGTAAAGCGGGATGAGATCGCCCGCCACGGCCTCAATGCTGCCGATGTTCTCGACATAATTCAGACGGCTATTGCTGGCAGGACGGTCACCGAAGTGATCGAAGGCACCAAGCGATTTGAACTGGTGGTGCGGTTTCCCAAGAAGTACCGTGATACGGTCGAGGATATCGAAGCGATGCTCATTGATACTCCCGGTGGTGCACGCCTGCCTCTGAAGCAGCTGGCTGAGATCAGCCTGGAGAGGGGGACAGCCATGGTGAATCGTGAGGATGGGCAGAGGCGGACAGCCGTGCTCGCCAATGTGCGTGGCAGAGATCTGGGCAGCTTCGTTGCGGAGTGCCAGGAGGCGATCAGGGGCAGGATTCGGTTGCCGAGAGGTTACTGGATCGTTTGGGGTGGCCAGTTCGAGAACCAGCAACGGGCCGTAGGCCGCCTTACAATCGTGGTTCCAGTTGTGCTGATTTTGATCTTTGTGCTGCTGTTTGCCTCGTTCAACTCCTTAAGAAACGCAGCGCTGATCATGCTCAATGTGCCGTTCGCAATGATTGGCGGCATCGTCGCCTTGTTCATTTCCCACCAGACGCTTTCGGTACCGGCAATCATCGGCTTTATCGCGCTATTCGGCGTAGCAGTCCAGAACGGCGTAATTCTGGTGAGCTACATAATGCAGCTGGAGAAGCGCGGGTACTCTGTGGAGAGAGCGGCAATTGAGGGGGCGCAGGTGAGGCTCCGTCCTGTGCTGATGACCGCTCTCGTGGCCATAGTCGGCTTGCTGCCCAAGATCCTCTCGGGCGGCACCGGCGCAGAAGTGCAGCGGCCTCTGGCTACCGTTGTTCTCGGTGGCCTCGTCTCAGCCACACTGCTCACCTTGATTGTGTTGCCGACAGTCTACAAGCTCATCAACAGGGAGAAAGGGCCGGTGGCTCAGGTGTAAGCCTGATCGTCAATCGACTTGCACAAGGTACCACCATCGGTGGTGCTCAATAATCTTGCAAGACCGGGACGTGGCCTGAGCCGCCTCGAGCCATGGTCGTGCCACCAATAGCCAGTGGGATCTGGCTCCGTCCTCAAGGTACTGCAGGAGCTCCTGTCCGGTGCGCAAAACCGGCACAGGCCGCTTTAGATAGAACGAGCTTGAGGGTACGGCTGGCCCGAGGATGGCCAGATTGGCGTTGGCTCTGCCTGCCAGCTGGAGAAGCTGCCGCAAGCCGCTCTCATGGAAAGCATAATAACCGTTGAGCGCGGTCGGCACCAGCAGTGCAGTGCCAAACACGGTTGCTGCCGTGAGCACGACCACCGATCGGAGCATCTGCTGTTTGGAGAGATAGAGGCTGCAAAGCAGGTAAAAGACCGTGAGCAGGGCAAGCACAAGCATGGTTCCGGCCAGCAACCCCGGTGAATGGGCCAGTAATCTGGGCGCGCTCGCGAATGCGCCCAGGCTGGTGACTGCCATGAGCGCTGCCAACCAGATTAGCGGACCGGGCTTTCGCAAACGTATCGCTGTGTCCAGACTGCTGCCGACAAGGATGGCCAGCGGCGGGGCGATCGGCAATATGTAGGTGGGCAGTTTGGTGGGGACCAAGGACAGCAAGATGAAGACTGAGGCAAGCCAGATAGCGCTGTAGCGCCGGATCATCTTCCTGAGAGTGTCCTGTCTTATCTCGGTTCTGACCCGGCGCAGCCGTCCGGGCATCAAGAACAGGGAGACCGACCAGGGAGCCAGCCCGCCCAGAGCGAACGGCAGGTAGTACCAGACGGTCGGGTGATGGTGATTTTCCTGCCCGACGAAGCGGCCAAAGTTCTGGTTGAGGAAGAACTCCCTGGCGAAGGCGCCGTGTGTGGCCAGCGAGACGCTGATGTACCAGGGCAGCGCCGAGGCGGCGGTCAGGATCAGGCCAGGCAACAAACGCAGCTTGGCCAGGCAAGCAAGCCACTGAGCACCGGTCCGACAGGTGGCCAGCATGTAAAGCCCAGCGACCATGCCGGTCAAGACAACTGCCAGCGGACCCTTGCAGAGGACGGCCAGAGCGAGTGCGAGGTAAGACAAGACAACCACCGACCGGGAGGCTCCGGCCAGCAGTGCCAAGAAGCCGAGGGCAGCACAGGTGGTGGCCAGGGTAAACGGCATGTCGGTCAGGCTCAGGTGCCCGACCACCAGGTAGAGTGGGGAGGACAAGAGCACAAGCGCCGAGAGAAGCGCCGAACGCCGGCGCAGAAAGCGGCGGCTGAGAGCATACAGTGAGGCCACCGACAAGATCCCGCACATGGCCGCGGGCAATCTCGCTGCCAGCTCGTTCAGCCCGAAGAGCTTGTAGGAGCCCATGATCAACCAGTAGTTGAGAATAGGTTTCTGGAACCAGGGCTGGTAATTCAAGAGCGGCACGAGCCAATCGCCCTTCTCCAGCATCTCGCGCGCGCCCTCAGAGTAGTAAGCGTCGCTGGGATCTATGAGCCCGAATGTGCCCAGTCCAGGGATAAAGCAGGCTCCAGCAAGCAGGAACAAGAGGCCTAAAATCTGCCAGTCTCGCCGCTCCCAGCGCCCGGGAGGGCGACCTGTCGGCTCGCTTAGCTTTGCTTCGCCTGAGTGGGTTTTAAGACTGAGCATGCTGGCATCCGTTGGCCGAAGAGTTAAACCTTTTGTAAACCGGGCTGGGCAAACTGGACCCCCACGGTCGTGCCGGTTCCGCCTGCCCCGGCAGCAAGAGAGACCTGAGCGTTGTGAGCTTGAGCAATCTCATGGACGATGGCCAGCCCCAGGCCGCTGCCGTCCACGCCGCTGCCAAGCACCCTGTAGAAGCGCTCAAAGACACGCTCCCGCTCCTCGCTGGGAATGCCCGGGCCGTTGTCCTCCACCCGCAGACAGATGCCACGGTGGTTGGAGACATAGACGGTGACATTGCCACCGGGCTGCGTGTAGCGCACGGCGTTGTCGATCAGGTTAGCAATCAATTCCCGCAGGCTGAAGTGGTCGCCGGCAATCACGGCCGGCACCGATGCGCCCTCGAAGCCCAGATCAATCCCCTTCTGAATGGCAGCTGGAACCAGCTCCTGCGTTGCCTGGCGGGCGACGCTGTTCAGGTCGACGAGCTCAAACTTGTCGGCCTGCAGCGCGTCCGGCTCCACCCGGGCCAGGGCCAGCAGCTGGTTGACCAGGTGAGCGGCTCTGTCGGCGCTGGTGTGAATCTGCTTCAGCGCTTTGCGCAGGTCTTCCGGGGCTGTCTGCTTCAAGGCAAACTCTGTCTGCGTTTTCAGTCCAGCAAGCGGTGTCCGCAACTGGTGAGCAGCATTGGCCACAAAGCGCCGCTGGGCATCGATGTCCTTTTGCAAGCGGCCGAGCAGATCGTTAATGGCTGTGACCAGCGGTCTGACCTCCTGGGGAGCGTTGCCCTCGGCTACCGGACTCAAATCACGCTGCGTGCGGCTGGCAATTGCGGCCTGCACAGACTTGAGCGGTGCCAGGCCACGGGTAACGCCAAACCAGACAGCAAGCGCTGCCAGAAGGATGAGCACCAGTTGCGGTACGACCACGCCAATCAGTATGTTGCTGGCCAGCTCCCGCCGGCCTACCAGCGTCTCTGCCACCTGAATCAATACCGTCTTTCCCGTCTGGCCGGTTACTGGGACGCTCATCAGGGCGATGCGCACGTCATCGGCGCCAATCCGGGCGTCCCGGAAATCCGGCTCCTCCTCCAGATCTTCCATGTCTTCGCCAGTCGGTGGCGGCACGATGGTGTCCCCGGCAAGGAACTGCCGGCCGGGATCAATCACCTGATAGTACAGCTTGTCCTTGCTGCTCTCCCGGAGAATCGCCTGGGCTTCCGGCGGCAGCTCCAGGACCACCCGGCCACCCACGTCATGGAGACGAATGGCCAGAGACCGGGCCAGATCAAGCAGGCTGCTGTCGTAGGCGCCGGTGGCAAAGACCATGGCCAGACCATAGGTGATCCCGGCTGCCACCAGCCAGAGACTGAGAATCGGGATCAAAAGCCAGCCGAGAAGCTGGCTGCGGATCGAGGAGGTAAGCGGCTTCATTGGGGACTGTCCAGGAGATAGCCCAGGCCGCGGATTGTCCGGATGTTCACCCCGGCTGGTTCCAGCTTCTTGCGCAGCCTGTGCATGTTAACCTCGATCGCGTTGTGGCTCACCTCTTCGTCCCAGCCGTACATGTACTCGATTAACTGCTCTTTGTTGACCACTCGCCCGGCCCGCTGCAAGAGAAGCTCCAGCACGGCCAGCTCGCGCGCGGATAGCTCGACCGGCTGGTCGCTTATTGTTACCCGGTGGCCAACCGTGTCGAAGCGGATCGGCCCGAAGATGAGCTCCACCGGGTTGCCTAGCTGTCTTCTGCGCAAGAGGGCGCGCACGCGTGCCTCCAGCTCCGGCAGGTCGAACGGTTTGGTGATGTAATCATCGGCGCCCAGGTCAAGCCCGGTCACCCGATCGTGGAGACCATCACGGGCGGTGACAATCAGGACCGGAATGCTATCGCCTCGCGCCCGCAGCTGTTGCAAAACCTGAAGACCATCTAATTTGGGTAATCCGAGGTCAAGGATGACCAGGTCGAACTGCACCGAAGCTAAGGCATGGCTGGCATCCTCCCCGGAGTCCACATGATCCACGGCATAGCCTAACTGCCGTAGCGACTTGGAGATGCCGTCGGAGAGAACCTCGTCATCCTCCGCCAATAGAATGCGCATAATCTTGCCAGTTCCTGATGAAAGCAGCTTCGGACTGCAGCAGCTGCCCTTAGCCAGCTTCTCAAGCAGTATACAAGAGATCAAAAGAGCCTCAAAGCTGGCGGTCCTTTCATTTATTTAAGCGGCTGGTGAGGCTACCCGGAGCTCATGACAACCAGCAAAGACGTGTCTCACATTCGTCGGCGTGTAAGCTTCGTGCAAGGCATGATCGGTAACCTCAGGGCTGAGGCGTTTAGCCGTTCGAGCGGCGGGAGTGTATATATAGTGATTAGCAGAACCACATTAGCGGCTCAGCATCTGGCCCAGAAAGACGAGGCGCTGACCGGGTCAGCTTCAGCGATAGCGGCCGAGGAAGACGCTCTGCTGGAGCTGGAGAATCGCGTCTGCTCGCATGGCGACACGGTCCACTACGCCAAACGGCCCAAGATCTTCGAGCACTGTGAGGGCAGCTACCTTTACGACCGGCAGGAGACCAGCTATCTCGACCTGCAGATGTGGTATTCCGCTGTTAATCTCGGCTACGGCAATCAGCGGGTAAATGATGCGCTGAAGGTGCAGATCGACAGGTTGCCGCAGCTTGCCTGCCAGTACCTGCACCGGGAGAAGGTCGAGCTGGCTTCGATGATTGTCGACAGCGTCGAGCATGCCTTTGCGGAAAAAGGCCGCGTTCACTTCAACGTCGGCGGCTCGCAAGCGATTGAGGATGCGCTGAAGCTAGTGCGCAAGCACACAGGCAAGAGCCACCAGCTGGCCTATGAGGGTGGCTATCACGGGCGCACGCTTGGTGCCTCGGCGATTACCTCCTCGTACCGGTATCGCGAGCCGTTTGGTGAGTTCGGAGACCGTGCCGAGTTCATACCGTTCCCCTATTGCTTCCGCTGTCCGTACGGAAAGAAGCCTGATTCGTGCGCGCTTTATTGTGTCGAGCAGATTGAGCGGAAGTTCGAGCACGAGTACACCGGCATCTGGAATCCTAAAACGGGCCGATCGGAGTTTGGCGCTTTCTTCATCGAGGTAGTTCAGGGCACCGGCGGCTACATCGGAGCGCCGAAAGGTTATTTTGAGCGATTGGCGAAGCTTCTGAAAGAGCACGGAATCTTGCTTGTTGATGATGAAATTCAAATGGGATTCTTCCGGACCGGTAAGCTCTGGGCAGCTGAGAACTTTCAGATCAAGCCGGACATCATGGTCTTTGGCAAGGCGTTGACTAACGGGCTCAATCCACTCTCCGGTATATGGGCTCGTGAGGAGCTGATCAGCCCTGAGCGGTTTGGTCCCGGCTCCACCCACTCCACCTTCTCTTCCAACAGTCTGGGAACGGCTGCCGGTCTGGAGGTAATGAAGATCTTTGCAGAAGGGGATTATGAAAAGACGGTACCGGAGAAGGGTGCATACTTCCTCAATCTTCTCAAGGAGCTTCAGGGCAAGCATCCGGAGATAGGCGATGTGGACGGGCTGGGGCTTGCCCTGCGCATGGAGATGTGCGAGAAGGACGGATACACCCCCAGCCGCAACCTTGCCGACAAGATGTTCCAGCGCGGGTTGGAAGGCAATTTGAAGGTGAACGGCAAGAAGATGGGGCTGGTACTGGACATCGGTGGCTACTATAAGAATGTCGTCACCCTGGCTCCCTCGCTGGAGATCAGCTATCCCGAGATGGATCTGGCCCACGATCTCCTCGATCTGCTGATAACCGAGTGCAAGAAAGGCTAATTCATGAGCACACGCCTAGAGGTTTACTGCGACTTTGACGGGACAATCACGCAAGGGGATACCGTCGATGTGCTGCTGGAGGCGATCGGTGATCCCTCCTGGCGGGCCGTGGAGGAGCGCTGGGAGCGGGGAGAGATAGGCTCCAGGGAGTGCATGGCTCTCCAGATCCCGCTAATTAGGGGCGGATGGAAAGCGATCGAGTCGGTCCTGGCCGGGGTAAAAATTGATCCAACTTTTGCCGACTTTGCTCGCTGGTGCCGCCAGGGCGGGATTCCGCTTAGGATTGTCAGCGACGGGATTGATCGGGTGATCCATCACCTTTTGTCCCGGGAAGGCATCCGGGTCGACTACGTGCTGGCTAACCACCTGCTGGAATCGCCGCAGGGTGATCTCTCTTTGACGTTTCCTTATGCGCCGGTTAAAGCCAGCTGCTCATCGGGCATGTGCAAGTGTCAGGTGCTCAGTGATCTTGCCCAGAAGGCCTACATTGTTGTAATCGGTGATGGGCGCAGCGACTTTTGTTGGGCTCCGGAAGCGGATTTGCTCTTTGCCAAGTCCAAACTGTTAGCCCATTGCCAGCGGCGCAGCGTGCCTTGCGTGCAGTTTGAAAACTTCAAAACCGTGCGGGCGATGATTGAACAGCAAGCGGGTATGCTTGTGCACCCGGTGCCGCAGTTCATTCCTGGTGCTCCGGTAGTGATGGCCACATAAGGGAAGGGAACAGGAGGCGGAGGATGGTAGCAGATCTCCGGTTTGCCGGCAGCGCTCCATTAAAGGTGTCAAGGGTCAAGAACCGTGTGGGGGCGCTCTTGCTGCATGGGTTGACCGGCGTGCCATCGGAGATGCGCCCGCTGTCCAGACAGCTGGCCGAGATCGGAGCCCAGGTCGCGGTGCCGCTCTTGCCCGGTCATGGCGGCACGCACAAAGAGCTCCTGGCCACCACCTGGAAGGACTGGTTAGCGGGAGCGCGGGCTAGTCTGGATGAGCTTGCTGAACAGTGCAATTGCCTGGTTGTGGCCGGTCTGTCAATGGGCGCCTTGCTGGCCGCCATGCTGGCCGCTGAGGACAAACGGGTCAGCGGCATTGTCCTGATGTCCACGACCATGCGCTACGATGGCCGAGACACCCCGCCCACGGATTTCCTTCTGCCGCTTGTGGATCTCCTCCCGTTCACCGGTCGCTGGTTCTACTGGACTGAAAAGCCGCCTTATGGCCTCAAGGATCCGCGGCTGCAGAGGCTGATCACGCGCCAGGTGGAGGCAGCCAAGCGCGGTGAAAATACGGAATTTGGCCTGTTCCGCACCTATGCCGGCAGCCTCAGGCAGATGACCCATCTGGTCAATCAGCTGAGACGAAAGGCGGGCAAGGTACAGTGCCCGGCCCTGATTATGCATAGCCTGGAAGACACGATCACCTCGATCAGGAACGCCACTGAGATCTACTCCTTGCTCGGCTCTCAGGACAAGTCGGTTAGCTTGCTGACAGGCTGCGATCACGTGTTGACGCTGGATCTGCAAAAGCACGAGGTGGCACAGCGCATTGCTGACTTCGTGTTCTCGCTGGACGAGCGATCGCTCCCTCAAGCCGAGCCATGCGCAGTGGCCTGAGCGTCAAAATCTTCGACAAACTGATGCCGGTGGCACGTGCTGAGTGGATCCGGCTTTTTGCTGGCCAGCCAGATCCGCCCGAGTTGTTTGAACTTTTGCAACCGGCCGGGCTTGAGCGGACAAAGTTCCACAGCATTGTGGTTGGGCAGGGGGAAAGGCCGCTCTTGCTTGTGCCGGTACTTGAGACCACCTGCCCGGCTGCCACCGTCTTTGGTGAGCCATGGTGCCAGATTCTTCAGCTCATGGAAAAAAGCTGCCGGGCTTGGTCAGGCCGGGCGTACTCGCGGTTGGATTCGGGGAAGCGGAGCGTGGCGTGGTGGGCTTTGATCGCCAGCTTGATCTGGAGTACCTGCGTACCTGTTGGGAGCTGGCTCTGGGCGCCCTGGAATCGCTGGCCTCAGCGCTCAAGGTGCAGTTCATTCTCTTCAAGGACTTTACCGAGCTGACCGGAGAGATCCTGCCGATCGACAGGCTCGGCCAATATTCAAGGATCGGCGGCCGGACCTTCTGCCAGCTTGCCGTCCCCTTTCCGTCGGTGGAAGCCTATCTGGCCAGTTTGGCGGAGAGCACACGCAGAGCGCTTTGCCAGGGGCTGAAGAGAGCTCAGGCGGTCACGGTCGAGCGCACTCGGGAGCCGGGACGCTGGCTCGAGCGCATTTACGGTCTTTACCGCCAGCGGCCGGCTCAAAGCGGGATCGGGCTTGGCTTCTACTCCCGCTTGTTTTTTGAGCAGATCTGCCAGACGCTGACCGGGGCCGAGTACCTGCTCTTTTTCCTGGATGGCCAGCTGGTCTCATTCGACCTGGTGATTCGCAGCGGCGATCGCCTGGTGGAGAAATGCTTGGCGTTCGACAGCGAACTCGGGCGCGGGCACAACCTTTATTTCCGAACCTGGATGGAAAAGGTGGAGATCTGCATAGAGCATCGCTTGCCGGAGCTCCATACCGGTTCAAATGCCGAGTCTCTCAAGGTGAAGATGGGTGCCCAGTCCATTCCTAGTGTTATTCTCCTGCGCCATCGTAACCCGCTGGTAAATCGCCTTGTCCGTCATTTCACGGTCCGCCTGGCTTATGAGCCGGAGCTGGTACTACCAGATTTTGTGCTCGGTGGCCGATGGCTCCGCACCGCTGATGGTGGCACACTTGCCGGCTCGTCCACCACACCGGTGACCGGCGTGGATAGAACCTGGCCATGAGTCAAGCGATGTAGTTCGTCCTCTCTTTGGATCCGGTGTCAGACAGCGAACCCGGTTGTAATCAGGATGCGAAGTCAAGACTTGCTCGCTCACCATAAATCAACAGTTAGATCATTCTTCTCCTTGATTAATGCGTTTGCCAGCCCCGATTGGTTATCGTAATACGAGCTCATTGGGACTAGAGAACCGCTTGCTTTCCCGCCTGCATGCTGGCTGGGTCTTGACAGGTGGGCTGGCTCTGGGAGGGAACAATGACGAGGCGCCTGCGCTCAGGGCGGCCAGGTAATTCCGCGTTCCTGGCGCTGCTTCAAGCTCTGCTGGTCCTGTTCTTTTGTCTGCAGGCATTTGCAGCCGGACAGGACCTTCCGTCATTGAGACCGCTTGTGGGCCCGCCACCGGGAAAGGTCGACTACACTCTGACCGAGGCCGTGAATACGGCCTTGAAAAGCTTCCCATCGCTCCGCTATGCACACGCCAAGGTACGCTCCACCGACGCCGGAATTACGCTTGCCCGAACGGCCTATCTGCCGAATTTTGATGTAATGATGGAGGAGATGCAGACAACCAGAAACGTGATTGCCGGCACCATCCTGCCCCAGGCCATCGATGTCATTCCCACCCAAACCGGCCAGCCGCGCAAAAGCTCGAATTTCGCCAGCGTCTGGTCGAACAGCTTAGGGGCCAACTTCTCCTGGGAGCTGTATGATTTCGGCCTGCGACACGCCAATGTGCTCCTTGCCCGGGCCGAAAGGGCGACCGCTCTTGCCAATGTCAAGCTCACAGAGCTTGATGTTGCTGCCTCTGCTGCTGAGTCTTACCTGGAGACGGTGGCCAACCAGCAGACGATCCGGGCCCAGAAGGCGACCGTTGCCCGCATGCAGGCCTGGGCGCTGATCGTCCACACGCTCGTTGACAAGGGGCTGAGGGCGGGGGTGGATGCGGCACGGGCTGACTCGGACGTGGCTTTCGCCAGAATCGCCCTGATTGAGGCCGAGAGAGACACCGACCTGGCTCGGGTTGATCTGTCGGAAGCGATGGGTATAGCCGGTGTCTATGTGGGCGTGCTGCCGGCGCCGCTGGTAGTGCGCCCACCCAAAATCTTCAATGCCGGACCGATTGAGGTGGTCAATCATCCGCTGGCGGTGGTCAGGGCCGCCCAGGTTGAGACGGCTGCCGCCACGGTCCATGCCTGGGACCGCACCTGGTATCCCAAGATCTGGCTGCATTCAGCAATCTGGGGGCGGGGCAGCGGCGTCAAGGGAGATGATGCTCGACCGGTATGGGACGGGGTGCTTCCCCAATCAGGTAACTGGGCAGCCGGCTTGACCTTGAGCTTTCCCTTCTTCGATATTTTCGAGATCCGTGCCCATCGCCGGATAGCGCTCCGCAATGAGGAGGCGGATCGGGCCAGTTACGATCTGGCGATCCAGATCCTCACCCAGAAAGATGCGCGAGCCAGGGTGCTGCTTGAGAACGCCCGGCGGATTGCCGATGAAACTACGGTGTTGATCAAGGCGGCCAAGGAGAACGAGATGAAAGCTCTGGAAAGGTACAAGGTGGGACTTACGGACATTGTTGAGGTGGCTGAAGCGGAGCGGATTCTGGCCCGCGCGGAGGTCGAGGATGCGGTGGCCGAGGTGCGCGTCTGGCGAGCGATCCTGGCCTCTGCTTACGCCCAGGGCGACCTCAGACCGTTTATAAATCTGGTGGCACTAGCGGAGGCACGCAGCCAGTAGCATGAACCCCATTGGCGGCGCCCTGAGGCGCCCTGTCACCGTTGTTATCGGGGTGGTGAGCATCATGCTCGCTGCGGTCCTGGCTTTGCTGTCCATGAAACGGGACATCTTTCCTAACCTGGATATCCCGACGATTTACGTGATTCAGGGCTACGGCGGCATGGGCCCTGATCAGATGGAAGGCTATCTGGTGTCCACCTACGAGGTTCACTTCCTCTACATCCCCGGGATCAAGAGCATCGAGTCAAAATCGATTCAGAACCTGTCGCTCATGAAGATCTCGCTGCAGCCGGGCACCAACATGTCGGAGGCGATGGCGGCTGCTGTGGCTCTCGTCGACAGGGCACGCACCCTGATGCCGCCGGGCACTCTCGAGCCGTTTGTCATTCGTTTCGACCCGGGCAGCTTGCCGGTGGGTCAGCTCGTGCTCTCCAGCCAGACAAAGACAATCGATGAGATTCAGGATCTTGCCTTTGTGCGCATCCGCTCGCAACTAGCCACGGTGCCTGGCGTGCAGGCGCCGCCTCCTTTTGGCGGCAACGCCCGCACAATTGTGATCAATGTCAATGCCAATAAGTTGCGCCAGTTCAACATTTCCGGGGACGAAATTGTGAACGCCCTGGCTACCGGCAACATGATTACACCTTACGGCAACGTGCGAACCGGGCCGCTCATGCGGATCACCCCGATCAATACCGACCTGCCGGACATTCACGAGCTCGATTACCTGCCGATCAGAACCGGTCCTGGGCCGGCCATCTTCCTGAGAGACGTGGGCAATGTCACCGACGCCAGCGACATCCTGGCCGGCTACGCTCTTTATAACGGTCGGCGAACCGTCTATCTGCCGGTGCCGAAGCGCTCAGACGCCTCAACGCTGTCGGTTGTTGCTGCAGTTAGGGAAGCGTTGCCGCGCATGCAGGCTGTGCTCCCTCCCGATGTCACGGTCAGCTACGAGTTCGACCAGTCCAAGCATGTCACCGAGGCGATTGAGGATGTACTGCAGGAGGGGGCCCTGGGGGCTCTCCTGCCTGGTCTGATGATCCTGCTCTTCCTCAGAGATTTCCGGAGCACCCTGATAGTGGTTACCACCATTCCCTGCGCTCTCCTGTCTGCTGCGGTGTGTCTGTGGATGACCGGCCAGACGGTGAATATTCAGACTTTGAGCGGGCTGGCGCTGGCCATCGGGATCCTGGTTGACGAGGCGACGGTCAACATCGAGAACATTCACACGCACCTGGCCAGAGGTGAGCCGATCACCAGAGCAACGCTCGAGGCCGGCAATGAGACCATGGTACCGCGCCTGCTGGCCATGCTCTCAATCATCTCGGTTTTTGTGCCATCGTTCTTCATGACCGGTATCACCAAAAACCTCTTCGTGCCGCTCTCGCTGGCCGTGGGCTTTGCCATGGTCTCCTCCTTTATCCTGTCCAGCACGCTTGTGCCGGTAATGTCTGTCTGGCTGGTCAGGCGTCAGGAGGAAAAGGAGGAGGGACCGTTCCAGAAGTTCCAGAAGGTGCATGGGGTGCTGGTCACCTGGCTCATGAACGCTCGGGCGCTGATCATCCCCGCCTACTTGCTGGGCGCTCTTATCCTGATCGGGCTGTTATTTACCCAGGTCGGCACCGAGATGTTCCCCAACTCTGAATCTGACCAGTTCCGGATCCGCCTTCGTGCTCCCACCGGTACCAGGGTGGAGGTTACCGAGCTTGATGTGCTCAAGATGCTGGCTGAGATAAAGAAGGAGGCAGGCCCCGGCAACGTCGTGGCTACGCTTGGCTATTGCGGCCAGCAACCGGTGCAGTTCGTGATCAGCTCGATGTTCCTGTGGACAAGCGGTCCGCACGAGGCGGTCATGGACATCCAGCTGCGCAAGGAGGCCGGCATTGATCTTGATGACTTCAAGAACCGCATGCGCACCCGTTTGGCCAGAGCTCTACCGGACTGTACGTTCTCCTTCGAGCCGGGCGATCTTGTCAGCCAGATCATGAACCTCGGCTCCCCGACCCCGATTAACGTGGTCGTGCGCGGCCCTGATCTGACGCTTAATCGGATTCATGCGGCCAAGGTCATGCGGGAGATGGCCAGAATCAGCTACTTGCGGGATTTGCAATACGGGCAGCCACAAGACTATCCGACGATCGACATAAAACTTGACCGGGAGCTGGCCGGGCAGCTGGGCGTGACACCGGCGCAAGTAGGAAACTCGCTCGTGCCGGCCACATCCTCGAGCCGCTATATCCTGGAGAACTTCTGGATGGACCGAAAGTCGGGGGTGGCTTACCAGGTGCAGGTCCAGGTGCCTCAGGATCAGATAAAATCGCTGGAGGACATCCAGAACTTTCCGGTCATGGCTACTCCCCGCCAGCAGAGACCGCTTGTCGGTGATGTGGCCAGGATCTCTTATGGCAAATGCGCCGGCGAATACGATCGCTGGAATATGATGAGGATGGTCTCGCTAACAGCCAACATCTCCGGCAAAGATCTGGGCAATGTCGGTGCTGAAGTCCAGGAAGCGATTGCAAGGGCGGGCCAGCCACCAAGAGGGGTGACGGTAGAGGTTCTCGGGCAGATCCCGATCTTGCGGGACACGTTTACTCACCTGTTCATCGGGCTGGCCCTGGCAGTGGTGGTCATCTTCCTCATGCTCACGTCCTACTTTCAATCGCCGAGCCTGTCGCTCACCGTTCTTTCCACTTCGCCTGCCATCATCGCTGGTGTGCTCTTCGCCCTGTGGGTAAGCCAGACGACCTTGAACGTCGAGTCTTTCATGGGGGCGATCATGTCGATCGGGGTTGGTGTGTCCAATGCTATCTTGCTGGTGGCGTTCGCCGAGCAGAATCGCCTCAACGGGCAATCTGCCAGGGAGGCGGCCATTCAGGGGGCATCGAGCCGGCTGCGCCCAATTCTGATGACCTCAATCGCCATGGTGGCTGGTATGGTGCCGATGGCCCTGGCCCTTGGTGGGGGCGGGCAGCAGAGCGCGCCCTTGGGAAGAGCGGTAATCGGTGGCCTGACCATGTCGACAATCACCGCCCTGACGATCTTGCCTTTGTTCTTTGCCGTGATCCAGGGCAGAGCCTCTGTCCGATCACCTTCATTGCATCCGGATGATCGGGGAGAATAGGAGGGCAAAAAGAGTGAACTCTGATCAGATAGCTCCACCACCGGGAGAGGGAATCGGCAGGTATCGGAAGCCGTTCTTGATCGGCGGGGTTCTCCTGCTTGTAGCGGTCCTGGTCTTCTTCAGCATCAAGTCGGGGCTCATCGGTGTGCATGAGAAGGGTCCGCGCGCGCCGCAGTCCGAGGTGCAGGCTGTGCCGGCGGTGCAGGTGGTGTCGAGGTACCTGGATCGCATCGACCAGTTCCCGGGTGAAATTCAAGCTTATCAGGATGTGGCGATCTATCCCAAGGTGCCAGGCTTCATCGACTGGATCGGCGTCGACCGTGGCTCGATGGTCAAGCAGGGTCAGCTCATGGTCAGGCTGATCGCCCCCGAGCTAATCGCCCAGCGCAATGAAGCATTTTCCAAGGCCGAATCGGTCAAGGGGCAGCTGCACGAGGCCGAGTCCAGACTCTACACGGCCAGGGCCACACTTCTGGAAGCCAAGGCTAAGCTTCTGGGCGATGACGACACTTATGAGCGAACCAAGGCCGCATCGCTGGTACCGGGGGTGGTGGCTGCCAATGACGTTGTTGTCCTGGCTAAGCTTGTGGACGCAGACCGGGAACGGGTGAAGGCCTGGGCAGACAACGTCAAAGCTGCCGAGAATCAGGTAAAGTCGCTGGTGGATGCCGAGAAGGCGGCCCGCCGGGCCACAGAGAACTACAAAGATATTGCCGAATACCTGAACGTGACAGCGCCTTTCGATGGCTACATCACCGAGCGCAACATGCACGTGGGCAGTTTTGTCGGCCCGCTGGGCAAGGGTGCTTATCCACCGATCGTCAGAATTCAGCAGCTTAACCTGCTCAGGATTGTCACGCCGATTCCGGAGGTTGTTGCCGGTGGTGTCCTGCCCGGGGCTGAAGTGCAGTTTACCGTCTCCACGCATCCGGGTGAGCGATTCGTGGGCACCGTGGCCAGGCTGGGCAACTATCTGGAGCAGAATACCCGCACCGAGCCGGTGGAGCTCAATTACTGGAATAAGGACAATCGCATACTGCCGGGGATGTTCTGTGAGGTTTACTGGCCGACCAGGCGACCGAAGAAAACGCTCTTCGTTCCGGTTACCTCAGTGGAATCAACCTCGCTGCTTGAGACCTTTGTCAACCGGATCAAAAATGGGGTGATCGAGTGGGTGCCGGTGAAGCGGGGGCAGACCATGGGTAACCTGACGGAGGTGTTCGGCGACATAAAGGAGGGCGATGTGGTAGCGCTCACCGGCACCGAGGAGCTCCGACAGGGGCAAGCGGTGCATCCGCAGTTCGTGGAGAGGGAGAGAGCAGAGAAGACACCTGAGCCGCGTCCGGTCTACCTGTCTCACTGAAAAGCCAGACCGGTCTAGCTACTGTAGCGGCTTGCCGATCGACTGCTCGAGATCAATGAAAGATTGCTGGTAGGCGCTGACATTGTCAAGGTAGAGATTGCGGATGTTGAAGTTGGCCTGTTGGGCTTGCAGGGTGGATGTGATGTCGGATTGTCCGACCTCGTAACTGCGCCTGGCCAGCCTTGCCACCTCCTGCGAGTCGGCCAGCACGTGCTCCTGATAGACACGAATCCGTTCGCGGAAAGTCAAAAGGTTCTGGTAAGCGGCCGAGACCTCTGAAATGACCACGTTCTGCTGGGAGGCGTACTGGGCCTTGAGCTGCTTTATCGTCGCTTTCAGCCTGGCAATCTCACCTTGCTGCACATTGAGGGCGGGCAGCTCCAGATTCAGGGTTACGAAATAGGCTCGCAGTTTGGGTCCGAGCGGCGGGTTGCCGGCTACTGAGTTACCGATCGTCATGGTCGGATCGGGCGGGATGTTTCCCCAGGCATTTAAGAGTTGAGCGTTGGCCACCTTAATCTGCTGGCTTATACCCTTCAGCTCCAGACGATTCTCCATAGCCTGGGCAATGTAATCGGTTAAGGGCGGGACCGGCTCCTCAAAGTTGGGCAAGAGGTCGTTTTTCTCGACGCGCAGCTTGAACGGGGGCAGGCGGGGGACCTGCAACTCTCCATTGACGTCCCGGCCCATGATTACATTCAGCTGCTGCCTGGCCCTTACGATCCGTCGCAAACCTTGCTCCAGGTCGATCTCGGCCTGGGATGTGGCCAGGCGTGCCTTGAGCACATCAAGCTCAGGTACATCCCCGGCTGTGAAGCGCTTTTGCGCCACGTCAAGCAGACGGCGGGCCAGGTCGACAAGCTGGGAAAGCGTTTCGGCCGTTTCCTGGGCAACCACGAACTCCGTGTAAGCTCTTCTGACGTCGGCGCGCAGATGCCAGAGATTGAGCAGGATCTCAAGCCTGGTTTGGTCCACAAAGCGCTTGGCGGCCAAGAGCCGGAATGCCAGCTTCCAGGGCGGATCCCAGGTAATCTGCGGGCCGATCCGCCTTACCTGCTCAGCACGCGGGGCCCGGTCAAAGAAAAGCACCGGGTTGGGCATCACCGAAGCCGCCCAATAGCCGGACCGGGCAATTCCCAATACGGCACGGAAGGCGGCAGCACGGGGGCTTTTCAACAAGGTTTCGTCCAGGGCCTGGACAATGCTTATCAGTGGACCGGAGGGCTGGAGGGTAGGTGGCTCGATCGCTTTCAACTGCGTGACCTGCTCAGCCGACGGCTTCGCCCACTTGGGCAGCTTCACGGCCGGTGCGCGCGGGCCGCCGACCGGCGGCCAGGCATTTTCCGCTTGACTTTGGGCGGCCGACGGCCCTTGGCCAGGCTTCGGGGCAGCGCTTGGCGGGGCTGGCGCTGCCGGTGCTGGCTTAGCGCCGGCAGATGCTCCTGGCTCGGGCTGAGCGCTGGACTCAGAGGGTATCAAAAGCGGCGGTGGGGTCTGTCCGGGAGCAAGAGTCGGTGCGCCGGTAATCGGCGGTTTCAGCGGGGGGGTGGCACCCTGCTGGCCTCGCTGGGCCTCAATTTTCGGTCGCAAAGAAGGGAGTGTTTCGCCGGGCTGAGACTCAGCTGGGCTCTGGGCAGAAGCGGCCAGGGCCGGGAAGAGCAAAAGCAAGATCAGCAATCCAGCTCGCCAGCGCAAGAGAGTCGATGAGGCAGCCGACCTCAACCTAGGGACGCGGTTTTCCACTGTGGGGAACCTAGTCATGAGCCCCCGCCCATGAGCAGCAAAAGTATAACCGAGCACCGTAGCTGGTTTTCAGATGCGCTGTCTTATCCACTGAGCTATTTCGTAACGTAGCGACGGCATCATCTCATAACAGCAATGTCCAGCCTGCGGACAGTACAGGAGCTTCTTATCCGAGACCCCTGATTTCTGGTAAATGATCCGGGTGTCAGGGGGCGGGATGACAATGTCCTTGCCGCCGCCGGCTACGAGAATTGGGCAGCTGATCTCGTCGAGCCAGCCCCTGACCGCGGTTTTGCGTGCATATTCGCGGATTACCTCCTCCCGTCCGCGGGTCAGGCAGGCAAGCTCCCGTCTGAAGGCCGGCAGGAAGAGGATCGGGTTGGCGGCCAGGTCATAAGGCGCGGAGAGCGTGGCGATCGCCTTGAAACGGCCGGGAAACTTGATAGCCAGGTACAGGGCCAGTGAGCCGCCCAGGCTGATGCCGTGTAGAGCCAGACTCTCCTGGTCGACAGCCGGGTGGGAGGCCAGGAACAGGTAAACAGCGTTGCCCAGCACCTCAATGTTGGCTGATTGGAGGCTGGTGTCCAGGCTTTCCCCACAGCCAGGCAGGTCAAGTGACAGGGTGGCCAGGCCCATTTTCAGGAAGGCGTTTTCCGTGAAGTGCAGCTCCTCTTTGCTGGAGGCGAGATTGTTCAGGATGATCACGCAGGGACTGGGCCTGACAGCTTGCCCGGCCTGCCTGCCCGGCAGCCTGAGGTACCCTTTAAGAGACCCTGACTGCAAGGCGATGCTGATCTGCTGAGCCGGGTGATGGAAGTGGGGTGCGGCCATCCTGTAGCTGTGCGCGCACTTGGCATAGACTGCCCACCTCTGCTCGGCGCTGTCGGTAAGCAGGAGCTGGGCGTAAAAGCCCCAGAGCGAGGAATCCAGGTAGTGGTCGCAGGCTCTTGACTTCAGTCCGAGTTCATCCCAGTAGCGCCCCTTTTCGTAGAGGTCCTCGGCGATGCCGGCCAGGACCTGCGGCAGCTCCTCCCAGTTCCTGACCAGCTTCAGCGCAGACTCCAACTCCTCCCGGATCAGGCCATTGGCCACGGCGCGGTTGACCAGAAAGGAGGGGACAATCCTGGTGCGAAGCAAGCCAAGAACCGCTTTGAACATGTGCGAACGGGCGGCATGCTCCCGCACAGAGGTGGCGATGCGCTTTGAGATTGGCAGGCGGCGGCTTTTGCGCTCGGTCAGTCGCATGGATTGTGCGGTCTAGTCCTTTCAATCTAATGGCAAGGCAGCAATCTGCTGCCGCTGGTCAGGGCGGTTCAAAGGGTCCTAATTTTACAAAAGTTCGGCTCGCCCAACCTTAATATGGATGGCCAGCAGTTAGGTTGACCGCTGACCCGGCCCTCGCCAGCAATGGCCGCCCGGAGGGCGCGAAGCTGTGTGGGGTTGGCGATTTGCTAAGATTAAAGGGCACTCTCCGGGGCATTTTGAGTGTCCGAAAGTTGGCCTTGGCGTATAGAAACAGGGATGAGGACGGGGACAAGAGAAGCCTTTTCCGATCGGTGCGTTGAAGGTGCTACCAACGGTGACATTCCAGGCTGCTTCTAATGGGTACCGGCGAGGATGACAGAGTGTAACGGCGATCGGCAAGCACGGAGCGAGCGCTTCGGGACGGCCAGGGTCTATGAATAGTCAGGAGAGCCGGGCATTTTTGAGGGGGGAGATGTCCTTTACCCCCCAGCGGATGATGCGCTATATCCGCTCGCGGGCACGGCTGGCTACCGACGAGGACATCGAGGATATTCTTCAGAATGCTCTCATTCTGGTGACCCAACACTTTGACGCGAGCCATCCCGACGCCAACCTCTCACTATACTGTCTGGGCGCCTGCAACAAGGCGATAGCACAGAATCTGGAGCGTTACCACAAGGTTGTCCTGAAAAAGCGTGGCGAGCCCCAGCCGGCCGAGCGGG
>Ga0066388_100000028_pt1 | contig 40735 bp, 32 predicted proteins | sample PanSoiMetaGPlot6_FD_64539 | JGI IMG/M metagenome (GOLD analysis project Ga0066388, IMG submission 64539) | Tropical forest soil microbial communities from Panama analyzed to predict greenhouse gas emissions - Panama Soil - Plot 6 (Hybrid Assembly) | ecosystem: Environmental > Terrestrial >...
GCTGCTGCCCTGGATAAAACTGCTGCTGGTCAGGCATGACCTGCGGTTGCTGCTGCGGGTAGAACTGCTGGCCTTGTTGCTCCCGCTCAGGAGCAGCTGTTGGAAACTTTGGCCGGACATTGGCTTGCTGTGCCTGGAACTGCAAGAAGTCTTGGTAGGTCCATCGCTGCAACGTGTCGAGCGGCAGGGAGGGAAAATTTTCCTGGCCGCGCACGGGCAGAGGCCGTACGGCAGTGGCGAAGGGGTCGCCGCGGGCGTTAGTCGGGTCTGGTACGTAATGAATGCGCGGCTTGTTGTCGCCTGGATGAAAGTAGTAATACAGCCCTGGCTCCAGCGAGCTAGGCAACCGCAACTGGCTGGGTTGAGCATCACAGCGCAGCGCCGCCAGGGAAAGGCATAACAACAGAGCAAATTGCTTAAGAGCGCGCTTGGGCAGCATCCAATTCACCGCCGCAAGTGGCTGCTATCCCACCTTGCGCCAGCGCCCCCGATAGTGCAGTTTTTTCCACTTGTCGCCATGTTTGACGAATATATCGGTTACGTGATTCTCGGCTCTGTACGGGTTCTTGCCGCCGATCTGCACCCCAGCGACGAACGTCACGACTGCCGTGTCACCGGTCACGTTCGCATAGGGATGCTCGATCGTGTACGAGACCAGGGGCTTTTTGCCGTCGGGAGCGAATTCCTGAAATCGCTGTTTGAGGTGCTCGAGAACAGCCTGTTTGCCGACAATTAGTTTTTTTGTCTCTTCGTCGAACGTAGTGCAGCCGTCATCGAGGTAAGTCTCGTAGGTGGTCAGATCTCCTCGCGCGTAGGCGTCGGCCAGCACTTTGAGCGTCTCGATTACCTTCTCTGATTCAGAGCAGGTGGCAAACGGCTCACTGCATTCAATCTTGCAGATTGTCTTGCATTCAGAGGAGGCCGTGTGCGTGTCCCGATGGTCTGCTGGGCTAGTTCCTGCCGGCGAACCGGCTGCCCTATCCGCGACTTCGCTGGCGCCAGCGGTCGCTCCCGTGACCAGGATGACACTGACTAGCGTTGCCCAAATTGTGCTTGCAAATTGACGTGCACTCACTTTTTTGCCTCCCCTTAATTGGCCTGATCTATGGCTCGATTGACGTCTCGAAGCGCCTGATCTACCTGGCGCAAATAGCCATCGAGTTTGGCAAGCTTTTGTTGCAGTAAGTCGACCTGACGCGACGTGTCGTCATAAGCTCGCTGGATGTCGGCTTGTTGGCTAAGAAGAGCATCGCGCGAGCGCTTTAAATTGTTCAAGACGTAAGGGTCGTATGCCGATGCCACCCCGGCCCAGACCTGTATCACCGCCATCGCCGCGGCAGCACCGCCCGCAAACCAGCTCAGCTTCTGTCTCACACTATGCTCCCTGACGGCCAGCACTGCGCAACCTCTGCCCTACTTACGAAGAAGACCGCTCACCGTCCACTTGCACTCGGGCGCGGAGCGCGTGCACACATACAATGTAATGGCAAATTGCCGTCCGTGCTCGTTTGCTAAACAACTGTTAATGAGATGCCGTTCCAAATTTTTGAGCGTAAATGAGACTATTAATTGCTGATTAACGGTATGTCATTTTTACAGCAAGGCAGGTGGCGAGGCTCCTGGCAACCGCGGGAGGAACGCCCGGTTGTTACGATTGCTATGGTTTTTCATAAGTTGCTCGGTATTTTGTGGCTTTTTTCACCTTGGCATGATATAACGTACATCAGACGCTTACCCCTGTTCGTTGGTCGCGTACTTCGGTGACAAGCTTGGAGATTAATGAGATGAGCACGACGGGAAGAGTAACTGCATCTAAGGCTATCTTTGTGGCTCAGACAGGCAGAGCCCCGGCAGTCCTTGATGAGCGAGCGGTGGCCGATGCCGTTGCCAGAGCTCTGGCTGAAGATGTCGGGTCCGGTGACATCACCAGCCTGGCTGTCGTGCGTGCCGACCAGCTGGCTACTGCCGCGATCGTCTTCAAGCAGCCGGCAGTCGTTGCCGGCATGTCCGTGCTCGAGCACACCTTCAAGGCGGTCGATCCGTCTCTTGAAGTCTCTGTGGTTATCAACGATGGCATCTCTGTCGACAATCCGCCGACCACGGCGGCGACGGTCACAGGGTCTGCACGCTCTATTGTCACGGCTGAACGTACTGCACTCAATTTCGTGCAGCGTCTCTCGGGAGTGGCAACGACCGCCCAATCTTTTGCTCGGCTGGCGCACTCTTCCGGGGTTGCCATTCTCGATACCCGCAAGACGACACCGGGGCTGCGAGCCCTCGAGAAGTACGCGGTCAGGGTAGGCGGCGGCACGAACCACCGCTTCGGCTTGTTCGATGCCGTGCTTATAAAGGACAACCACGTTCGCCTGGCCGGCGGCATCGAACAGGCGGTGGCACTTGCTCGTCGCCTTCGTCCCCGTGATCGCATTGAGGTGGAAACCACCACCCTCGACGAGGTGGAGGCGGCCGTAAAAGCGGGAGTCGATGCCATACTACTCGACAATATGAGTCCGCAAACCGTCCGCCAGGCGGTAGCAGCAATCTCGAGGGCGGCATATGTCGAGGTGTCCGGAGGAATTAATCTCAGCAACATCGAGTCATATCTGATTCCTGGAGTCGATGCAATATCGGTGGGTGCGCTCACGCATTCGGCGAGATCGATCGACATCAGCTTAGAGGTGGAATGGTAGACATGCCCAAGAGCACATTGACAGACAAGCGCCGGCACGCGTCGAACACGACGGCGGCACAGCCGCGCGGCACCGCGCAGCTGGTCGAAGAGATAAAGGCTCTCAGACGGAAGCGCAAGGCGGTCATTCTCGCGCACAACTATCAGATACCAGAAATTCAAGATGTGGCCGATTTCGTTGGCGATTCGCTCGGTCTCTCTCAACAGGCTGCAAAAACGCCGGCTGAAGTAATTGTGTTCTGCGGCGTGCACTTCATGGCCGAGACTGCCGCCATCCTCTGCCCGGATAAGCGAGTTTTGATCCCTGATCTGGAGGCTGGTTGCTCGCTGGCCGCTTCGATCAACATCGATCAATTGCGGGCCTGGAAGGCCGAGCATCCCGCTGCCGTCGTCGTCTCCTACGTCAACACCACAGCCGATATTAAGGCTGAATCCGACTACTGCTGTACATCCGGCAACGCCCTTAAAGTGGTACAGTCCATTCCGGCCGACAAGGAGATACTCTTTCTCCCGGATGTTTTTCTCGGGTCCTGGGTCGAGAAGATGACCGGGCGCACCAACATGCACATCTGGATGGGCGAATGCCACGTTCACGCAGCGATTCCGCCTGCGCGCATCGACCAGAAAATGGCAGAGCATCCACAGGCTGAGCTGCTCATTCATCCCGAGTGTGGCTGCTTGACCCCCTACCTCGATCGGACCGTCCGCCAAGATGGCTCCTGCCCACTGCGTGTCGCCTCCACTGAGGGGATGATTAAGCACGCCGCCCAGTCTCCGGCCAATGAGTTTGTGGTTGGCACCGAAATTGGCATTCTTCATCGCTTGAAAAACGAAAATCCCGGCAAAGTCTTTTATCCGATCGACGACGAAATGAGCTGCAAGTTCATGAAGATGATCACGCTCGAGAAGCTTCACCGGTCGCTTACCGACGATGTCTTCACCGTAACCGTTGAGAAAGACGTGGCCTCAAGGGCGCGCATTGCCATCGAGCGTATGATTTCGATCTTTTGACGACGAGAGTTGCACATGAAGCACCGGGCCGAGTTGGAAAAAATGTGCGGGCGCATGAGCGCCGATGTGCTGATTATCGGTTCCGGGCTGGCCGGGCTCTTGCTCGCCTTCAAGCTGAGTGAAGCCGGTGCCTCGGTGATTCTTGCCTCCAAGGGCTTGTTAGCTGATTCCAACACGCGCATGGCTCAGGGCGGACTGGCAGTGGTCATGCCCACATCTGATCTGGATTCCCTGGAGAGTCACATGGCAGACACCGTCAAAGCCGGCGCCGGCCTCGTCGATGAGAAGGTGGCCAGACGGATCGTCGAGGAGGGACCGGCTCTTGTTCGTGAGCTGAGGGATCTGGGGGTGAGATTCGATGTCTCGATTTCTGGACGGCTCGAGCTTGCTCGCGAGGGCGGCCATTCACACGCTCGCGTCCTTCACAATAAGGATGCTACCGGCCGGGCGATATCCGACGCCCTGCTTACCCACGTCAATTCCCTGCCCAATCTGCTGGCATTGCAGAATACTGTCGCTGTCGACCTGCTAAGCGATGGCCAGCGCTGCCAGGGTGCAGTTGTCCTCTTCCAGGGCAAGCCGACCCTGATTGCGGCCGGGCAGGTAGTGCTGGCCACAGGCGGCGTTGGTCAGGTCTTCGAGCGCACCACCAATCCCGCTGTCGCCACCGGCGACGGATTGGCGCTCGCCTACCGGGCTGGTGCCCGGCTTGCCGACATGGAGTTCGTGCAGTTCCATCCGACCGCGCTCTTAAAGCCGGGAAGTCCTGCCTACCTGCTGTCGGAAGCCTTGCGCGGCGCCGGTGCCGTGCTGCTCGATGGCGAGGGGCGCCGCTTCCTATCCCGCTTCCACCTCGATGCAGAGCTTGCTACTCGCGATGTGGTTGCCAGAGCGATGGTGTCTGTCATGCACGAGCAGGGTAGCGCCTGTGTCTGGTTGGACATGCGACCAATCGGAGCGACAGCGCTGACCACGCGTTTCCCCAACATCGTGGAAAGGTGCAGGGAGTTGGGCGTAGATCCGGTTACCCAGCCAGTTCCTGTGTCGCCTGCCGCCCATTATTTCATGGGCGGAATCAAGACGGACGGCGACGGGCGCACTAGCCTGCCCGGACTCTTCGCCATCGGCGAATGTGCATCGACCGGATTGCACGGGGCCAACAGGCTGGCCAGCAATTCGCTGCTCGAAGCCGGAGTTATGGCTCTCCGTGTGGCCAGGGAAATCAACTGCCGGCCCTCGCCGGTGCCTGCGTCAGCCCGCTCAAGCACCGGCGGCGAAAAGGCGGGGGACTGTCTGGATCTGGCACCGCGGGCGGTGCCAGCCGATCTGGCGCAGTTCCGCAGGCTGATGTTCCAGGAAGCCGGTCTTTGCCGGAATCAAGCTGGTCTCTCACGTCTGCTCGCGCAACTGAACGTCTCCTGCGTGCGTGCGTTGCCGGAGACGAGAGCGGCATGCGAGGCCGCCAATATGCTGGTGGTGGCAGAGCTGATAGCGGCCGCCGCTCAGTCCCGGTGCGAGTCGCGCGGCGCGCACTTCCGCAGCGATTATTCTGCTCAAGACGATAGAGGATTTTTGAGGAGAACGTGCCAGCAGCGCGGCGAGCTCACCTGGTTGGCAGTCGGTCTGCCCGAGCCGGCAGTCGCAGCGACTCCCGTGCCACCAGCGGCCACTGTCGTGTCGTGAAGATATCTAAATCCTGAAACGCGTGCTTGAGCCGCGTCCGATAAATTAAGTTCTTCTCCAGTTCGATCTGCTTGACAAAGCCGAAACGCTATGAGCCATCAGCATATCGGGGTATGGCCCTGTATGTGCATCGTAGGCCTCGTGGATTCCCATTTGCAGGCCAAAGTTATACACTCTCGTTATCTTAATCTTGCCTTTAGTTTTTTTCTGGAGACTCTGGTAACCGAGAATAAAAGGCAACTCAGCTGGTGATCTCGCGGACCGGGAGCACGACTAACATGAATCAGCGCATCAAGATTTTCATTGTTGAGTACGACTGCGTCAGTCTCATCACTCTCATGTTGTGGCTGGACCAGTTCCCAGAGTTTGACGTGCTCGGCACCACTATCAACACCGGCAACCTGAAAGAGCAAATTGCCGAACTGGAGCCGGACGTTGTTCTGCTCGACATCGAAACACCCGGACCTGAAGATATCCCGGTTTTGAAAGAAGTCAAATCGGTCCAGCCGTCTCCGGCTGTCATCTTGCTCTACCATGGCGATGCCGACGGCTTGGAAGGCGTGCTTGAGTCCGAGTCGGAAGGACAGCTAGGACCAGAGCGCACGCTCGGCGATCTTCAGGAAGCCGTGCTCAAGGCATACAATCGCCGATTGATTGAGCGCTCGGCCGCCCTGCCACCGATGGCCAAAGCCGGCTGACCACGACAGTGAGTAGGGCGTGGCTCGTCTCTGGTGCCTTGAGCCGCCCTTTCCCTGCGCCCGGCCGGTTGCTGCCATAGACTTCTAGCTCCTTCTGGCGTTTCTTCAGGCGCTCGCCGGTTAGCGCCCCGCCGCCAGCAACCTGTCGAAGACCTGCACCGATGTGGACAGCCGCCTTGGCCTCGGGTGTCTCAGCCCATGCTACCTTTGTCAGTGGGCGCGCAAAGCATGTTCAATCCGATCCTACCTGTTGCCCTGGCACTCCTGGCGGTATCGCTATTCTGCTATCGCTGGTTGTGCTTGAGGCGCTTGAACAGCGGCACCGGCGCTCTGCCTGGCAGCCAAGTGCAGACAAGCGAAAATGAGCCGACCGCTAATGGGGCGCTGGTCGCGGAGCCGCATCTGCGTCCGGCCGAGCTGGCGTATCTGGTGCGCGAAGGAGACCGCTCCCATGCAACGATTGTCCTGGCCTTCGATCTCTTGCACAGAGCGGTGAAGTCGCTTAAGGCAGACTCGGCCGGGGTAAGTCTGGCTCCCTATGAAAGGCGGCTCTTCGTCAAAGTGAAGGAATTTGCCAAGCGCTGGTTGGAGGAAAAAACGACACAGTTCGTTCCCGACCCTCGCTCCGGTGACGTGCGGCTCCTGGTGCGTCAGGTGTCCGGACTCTACTCGTTGCTGGTCAAGTCGGTCAGACCATTTGTCTCCGAAATGGTTGAAGACCCTCGTCGTATCCGCCGTTATTTCACGATTGCCGGCTTGATGAGACTGCTGGCCGATCTAGGCAGCGCCGGCTATAGAGAGGCGCTGGAGACAGAGATGGTCGCCTATATGAATGTTCGCGGCTTGCTCATGAGCCAGTGGGCGCGTCGGCGCGCGGCCGCATTCCTGGCCCTCGGTTGCGCAGCCGGTTGTGTCATTTTTTTTGCCGTGGTGTTTTTCCTGGTGCCAAACCACAATCTGTCCATTGCCGGTTTCTTGACTTCTGTCCTTGTCGCTCTCGGCCTGCGGCTTGTCTGGGGACTTAGCGAGTTCCTGCCCATGTATGCCGAGCTTAGGGACGTTGCCAGTCACATACGGCGAACCGGTTGGCGCCTGATGCTGCTCAGGTTTGTGCTGCGGTTCGTAGGCGCTGTCTTGTACTCGTTGGTTGCCGTCGTCGCTGTGGCGCTCCTGGCTGTCCAGATACTCTGCCTGCATCTGATGCTGTCGGCGCCTGTGCTGGACACCGGGGTACTGAGCCTCATGCTGTGCGCTGTCTGGTTGCTGTTGTTGGAGCTGGCATTCGATGCTTACAAGATGAAGTTGCGCTCCCAGCCCAGTGTGAGTGCGCTTACCCTCATTGCCGACAGTCGCAAGCGGCTGTCCGGCGTCAGCCCGGTCGAAGCATTTAGTCGGCTTCTCGCCAGCAGTGACTACAGTCCCGAGTGCTCGGAGCTACTTGCCATTTACGGGATTGAAACTCTTTTTCTGCTGGCTTGATTGCCCGCAGCCTATAATCTCAATTTCGACAGCGGACACGTTGGTTAAATGTCAAGGGTAAGTGGTCTGAAAAAGGGATTGGCAGGAGTGGTAACCGGTGCCTCGACCGGCATCGGCAGAGCACTGGCTGTGTTGCTGGCCAAACAGCTCAAGGCCAGGTTGGTTCTCAACGCCAGGACACTGCAGACACTGGAGGAGACTGCCGACGCCGTAAGGCGTGCCGGCGGTGAAGCCGTGGTTGCCGTCGGTGACATTTCCCAGCGCCAGCTTGCCCAGTCACTGCCGGACAAATGCCTGCAGGCATTCGGGTCGCTGGACATGATCGTCAACAATGCCGGACTGGCAAAACCGGGTCCGATTGAAAGCCTGACTCCCGATGATTGGCAGCGGGTCTTTCAGGTGAATTTCTTTGCGCCGCTGTATCTGACGTATGCTGCCCTGCCTCATTTTCGAGCGCAGCGCTATGGCAAGATCGTCAACGTAGCATCAGTGGCCGGCAAAGTCGCCTTTCCGGGCAGCGTTTGTTATGCAGCCAGCAAGTTTGCGTTGACGGGCATGTCCGAAGGCCTTGCTGCCGAGCTTGCTCGCTATGGCATCGATGTGATCACCGTCTGTCCGGGCTGGGTGCGTTCCGAGTTCTTTAGCAAAAATGAGGTGCGTGACGAAAAGAATCCGACGCTCATCGCCCAGAAGAACAGCCCGGCCGGCTGGTTAATGAAGTATTGCCTGAGCATCAGCTCCGAAGAATGTGCTAATGAGATCGTACGTGCCTGCCGCAGAGGTGGGGGGCGCGAGATAGTGCTTACCGGTCCCGGCGTCTTGGTCGAACGGTTGGCCGGGGTCTTTCCATCGGTTGTGCAGACTTTGATCACGAAGGTGCCGGCCGACCGTTAGCCTGGTCTCCCACCAGCCGGTCGTCAATTCACATCCACCAGCACGGAGTCGATATGCCCGGGAATCCGTTCGACAAAGATCCCTTTCTCGAGTCGGTTGCGCTCTTCCAGTCTCGGCTCCAGCATGAGCAAGAGATCTGCGCTCGCGTCGACGAGGTGATGTCCTGGCTGGGCGAGGCTGCCATAAAGCTGGTGGGACTATCGCACGAGGTCAGCGGCGACGCCGGACCTTTGCTGACGGCAACGATTGCCGAGGCCAGCGTGCAGATCAGCGGCGCTGGTCGAAACATTACCCTGGCACCGGCGCAGGGAGTAGGCAATGACTCGTGTCTGCCTTGCCCGCGCCTGGAGAGCTGTGGACAGATTCTTGTCTTCGGGCACCTGACCGGCCATAGCGAAACCAGCCTGCTATCATCATTCCGTGTCTACATCAATGGTGATGTTACCGATGGCATCCGTGAATGGAACACCGAAGGTGGTGCCGAATCGTTGTTGCCGCTCGTCAGCCACCTGCTCAAACTGGCGATCTTCGATCAGCAACTTTGCTGGCCACATTTAAGCGACATGCCCGAGCATTTCCAGAGAATTCCGCTCAAGGAGGAGCGACTGCCAGAAGAATCACTCAAGAAGCCATGTTTCGGCTTCGAATGCCCGCTGTAAGTACCGGCCGGCCCGATGACCGCTGCCGCCGTTGTTCTAGTTCTGGGACGATGGAATAACTTGCTGTTGTGACAGCTCGCGAATTTGATCGCGAGAGTATCCAAGCTTGCGCAATGCGCGTGCCGTTTCTTGCGCGGGATCAGCCGTCAAGCCGTCGGCTTCGGCAGTCATGCTTTTCTCGGATACCGGGGTTGCCATCTGCGGGACTTGGCCGAGCAACGGATGAATTATGTGCGTGATCACGCCTCGCTCTTTGGCCGGCAAGTAAGCAAGCGCTTCTTCAAGCGAATGAACAGGCGACACGCAGCAGTGAGTGCCATCGAAGATTTCCAGCCACTGCCCAAGGGGCTTTCCGTGGATGATTTCTGCTATTTCATTGCGGATGGTCGGATTGCTTCCGTCTGGGTGCGTCCGTTTCCAGTCCGGGCGGCCGATCGTCTCGCAGAAGGTTTCCCAGAACTGCGGTTCCAGTGAAGCCACCGCCAGGAATCTGCCGTCCTGACACTCGTAAATGTTGTAGTTCGGCAGATCTGCTTTGTAAGTAAAGCCCGACTCGGGCAGTCCGGTATAAAGGTGCATCGTCGCCAGAATGTTGAGAGTGGAAAGCGCGCATTCAAACATGCTGATGTCCAGGTGCTTGCCCTTGCCGGTCTGCTCACGCTCATACAGAGCGGCGACGGCCGAAAGCGCTCCGTAAATGGCGGCCATGTAATCGCTGATCAAAACCCCGGGCAGGACGGGCGGACCATCCGGACGCCGGTTCAAGCTCAGGATACCGGCTTCGGCTACATAGTTGAGATCATGACCAGGCTTTTGACTCCAAGCCGAGCTCTGTCCGTATCCGGAAATGGAGCAGTAAATCAGCTTTTCGTTGATCTTGTTTAGCTGCTTGTAGCCGATGCCCAACCGATCCATGACACCGGGGCGAAAGTTCTCGAGGACAACGTCCGATTCCTGCACCATGCGCTCTATGATCTCGATTCCCTTTTGGTTTTTCAGATCGACACAGATCCGTTTTTTGTTTCTGTGCAGGCTCCAGTAGTAGAGACTCTCGCCCTTGACCAGCGGCGGTAGCCGCTTGCCGAGTCCTGGCTGCATGGACTCCACCCGCGTGACCTGGCAGCCCAGGTCGCTCAAGATCGTCGAGCACAGCTCGCCCGGCAGGAGGTGTGAGAAGTCGAGTATGCGTACTTTATTCAGCGGTGAAGCCACAATCCTTCCCTCAAACTCTTAGATTATCTCCTACATCTCCGGCAGTTGATCTGATTGGTGACGGCCTGTGTCGGCGCGGCGACTGCGCCGGCGAGGGTAGATCTTGGCGGGGCGGGGGATAACCCCGCCCCTCTCAGACAATCACCTTGTTGGTGTCTGGGTTTTCCGGCCTCTGCGTTTCTACTTGTGCAGAAGGCTGCCATGCTTGAGCTTGGCCGAAACAGTTAAGGACGTCGATAGCCCCGTCTGTCCAGAGCCAGTCCCGCTTGATATGGACGGATAGGTCAGCAACTTGGTATCGGGTTTAACTGCTACAACCGGGCGAGTGCCGGCGAGCGTTCTTTCCGAATGGGCAACAAGAGCGGGCTTTTGCTTCACTGGCGTGCCGGCCAGCAGGTTCGTCGATTTACCGCTGGGCAGCCCGCCTGGCTTCAATCGGCTCTCGTTGATGTTTGAGCCTAACCGAGCATTTGGCAGGTCGCTGCCCAGGAAGCGCACCTGTGGAGTTCCCACCCTCAGGCCGCCGGCCGGGTTAGAGGCGTCCTTGCCATTTCGCAGGCTGCCGACCGGACCGATCGGTATCGTCACTGTGCCATTTTCTTCCGGCCCGGAGCGGAAGTCTCTAACGGTGGGACTTGGGTCGATGATTTGGAATTCCCGCGGTGCGTTGTACCACTTAACTTTCTCGAGGGCGTCCTTGCGTATGGTCACTCCAGCGTTTGATTGCGCATAACCCTGTGCCTGTGCTGAGTCAGCCCAGGTGAGTAATATTCCGCTTGCCAGCAGACCTACCATTAGTAACCAGTTTCGCCGTCCTGCCATTTCCATTCCTCTCTATGTACAACAGCCCCGCTGAGGGCATTGGCAACGCTGACGCTTGGTAAGCCTTTCTAGTTCCTGGCGCCGGCGTCCCGTTTGCCCAGGCGGTTCTCCTCTTGAATGAGACGAGTTTATGCGCGAATTTAGGGGAAGCCAAGAGGGAAAACCCTGGAAATGTTTCTGGGTTAGAATCGTTGGCAGGGGAAACCGCTACTGGCTTTGACCAGCGCTGGAGGTCCCGTGGCAGAGCTCGAGCTTTCTATCCGCTACCAAACGACCCCGGCTCGGGTCGGCTCGATGGTTATGGCTGCCTTGCTTCCTGTCTGGGGGCTGATTATCCCTTTTTGTCTGGGACTCTTTCTGGCCCTGATTATTCAGGCTCCCGGCGACCTGCCGCCGGTGATTGCCTCGCTGGTTCTGTCAGCTCTTATCCTCATTCCTGTCCTCGCGGTCGTTGTCACTGCATTTTTTGAGGATGACCGGCTTCTGGTCAGCAAAGAGGGGCTGGCCTTTCCCCTGAGGATGTTGTCCCAGCTTGGATTTCGCAGGGAAAGGTTGTGGTCCGATCTGACCGCCGTCAGCTTGAAGTGGGGCGGGACCGCGACCTTCGAGCCGGACGATGCCCTGGTTCTTCATTTCCGGTCCGATGGCAGCGCCCGCCTTCCCCTGACAGCGGTGCCCAAAGCCGACCTGGAGCAACTACTTTTGGCTATTGATGTATGGGGCACTGGCGCCAAGCGCGCAGCCGAGCTTTCCGATCTGCACAACGTCCTGCTCAGTGAAAACAAAGGAATTGAGCACCTCAGCTACACGCAAATGTGGGAGGAAGAGCTGAGCAGGCGCTTCAGCGCCACCAACTTCGTGCCGCTCGAGCCGGGGCGAGTCTTGCAGAACGGGCGCCTGAAAATCGTTCGCCAGCTGGCATTCGGAGGGCTGTCCGCTATCTATCTGGCCCAAAGGGATGGTCGGGACCTGGTTGTCCTGAAAGAAGCCGTGGTGCCGCCCAGCGCAGACGAGCACTCGCGTGAAAAAGCTGCCGAGCTCTTTGCACGTGAGGCGCAATTTCTGGCGAAACTGAATCATCCGCAGATTGCCAGGGTCGAGGACCACTTCGTGGAAGGCGGGCGCAACTACCTGCTTCTCGAGTATCTGCCCGGACAGGACCTCCGCCAGCTCGTAAAACAAAACGGGCGCCAATCCGAGGAGACGGTGCTAATTTGGGCGAATCAGGTATGCGAGATCCTGCAGTATCTGCACGGACAGGAGCCGCCGATCATCCACCGCGATCTCACACCGGATAACCTCGTTCTTCGCGAGGACGGTTCGGTCATCCTGATTGATTTTGGTGCCGCCAATGAGTTTGTCGGCACCGCTACCGGCACGCTTGTCGGTAAGCAAGCGTATATCGCCCCCGAGCAGTTCAAGGGCAAAGCGATTACGCAGAGCGATTTTTATGCTCTCGGTGGGACGCTGCATTTTCTTTTGACCGGCGACGACCCGGAAGCTCTGTCGGTGTCGCATCCACGTGAGCACAGGCAGGAGCTTTCGCTTGCCGTCGACGATCTGGTGGCACGCTTGACCAGTATGGATGCAGACGGACGACCGCCATCTGCCCAAGCAATCAGGCAAATCTTAGCCAGGCTGATGAGCGAGCCGGCTCAACTGATAGAGCAGACGCAGTGAAGGAATTTACCGACAGCGAAACATGGCAAGATGCGGGCACCGCCGCCGGCGATCGACCGCTCAAGCCGAGCCGGTGGAAGGGGAGTCGGCCGGCCGCCCTTACGATGGCAGATGACGCAGACGAAGTTCTCATCACCTACCAGCCTTATGCCGGACTCGAGCGCTGGCTCAAATACAGGTTTTCAGCCTGGAGCGAGCTAAAAGCCTGGTTTGTCATGACACTGGTGGTGCTCTTCTTTGCTTTTGGCGGCCCCGGCTGGGTCCTTCGTTCTCTGGTTAACGGACTGGCCGGTGAATCGGCCTCCGTGGCGGCGACGGCTGCGGCCGCGCAGATCAATGCGCTGGTTCTTATGGTATTGATGGCCGCCGCGGCAACAATTACAGTCTTAGCGGGAGCTAACTACTTGTTGCAGCCGACGCACCTGGCGCTTGGCCGAGACGGGTTCAGATTCTACTGGCGGCGATTGGGCTGGTGTCTGGGCGGACCGCGCACCGGCTGGCAGAATCTCCGGCATCTTTACGTGTTGCGCCCGTCCGGCAAGCCGTCCCCGCAGGACTGGCTGCTCTGTTTCCAGACCGGTGATCGCCAGCGAATCAAGGTGAAGCTGGGAGCAATTCCTACTGCCGAGCAGCGGGCTAAACTGCTGGAAGCGATCGACGAATTTGCGCCGGCAGTTACGCGCGCTCCAGAAGTGATGGAAGTGCTTTCTCCCCCTCAAGACCACAGTTACACGGAACTCTGGTTGCAGGCCCTGTCAGCGCCGCCCAAACGGGAACGTCTGACACCGCTTGCCGAAGGCGCCAGCTTGCAGAATGGACGGTACATTGTCCGCGGACAACTTGGTGTGGGCGGACAGGGAACCGCTTATCTGGCCGGCGAGTACGAAGATGGCCGGGCAGAATCAGTCGTTGTCCTCAAGGAATCAATTCTGCCCGTGTATGTAGATGTGAACGTACGCAAGCAAGCGCTCGAGAAGTTTCAAAAGGAAGCAACGATGCTCAGGCGATTGGATCATGCGCAGGTCGTGAAGCTTCGCAATTTCTTCGTCGAAGATCATCGCAGCTACCTGGTCCTGGAGCACATAGACGGACAGTCACTGCGCCAGCTGGTGCATGCCGGCGGCTCCCAGAGCCAGGAGCAAGTCAGGGAGCTGGCTTTGAAAATGTGCGACATACTCTCTTACCTTCACGGTCTTACACCGCCGGTAGTGCACCGTGACTTTACGCCCGACAATCTCATTTTGGCCAGTGACGGTATATTGAAGCTGGTCGACTTTACGGTCGCGCACCAATCGGAGTCCACGGCGACAGGAACGGTCGTCGGCAAGCACGCCTATCTGCCACCGGAGCAGTTTCGTGGCAAACCGACGCCGCAAAGCGACATCTATGCTCTCGGTGCCACACTCTATTACCTGCTCACGGCCGAAGATCCTGAGCCGATCAGCACATCGCACCCAATCCTGGCTTGTAAGGAGGTGAGCGCGCAAATGGATAACCTTGTGGCCAGAGCGACCTCTGTCGACACCGGTCTCCGCTACAAGGACGTTGTCGAACTGAGGCAAGATTTATCCGATATGGTTGAGTCGGACGGGAACATATAGGTCGGTTCTGCGATCGGACTGATAGAAGCGCCTGGGCAAGGGAAGACAGGAAGCTGTCTGCGGGTTAGCATATGAGGCAGGGGGCTCGCGTTCCCTGCCGGATGTCAGGAGAACGGATTCGCTTATGGTTCGCCCACTGAAAGCAAGGTTGATTTTCGCCGGGCTGTTGTCAGTCCTTCTGGCGCAATCGGCTCCCCTCAGGTGTCAGCCGCTGCCCGCTGACACGCCCGCGGATCCGTCCCAGGTCTCGGCTGCCGCCGACAAGTTGAAACAGCCGCACGGCTCCCACCTCGAGCCCATCTTGAGAAAGATTCACGCCAATGCTGATCAGCGCTGCAAAATTACCGTGATCGTCACGAATTACCGGCCGAAGATCGAGCCACTGCGCCAGGAGTACCGGCAGAAAAGTCAGGAATTTATCGACTACATAATTACTGGTCAGCCCGCAGAAAAAGTGATCTCCCGCCAGAGCGAGCTCAATCACTTGTACGGCGCCATTGTCACGCAGTACAGCATGATGCGCCTGGAAATCCGCAAAGTACTCACTCCCGAGCAGTCCAGGCTCTACGAAGAGTACAGGCGCCAGCAGGGCTGGACAAAGCAGTGAGCCCAATTCAGGCGAACATGCATGATCTATACGGTTTGCCTAGCCCCCGCCTGGAGGAAGTCGAATTGGCTCAGGAAAAGTATAATGCCCTAATTGGCCGCTAGCCCTTCGCTGGCGACAGACGGCAACCGCTCTGAAAGACCGAAAGACCAGGGACCGAGATGTCCACTTCTGACCTGGAAAAGACTGTCGATCTGCAGCTTGGATGGCGTAACAAGCAGACCGTCTGGTTTGCTTTCATCCTTACACTCTTTCTTTTATCGGGGCTGAGCAGCCTTATTTACCAGGTGATCTGGACGCGGCTGCTGGTGCTTGTCTTCGGCTCAACCACATTCGCCACCGCCACTGTCCTGGCCGTTTTCATGGGGGGGCTGGCCTTAGGAAGCTTTCTGGCCGGGCGCATCAGCGATCGCGTCCAGCGACCATATTTCTGGTACGGAATGCTGGAGGGAATTATCGGTGTCTGGGCCATCCTGGCGCCGATCATGTTCGATTGGGCGCTGCCCCTGTACCGAGTCGTTTGGCAGCAGTTCCACCTGAGCGTTCTGCCTTTCAGCCTCTTGCGCTTTGTGATGGCGGCGGTGATTCTGCTTGTGCCCACCACCTGCATGGGCGCCACGTTGCCGCTTTTAGCCAGGTTCGTGACCGACAATCTTGCTTATGTCGGCAAGCACGTAGGGACGCTTTACGCCACCAATACACTGGGGGCTGTCTGCGGAGCTTTGCTGGCCGGGCTGGTGCTCCTGCCTGTCATCGGCATGAATGCAACAACCTTTACTGCAGCCGGTATCAATCTGCTGTTGTGTGCGGCAGTCATCGCTTCGGCTGCGCGCGTCGAGATGGTTCGCGACTACAAGCCGCCGCAGATCGACAGCGGAGAAAAAGAGAAGTTACCGGCTCAGGTGGTCTCAGCGATCGTGGCGTTTTCATGCTCGGGCGCCATTGCCATGATCTACGAGGTCGGCTGGACGCGCTCCTTGCTCATGGTAATCGGATCGAGCACTTATTCGTTTACGGTCATGCTCTCCAGTTTCCTGGTCGGAATTTTTCTCGGCAGCCTGATTTGCGCGCGTTTTGTCGATAGAGCCAGAGAGCCGATCGCCTGGTTTGCGCTTTTGCAGTTTCTCGTGTGCTTGTTCGGCTTTGCGGCGATGATTGAGTTTAATTTCCTTCCCTGGTGGAACCTGACGATTAATGCCACGACGCCATCGAGCCCGGCTTTTTCGCTGGCAGTGCGATTTGCCCTGGCGGCGGCCATTTTGATGCCCCTGACTTTGTGCCTGGGTGCAATTTTTCCGGTGGTGGTCAAGGTGGCGTCGACCAGGTTGGAGGCGGTCGGCAGGTCCGTCGGCACACTCTATTCCGCCAATACCTTAGGCGCCATCGTCGGCGCGTTTTTAGCCGGTTTCGTTTTCATACCATTGTTCGGCGTCGAGAAGACCCTCATCTTTGCTTGTCTGGCCAATATGTTCATTGGGCTTGTCCTTTTCAATTTCGTGACCGGCGCTCGTCCGATCGTCAAGATCGCTGCCGTTGCCGCCGGCTTGGCCGTGGCACTGTGGGCGGTGAAGGATCCGGTGGTCTGGGATCGGGTAATTCTTCTGAGCGCGCAGTCGGAGCGCCGGCAGCTCCTGAAGTTCAGGCTCGGCTTTGCCAATTACCAACAGTGGAGCAAGTGGCTCCATCAACGTGTTGAGTGTTTGTCCTGGGAAGATGGCGCCTGCTCTAACGTCGGTGTGCTGCAGTACCACCCCTCCGGTCAACGCTCGCTGGTTACCAACGGCCATGTTGATGCCTCCGATGGTTTTGATATGGGTGTGCAAGTGCTTCTGGCGGCCTGTCCGTTGCTGTTTAAAGACGATGCCAAAGACGTTGCGGTTATCGGATGGGGATCGGGAGTTTCGGTAGGAGTAGCCACTTTGTTTCCGCTGCAGTCGGTGACGGCAATCGAATTGGAGCCGGCTGTCGTGCGCGCTGCCTCCTACTTTCACCACGTCAACCACCGCGGCGAAGACAATAAGCTGGTGCGCCTGGAATACAACGACGGTCGCAACTTTCTGCTGGCCACCGATCGCAAATTCGACGTCATTATCTCGGAGCCATCGAACCCGTGGCAGCCGGGGGTGTGCAATCTGTTTACTCGCGAGTACTTTCAGGTCTGCAAAAAGCGCTTGCAGCCGGGCGGCATCCTTTCGTTCTGGCTGCAGACGGTAGAGATCCCTCCCGAGAATCTGCGTCAGGTTCTCTCTGCCCTGCGGTCAGTTTTCCCGTACAACCTTGCCGTCAATATGACTCAGGGCAATACTGTTGTGCTTGCCAGCGACAGTCCTATCAAAGTTGATCTGGACGCGGTGCGCAAACGCATGAGCGATCAAGCCGTGGTAGACGAGCTGGCAAAGATTAGTGTTAGATCGGCCGAGGGTCTGCTGGCCAGAATTCAAGCTACTCCCCAGGGAATTGACGAAATTGCCGGCGGCGCCCAGCCGAACATAGACGACACCAATAGACTCGAGTACGCGGTCGGCAAGACCTATGAGAATGCCATGTATATGGGCGAAAATGCCAACATATTCGACGAGCATGCCGGCTCACCACCCGCTTACATTTCCCTCGGCTCTCTAACTGGCACGGAAAAGTGCGCCGTCATGAGCAAGATAGCTGAGCAAGCTGCCCTGATCGGTCGTTTCCGGCTGGCGATCAATTGGGCTGACACAGCCAATAAGCTGTTGCCGTCAGCCGAAGCATATCGTGTTCGCGGTATCGCCTTGTTCGAGCTCGGGCACCGTTTCGAAGCGCGCCAGTGCTGGCAACAGGCTTTGCGGCTGGAGCCCAACAATATCGAAACTCTGCAGACGCGAGGCCTGACCAGTCTGGGCGCCGGCGATCTTACAGCGGCCAGGGCAGATTTTATGCACGTTCTCGCCATCGAACCGGCCAACAAGCCGGCGCTGTTTCACATGGCCCAGACCTATGATGCCGCCTGGCTTGCTGCCCGAGGCGACGCCGGCAACACTTTGCAGCTCGATGCCCAAAAGGTCGTGGAATTCGCTACGCCCCTGTTGGCCGACAATGAATTCGTTCACCGCCATCCCGATGCCTTGTACATCACAGGCGTAGCTCAGGCTCGCCTCGGACATTTTCAGGAGGCTGAGATCCTGCTGCGAGAATTTGTAGCAGTCAAGCCGAGCGCGCAAATGGGGCAGCGAATGCTGGCCAGCGTCCTGACCATCCTCGGCAAAAGCCGATCGCTAGCCCGCTAAGGCTTGGCTATCTCCCTGGCCACTCAGGCGGAAGCGCGAGCTTATCCTGTGCCAGGTTCCGACGAGAGCCGGCGCCGCTGCTTGTTAGCCGGGTCAAAGCCATAATCAGCGCGTCGATGTCTGCACACGTATTGTAAAAGGCTAAGGAGGGGCGAACCGTCGCCTCGACGCCAAAGCGTCTCAAAATTGGCTGTGCGCAATGATGTCCGGCGCGTACAGCTATTCCCTCACTGCTCAAGGCCGCCCCTACGTCTTCAGTCCTGAAGCCGTCCAGCACGAACGATAGGACGCTGGCTTTGTCGGGCGCCGTGCCAATCATCTTCAGCCCGGGAATGCCCTTCAAGAGCCGCGTTGCATACGACAACAGTTGGTGCTCGTACTGGCCAATCAGTTCCATGCCGATCTTGTTGACGTAATCAATCGCCGCGCCCAGACCAACTGCGTCGGCAATACTGCCAGTGCCTGCTTCGAACCTCCAGGGCGCCTCCTGGTATAGGGTGCGCTCGAAAGTTACGTCCTTGATCATATTGCCGCCACCATGCCATGGTGGCATCTCGTTCAACAGCGCTTCCTGCCCGTAGAGAACGCCAATGCCGGTGGGAGCGAAGATCTTGTGTCCGGAGAAAACATACCAGTCGGGATTGAGGTCCTGCAGATCAACGCGCATGTGCGATACCGCCTGTGCTCCGTCGATCAGCACCTTGGCTCCCACACTGCGTGCCATTTCCACCATTTGCTTGGCGGGCGTGATTGTGCCGAGAGCATTCGACACGTGCGCAAACGATACGAGCTTCGTCTTCGGTCCGAGGAGCTTGCCGTAGTCGTCGAGGAGAACCTGTCCGTTTTCGTCGACGGCAGCGACTTTGAGTCTGGCACCAGTTTCAGTGGCAAGTTGCTGCCAGGGAACGATGTTCGCGTGGTGCTCCAACCAGGTGATGACAATCTCGTCGTCTTTGCCGAGGTGCTTGCGTCCCCACGTTTGTGCCAGCAGATTGATCGCTTCGGTGGCGCCGCGCACGAAAATAATCTCGTTGACCGATGACGCGTTCAAGAATCCACGGACTTTTTCGCGGGCCTGCTCATAGGCATCAGAGGCGCGAGCTGCCAGCTCATGCGCCGCCCGGTGAATGTTGGAATTCTCGTGCTCGTAGAAGTACTTCATGCGGTCGATGACCGACTGCGGTTTTTGTGTGGTGGCAGCGTTGTCCAGCCAGACCAGTTGCCGTCCGTGAACATGCTCATTCAGGGCCGGAAAATCGGCCCGCACCTTGTTGACGTCGAAGGGGGCGCTCACTGCGGCGCTCGACGTGGGAATGCTCGATTCCAGTCCGGGCACTGGCATGCCCCCCGGACTCAATTGCGAACCTTCCAGGAAATAGAAGGAGGGGGCAGACAGGGATTGAATACTGAGCTGAGCCGGATCGGCTGCCGGATTGGCGAGCAAAGGAATGTTGGAGAACAGGGCCCGCCATTCATCTTCGTACGGCATGCCGTTAGCCGGCGGTTGCGCAAGCGGCAAGGCGGCGGGCCCGCGCGCCTTCTGCGAAACGGAAGCAAGCGTGCTCGGCGCCACTTCCGGGTGTGCACCAATTCCATGATGCCCGTTGGCGGTGCTGGCAACCGTGTCTGAACCGGATAACGGCTTGGCGGCAAACATCTGGTTGGCGAGGCGCTCTAGCTCAGAGACATCGGGCCAGCCTTCCGGCAGGCCGTTACCATTTGTATTCATGGTATTGATCCGTGCGCACGCCTTCCAGCACTCCGACTGCATCTTCAGTCAAAACGGCCAGAGAGCAATACAGCGATACGAGGTACGAGGCAATCGCCTTGTGGTTAATACCCATGAACCGCACGGCCAGACCGGGGCTCTGATTGCCGGGCAGGTTTGGCTGGTACAAGCCGACCACGCCCTGACGGCGCTCGCCGGTGCGCACCAGGAGAATATTCGTCTTGTGGCCTTCGACGGCTAGCTTGTCGGTGGGAATCAGCGGAACACCGCGCCATGTTATAAACTGCGAGCCGAAAAGAGAGACCGTGGGCGGTGGTACGCCCCGGCGGGTGCACTCACGACCGAAGGCGGCAATCGCAGCAGGATGCGCCAGGAAGAAGCCCGGCTCTTTCCATACCAGGGTCAACAGCTCATCGAGATCATCGGGCGTCGGAGCGCCGTTGCGCGTCTGAATTCGCTGTCTTGCCCCGATGTTGTGCAGCATTCCGTATTCAGGGTGGTTGATGAGCTCGCTCTCCTGGCGCTCTTTTACAATCTCGATGGTCAGGCGCAACTGTTCGGCAATCTGATTGTAGGGAACGCTGTAGAGGTCGGAAATGCGTGTGTGGATGTCGACGACCGTGTTGACGGAGCTCAACATGTACTCGCGTGGTTGTTGGACGTAGTCGACATACGTCTCGGGCAGCACTCGTTCGTCTCTGTCCGAGCAAGCGACAGTGACGTTGGATTCGTCTTTGACCCGGTTCAGCCTGTAAATACCGGCTTCGACAGGTACCCATTGCAGTAAATGCGTCAACCAGCGCGGCGTGATGCGCGACATCTGCGGTACGGTCTTGGTAGCATTGGCTAGTTGCCTTGCTGCCACGTCGCTCAACGCGGTTGCGACTCCAAGTTCAGCGGCCATCGAATTCTCCTGATTGTCTTTGCTGCCCGAGTGGTGTTTGGCTTCACAAGCCGATCCGGCTCGGCGCTAAATATATATCGCCAACCAAAACGGCGTATTTACGCGCATTAAGCTATGCACAATCGTTACAAGATCAGTCAAATCGACTGCCATAGTCAACAATCTGATCCCGCCTGCGCACTATCAGTCGGCGCTGGGCGCCGCGCTCGCTTGGCCGAAGAGTTCTTGTGGCGAATGGTTGGCCCAGCTCTCCGGAGCGGTCCGGGCGCGCGGACGTCCGAATCTCTCGCGCACCGCGCTGTCGGCCGACTCAAGCAGTTGGGTCGTTCCGGCAATGGATGGCTGGACTGCCGGCTCCTGCCTGTACGTGCTCAGCGAGCCGGCTATGTACATAAAGCCGATCAACAGGCAGCCGAGCAGGAAAATAATGACCGAAATTAAGACTCCGTCGAAGTTAGGAATTGACTCGCAGGTGTTGAGCCAATCGTAGATGGCCGAAAATAGCCGGGGCGGACCAAAGCGCAATTTGCCGTTGTCATGCATCGCGGACCTGGCCACCGGGTACGAGGTTGATTTAACAGTTTGATAATAATAACAACCTTTGCTGTCTATGTAATACTTGGCAAGCCGATCTGCCGATTAGCGCGTAGCCGCCACAGTCACCCATGGTTGTGCTTGTCAAGCGAGGCGGCAGAATCGTCCCCGCTGACTTTGAGCATCTCTGTCTTTTGCATCAGATCATCGACAACGGTGAGTTGGATTGGATAATGGCAAAGTGCGAGCCTTTTTGCAGAGCTTTTCTGCCAGTAACCGCCCCCGATCAGAAATCCGGGTTCCCAACTTGTTATGCCGTCTCAACACAATTTGTTCTTGAATCATCGCATTCTCGTGCGTACTTATGACATCGACTCGGCTGGCCATGTCAGCAACATCGCCTACCTTCGCTGGCTTGAAGATATGCGTCTTGAGTTGTTCGAGAAGTACTTCCCTTTGCGTGATTTCGTAAATGCAGGAATCACGCCCGTCATTGCCTCTACGCATATTGAATACAAGCGGCCCGTCAAGTTGTTTGATCAGCCCGAGGGGTTCATGTGGATCAGTGAAATGGGCAGGGCCAGTCTGATTATTGAGGCGGAGTTGAGAGTCGATTCGCTGGTGACCACAGTCGCCAGGCATGTTGGTGTCTTTATCATGCTCGACAGCGGCAAGCCCGTCAGGGTGCCGGAAGTATGTCGCGCAAAGTTTGCTCAAGCTCAGCTGTCAACCAGCATTTAAACGAGGCTCGATCTTTGTCGGGCATCGCTGTAGATATCCCACAGCCGGTTGCCTGCCGAGAAGGCTAAGCGAGAACGGCCAGACCGACAAGACCACGAGTCACACTGTCTATGGTGCCTGGTTCATTCCGGCAGCAAGCCGTGCTCCCTGTAAGATTTCTGCTCGTCGCCGGCAATTGCCGCAAAAATCCTGGGCGCGCCCTCGATGAATTGAAGGAAATAGATGACAGTGAAATCGAGGTCAACTTTTGTGCCATCCTTCTTCACACAATCGGCGCGCCACCGCACATCAGACAATAAATGATAATCGTCCAACGGATTTACTTTGACCGACGTGATTTTGAGACATCGGATTCCGATGTTCCGGTAAAATTCCAGCCCCATGGACATCTGCCTGCGGAATCGCCCGTCGTTTTGATGGCAGGCTACACCGAGAGGACTTGATTGCACAAACGAATCACTGAACGCAGAGGCAATCGATTCGATATCGACTTCCGGCTTGTCGGACAGTGCGCTATTCATCTTTGCCTCAAAAACAGCGAAGAACTTTTCTACTGCTTGCGTCATTGCTGCCAGGTTCTGTCCTTTGGTCTCTAAGTCCAGTCCAATTGGCGGTGTGAAGCTGGTTGCCTCGCGGTCCCTAGCGCCGGCAATCGTGGTTTCTTTGGCTTTTCGTCCGCCTCCGAGCGAATACGCTGCTTGGCGTTCTGCCTCGGATGGCGGCGGGCGGCCGGCTCCAATGTCAGGTCTGCTTTCAATCCTGATCATTAATTATCCTCCTGAGCGCTCGCTGGCTGCTCGCTATGTCGTTGCCCATGCTCTATCAAGACAGCGACGGGACAACGGCCGCCTGGTTCCCGGCCATGCCTTCGCGGCATGCGGATCCATGCCAAAAGTGCTTCACCGGCGGCAATTATTGCCGCCGGTGAAGGACCAGACCCGAGCCGTGCTTTTTTTCAAGGCGAGACTATTTATCTCGCTCGACCGCCGACAGGGTCGCTTGAGCCGCTGCCAGGCGGGCGAGCGGCACCCTGTACGGTGAGCAACTGACGTATGAGAGCCCCAGTTGGTGGGCAAACCCAATCGACGACGGTTCGCCTCCATGCTCGCCGCAAATGCCGAGCTTGAGATTGGGGCGGGCCTGCAGCCCATACTCAACTGCAATCTTCATCATCTTGCCGACACCGGGCTGATCCAGGACCTCAAAGGGATTCTGCGTTATCACCTTCTGCTTGTCGCCCTCGGCCTCGATACCTTCCAGATATCGCTGTAAAAACTTACCTTCTGCATCGTCGCGGCTGAAGCCGAACGTCATTTGCGTCAAATCGTTGGTGCCGAAACTGAAGAACTCCGCGTATTCAGCGATTTCATTGGCGGTCACGCAGGCGCGCGGCACCTCGATCATGGTGCCGAACTGGTAGGCGATCTCTACTTTCTCGCGCTGCATAATCTCCTTAGCCACAGCCTCCAGTTGGGTACGGGCGATCTTCAGTTCATTGACATGCCCGACCAGCGGAATCATGATTTCAGGCAGAACTTCAATTCCTTCCCTTTTAAGGGCGATCGCTGCTTCGAAAATGGCCTGGACTTGCATCCGCGAAATCTCAGGATAGAGCAGCCCTAGCCGGCAACCGCGTAGACCCATCATCGGATTGGCTTCTTTGAGTTCACGGACCTTCTGCAGCAGGATCTCCTTGTCGCGCAGTTCCGCGCCTTTGGCTCCCCTGGCTTTCAGCGTCGCTACCTGCTCGATCAGGTCTTCGTACCTGGGCAGGAACTCGTGCAAGGGTGGGTCGAGCAGGCGAATCGTCACTGGCAAGCCCTGCATGGCCCGGAAAATTCCCTTGAAGTCCTCGCGCTGCATGGGCAGCAGCTTCTCAAGCGCCTGTTCGCGCTCGGGTGTGGCAGTGGCCATGATCATCTCGTGGACTACCGCCAGGCGATCCGGGCTCATGAACATGTGCTCGGTGCGGCACAACCCGATGCCCTCCGCGCCGAACTCGCGAGCGCGCTCGGCATCGTCCGGCGTGTCGGCGTTGGTGCGCACGCCCAACACCCGAATCTCATCGGCCCATTCCAGAAGAGTTTTGAACTCGTTGCTGAACTTCGGCTCGTGCGTCGGGATCGCTCCTTTGAAGATCTCGCCGGTCGAGCCGTCGATTGAAATGATATCGCCCTTGCGTAGAGTCTGGTTGTTGACTGAGACGATTTCGTTTTCCAGGTCGACTCTGAAAGCCTCACAGCCAGCCACGCATGGTTTGCCCATCCCTCTCGCCACCACTGCCGCATGGCTGGTCATGCCACCACGGCTGGTGACAACGCCCTGGGCAGGCACGATGCCATGGATGTCATCCGGACACGTCTCGACGCGAACAAGCATGACCTTCTTGCCTTGCGATGCCAGCTTTTCGGACTCGTCTGGATTGAAGACGATCTCGCCAATTGCCGCTCCGGGGGAGGCATTGAGCCCGGCAGCCAATAAGCGTCCTTCGCTCTTGGCCGTCTGCTTGTCTTCGAGGGCAAAACTGGGAAGCAGCAACTGATTCAATTGGGTGGGCTCGACGCGGGCGAGCGCCTCGCTGCGATCGATGATTTGCTCATTGGCCAGATCGATAGCTAGTTTGACGGCAGCCGCGGCTGTTCGTTTACCCGTGCGCGTTTGCAGCAGGTACAGCTTTCCGCGCTCGATTGTGAACTCGATGTCCTGCATATCCCGGTAGTGTGACTCCAGTCGAGTAGTGGTTTCGAGCAGCTCGTTGTAGACGCCGGGCATCTCCCGAGACATTTCAGATATCTTCTTCGGCGTGCGCGTGCCGGCAACAACGTCTTCGCCCTGAGCGTTTACCAGGTATTCTCCGTACAGCTCCTTTTTGCCGTCACTGGGGTTGCGCGTGAAGCAAACGCCTGTAGCTGACCTGTTATCCATGTTTCCGAAGACCATGGCCTGGATGTTTACCGCCGTGCCGAGGTTGTGGTCGATCTTGTTCAAGTTGCGGTAGTAGATGGCCCGGCCGTTGTTCCAGGACCTGAATACTGCTTCGACCGCTCCCGTGAGCTGCTCTCTGGTGTCTTGCGGAAACTCGATCTTTGCCTTGGACCTGACGGTATCTTTGAATTGTTTGACCAGGATTTGCAGATCTTCGCTGGTCAGGTCGGTGTCGAGCGAAACCCGACGCTCGTCTTTCATGTCCTCAATCAGGTCTTCGAACTTGTCCTTGCTGATCTCGAGCACGACGTTGCTGAACATTTGAATGAAGCGCCGATAGCTGTCCCAGGCGAAGCGCGCGTTGCCTGTGAGCTTGGTAAGTGCTTCTACGGTCTCATCATTGAGACCGAGGTTCAAAATCGTGTCCATCATGCCCGGCATCGAGAACTTCGCCCCCGATCTCACCGAGAGCAAAAGCGGCTTCTCGCTGTCTCCCAGCTTCCGGCCCAGAGCCTTTTCTACTTGAGCAAGCTTTGCCCATATTTCGTCGAAGAGACCTTCCGGCACCTTTTGCCCGTTCTCGTAGTACTGGCGGCAGCAGGAGGTCAGCACGGTCAACCCCGGCGGCACGGTGACGCCGGCGGCTGTCATCTCTGCTAGTCCGGCGCCTTTGCCGCCAAGCTTTTCACGCATGATCGAATAGTCCCCGGCAAAAACCGCTGCTGCCTCGGAAAACAAGAAGACTCGGGCGACATCCACCGTTTGTGCGGGTTGTCCGGAACCTTTGGTGCTGATCATGCAACTTCTCCTGGTAGATCCAAAAATTGGTCAACGGGTTCGCTAATGCCGACCTCTACTGGCGGAGGTAGAGGAAGATTTCACTGGAGGTCTCCTCGATCGCCTTGGCGGAAACGTCAATGGTATGACACTTAAGCTCGCGGAAAAGCTTTTTGCTGTACCTGACCTCATGCGTGATCTTCTCGGGGTCAGCGTAGTCTGCCCCTGCCGGCATGCCGAGCGCATTGGCGCGGGTGGCGCGGATGTCGTGCAGAAGGTAGGGATCGATCGATAGCCCGATGATCTTGCGGGCGAGCACTTGAAATAGTTGCAGCGGTGGGTCGACGCCCAGAATAATGGGCACATTGGCCGCTTTCAGACCGTAATGGTGTGCGAGGTACATGCAGTTGGGCGTCTTGCTGGTTCTCGAGACGCCGGTCAGGATTACATCTGCCTGCAGGATGCCTTCCGGATTCTTGCCGTCGTCGAACCTGATTGCGAAGTCCACCGCTTCGATGCGTTTGAAGTATGTGTCGTCGAGCAGATGAAGCCGACCTGGCTGTGACAGCGGCTTGGCGCCAGTCAAATCCGACACTCGCGAAATTAGTGGCCCGAGCAGATCAATGGTGGGAATGTTGCATTTCTTCGCTTCGTTCTCCAGTGTCTCTCTGTATTCCGGCAAAACCAGCGTATACGCGATCACGGAGCGACCAGTGGCCAGCTCGCGCACAAGTCCGGCAATCTGCTGACTGCTGCGCACCTGCGGCAACCGGTAGATGCTGGCCTGTCCCGGCGAGAATTGAACTAGAGCTGCTCTGGCGACGGCTTCGGCCGTCTCTCCGCTCGAGTCGGAGAGTGTGAAGATAATGAGCTCTCGCCCGCCAACTGGTAGCTTGGTCTCCACAGCCTGCACGGTAAACACTGGCTAACTCAGAAGCATTTCAAGGGAATTACCCGTGCGCATTCTCGTGCGCCCTACGGGCATCCAGCCTATCTTTAGCATATTTAGCGCCAAGTTAAATGAGAGCTGATTAGACGGAGATTCGCAGGTTGAGCGCTTTGATGACCGGCAACAGATCCAGGCAAGCCGATGTAGTCTTGATGACGTTACCCTGGCTCACCCTGGGAACGCTGATCGAGGGGCTGTGCTTGAGGCATCCTATAAACGGCGCTCCGGTGCGCTCTTGCAAAGCTATCTCTGGAATCTCCCAACCGGCGCGCCGTTCACTTGGAGAAAAATCCGCACCCGTCTCGACAGCGACCAGCGCAATCACTTGCAGATTGCGCGACTGCAGATAAACGGTATTGAGGAGCAGTTTTTCCATGGCATCCTGACCGGCCCGGGCCGCCACCAGGCAGGGCCATTTCAGCTCGGCGGCGAAGTCCGCGCTGTCCGTCCACCGCCCTTGCACCCCGGCAAGTGGTGTCGCGCACGACCCCGGTAGCTCGACGAGTGTAATCGCAGTGCCCGCTCTGCAGGTCCCGAGCGCCTCAGTCCACCCCAGCTTGGAAAGCGAGCCGGCGTTGTCCAGAAAACTGGGCGAATAGTTCAGCGGCGTATGCGTAACGCTGGACAAAAACTGCAGCTCGGCCTGGCTCAGGCGCCGGTCGCCAATCAAGATAGGCTTGATCGCTCTGGCTTGAAAGCCTTCTTCCTTCAGTACTGCCGTCAGCCCGGCGCCGACGACGGTCTTGCCGCAGCCGGGTTCGCAGCCGAGAACTACGAGCCCGGGAGCCGGTTGGCTCGAGCTTTTGCCCGATCCTTGTCCAGTGCTTCTCTGCTCCCGCCTCCCCACCATGGGCAAATCGTAACATGCGCTCGTGGCGATTTGCCGGCACTCTACTTCGGCTCCACCGCTACGGACTGTCCGCCTATCTTGGCTTTCAATACCTCGACCGCTTTGGCGAGCTGGATGTCCCTTTTATCTTCGGGAGAGCGCTTCACGGTCGGTCCGTCCGGGTCGAGCCACCAGGGTCCCTTGCCTTCCTGATAGTCTTTGTCGCTCAGTTCGATGGAATGGTCAGGTGTGATGCCCTTCTTGTTGATATCGGTGTCGTTGGGTGTCAGGTAACGCGCAATCGTGATGTTAACGCCGGAGCCGTCCTCTAGCCGGTTGATACCTTGAACCAGTCCCTTGCCGAAGGTCTTCTGTCCGACCAGCGCTGCTCGCCCGTTGTCTCTGAGCGCCCCGCCCGTAATCTCCGAAGCACTGGCGCTTCCCTGGTCAATGAGCACGACCATCGGTTGGTGGCTGATTGGTTTGCCATCGGACATCGCCGGTGTCTTGTAGCCGTCGCGGTCGACAGTGGAGACGATGTTGCCACCGTCGAGGAACATATTGGAGATGTCAATGGCATTCGTGAGAAGACCGCCCGGATTTTGCCTCAAGTCGAGGATTATGCCCCTGGCACCGGAAAGCTTGGCGAGAGCGTCTTTCATTTCCTTGCTCGCTTGCTGGGAAATGAAGCTGCTCAACCTGATGTAGCCAATGTCTTTGTCCAGCATTTTGGCGGTTTGCACGGCTTTGATCGGAATTTCGGCCCTGACAATCGGAATCTTCAGTCTCTGTTTGCTGCGCAGGATAGTGAGGATGACCTGAGTGTTTATCGGCCCTTTGATCTGCCGGGCTGCGTCTTCTACGGAGAGACCCTTGGTGGACTTACCGTTGATTTCGGCAATCTCATCGGCAGGCATCAGCCCGGCTTTGGCAGCGGGAGTGCCCTCGATTGGCGCAATTACTACGATTTTGTGGGTCTTGTCGACGCCTATTTGTACGCCGATTCCGTACAAGTGGGCATCGATTTGCGACTTCTCGTCATCGAAGGCCTCGCGGTCGAGAAAGCGGGTGTAGCGATCTCCGAGGCTAGCCAGCATGCTCTCGATTGCTTTATGGGAATCGTCCAGGGTCTTCAGTTTGCCGTCGTAGCGGTGCTCCCAGCGGGCCCAGGATTGCCCGTTGTAGGTCTGATCGTAGTAGTCCTCACGGATTAATTGCCAAACGCGCCTGTACAACTGGGTTGAGTCCAGCTGGTGCCCGGAGAAGACACGTTGAACCATCTGCACCGGATGCTGACCGGCAGACCATGAATCCCGGTTAGCTATCAGCTCCGTGCCGCCGAGCGCGGCTGAGAGAAACACAGGTACAGCAAGAAAGATTGTCCACCACATTTTTGTTGCCATTTCACCGAGCCTTGGGACACTTCGGGGTCAGCAGTTGGGGTTGGCGGTCCCCCGAGCCATGTACCTGCAGACCTCTCCATCCATTTAGATTGCTCCTGCGAGATACCAGTCCGGCGCAAGCTAACCGATGGTCATCATATCAAGCGGATGAAGCACGCGCCCATTGTTTGCTGGCCCCGGTGATATGAGCATTGTACCCGTCAAGCGCGGCTCCTAGACACCACCCACGGGGGAGGTGCAGTCGCCCGATCGCCGGGTGCTACTATAGGTAACCCATCGGAAGAGCAATCCGATAGGTCATTTTCCCTATAATTGCCCTGGAGAAGTCCGACATTGGAGAAATCACTGGCCGACATAGGCATCTTTGGCGGGTCTGGGTTCTACAAACTGCTTGATGGGCAGGAAGAACGGGCGATCGAGACACCCTACGGTGCTCCTAGCGACAATCTCGTGTTCGGGACACTCGGTGCCAAGCGTGTTGCCTTCCTTCCCAGACACGGTGCCCGGCACCAGGTTCCCCCGCACAAGATTAACTTCCGGGCCAATCTCTGGGCGATGAAGTCTGTCGGTGTCAAGCGCATCATTTCTCCGTGTGCTGCCGGTTCGTTGCAAAAGCGCGTCGCCCCGGGGCACTTTGTGGTGTGCGATCAATTTGTCGACCGCACAGCCGGCCGCCCAGACACCTTCTACGACGGGCCTATATCGACACATGTTTCCTCGGCGGAGCCTTACTGTCCAGAGCTGCGAACGCTGGCAGTTGCTGCCGGAGAAGCCTGCGACATTCCTATGCACCGCAACGGTACTGTGGTTGTCATTCAAGGGCCGCGTTTCTCCTCGAAGGCCGAGTCCAAGTGGTTTACCTCCATGGGCTGGGAAGTCATAAACATGACCCAGTACCCCGAGGTTCATCTGGCGCGCGAGCTGGAGATGTGTGTTGTAAACATTTCGCTGATTACCGATTATGACTCAGGTCTGGTTGGTGATGTGGAGCCGGTTTCACACAGTGAAGTCGTGAAGGTGTTCACAAGCAACTTGAGCAAGCTGCAGGCTCTCCTGGTTAAACTGTTGGAAAGCATCCCCGATGGACGAGACCATTGCTCATGTGCGAAATCGCTCGAAGGAGCGCGATTCGGCTAACCAGAATCCTTAGGCGATTTGAACGGCGGCGGCGAAAAATGGAGCTAGTGGAGCTTGATCCGGCAGCAACATGATTCAGATAACGCTCAATCAAATTGTGGCTGTGCTTGGCTTATCGCTGGCTGTGGCCGTCTTTTCAGTTCTCACGAAATTCGGGGCGCCGGAAAAAATCCGCTGGGGGGCAGCCATCCTGTCTATACTGGTGGTTGCCATTTTCTGGTCGGCCGTACAACTAGGAGCCGATGATGACGACGAATAGCAGAGTCTGGTCCGTTCTTATGTGCCTGGCCATGGCCGCCGGCGCCCTGCCGCCCGCCGGTGCCGTCGGTGCCGCCGATTGGAAGGAGCCGCTCATACCGGTTACCAGGGACTTTACCTTGAGCAACGGGCTGCGCGTGTTGATATCTGAGGATCATTCAGTGCCGGTAGCCGCTCTGGCAATTGTCTTCGATGTTGGCGCCCGCAACGAGGAAAAAGGACGGTCCGGATTTGCCCATCTTTTCGAGCACATGATGTTTGAGGGTTCGGAAAATGTCGGCAAGACCGAGCACTTTAAGTACGTCGAGAGTGCCGGTGGCAGCGTCAATGCCTCCACGCACCCGGATTTCACCAATTACTGGGAGAAGCTCCCCAGCAACCAGATTGAGCTGGCCCTCTGGCTCGAATCTGACAGGATGAGCTCGCTTAAGGTCACCGAAGAAAACTTTCTGAATCAGTTGGAGACCGTCAAAGAAGAGAAGCGCTCACGTATCGACAATCAGCCATACTCACCGTCTTACATCACGTTCCAGGAGCTGTTGTTCGACAACTGGAACAACGCGCACCCGACCATCGGCTCTTTTGCCGACCTGGAGGCCTCCTCGGTGGCGGATGTGCGCCAGTTCTTCAAGACGTACTACGCGCCCAATAATGCCGTGATGGCGATCGTCGGCGACGTCGACGCCAACCAGATGCAGCATCTAACCGAGAAATACTTCAACTGGATTCCCCGGCAAGTACAGCCGGAGAAGCCCGATGTTTCCGAGCCGCAGCAGACGAAAGCCAAGTATCTGAAGGTTTCCGACGCGCATGCGCAACTACCTGGTTTCTGGATCGGGTTTAAAGCGCCGGCTCGCCAAGATCCGGATTACTTTGCGCTTGGTGTGCTGGAAAAGATACTCTCGGCCGGCGAATCATCGAGGCTGTTTCAGCGGATGGTAAAAGGAGATCAGGTCGCCCTGCGTGCCGACATGTGGTACGACGAACGGCGGGGGCCGGGTAGCTTTGAAGGTTTTGTCATGTACAAGCCGGGCAACACGCCCGAGAAAGTCCGGGAGATACTCTGGAGCGAACTCAACAAATTGAAGGCGGCGCCTCCATCGGATGCAGAGGTCGAGAAAGCGAAAAATTTGATACTGCGAGGACTTTTCGCAGCTGGTAGTCACGCGAGCTTGCAGCGTACGCTGGGGCGGGCCGAACTGCTTGCGGAGTACACCAGCTTTTTCGGCGATCCGAAGTACATTGACCAAGATCTCGAAGCGTACATGAAGGTGACGCCGGCTGATGTTGAGAAGGTGGCGCAAAAGGTATTCATCCCCGAGCAAGTAACGTTTGTAGACGTAGAGCCGTCGCTTAAGAAGGCTGAGGCACCGCAGACCGACGATGGCGGCGCCTCGAAAAAGTAAGGAGCAATGGTTGTGCGAAGGCTTAATTCAGACCGAAACCCTGCACGCATTTTGACGATTCTGTTGGCGCTTGTAAGCGGAGCGGCGATCTTAACGAGGCCGGCGGTTTCGGCGCCGGTTGCGCCGGCGCCGGCCAAGATTCAAAAAAACGCACCGTCTGCTCAGGGTTGGCGTAAGAACCCGCCTGAATTGCCGGCGCCCCGACCGGTCAACTTGCCCAGTCTCACGACGTACAAGCTGAACAACGGCCTGACTGTTCAATTGGTTGAAGACCATCGAGTCCCTTTCATCACTGTGTTTTTAGGCATAAAGGCCGGGTCCTCGCTTGAGCCTCAAGACCTGACTGGTCTCGCCTCGATGACCGCGGACATGATCACCGAGGGGACTAAGTCGAGGACCAGCCGGCAGATTGCTGACGAGACGGATTTCATCGGCGGCGGTCTGAAGGGAGCAGCCGACTACGACTACACGTTGATATCGGCGTCTTCTTTATCCAAGTACACGGACAAGTTGTTCGGACTGGTATCGGATGTGCTTTTGAATCCGTCGTTTCCGGAAGACGAGCTCAAGCTCAAGAAGACGAACTTGTTGCAGGAGCTGGTCGTCAAGCGCAGCCAGCCTGATTTTCTTAAGGAGGAGCGATTCAACAAGGTGATCTTTGGCAATCACCCGTATGCAGTGGTGGCTCCCACCCCCGAGTCGGTCGAGCGCATGAGCGTTCAAGCCCTCAAAGACTTTCACGCAAAGCACTTCGTACCAAACGAAGCGGTGTTGATAGTCGTTGGTGATTTTCAGAAGGCCGCCATGCAGGATCTGATTGAGAACAGCTTCGGAGCGTGGGCTGCAGCCGCTCTGCCGGTGGTTAAACTTCCTCAAATGCCGAAGCAGCTCGGCAGGCGCATCTATCTGGTCGACAGACCAGGTTCCGTGCAAGCAGCTGTGAAGGTCGGTAACGTAGCCATTAACAAAAAGGATCCTGACTATTTTCCGCTGATGGTCGCCAATCAAATACTGGGCGGCGCTGCACACTCCCGGCTCTTCTTGAACATCAGGGAGCAGAAGGGTTACACCTATGGCGCCTACAGCGGCTTTGCCGCCCGGCGAGATCCGGGCGCCTTCGCAGCCGAGGCAGAAGTGCGAACGGACGTAACAGCGCCATCGCTGCAGGAGTTCTTGTACGAGCTGGAACGCATCCGCAACGTGAAGGTGACGGACAAAGAGATTAAGGATGCCCAAACTTACCTGACGGGCTCCTTCCAGCTCGGACTGGAAACCCAGGCCGGATTGGCGCAGAAACTCCTGGAAGTTCAGTTGTACGATCTGCCGGCCGATTATCTGCAGAAATACACTGAACAAATCCTGTCTGTGACTACAGATGACATACGCCGAGTCGCCCGCAAGGACATCGATATCGATAATCTGGCCATTGTGATTGTCGGGGATGCAAACAAGATCAAGCCCGACTTGCAATACTTCGCGCCGGTGGATGTCTACGACACCAGCGGCAAACTGGTCAATCCTGCCACCGCCGGCGGCGACGGGTCTTAGATTACATTGCTGCAGATAATAGAGCGCTCTCGGGGGGATCGAGAGCGCTCTGTTTACTGGCGAGGGTGGGGGAACCCTCGCGCTATGCGGCGAACCTCTTCGGCTCTATTTCGTGCTTGCGGCTTGTTGCGTTCTCTTCTCTAGCTTGAAGGCCTTCGATTCGAGCGATACAGCCGTCTTCATAAACTTGTCTCGCTCCTTGATTGGTAGATTGGGCGACAGTGTTGTATAGACTCTGTACTGCGTGGCTGCCTCGCGCAGCTCGCTTGGGCTGGCGTGCGGGATTTTCTGCAGTGTCTGCGCAATTCCGAGCCGGGGCTCAGCCTTGCGTGGATCTGCAAAGATCGCCTCGTGGTACTTGTCCACGGCGCTTGCCAACTGTTGCTTGCGCGACAGATCGTTAGCCAGGTTAATGTCCTGGCGCACAGTGGAGCGGGCTTTGGCTACCAGAGCCAATCCTCGCTTGGATCTCTCCTGTCCGCCCGGCATGGTGCTTGCCTTTTTGTATGCGGATTCGGCGCTGTCCAGATCCCGGATCATCAGGGCCAGATCGCCTACGGCCAGGGTCTGTTTGGTGCCTTTGGCGTTGGCAATCACTGTGTTCATTTGTGCGGCTGCTTCCGGGAACTTGTTTTGAGCCAGAAGCGCTTCTGCGTAGGAAATCCGTTCACCGTCTGTTGTCGGCGTACCAATGGTCGACAGGTCCACCGGTGTGCCCGACAGAGCGCGCATTTTAGCCTGGGCCAGACGCAGCTCAAGATCGTCGGGATTCATGCGAACCGCTTCAGCGATGGTCGCTTCGGCGCGTTCAAAGTCATTGCTGCCGACAAACGCACTGGTGGCTTCCTTCTGCGCCTTCAGATAATAGGCGCGGGTCAGCCCTTGTGCTGCCGCTGTGCTCTGCGGGTTCTGATCCATGACGGCCGTGTACTCCTTGATGGCGTCGTCGAGCTTCTCGAGACGAAGCAAGCTGTCTCCTACGCGAAGACGCAGATCTGAGTTGGTGGGCATAAGAGTGAGACCGGATCTCAGCTCAGCTACGGAGTGCTCGATGTCTCCACGTGCTTCTCTGATATCGGCTATGCGCAAGTAAGGCTCAGGATTCTCAGGCTTGATGCGGATGCTTTCCTGATACTCCCGCACTGCAGCCACAATGTTGCCCTGGTCTTGATAGGCCTCGCCGAGAGCAAACCGTACAGGCCAGCTGTTGGGGAATTGATACAGCGAGATGTTGAGTTCCTTGATGGCCTTATCTGTGAATCCCTGCTTTTTGTATGCCTTACCGAGACCAAAGTGGGCTGTGGAATTGCTGGAATTGAGAGCAATGGCGTGCTTGAAGTTTTCCACTGCCTCGGGCAGGCGCCCTTGCGCCATCCTCACGGTGCCAATGCCGGCGTATGCATCGGAGTATTGCGGATCGATTTTGGCTGCCTCATTGAATTGCGCGAGGGCATCATCGAGACGACCTTGCTCCTTGTATACCAATCCCAGGGTGTTTCTCGCTTCCGGGCTGTTGGCGTCTAGCTCGAGCGCGCGGTTGCATTCTGACTCGGCCTGCTTGAGCATCGAGTCGCGCTGGCTGATCACTGACTGCGACGAGGATTGCAACCGGTTGAGAGTCACCAGCGCCTTTCCGCTGTGAGCTACAGGGTTGGTTGAATCGAGAGCCAATGCCTTGTCGAATTGTTCATCGGCGGCGTCGAGTTTGAACTGTTTGACCTGGGCCATGCCAAGTCCCACAGTGGCGGGCACGCTCTTGGTGTTGCGGTTTAGCGCCTGCCAGTAGACATCAGCAGCATCGGAGAAGCGGCCTTTCTGCATGAGCTCCTCGGCCAGTGCAATGTCTCGCTCGACCTTGCCTTTGAGGACCTTTTGCGCGTGAATGGCTTTGCCAAAAACCGGAATGTACGAGCACGTTGCAAGTAGCAGCGCACCGGACAGCGCCACCATGAGCGCCGTCAAGCCTGCCCTTGCGACATGGCTTGTAGTCTTCATATTTGGTAACTCCTTTTCTAGTTGCCTGGCACGACCGATCAGTGTTTCCCGAGAGTGCGAGTGTGTCACTAGCACCCGCCCATCTGTGAGCAATCGCCTCTATCCGTGCATGTCTCCAATCAACAAATGGGACCGATCAGGGGAAATGTTGGTTGCCAGGATTACCGGATCGTCGCCATGCGACACCGGTGCCGACGTGCCCTGCCAAAGAGTGTTCCCGGAACGGAAACGATTTTACGAAACATGTCGAAGTGCTCGCGTGATAAGGCTTTTGAGACACGCGATCGGTCTGGCCTGCACAGGCACTAAATGCGCGGCTTCACTTTCAAAGCTCTGTCGGCGGCGAATCGGGCGGCAGTAATTGCCGACTCGGCCGACGGAAGGCCGGCCATGCTATTGTGGGCAAGCGAGACTGGACCGGTATCGCCTGCCTGAATCTGTGCCAGTTTTGCAAACATGCCCGGGCGTGCAATTGCCATCGCGTGCCCCCAGCGAGTGAGAACTAGCTCGTCGAGATTTCCTTGGAACTGCGCAACCAGTTTAGAGATCTGAGCGATGAGCGAGGACGCGAACGCTTCCCGGTCCCCTTGCAAAAGCAAAGGACGACCCTGTGATTGGTTCGAATACGGCTGGTAGACCGTCAATACTGAGCCCATCTCCGGCTTGTAAGTGTGCGTTGCCAGATAAGGGGTCTCAGCGATAATCACGTCTGAAAACGTGAACGGGCTACCTACCCAGTTGTCGTAGGCTCCATTGAAGACCTTCTTGCGCATGCAGAAATTGGCGACCAGGTAAGAACCGAATTTGAACCAGAGAAGACTTGCTTTTGTCCGATCGTCGAGATCAGGAATTATGCGCGCCGCCACCAGAGGCGGAGCTGTAACGATGGCGTGCTTGCAGTTGACCCTGTGAGCGGCACCGTCTCTTGTCGTGTAAACGACCGACGCACCATTTTCCCGTAAGTCCACACGCCATACGAATGCGCCTGTAATCGAGCGTCCACTGCCCGCCTTGTCGAGCTTCTGGCGAAGAGCTTTGGCGATTGCAGGATTGCCACCTTTGAATACATAGCTGGGCGAAATCAAATCGGCCAGCAAATACGTGCCGGCAATTGCCGAGAGCTGGTCAGCTCCCGCGCAGCACGACGACTTCAGAAAGTTGTTGATCATCGAGACAAACTTCGGGTCGTGACCCTCAAGCAACGATGCAAACGTCGTCGAATCGAGCTTTACCAATTCGCCATCGGTAAGGGGCAGACGCGGCTCACCATCCGGCATCAGCTTCCAGATCGGTTTGCAGTCGGCGATCAGACGCTCCAGCTCTTTGTAAAATAGGGATTGATCTTTACCGGATATTCCCGGGTACCATTTGCCCTCCCAGTACCACGAGTTCTTGGTTGGCGGCAGCTCCACCGGCGTGATGCCCAGTTCGTCGATCAGCCGTCCGTGGATGCCATCCTTGCTGCCGAGGTACGCGGCTCCCAACGAGTACTCGATGCCTCGATAACTCCGGCCCCTGGATTGACCCCCTAACTCATCGTACTGCTCGAGCAAGAGATAATTGTGGTCTTTCAGAAAATATGCCGATGTCAACCCGGCGATGCCACCGCCGACGATGACGAAGTCGACAGTACGCTCGGATTCGGCCGGCATGACCGGTAGCTCACCGCTGCGCAGTTTGTGGCCGAGAGTGAAGTCGTCGCCTGTCCACGGGGCGAGTTCGTAGGACTTCTTCCCTTTTTCTGCCGGAGCGGCGTCGGCATATCGGAAGAGATCAGACAGCGGCCCGGACACCCCGGCAGCGGCCAACCAAGTCAAGGTTTTAAGAAACTGACGCCTGCTGGAGGGTCCCTGTTCGGTCAACGGATTTCTACCTCTGCGCCCGTGGGTTTCATTATACGAATCGCAGGCGAGGCGTGGCATTGTTCCCCGGAATCGGGTTGCAATGGGGCTCGCATTTCGAGACCTTTGAATCATTAGGCCATTAAAATCATTTTGATGTCCTGCCGACGTAGAATACGCTCGTAATGTCTATCGACTACCGGCAGGGACGGAATGAGGATGGTACCTGACTTGAAGGCTCAGAGTAAGAAATCGTCGGAACTGGAAAAGCGCGCCACAGCTATTAAGAAGGGGGGGGCGCCCAAGTACCACCAGAAGTTGAAAGAAGAGCAAAAGCTTTTCGCACGTGATCGTCTGCGGCTTCTGCTCGATCCCGGGTTCGAAATCGAAGATGCGCTCTTTGCCAATTCGCTAGATCCCGAGCTGCCTGCCGATGGCGTTGTTACGGGTATCGGTCAGATTGAGGGCCGCACAGTCTGCTTCATGGCTAATGATTCGACTGTCAAGGCCGGGTCGTGGGGTTGGCGCACGGTCGAGAAGATCATTCGCATCCAGGAGACAGCGACCAAACTCCGTGTCCCTCTGATTTACCTGGTTGACTCGGCCGGTGCCAGAATCACGGATCAGGTCCTGATGTTTCCCGGCCGGCGCGGGGCGGGCAAGATTTTCTATAACCAGGTGCAGCTCTCCGGGTACATTCCTCAAATCTGCTTGCTGTTCGGACCGTCAGCAGCCGGTGGTGCCTACATTCCCGCGTTCTGCGATATCGTCGTTATGGTCGACGGTCGTGCCTCAATGTACCTTGGATCTCCCCGGATGGCGGAGATGGTGATCGGTGAGAAGGTCTCCCTCGAGGAGATGGGCGGCGCTCGCATGCACTGCAGCGTCAGCGGCTGTGGGGACGTCCTGGCACCTTCGGAAGAGGATGCGATTAGATTCTGCAAAGAGTATCTGCGCTTCATGCCCTCCAATTGCGACCAGCTGCCACCGGTATCACCGCCGGTCGAGCCTCCGGTTTTTGAGAAGGGTATCGAAGAGATCATTCCTGACAAGGAGAACCTGCCGTTCGACATGTATCAGGTAATCGACCGACTGGTCGACGCCAAGAGTTTTGTCGAGATCAAGAAGCTATTTGCGCCCGAGCTGATTACCGGCCTTGCCAAGCTTGGCGGTCGTGCGGTCGGATTAATAGCTAACCAGCCGAAGGTGAAAGGCGGGGTTTTGTTTGTCGATTCCGCCGACAAAGGCGCACGCTTCATGTATTTGTGCAATGCCTTCAATATTCCTTTGCTGTTCCTTGCCGATGTCCCTGGTTTCATGATCGGCACGAAGGTAGAGCGCGCCGGCATCATTCGTGCCGGAGCGAAGATGATCTCGGCTGTTTCCTCTGCCGACGTCCCGAAGATTTCCGTGGTTCTGCGCAAAGCTTATGGGGCAGGACTGTATGCCATGTGTGGCCCGGCCTTCGAGCCCGATGCCACCCTGGCTCTACCGACCGCCTGCATAGCGGTGATGGGACCGGAGGCGGCAATCAACGCCGTCTACTACAACAAGATCATGGAATTGCCGGAGGGCGAACGCCCTACGTTCATCGAGGAAAAACGGGCAGAATACCGCGAAGATGTTGATATCCAGCGACTCGCTTCCGAGATGATCATCGACGGTATCGTATCCGGTGCCAACCTGCGATCGGAACTGATCAACAGATTCAACGCCTATTCGACCAAACAGCTCACCGGCTTGAAGAAAAAGCAAGGCGTTCTGCCAGTCTAATCCGCCTGGACGCCAGTTGCGGACAATGCAGGGACACAGGCGGGACTGCGACCGTGTGGTTTGTCTCAGTAACAGCGCCGCTTGCAGGGCGGGGGCGCCTCATTACTAAAACGCCTACAGCGATCCGCGTTTCTCTTCTGCGTGCGGGGACATTTTGGGGACAAATGAGGGACATAAATGGAATGGCTTTCATCTAGCCTGTAGTCGATCGGTAGCGCAGAGCACTGCCGGTTTTACTAGAAAGGTAGGGGGCGATCCGGGTTACCGGAGCGATTGGGGAGAGGAGCTATACATGTCACACGAGCAGCCAGTTAACGTCAACCACCTCTTCAGCCCCGTTCGCCCGTCCGGACTGGGTCAGATGCGCATAGGTATTGCGGGCGATTTTGCTGGCAGCGGTAAAGGTGGTGGCTGGCGCAGCGCCACGGCGACGCACAATTCGGTTGATGGCTCGACGACCTACAGCTATCACGGCGCCATTGAGCAGCGCGGGCAATCAGGTCGCTCGGCGGATTTTGTGGCAAGGGAGCGGGTTGACACGACACAGAGACTGGTTTGGGGTTGGGTGTCCTACGGGACTGCCGTTGAGCAGACCTTTCACGGACCGGACGGTGGTTGGGTGCGCATCCGGCACATCGTCAAGATTGAGTCTGTATATCGCCATTGGGCGACCGGCTATCACACCACCGTGACCACGGCAAAAGGTGAGGAATTCAATTTCGTGACGACCGCAGACGGCGTCGTTACCAGCTTCGATTCCCAGTGCCCCTTCCTTTACGCCTGAGCAGGTAAAAGGCTGCTTCCGCCTGCGAAACCAAAGTAATCACGGCCTTCCTGGGGAAGACGCGACGAAGGATCTCCGAAACGCTGGGTGAATCGGAGGTCCTTCTGCTTTGGGGCGCATGCCAGGACATTTTGGGGACAAGAACGGGACGCGCATGGGACATGGGAATCCTATGCTGCTGGCCACGGTGACGCTTAGGTCGCCGCTGACCTCACTTTACTAGCTCAGCAGTGATTCGAATCCAGGTCGCCCTGGAAATAATGGCTCAGGAGGAGCGGATTGTGTCGTACGAAATGCAGGATGTGGTACAGGAATCGCCGGCAGCACAAGCGCTAGAATCCGGCTCTCTCTTTGCCGAGGCCTACTCGATGTCTGCGCAGCAATTCAGCGGCGCTGACAGGGGCCTCAATGGGGCTCGCAGTGGTGTCAGCCAGACTTTTGGAGCGCTCGAGCTATTCGATTCGTCTGCGGCTAACAAGGTCGGCGGTGCGACAGACGCGGGCGTCAAGTCGCCGGCGGGAAAAACGGAGAAAATCGATGCTGCTGTGATCGAGAACGAAGACGGCTCGATGGATCTGGAGTACGCAGATGGATCGAGAACCCACATGTCAAAGGACGGCGAGCGGGTCCTCGAGTTTGACAAAGAAGGCAGACAAATAAATGACACCAATCAAGATCCCAATGACTTCAATAAAGATGGCAAACTGACTGGTGACGGTCCCATTGGCCCACCACCTCCCCCTGAGCAAATCAAAAGAGCAGTCGATGATCTGCTTCAGCGCGGGGTACTTCCCGACATAGAGTTCTTCGAAAAGCGGCCTGTGCCCAGAGATGATGGCGAGATCAGACAGCGTCAGGAGCCGGACGGCAATGGCGGAGTGAGAACGACAACCGAGTATCCCAACGG
>Ga0066388_100000029_pt1 | contig 40691 bp, 33 predicted proteins | sample PanSoiMetaGPlot6_FD_64539 | JGI IMG/M metagenome (GOLD analysis project Ga0066388, IMG submission 64539) | Tropical forest soil microbial communities from Panama analyzed to predict greenhouse gas emissions - Panama Soil - Plot 6 (Hybrid Assembly) | ecosystem: Environmental > Terrestrial >...
CGCTGCTGGCCGAGCGGGTCGCCCGCCGGGATCTCCGGGGCGCGCTGCGGGTGGTCGGCGGCACCGCGGGCGCCTGGCTCGCGCTGAACCTGCCCGTGCTGCTGGCCAGCCCGCAAGGCTGGTGGGCGACGTACCGGTTCCAGGCCAGCCGCGAGCCGGACCTGACGACGAACTCGATCTGGTACTGGGGACTGCCGCAGCTGACCACCGCGCAGCTCAACCGGGTCACCCCGGCGCTGATCGGGACGGCGTGGCTGGCCGCGGTCGCGGCCGGTGCCTGGCTGGCCCACCGGCGGGGGAGCTATCCCTGGCTGCAGGTCTCGGCGGCCATGCTGTGCGCCTTCCTGCTGTTCAACAAGGTGCACTCACCCCAGTTCCTGCTCTGGCTGCTGCCGTTCTTCGTGTTGGTCCGGGTGCGCTGGGGCTGGTGGGCCGCCTACTTCGCGGCCGACCTGACGCTGTTCGCGGGGCTGTTCCGGTGGTACTACGACATCACCCAGGGTGGTGACTTCGGGATCGCGAAGCAGGCAACGATCGTCGGGGTGTGGGGTCGGGCGGTGCTGCTCGCCCTGCTCTACGTGGTGTTCCTTGCCTCGCCGCTCGCGTTCCGGCCGAACTCGGTATCCCCGACGCCGGCGACGGGACGAAAGTCCGCGGCGACACGGAAGCTCGCGGCGGCGCCGGAGCCGCCACCGGCCTCCACACCGGGAGCGGAGCCGGCCCGGCCGTCCGCCGAGCCGGGCGACAGCGCCCAGGACGGTGCCGCGGCACCGCCGTCCGGGGTCCGGACCAGCACCCCGCCGGCCGGGTCGTCCTCGCCCCAGGCTCGCACGACGTCTCGTTCCGGATGCAGGATGTCCCGGATGACGAACACGCAGTAGCCGATCAGAGCCGCGTCCCGGACCAGCACCGCCAGCAGGAACCACTGGTAGTCCACGCCCTTCGACCCGGTGCCGAGAAACCACAGCAGCCGCGGCACCCACAGCACGCACTCGGTGGCCTGCCAGACCAGGAACGCTCGCCACGACGGCCGAGCCAGCACGGCGAGCGGGATCAGCCAGAGGGAGTACTGCGGGCTCCACACCTTGTTCGCCAGCAGGAAGCCGGCGACCGTGAGGAACAGCAGTTGCGGCAGGCGTGGCCGGCGGCGTGCCCACAGCGCGAGCACGCAGACAGCGACGAGCACCGCCACGATGGCCACCGCGGCGACCACGTTCACATGCGGTGTCCCGGCCGGCCGGTGCTGCTGCCGCGCCAGCAGGTACTCGAAGCCGTACCAGAGCGTGTCGAAGTCGGCCGACCGGCTCTGGTTGAGCTCGAAGAACCTCCGCCACGCCTGCGGGTACGCGACCGCGACCGGCAGGTTCACCGCCGCCCACGCGACCGCGGCTCCCCCGGCGGCCCAGGCGAAAGCGGCCAGCCGCCTGGTACGAACGCACAAGGCGAGCAGCGGGGCCAGGAACAGCACCGGGTACAGCTTCGCCGCCGCGCCGAGACCGAGCAGCACACCGGCCAGGCCGGGCCGCCGCCGCTGCCAGGCCACGAGGCCGACACCGGCCAGGGCGACCGCGAACAGGTCCCAGTTCGTGTACGCGTGCACCACCAGCAGCGGGGCGAGCGCGACCATCGCCGCGTCCCACACCCGCCGGCGAGCGAGCGCCGCCGTGCTCCAGGTGACCACCAGCATGCACGCGGCAAGCAGGAGCGCGGTCACCGTGAAGTACGTCTGCACCGGTGGCATCGTCGGCAGCAGGTCGCCGGCGGCCGCGTCGTACCGCCGCCCCAGCCACGCGGCGAGCGCCATGAACCCGCCGGTGAGCACCGGGTACTCCACCGCATGCCCGGCATACGGGACCGCCCCCGTGTTCAGCTTCTCCTCGAAGAACAGCGGTATGACGTCGGAGTAGCACAAGTGCGTGTACTGCAGGCTGTGCTGCCAGTCGCCGTCCTGGCAGGGGGACTTCTCCAGCCAGGCGAGCAGCAGTGTGAACACGGTCAGCACCAGCAGCACGCGCAGCGGTGTCCAGAACCGGCGCTGCCCCACCACGCCGTGCCGGCCCCATGGCCCGCCGATCGCCGTGCTCGCCGCCCGCACGGCCGGGTCGTCCCGGGACGGCAGCGGCAGCGGTCGTGCGGCCGGCACCGGCGGGCGGGCGGGAGTGGTCATCCGCACATCGTCACGGACCCCACCCGGCCGGCCTCGGCCGGGTCGTCTGGGCCGGGCCGCTCGGGCTCGGGCTCGGGCTGGGACTGGGGGTCGGGCTCAGGGTCGGGCTCGGGCTCGGCCCGTGGCCGGGCTTCGTCCGGGTCGGGGACGGCGTCGGGGTGCGGCTCGCAGTCGGTGCGGCGCTGGTCCGCGGCGGCGCCGACGAGGTGGGCGGGGTCGAGGTCGGCGCGGCGGTCGGCGACTCGGCCGACACCAACTGCGGCTCCACCATGATCTGGTCCGTCAGCGGCTGCGCCGTCTTGCCGGCCAGATACCGGTCCATGAACGCCCGCCAGGTCTTGCCGGGCAGGCCGGCGCCGTAGATCGGCCTGTCCGCGGCGGTCCGGATCGGGCCGAGCCGGTCAGTGCCGACCCAGACCGCGGCGCTGACCTGTGGGGTGAAGCCCACCATCCACGCGTCGGTGTTGTCCTCGGTCTTGCCGAACTGCTGGGTGCCGGTCTTCGCGGCCGACGCTCGCCCGCCGCCGAGCGGGTCCTTGGAGTACGCCGCGATCGGCTCCAGCGCGTAGGTGACGTCGTTTGCGACCTTGCGGTCGAGGACTTGCTTGGGCGCGTCCTTGTGCTCGAACAGCACCGCGCCGGAGCCGTCGGTGACCTTCTGCACGAAGTACGGCGGGTGCAGCACGCCGCCGCTGGCGAACACGGAGAAGCCGACCGCCTGGTCGACCGGCCGCACCTCGTACCGGCCGATGCCGATGCTCCCGTCGGTGACGCCCTTCGCCTGCAGGGTCGGCTGGCCGTTGTCGGTGCGCTTGGCGGGGATTCCCATCCGGTGCGCGGTGTCGGCGACGTTGCGCGGGCCGGTCTGGATCGCCATGTCGTAGAAGACCGTGTTGATCGACCGCTTCATGGCCTCGAGGACCGTGCACGACCTGCACTGCGCGTTGCCGGCGTTGCGCACCGTGACGCCGGCGAACGTGCGCGGCGAGGACCCGTTGTAGGTCCGGTGCAGGCTCACCGGGTCCGGCCCGCCGTCACCGCGCTGCTCCAGCGTCTGCTGCAAGGCCGTCGCCAGCGTGTACGGCTTGAACGAGGACCCCGGCTGCCGCCAGGCCTGCGCGTAGTCGTAGCCGCTGCCGTTGGCTCCCCCGTAGTAGGCGAGCACTCTCCCGGTGCCCGGGTCGACCGCGGCCAGTGCCTGCCGCAGCTTGCGCGGCTGGCCGGCGAAGACCTCCTTCACCGCGGCCAGCGCAGCGTCCTGGGCGGTCCGGTCGATCGTGGTGACGACCCGAAGACCCTTGGCGTTCAGCGTCGCCTCGTCGATGTTGTTGCTGGCCAGCTCGTCCTTGACCTGCGCGACCACCAGCCCGGCCCAGCCGCGCAGCGCGTTCTCGCCGGTGCCGGCGCTGCGGGGCCGGACCTTCGGGTAGACCGCCGCATCCGCCTTGGCCCGGGTCAGCTTTCCCATCGTGACCATGCCGTCGAGCACGAACTGCCAGCGCGCCCTGGCCGCCTCCCGATGCCCTTGCGGGTCGTAGAGCGCGGGGGAGCGGATGCTGGCGGCCAGCACGGCACCCTCGGCGAGAGTGAGCCGGCTGACGTGCTTGCCGAAGTACGTCTCGGCGGCCGCCTGGATGCCGTACGCACCTCGTCCGAAGTAGATCGTGTTGAGGTACCACTCGAAGATCTGGTCCTTGGAGTACTGGCGGTCGAGCTTGACCGCGATGACCAGCTCCTTGAACTTCCGGGAGAGCGTGCGCTCCTGGGTCAGGTACGCGTTCTTCACGTACTGCTGGGTGATCCCGGAGCCGCCTTGTACCTCCCGGCCGCGCAGGTCGTTCCAGAGCGCCCGGACCATCCCCTTCGCCGAGATCCCCGGGTCGGTGTAGAAGGTGCGGTTCTCGGCCGCGAGCACCGCCCACCGGACGTGCTCGGGGACCTTGTCCAGGGACACGTCGGTGCGGTTCTCCGCGCCGATCCGAGCCAGCACGCTGCCGTCGGCGTAGGTGATCGTGGAGACCTGCTTGTTCTCGATCTGGGCCGGCAGCGGCACCCGCGCCGCGGCGTAGAAGACCCCGGCGGCGGCGACGAGCAGGACGAGGAACGCCCCCCCAACGGCCAGCGACAACCGTCGGCGACGGCGACGGCGACGGGCGCTCCTGGCTCCGGGCCGACCGACCGCGGCCCGGCCGCGCCCGGCGGCGGCGACCGGTGGGGCGGCTGCCGGGCCATAGCCGGACTGCCCGGCGGCGGTGCGGGCCAGCGCGTCCCGCGCGGCAGCGACCGCGGCAGGGTCGGGTGAGGTGCCGCCGTACGTGCCGCCGGAGCCGCCGTACACCCCGACCAGCCGGTCGCCGCCGTACCCGTCACGGCCGTACCCGTCACGGTCGTACGGACTGGGGTCGTACGGGCCGGGGTCGTACGGGCCAGCGCCGGACCGGCGGGGCTCGTACGGGTCCGGGTCGTACCGGCTGGCCCCGTGGTCGTAGCGGCCGTCCCAGTCGAGGTCCGGCGCGCCGTCCGGGGGCCAGTCACCCGGTGCCCTGCCGCTGCCGTCGAGCGTCACGTGTGCAGACTCTCCCGTACTCGATCTGGGCCGCAAACCGGCGCGTTCACAGGCCGCCGGCGAGCACGAGGCGCGCGGCACGACGGCCGAGACGATCCAGCGCCGGGCTCACTCCCGGGCGGCCTCCCGCCGCGGCGCCCGGCCGTCCTGGCCGGACAGCCCGTCCCGACCGAGGACGAACGTCATCGCCAGATGGTTCCACCCGCACGAGCGGCACACCTCGACGACGTAGACCCGGAACTCGCGGTAGTCCATGCCCATCCGGTGCAGCTCGGCGATCGACTTCGCCTGGCCGTTGGTTGCCTTCAACTCGTCGCCGTAGACGTAGTGGACGTGGGTGAGCCGCTCCTTGCGGCAGACCGGGCAGGTGACGTCCGACGGCTCCCCGTGGTACTTGGCCGCTCGCTGCAGGTACGGATGGGCGTCGCAGACGTCCATGACGCTGGCCCGGCCGGCGTAGAGATCCGCGAGCAGCGCTCGGCGCTGCAGCGCGTAGTCCACGACCTGGCGACGGGTTCTCACGCGGCCTAGCGTACGCGGTGACACTCCGGGCGCTTCGCCCGTGCGAGTGACTCGTGGAAGTCGCCGCTCTCACTGAGAGTGACCAGACGACCGGGATGTTCCGGGCCATGTTGCAGAAGCCAGCACGTGCTCGTATCGTCATGATGTATCGACACGATACATCGGAGCGAGCATCAGCAGCCTGAACACGAGGAAGAGGGCAGGGAGACACGCCGGTGCTGGAGTTCGCCGTTCTCGGGCTGCTTCAGGAGTCGCCGATGCACGGGTACGAGCTGCGTACCCGGCTTCGGACCATCCTCGGCACTTTCCGCGCCTTCTCGTACGGTTCGCTCTACCCCACCCTGCGGCGAATGCGTGAGGCAGGGTGGATCGCCGAGGAAGCCCCCGACCCGGCGGCGACCTCGAGGCCGCTGGCCGGCCGGCGCGGCAAAGTGGTCTACCGGCTCACCGCCGAAGGCAAGGAGCGGCTGGCCGACCTGCTCGCCGAGGCCGGCCCGGAGGCATACGACGACGATGCGTTCGGCGTGCACTTCGCGTTCTTCGCCAAGACCGACGCAGAGGTGCGGCTGCGGATCCTGGAGGGCCGCCGACGCCGGATCGAAGAGCGCCGGGATGGCCTGCGCGCGGCGCTGGCGCGCACCCGGGAACGGTTGGACCGGTACACGCTCGAGCTGCAGGAGCACGGGCTGGACGCGGTCGAGCGCGAGGTCCGCTGGCTCACCGAGCTGATCGACACAGAGCGGCGCGAACAGTCCGGGCTGCCGCCAGCGGACTGAGCTTCTCGCCATGACAAAGGAGGACCCAGATGGGGTCGGACATCTCCGCTACACCCGTACCCGCACCCACCGCCAGACCCACCGCCAGGCCGGGCGAGGACCGGGCCCGCACGATCCGGGTAGCCCTCGTCGGCGTCGGCAACTGCGCGGCTTCGCTGGTCCAAGGCGTGCACTACTACCGTGACGCCGATGCGGCCGAGCGAGTGCCGGGCCTGATGCACGTGCGGTTCGGCGACTACCACGTGGGCGACATCCAGTTCGCCGCCGCGTTCGACGTGGACGCGAAGAAGGTCGGCCGCGACCTGTCCGAAGCGATCGTGGCCAGCCAGAACAACACGATCGAGATCTGCGACGTGCCGCCCGTCGGCGTCACCGTCCAGCGTGGACACACTTTGGACGGCCTGGGCAAGTACTACCGGGAGGTCGTCGAGGAGTCCGACGAGGAGCCGGTCGACGTCGTGGCGGCGCTGCGGGAGGCCGAGGCCGACGTGCTGGTCTGCTACCTGCCGGTGGGCTCGGAGGAGGCGGCCAGGTACTACGCACAGTGCGCGATCGACGCCGGGGTCGCCTTCGTCAACGCGCTGCCGGTGTTCATCGCGGGGACCCCTGAATGGGCGCGCCGGTTCGCCGAGGCTGGCGTGCCGATCGTCGGCGACGACATCAAGTCCCAGGTGGGGGCGACGATCACGCACCGGGTCCTGGCGGCGCTGTTCGAGGACCGCGGCGTGATCCTGGATCGCACCATGCAGCTCAACGTCGGCGGCAACATGGACTTCATGAACATGCTGGAGCGCGAGCGGCTGGAGTCCAAGAAGATCTCCAAGACCCAGGCGGTCACCTCCCAGCTGTCCCACGAGATCGGCAAGCGGAACGTCCATATCGGACCGTCGGACTACGTCGCGTGGCTGGACGACCGGAAGTGGGCCTACGTCCGGCTGGAGGGCCGTGCGTTCGGCGACGTGCCGCTGAACCTGGAGTACAAGCTCGAGGTCTGGGACTCGCCGAACTCGGCCGGTGTGATCATCGACGCGATCCGCTCGGCCAAGATAGCCAAGGACCGCGGCATCGGCGGACCGATCCTGTCCGCGTCGTCCTACTTCATGAAGTCGCCGCCGGTGCAGTACCGCGACGACGAGGCGCGGGAACTGGTCGAGCGGTTCATCCGCGGCGAGGTCGACAACTGACTCGAGCGTCCGCGCTGAGGGTAGAAGCTCGAGATCACGCCGCGCGGAGTACCGGGGGTCTACGAAATCGACGACGAGCGGCGCGTGGTGCTCGTCCACCGCGTCGCTCACCGACGGGATGCCTCCCCCCCTCCGGCGCTAGCCGTTTCTACCGCCGTCTAGGGCTGGCGCTAGACAACGGGCGAGAGGGGGAGCTGACGCGCGATGAGCGACACGCCGATCGGGTTGTCTATCGCAATCTAGGGTCGCGGCTAGAACAGCCCATAGAGTCCGAGCGTGGATCCGGTGCGGAACCCGTACGCCCCCGGTGCCGGCCAGCGCCCGCCCGAGCTGGCCGGCCGCGACCGGGAGCTGGGCCAGTTCGAGGTGGTGCTGGAGCGGATCGCCCGCGGTCGCCCGGAGCGCAGCCTGGTGCTCACCGGCCTGCGCGGGGTCGGCAAGACGGTCCTGCTGAACGCGCTGCGGTCGCAGGCGATAGGCCGGCTCTGGGGCACCGGCAAGATCGAGGCCCGGCCGGACCAGTCGATCCGCCGGCCGGTCGCCGCCGCGCTGCACATGGCGCTGCGCGAGATCGCGCCGCGGCACCGGGACCCGGACCGGGTCGACGCGGTGCTCGGCGTGCTCAAGGCGTTCGCGCTGCGTGAGCCGGCGGGGGCCGGGCCGGCTGGGCGACGCGGGGCGGGCCGGGCGGTGCCGCGCTGGCAGCCCGGCATCGACGTGCCGGCCGCACTCGGCCGCGCCGACAGCGGCGACCTGGAGATCGACCTGGTGGAGCTGTTCGCCGACGCGGCATCGGTGGCCACCGACCTCTGCGTCGGCATCGCCCTGTACGTCGACGAGATGCAGGACGTGCCGCCGGGGGACGTGTCCGCGCTGTGCGCGGCGTGCCACGAGCTGTCCCAGACCGGCGCGCCGCTGATCGTGGTCGGTGCCGGGCTGCCGCACCTGCCGAGCGTGCTGTCGTCGTCGAAGTCGTACTCGGAGCGGCTGTTTCACTACCTGCGGATCGACCGGCTCGACCGGGAGGGGGCCGACCGGGCGCTGAAGGCGCCGGCCGAGCGGGAGGGGGTGGAGTTCTCCGCCGAGGCACTGGACGCCCTGTACGCGGTCTCCGGCGGTTACCCCTACTTCGTGCAGGCATACGGAAAGGTCACCTGGGACGCCGCGCCTGCCTCACCCATCGGCAAAGACGACGTGCTGGTCGCCGCGCCCACCGCCGACGCCGAACTCGCGGTGGGTTTCTTCGGCAGCCGGTACGAACGGGCGACGCCGGCCGAGCGGGACTACATGCGCGCGATGGCGGGTCTGGGCGACGGGCCGGTGCCCACCGCCGAGGTGGCCGACGCCCTCGGCCGCAAGCCGTCCAGCCTCTCCCCGGCCCGGGACAGCCTGCTGAAGAAGGGCCTCGTCTACTCCGCCGAGCGCGGCCTGGTCGCCTTCACCGTGCCGCACTTCGGCCAGTTCCTGCGCGGCCAGCCCGGCTGACCGCGCCGGTCACACCCTAGCCGGCCAGACCCTCGCCTGACCCACCCGCCGGTCGTCTGCGCGGCGCTGCTGCCGGACCCACTCGGCCGGGTCGGCGTCCCAGTCGTGGCCGGTGTCCTCGATCGACCCGAGGGCCTCGACGAGCTCAGCCCGGCGGCGCTCCTCATCCGGTCTCATATCCCGCACGATAGCCCCACTAGAGTGGGCATACCAGATCGAAACGGCTCGGCGGCCTTCCTAGTTCAGGCGCGGGTCCTCGACGTGGGTCGCGAGCAGCGCCACCGTGCCGCCCTGGCGGCGCAGCACCGCCCGCCACAGATCGGTGCCGGGATCGGCGAAGACATCGCCGGCATGACCGGCGAAGACCAACCACGCGCCTTCGGCGATCTCGTCGGCCAACTGCCCGGCGCCCCAGCCTGCGTAGCCGGCGAACACCCGCAGCTTGTGCAGGTCACCGTCCAACGCCGCCGGGTCGGCATCCAAGTCGGTCAGCCCGATCGGCCCGCTGACCGCGGTCCACCCGCTCGGCGTCGTCCCGGGCCGAGCCTCGGCGAGGCACAGCGCGGCGTTCGTCTCGACCGGACCGCCGACGAACAGCGTCCGCGGGAGCGAGGCAAGATCCCACCACTGCGGCAGCACGTCGAGCAGGGCGACCTCGCTCGGCCGGTTGAGGACGACGCCGACGCTGCCGTCGCGCCGATGGTCGAGGACATAGACGACAGTCCGGCGAAAGTTCGGATCGCCGAGCGACGGCGAGGCCACGAGCAGCACACCCGGCTCGACGCCGGCATCAGGTCGGAGCGCGCACATCGCCCTCGATCCTGCCGCACCGGCCCCGGCATGAGCACGCCTCCCCGCGGGTGACGCGGCAGGTTAATTAGCCTAGCGACGTGAACATGGCCGCGCCCGCCACCGCTGGGGCCTCTGGGGCGGGCGCACTGCGGGCTGTGCTCCGGCGGGCCGACTTCCGCCGGCTGTACGCGACCCGGCTCGCCAGCCAGACCTCCGACGGCGTGTTCCAGGCCAGCCTGGCCGGTGCGGTGCTGTTCAACCCGGAGCGGGCGGCGACCCCGGCCGAGGTGGCCGCCGGCTTCGCCGTGCTGCTGCTGCCGTACTCGCTGGTCGGGCCGTTCGCCGGAGTGCTGCTCGACCGGTGGCGCCGGCAGCGGGTGCTGGTCGCCGCGAACGCGTTCCGCTGCCTCGCGGTCGGGCTCGTCGCGGTGCTAATCGCGGCCGGGGTCGGCGGGCCGCCGCTGTACGCCAGCGCCCTCGTCGTGGTGTCGGCGAACCGGTTCTTCCTCGCCGCCCTGTCCGCCGCGCTGCCGCACGTGGTCACTCCGGCCACGCTGATCACCGCGAACGCGGTCTCCACCACGAGCGGGGCGGTCACGACCACGGTCGGCGCCGGTCTCGCGCTGCTGGTCCGGCTCGGAGTCGGCGCCGACAACCGCGGCTACGCGGTCATCGCGCTGTGCTCGGCGCTGGGGTACGCGCTGTCCGCGGCGGCGGCCCTGGGCTTCGACCGCGACCAGCTCGGCCCGGACGACGTGGAACGGTCCCACCGCGAGACGCTGCTGGACGTCGTGCGTGGCCTGGTCGCCGGCGCGCGACACGTCCGGCAGCTGCCATCGGCGGCGTACGCACTGGCCGCGATCGGCGCGCACCGCTTCTTCTACGGCGTCTCGACGATCGCGACCCTGCTGCTCTACCGGAACTACTTCCACGACGAGGGGTTCTTCCGCGCCGGTCTGGCCGGGCTGAGCCAGGCCTTCGCCGCCGCGGCGGCCGGAGTGCTGCTGGCCGCGGTGGTGACCCCGGCCGCCGTACGCCGGGTGGGCAAGCCGGCCTGGATCTCGGTACTGTTCGCCCTGGCCGCGGTCACCGAGGTGACCCTCGGCCTGCCGTTCACGATGCAGACGCTGGTGCCGGCCGGCCTGCTGCTGGCATTCGTCGCACAGGGCTCGAAGATCTGCGTCGACACGATCGTCCAGGAGACGGTGGAGGACGACTACCGCGGCCGGGTGTTCTCCCTCTACGACACCCTGTTCAACGTCACGTTCGTGGCGGCCGCCATGGCTGGCGCGATCATGCTGCCGCCGACCGGCAAGTCGTACCTGGTGGTAGGACTGATCGCGGCCGGCTATGCGCTGACGTCGGCGTCCTACTGCCTCGCCTCCCGTGCCTACCCAGCGCCCCCGCCCCCCCCCTCGCCCCCCCCCGGTGGCACGTCGAGACCGCGCTCGCGTGCCCACCGGTAGAGCTCGGCCACCGCCTTGTCGTGGCCGAGCGGGCCACGGTCCAGGCGCAGCTCCTTGAGGTGCCGCCAGGCCTCGCCGACCAGCCGCCCCGGCGGGATGCCGAGCAGCCGCATGATCTCGTTGCCGTCCAGGTCCGGCCGGACCGCGCGCAGCCCCTCCTCCTCTCGGAGCCGGGTGATCCGGTCCTCCAGCGTGTCGTAGGTCCGGGCCAGCGCGGCGGCTCGGCGCTTGTTGCGGGTGGTGCAGTCGGACCGGACCAGCAGGTGCAGCCGGTCCAGCAGCGGCCCCGCGTCGTGCACGTACCTGCGGACCGCGGAGTCGGTCCACTCACCCCGCCCGTACCCGTGAAACCGCAGGTGCAGCGCCACCAACTCGGCCACGTCCGCCACCAGATCCTTGGGGTAGCGCAGCGCCCGCAGCCGGGCCCGGGTCAGCTTGGCACCGACCACCTCGTGGTGGTGGAACGAGACGCCGCCGCCCGGCTCGTGCCGGCGGGTCCCCGGCTTGCCGATGTCGTGCAGCAGCGCGGCCAGCCGCAGCGTCAGGTCCGGACCGCCGGCTTCGAGCCGGATGGCCTGGTCCAGCACGGTCAGCGTGTGCGCGTACACGTCCTTGTGCTGGTGGTGCTCGTCGATCTCCATCCGCAGCGCCGGCAGCTCGGGCAGGATGACGTCGGCCAGGCCGGTGTCGACGAGCAGCTCCAGCCCGCGCCGCGGGTACGGCCCGAGCAGCAGCTTGGACAGCTCGACCTGGACCCGCTCCGGGGTGATCCGGGCGATCTCGGCGGCCATCGCGGCCATCGCGGCCACCACCTCCTCGGCCGGGGTGACGCCGAGCTGGGCGACGAAGCGGGCCGCGCGCAACATGCGCAGCGGGTCGTCGGCGAAGGACTCCTCCGGCTTCGCCGGGGTGCGCAACGCGCCCGTGGCCAGGTCCCGCAGCCCGCCGTACGGGTCGATGAAGGCGTGCCCGGGAACCGAGACCGCCATCGCGTTCATCGTGAAGTCGCGCCGGAGCAGGTCCGTCTCCAGCGAGTCCCCGTACTGGACGACCGGGTTACGGCTGACCCGGTCGTACCTGTCTGCCCGGAAGGTGGTGATCTCGCACCGAACACCCTGGAACTGGAGCCCCACCGTGCCGAACTCGATGCCGGTGGTCCAGGTCGCCTCCGCCGCACCGTCGACGATCGTGAGCACCTGGTCCGGCCGCGCGTCCGTGGCGAAGTCGAGGTCGGTTGCGGGCCGGCCGAGCAGGGAGTCCCGGACGGTGCCGCCGACCAGGTGCAGCTCGTGGCCGGCGGTCCCGAACAGCCGGCCCAGCTCGTCGGCGGCAGCGGGCACCGGCACGAGGTCGGCAGGTGTGGTGGACACGACAGGCCAGCGTACCCAGCTTGCCGGCTGGTCTCCCGTCCCGTGCTCCGCGGGGTGACCAACGGCGCCCGGACGGCACCGACCCCCGCATTACCATCGCCTCATGACCCGGTCCCCGTCCTCCCGCGCACGGCTGCGCCGGGTCGACGAGACCTCGGCGGGCGGTTTGGTGATCGACGAGTCCTCGGACCAGCCGGTGGGGGCGGTCATCGGGCGGCACGACCGGCGCGGGCGGCTGCTCTGGTCGCTGCCGAAGGGCCACATCGAGCCCGGCGAGAGCGTCGAGCAGGCCGCGGTCCGTGAGGTTGCCGAGGAGACCGGCATCACCGGCCGGATCGTCGGCCGTCTCGGGACCATCGACTTCTGGTTCATGGCGGACGGGCACCGCGTGCACAAGACCGTGCACCACTACCTGCTCCGCGCAGAGGGCGGCGAGTTGTCCGATGCGGACGTGGAGGTGGCCGCGGTCGCCTGGGTGCCGCTCGACGAGATCGCCACCCGGCTGGCGTACGACGACGAGCGGGCGTTGGTCGCCCGCGTGCCGGGACTGCTCGCGGAGACTGCGTGACCGAAGACTGGGTGACGGGGACTGCATGACCGGAGACTGCGTGACCGGAGACTGGGTGACCGGAGACTGCATGACCGAGGGTGCGGGGTGAGCGACGGCGCGGGTTCGCGGCGCGAGCGGAGCAGTCGGCGCTGCCTCACAGTGACCGCTGTCGTGGTCGTGCTACTGGGGCAGACCTGGTGGGCCCCCGGAGCAGCCGGCATCGCGGTCGCCGGGGCCAGGGCCGACCGGGTGGCGGACTCCTCAGCGACCGCGCCGGCCGCGGGCCGGGCGGGCCGGGCGGCAACGGAACGGGTGGGCCGACCGGCGGGAGGCTCAGCCCTGCGCTCGGCAGGGCCGCCCTCGGCACGACTGTCGGCGAGGCTTTCCGCCAGGTCCCAGCCGGCCGGCGGGAGGCTGCCGGTCACCATCGACATCCAGCAGCTGGAGCCCCGGGAGGTCCGGTCGGACTCCGTCCTCACCGTCGTCGCGAAGCTGACGAACAAGGGTCAGAACGACAGCGGGCCGCTGCAGGTGCTGCTGCGCCGCGGCTCGCTGATCACTACCAGGAGCGAGCTGGCAATCGCCGACCAGACCCCGCCGCCGACTCTGATTGCCACCGCTCCGCCGTCCCTCCCCTACGGCAGCCTTTCCCCCGGCCAGTCCATGAAAGTGACGTACCGGTGCCCGGCCAAGGCGCTGCGCCTCGGTGGCCTCGGCGTCTACCCGATTTCGTTCCAGGTGCAGGCGACCACGGCCGCCGGCACGCTCGACACCGTCGGGGAGGTGCGGACGGTGCTGCCGTTCTTCCCCGAGACGATCCAGGCGAAGCCGACCCGGGTCGCGTGGCTCTGGCCGCTGCTCGACCGCCCGCACCGGCTCACCAGCGACGGCGGGACGCCATTGCTCGCCGACGACCAACTGGCCCGCTCGGTGGCCCACGGCGGCCGGCTGGACCGGCTGCTCGACGCGGCGGAGCAGGTGACCGGTCTGGTGCAGCTCACCCTGGTCGTCGACCCCGAGACGATCGAGGCTCTGGCGCGCATGGCCCGGGACTACCAGAGATCCGGCACCCGGACCTCACCCGGGAACGGTGGGCCGGCCGCGGCCGACTGGCTCGAACGGCTGCGCATCGTCGCGCGACACCACACGGTGGCCGCTGTACCGTACGCCGACCCGGACATCGTCGCGCTGCACCGAGGCGGCGTCGAGGAGACCCTGTACCGGCAGGGGCCCGACGCGGTCGACCGGGAACTCGGGCAGCCGGTTGCGCCGCTGGCCTGGCCACCGGGCGGGCTACTCACCAACGGAGCACTGGACCAGCTCGTCAGCCAAGGGATCCAAGCGGTGGTCCTGGACTCCGCGGCCCTGCCCCGCGGGCTGACCCAGGCCACCCCGACCCCGAGCGCGGTGTCCTCGCTGCCCGGCCAGGCCGTCGCGCTGGTCACCGACGCCACGCTGCAGGGGCTGGTGGCCCAGTCGACCAGCTATCCCGGCGGTGCCCGGCTCGCCGAGCAGCGGTATCTGGCCGAGTTGGCGATGCTGACGGCGCAGCGCCCGGACGACCAGCGCACGTACGTGATCACTCCGCCACGGCGATGGGCCCCGTCGGCCAGCTACGCCATCGCCGTGCTGAGGGACGCCGGCACGGTCTCCTGGCTCACGTCGGTCACCGTCCCGGCCGTGGTGGGCAGCACCCAGGCTGTCGACCGGGGCCCGCTCAGCTACCCGGCCGGGGCGCAGCGCAGCGAGCTGCCGGCGGTCCAGGTGCAGCGGATCGCCGAGGCTGCGGCGCGGGTCTCGGACTTCCGCAGCGCGCTGACCTATGAAGGCGCCAACAAGCTGCTCCCCGACTTCGACGACGCGCTGCGCCGGGCCTGCTCCTCGGCGTGGCGGGACGACCGGCGGACCGGCCAGGCATACACCCGGTCGCTGTGGAACTCGATCAGCTCACTGCGCAGCCGGGTGACGGTGGCCCGCCCGACGACCGGGATCTACTCGCTCACCTCGTCGGACAGCCCGCTGTCACTGACAGTGCGCAACGATCTGCGCACGACGGTGACGGTTCGGCTGAAGATCGACACGTCGAACGCACCCGGCTTCGAGGTGCAGGACATCGGCTCGCAGCAGATCCGGGCCGGCGCGCGGCTGACCGTGCGCGTCCCGGCCACAGTGCAGCGGAGCGGCACGTTCTTGATCCGGGTGCAGCTGGTGACCCCACACGGCGGCACGCTGGGCACGCGGATCACGCTCACCGTCCGGAGCACCGCGTACGGCGCGGTGGCCCTCGGTATCACCGGAGCGGCGCTAGTGGTATTGATGGCCGCCGTGGCGGTCAGATTCGTGCGCCGACGGGTCCGTGCCCGCGAGGTCACCCGCCCCGGGAGTCCAGCGGACCGGAGCCGGCGGTGAGGCCGAGCCGAGCCGAGCCGAGCCTGGGCCGGTCGAGCCGGACCATGGCGGTCGCGAGCGCCGCGAGCCGGCTCACCGGGTTCCTGCGCAGCCTGGTGATCGCGGCAGCGATCGGCCTCGGCCTGGTCGGCGACGCGTACAACACCGCCAACACGCTGCCGAACATCGTCTACGAGCTGCTCCTCGGCGGCGTTCTGACCTCCGTCGTCGTCCCACTGCTGGTGCACGCACAGGAGCGGGACGCCGACGGCGGTGAGGCTTACACCCAGCGGCTGCTCTCCCTCGCCACCGTGATGCTCGCCGCCGCCACCGCGGTGGCCGTCCTGGCCGCGCCGCTGCTCACCGCGCTCTACGTCGGCTCCGCCAACCCGAAGGCACACCTGTCCACGGTCCTCGCCTGGCTGCTGCTGCCGGAGATCTTCTTCTACGGGCTGGGTGCCATGTTCGGCGCCATCCTCAACACCCGCGGCGTGTACGGGCCGCCGGCCTGGGCACCGGTGCTGAACAACCTGGTCGTCATCGCGACCGCCGCCGTGTTCGTGTCGCTCCCCGGCCCGGCCAGCCTCCAGCCGTGGACGATCACGACTGCACAGGTGCTCGTGCTCGGGATAGGCACCACGCTCGGCATCGTCGGGCAGGCGGTGGTGCTGCTGCCCGCGATGCGCAGGTCGGGGTTCGGTTGGCGGTGGCGGCTGGACCTGCGCGACTCGCGGCTGTCCGAAGCCGGGACGCTGGCGCTCTGGGTGATCGGCTATGTCGTCGTCAGCCAGATCGGGTACGTGGTGGTCACCCGGCTGGCGAACGAGGTCCCGGTGGCCGGCCGCGGGTACGCCGTGTTCACCAACGCCAGCCTGCTGTTCCAGATGCCGTACGGCATCCTCGGGGTGTCCCTGCTGACCGCGCTGATGCCGCGGATGAGCCGGGCCGCGGCCCGCGGTGACCGGGCCGGCGTGGTCGCCGACCTGTCGCTCGGCAGTCGGCTCAGCGTACTCGCCCTCGTGCCGGTCACCGCCGCCTTCATCGTGCTCGGGCCGGCCATCGGGACGGTGGTCTACGGCCATGGCCGCAGCACGACCGACGCCGCCCGGGCGGTCGGCGTGGTGCTGGCTGCCTCGGCCTTCGGACTGGTGCCGTTCGCGATCACCATGCTGCAGCTGAGGGTCTTCTACGCGGTCAAGGACGCCCGCACTCCGACGCTGGTGAACGTCGGGATGGTGGCCGCGAAGATCGTGCTCTGCGCCGCTGTGGCGGCGGTGCTCCCGGACCACCAGGTGGTCACCGGGCTGGCGGTCGCCACCAGCGTGTCCTACGTCATCGGCGGGGTGCTCGGCGAGGCGCTGCTGCGCAAGCGGTTCGGGCCGCTCGGAGGGCGGGAGGTGGTCGGCACGACCGTGCGGATCGCGGCCTACTCGGTGGTCGGCGCAGCGGTCGCGTGGGTCGTGCTGACCCTGGTCACCCGGTGGCTAGGCACGGGGTTCGCCGGCTCGGCCGTCGCCGTGCTGCTCGGCTCGCTGGCCGGCCTGGCGGTGCTCGGCGCGATGGCCGCCCGCTGGCGGTTCGCCGAACTGGACCAGCTCCGTGGGTCGCCGGACCGCCAGCGGGGCCCGGCGCCGGGCCGTCACCGTGCCCGGTGAGGCGAGCGGCCAGCCCGAGCCGCCCCGAGCCGCCCCGCGCGCAGGAAGTGCCCGTACCCGAACGAGGAGTCAACGCACAACCTGGGCCAGACGTCATACGCTTAGCAGGTATCAGGTCTCCCTGGCGGAACTCTCGACCGTGAGGTCGCTCGGTGCGCCTTCACACGACGGTGAGCGGAGAGGTCCATTGAGCGTCGACGCCGCAACGCCGGCCGGTCCGGCGGGCTCGGTCGGCGGCGACCGGTACCAGCTGCACGAATGCATCGCCGGGGATCCTGCCGGCCCGGCTGTCGCATGGCGCGCATGGGACAGCCTGCTGGCCCGGCCGGTGACGCTGACCCTCGTCCGGCCCGGCGGGCCGGCAGCCGGAGGGTTTCTGGCTCATGCGCACGCGGTCAGCACGATCGTCCACCCGGCTCTGGCCCGGGTGTACGACGCGGTCGACGACGGCTCCCAGGCGTATGTCGTGAGCGAGTGGGTGACCGGCACGCCGCTCACCGCCCTGCTGCAGGAGGGTGCGCTCGACGCCGAGACCGCGGCCGGCACGGTCGGCCGGGTCGCCGACGGAGTGGCCGCGGCGCACGCCGCTGGGGTCGCGTTCGGCGGTGTCCACCCAGACCACGTCGTGGTCACCCAGGGCGGCACCGTCACGCTCGCCCAGGTGGTCGGCGACGGCCGGGCCACCGCCGGTGACGACATCCGTGGCCTGGGCGCCCTGCTGTATGCGGCGCTGACCGCGCACTGGCCGCTCGCGCCGACCGGGGGTGCCGCCGCTCTGCGGCCCGCCAACGCGAGCGGCGACCACCTGCTCACCCCGCGCCAGGTCCGCGCCGGGGTACCCGAGGACCTGTCCACCCTGGCGATGCGCGCCCTCGACCCGGGAGCGCCGCACGGTGTGCGGTCGGCGGCTGGGGTGGCCGCCGTGCTGGCCGACCGGGCCGCATCGGCGGAGGAGATGTTCTCCTTCGAGGGGCACGACCCGCCGGCCCGGCAGCGGCGCCCGTGGCTGGCCGTGGCCGCACCGGTGGCAGCAGCCTTTGCCGTGCTGGCGCTCGTCGGCTGGATCGTCGGAAGCGCCCTCGGCCAGTGGCGGAACACGCCGCAGACTTCGTTGGCAGCCCCCCCGGGCTCGGCGACCGGCCCACCGACTCCCGCGGTCCAGCAGCCGCGCCCCGTGACAGTGACGAGTGCGACGCTGTACGACCCGAAGGGCGACAACACCGAGAACCGCATGATCGACGCATCACACGACGGCAACGACAGCACGGCCTGGGCGACGGACGCCTACCGGCGCAACGCCCAGTTCGGAAACCTGAAACCGGGCATGGGCGTCGCGTACGACCTCGGCTCGCCGGTCGCGCTGCGCAGGGTGGAGGTCCTGACCAGCCAGCCCGGCATCGACATCCAGATTTTCGCCGGCGACACGGCCGACGCGCCCGATGTCTCCGACTATCACCTGGTCGGTGAGAAGACCGACGTCGGCAACGAGAACAGCATCTCACTGCAGGCCGCTGGCCCGAGCCGCTACTACATCGTCTGGATCACCAAGCTGGTGCAGTCCACCGCCGAGCAGGGAACGTTCGACGCCTCGCTGTCCGAGGTCCGGTTCTTCCGGTAGGAGGGCTGCGCTGCGATGCTCACTCACTCCTCGCCTGCGCGATACCTACCTGCTCGGCTCGTCGCTCGCTCCGCTCCTCGCTGCGCTGCGATGCTCACTCGCTCGTCGCCTGCGCGATACCTACCTGCTCGGCTCGCTCGCTCCGCTCCTCGTACCTACCCATCACCTCCGTCGACCGATCCAGGACCGGGACCGCTACGGGACGGCCTGGCTATTCTCGCGCCGTGACCAGCGTTGAACGCGGCGACGCCGACTTGTTGCGCGCCCACGCGGACGGCGACCCGTACGCGTTCGAGACGCTGGTCCGCCGGCACCGGGAGCGGATGTGGGCGGTGGCGCTGCGCACTCTCCGGGATCCCGACGAGGCCGCCGACGCGCTGCAGGATGCGCTGATCTCGGCCTACCGGGCCGCCGGCTCGTTCCGGGCCGAGTCCGCGGTCACCACCTGGCTGCACCGGATCGTGGTGAACGCGTGCCTGGACCGGGTGCGGCGCCGGCAGGCGCGGCCGACCGTGATGCTCCCGGAAGAGGGCCGCGGCGAGCCGGCGGAGGCACGCGACCGCATCGCCGAGCGCGACACGGCGATGGCGGTGGAGACCGCGCTGGACATGCTGCCGCTGGAGCAGCGCACCGCGATCATTCTGGTGGACATCGAGGGATACTCGGTGGCGGAGACCTCGGCGTTGCTGAGCGTGGCCGAGGGTACGGTGAAGAGCCGGTGTGCGCGCGGACGGGCCCGGCTGGCGATTCTCCTCGGTCACCTGCGGAACCTCGACCTGCCCGCGCCCGTCGCATCTTCGTCCAGCGCCGGAGAGGAGGTGTGATGACTTCTGACCACCACCCGCTCTCCCGCTCTCCCGACGACCAGGCCGGCCACCCGGACCTCGACGCCTTGGCCGACCTGGACGCCGGGCTGCTCGACCCAGCCACCGCTGATGGACTGACCGGTCATGTCGGCGAGTGTCCGAGTTGTGCTGCGACGCTCCGCGCATTCGGTGCGGTCCGTGCCGACCTGCGGTCGCTGTCTCCGCCGCAACTGCCCGATGCCGTCGCCGCCCGGCTGGATGCCACCCTGGCCGAGCTGCGCACCGCCGGGCTGGGGCAGGAGGCACTGAGTCGACCCGGGGCGTACGAGGTTGGACTTCCGACAAGCGACGACCCGCCGGTCCAAGCCGAGCTCACCCCTGAGGATGCCGATAGTTCCAGCCGACCGGCGGTCGCGTGTCTTCCAGCGGGAGACTCCCGGCCTGCACGGCATGGCGGCGAGGACGGACCGGAGGACGGACGGCCAGCGCCGGGGCCGGACGACGGAACTGGTGCCGACGACATCGCCGCCGCCCGGGAGCGCCGCCGGGAGCGGTCCCGGCGGATGACCACCCTGGCCGCGGCGAGTGTCGTCGCCCTGGCTGCATTCGGCATCGGCACCGCCGTGCTGCATGGGACACAGGGGGGCTCGAGCGTCACTCGGGGAGCCATGCTGGAGGACCGGTCTGGTAGCTCCGCTGAAGGCCCGCGCAGCATCCCACCGTCCGCACCGACCAGGCCCAGCCCGACAGAGATCCACCTCTCCGAGCTGCCGGCTCCAGCCCCGACCGCTCGGGTGTCAAAGCCCCCCTCGGTGCCCCACTACACCCGGCAGACGCTGGCCGCCGACGTGGACGAGATCGAACAGCAGGCGAGCCTCGGGAGGGTCTCCGCGGCCGGCAGGGCGGGTCCGGGCGGTGAGATGGCCGACTCCTCCCGACGGCGGGCCTGCGCGGGCAGCATCCCCGGTGCGGTCGGCACGCTCACCGCGGTGCGGCAGGTGGTGTTCGGGAGCATGAGCACGCCGGCGTTCGTCTTCGTGTACCGCGACAGCGGGTCGGGCCGTCGGGTCTTCGTCGTCGCCGACGACTGCGGGCTGGTGCCGGGCTCCGCTGCGACGGTGCTCTACAGCCTCCCAGACTGAACACGCCGGCTCCGGTGAACCTGCCGGCGAGCACCAGTTCGCCGGCAGGAGGCGTTCTGGACCCCTCCTCTGGACGTCGTGGGGGTGGGAATGCCCCGCCCATAGGATTCGTTGCGCCGCCGTGGGCGGCGGACCTTCCGCTAGGACGAATCCGGAGGACGTGTACAGCGTGACCACCGACGGCACCGTGCGCAACGTAATCATTATCGGCTCCGGCCCAGCCGGGTACACCGCGGCGCTCTACACGGCGCGGGCGGACCTGCGACCGCTGGTATTCGAGGGCAGCCAGTTCGGCGGCGCGCTGATGACCACCACAGACGTGGAAAACTACCCGGGCTTCCCGGGCGGGGTCATGGGCCCCGAGCTGATGGGGAGCATGCGTGCGCAGGCCGAGCGGTTCGGAGCCGAGCTGGTCTCCGACGACGTCGTCGACGTCGACCTGACCGGCGAGACCAAGCTGGTCCGTACCCACGACGCCACGTACCAGGCCATGGCCGTGATCGTGGCCACCGGCTCGCACTACCGGAAGCTCGGCCTGCCCAGGGAGGATCTGCTGGCCGGCCACGGCGTGTCCTGGTGCGCCACCTGCGACGGTTTCTTCTTCCGGGACCGCGACATCGCTGTCGTCGGTGGCGGCGACACCGCAATGGAGGAGGCGACGTTCCTGACCCGGTTCGCCCGGTCGGTGACGGTGATCCACCGCCGGGACACGCTGCGGGCGAGCCGAATCATGCAGGACCGCGCGTTCGCGAACGACAAGATCCGCTTCGTCTGGGACTCGGAGGTCATCGACATACTCGGTGGCGAGACCGTGACCGGCGTCCGCATCCGGAACAACCGCACCGGCGAGGAGTCGACGCTGGAGGTCACCGGGCTGTTCATCGCGATCGGCCACGAGCCACGCACCGAACTGTTCCGCGGCCAGCTCCGGCTCGACGAGGAGGGTTACCTGCTGGTCGACGCGCCGTCGACACGGACGAACCTGGCCGGCGTGTTCGGTGCCGGTGACGTGGTCGACCACGTCTACCGGCAGGCGGTCACCGCAGCCGGCACCGGCTGTGGCGCGGCACTGGACGCCGAGCGCTACCTCGCGGCACTGACCGAAAGTCCCGCTTCGGCGGTTGCGGCTGCCGATGCGGCGCTGACCATCTGAGCTCGGCACCGCAGGGAATCCGCGCGCCCGACCCGGCGTTGTGCCCACCGACAAGCAGCTCCTGAGGAGGCGCCGTGGGAAAGAGCACGAAGACCGTCACCGACGCGACGTTCGCGGAGGACGTTCTCACTAGCGACAAGCCGGTCTTGGTGGACTTCTGGGCCGAGTGGTGCGGGCCCTGCAAGATGGTTTCGCCCGTGCTCGAAGAGATCGCCTCAGAGCATGCCGAAAAGATCACTGTCGTAAAACTGAACATCGACGAGAACCCTCAGACGGCCCGCGACTATCAGGTCATGTCCATCCCGACCATGTCTGTCTTCGCAGGCGGCAAGGTGGTCAAGTCGATCATCGGAGCGAAGCCGAAGGCAGCGATCCTCCGGGACTTGTCGGACTACCTGTAGGCCAACCCTGGGGGATAGAGACACGAGAGCCCCGCCGTCTACCGACCGCGGGGCTCTCGGCTGCCAAGCGGCGCGAGCCGGTCCGGGTGGGCAGGTCGGTGCGCGGCCCGAGGCCGCAGGCGAGGTCGGCCACCAGGCCGAGCCCGGACCTCGACCTAGCCGTCACGCCGGCCGGAGCGCCGCCTCCGGGCTCATGCTGCCGAGCAGTCGCTCGAGCGCGTACTCGACGTCCTCGCGCCAGGACACCGTACTCTTCAACTCCAGCCGCAGCCGCGGGAAGCGGTGATGCGGCCGAACCGTCTTGAACCCCAGTGCCAGCAGGTACTCAGCCGGCAGCACGCATGCGGACGGCTGCCACGCCAGGTCACCAAAGGCCTCGATCGCCCTGATGCCGCGCAGCCGCAGGTCCTTGGCCACACCTTGCACGAGCATCCGGCCCAGGCCGCCGCCGGCGAACTCGGACCGGATCAGCGCGGTCATCAGCAGCACGGCGTCCGCGCTGACCGGACTGGACGGGAACGCCACCGACCGCGGAACGTACGCTGGTGGCGCATACAGCACGTATCCAGCCGGAACGGCATCCACGTAAGCGATCTTGCCGCAGCTGCCCCACTCGAGCAGCACGTTGGAGACCCATGCCTCCTTCTCCAGCGCGGTGTCTCCGGTCTCCTCGGCCCGTTCCCGCTGCACCGGGTCGAGCTCCCAGAAGACACAGCGACGACACTTGCGGGGGAGATCGTCGAGGTTGTCGAGAGTGACGTTCACCAACCGTCGGGACACCGACTGAAGCCTCCTCGCAGGGCGCCGCGGGTGTCGACATGACGGAAGTCCTGCACACGCCCTCGGCGATCGTAGGCCGTCACAGGCAGTAATGCGAAGCCCGACCCGGTAGACTCTGTCGAATCGGTCATCCGCGGACAGGGTGACCGAGTGTCATGCACGCGACGGCCCCCACGGCCGGTGCGGCACGACGACCACTTGCCGGCCGCCACGCCCGCCGGACCCACCCGCCCACGCGAGGAGCGGACATGAGCGCGAACACGCTCGACCCTTATGCCGACCGGTACGCCCAGCGGACCGGGGGGATGACCGCATCCGAGATTCGTGCGCTGTTCGCCGTGGCGAACCGGCCTGAAGTGATCTCACTGGCCGGCGGCATGCCATACACCACCGCCCTGCCGCTCGACGCAGTCGGCGCGCTGATGGGTCAGCTCGTCGCACACAACGGAACGGCGGCGCTGCAGTACGGATCTGGCCAGGGCGATCCACGGCTGCGCGAGCGGATCTGTGAGGTCATGGCGCTAGAGAAGATCACTAGCTCGCCGGACGACGTCGTGGTGACGGTCGGCTCCCAGCAGGCACTGGACATCGTGAGCCGGGTGTTCCTCGACCCAGGCGACGTGGTGCTGGCGGAAGGACCGTCGTATGTCGGCGCACTCGGCACGTTCGCCGCGGCGCAGGCGGAGGTCGTGCACCTGCCGATGGACTCCGACGGCCTAGTGCCGGCCGTGCTGGAAGAGACGCTGCAGCGGCTCGGTCGCGCTGGACGGCGGGCGAAGTTCCTCTACACGGTGCCCACCTTCCACAATCCCGCGGGCGTGACGCTTTCCCTCGCTCGCCGGCCAGAGGTTCTCGCGCTGGCCGAGCGGCACGATCTGCTCGTATTGGAGGACAACCCATACGGCCTGCTCGGTTTCGACGGCGAGCCGCTGCCGGCACTGCGGTCGCTGTCCGAGTCACGGGTGATCTACCTGGGTTCGTTCTCCAAGACGTTCGCCCCCGGACTGCGGGTGGGCTGGGTGCTCGCGCCGCACGCGGTGCGGGAGAAGCTGGTCTTGGTGAGCGAGTCACAGGTGCTCTGCCCGCCGACGTTCAACCAGCTGGCGGTCGCGGAGTACCTGGAGACACAACCGTGGTTGGAGCAGGTCAAGGTGTTCCGCGAGCTCTACCGGGAACGTCGGGACGCGATGCTCGAGGCGCTCTCCTCGCTGATGCCGACCGGGTGCACATGGACTCACCCGCACGGCGGCTTCTACGTCTGGCTCACTCTGCCCGAGGGGGTCGACGGAAAGGTGATGCAGCCGCGCGCCATTCACGCCAGGGTGGCGTACGTGCCGGGCACCGGCTTCTACGCGGACAACAACGGGCGGCGGGAGATGCGGCTGTCGTACTGCTATCCGGAGCCGGACCGGATCCGCGAAGGGATCCGGCGACTCGCCGGGGTTGTGGAGGAGGAGTTGGATCTCCAGAAGACCTTCCTGCCGCGCGACCGGACAGGGACCATCCGCCGGACGGCGACCTCCGCCGACGCGCCTGCCCCCGATCTGACGTGAGTGCTGCTCTGACCGGGCCCGCTCTGGGAGCCGACCTGGTTCCGCAGCCAAGCGAACTCACCGTCGTCGTCCTCGCTGGCGGCCTCGACTTCGAACGCGAGGTGTCGCTCCGGTCCGGGCGCCGAGTCACGGACGCGCTGCGCGCGGCAGGCGTAACCACCCGACTGCTCGACGCCGACGCAGACCTGCTCGGCAGGCTGACAGACGAGCAGCCGGACGCCGTGTTCGTCGCGCTGCACGGCGAGGCCGGCGAAGACGGCGCGCTGCGTACCGTGCTCGAACTGCTGGACGTGCCATATGTCGGCGCCACCGCGACCGCCTGCAGGGTCGCCTGGGACAAGCCGAACGCGAAGTCCGCCGTACGAGCCGCGGGTCTGCTCACACCGGACTGGGTCGCACTCCCGCACTCGACGTTCCGTGAACTCGGCGCGGTCGCAGTGCTGGATCGGATCGTGGCCCGGCTCGGGGCACCGCTGATGGTGAAGCCAGCCCAGGGCGGCTCGGCACTCGGCGCGCAGCAGATCCAGGACGCCGATGAGCTGCCCGCGGCGATGGTCAGTTGCTTCTCCTACGGTGAGACCGTCCTGATCGAGCCGTTCGTCGCCGGAGTCGAGGTCGCCGTCACCGTGGTCGACCTTGGGTCAGGACCCCAGGCTCTGCCCGCCGTAGAGATCGTTCCGTTCAGCGGGGTGTTCGACTACGCCTCGCGCTACACCGCGGGCACGACTACCTACCACACACCGGCCCGGCTGGCTCCCGATGTGTCGGCCGCGGTCGCCGACGTGGCCGTTCGCGCGCACACGGTGCTTGGGCTCCGCGACCTGTCGCGGACCGATGCCATCGTGACACCGGACGGAGCGGTGCAGTTCCTGGAGGTGAACGTCGCCCCGGGGATGACCGAGACGAGCCTGCTTCCGATGGCGACCGAGGCCGCCGGGCTGGACCTCGGCGAAGTGTGCCTGGCGATGCTTTGCCAGGCTGCCGCCCGGCGCTGAGTGTCCGAGCCGAGAGCACAGAGCCACACCGAGCATCTCGCCGAGGGCCGCACCGCCGGGCCGGAGAGGACGAGTGCTGATGGACTTCCAAGACGTCGTGGCACGGCGTCGGATGGTTCGGGCGTACGATCCGACTCGGCCGGTGCCGGGCGAAATACGTGAGCGGCTGCTGGAGAACGCCCTACACGCACCGTCGGCCGGCTTCACCCAGGGCTGGGCTTTCCTCGTGCTCGAGTCACCCGAGGATCGCGACCGATTCTGGATGGCGACGTCAGCGGACGACAAAGAGTCGGCAGACCCCTGGCTGACCGGAATGCGCACCGCACCACTGATCATCGTTTCGTTCTCGAACAAGTCGGCCTACCTGTCCCGCTACGCCGAGCCGGACAAAGGTTGGACCGACCGAGACGAGTCGAGATGGCCGGTGCCCTACTGGCACATCGACACCGGGTTCGCCTCGCTGCTCATACTTCTGTCCGCAGTGGACGCGGACCTCGGTGCATGCTTCTTCGGCGTCCCACCGGACCGCGCTGCAAGCCTGCACGATGCGTTCCACGTTCCGGCTGCCTACACCGCGATCGGGGTTATCACCGTCGGTTATCGCGCCCCCGACCGGAGATCCCCGTCACTCCGCCGTGGTCGCCGCCCGGTCGCCGAAGTGGTCCACCGCGGTCGTTGGGGCAGGCACGACATCGGGTCCTGAGGCGCCACCGCCGACACGGCGATAGTCGGCCTCCCCACTCCGTGATCGGGCCTGGTTTCACGTGAAACAGTGCTGTAGGGAAAAGGCGCGCCGCTACAGCCGCAGCCGCTTTCGGTAGTGAGCGACGGAACCCCGCCCGAACACCTCGACGGGCAGGTCGGCCAGCAGATACGCCAGCCTGCTCACGTCGTAGCCGGCGTCGAAGACGACCAGGATGTCCGGGTCGCCCTCGCACCAGTGCCCGGCCTCCCGCAGTCGGCCGCCCGCCTCACGCACCTCCGGCGGTGACGGCGGTGTCCTCGTCGCTGGGGCGCAGGCGGACCGCGTCCAGCACTGCAGTCCACGAGCTGCGGCCAGGCTCCAGCGCGCAGACATAGGAGTAGGCCAGCCGGGGACTATCTGCGCCTGGCCCCTGGTCGTCTTCGACGCCGGCAATGACGTGACTCGGCTGGCGTTGCTGCTGGCCGATCTGACCGTCGAGGTGCTCGGGCGGATGCGGTCTACCCGGGTGCTGCAGTTCCCTGGACCCTGTTGGCTTTGGGTTCAGGCGGCGAGGGTCGGGCCGAGCCGTTGGAGGTGGGTGGTCCGGGTTTGGTCGAGAGGTCTATCGGTCCACCAGGCGTCCAGGCAGACCAGGTTGACTGCGGCGGCGGCGTTGTGCTCCAGGCGGGTGTTGGGCAGGCTGAGGTAGCGGACGTGGTGGATGCCGGTGACGTGGGTAGCTCGGCGCATGGTGCCTTCCACTCCGGCGTGGGCGTTTACCGGTCCTTCACTGCTGGCTGGCCTACACGCGCCTGCACGACAGCCTCGTGGACCTCGTGTAGGCGCAGGGACAGCTAGCGGGTGGAGCGGGTGCGCAGGTCGTGGGGCCGGGCATGCTCGGCAAGTGCCTGCGGGGAACTTGACCACGATGGTGTCAGTGCCGCGCTGCTGGCATGGGTTCCAGGACAGGCTGGTGGTGCCTTGGGGGCAGGTGACCTGCTGGCGGTCGACGTCGATGGTGAACGCCTCGGTGGTGTGCGGCCAAGTGGTAGGTCGGCGGAGGTGTAGCCGGCGTCGGTGGCGTGCTCGCCGGAGGCCAAGCCGGCGTCGGCCAGCGTGTGGTGGGTCGGTGCGGTCATCGCGGCGTCGGGGACGTTGGCTTCGGTCGTGGTCACGCTGATGAACAGGTTCGGGGCCGGCGGCCGGCCCGTGGCGGGGTCGGCTTCGCTGAGGTTCACCTTGTAGCCCAGCCAACTGCGGCTGTTGCGGCCAGCCCGCAAGACCCGTGCCCCGAACGCGTCGGCGCGGTGGCTGTTCACACCGCTGCAGTGACCACCGAGTCGACCAACCAGACGTTCGAGGGCCAACCTGACCTGGAACGCCACAGTGAACACTGCTGCTGGAGTGTTCGTCCGCGTCCTGCAGCGCATCCTCGCGCTGACCGCGGCGGTCTGGCACAACAACCCATCCGTTGGTCCAACGCCACCGCGAGGGAGGCCGCCCCGCCGCCCGCCGTCGTCGAACCCAACTCGCTGCGTGATCATCGAGACAACCAACGTCTCTGTGGCGGTCCGCGGGTGCATCGACGCGTTCGGGTTGCCACGGACTAGTCGTTCCTTCTGGTGACGCTGTTTGAATCCACTAGCTCCGATTGACCTTGACCAGTGTGTCATGGCTTGTGATACTATCGAACACGTGTTCGAGAGTGTGATAGCTGGCCGGGGGTCGGCACTGGCTGGCCAGCTGGGTGGTATGCGGCTGGCGGAGGCCGACGAGGACGGGCTGATCACGGTGGTTTCGGTGGCTGAGCAGCTCGCCCGGTGGGCCACCGCCGCGCAGCTGGCCGCCACCGCCGAGCTGGCCAGCCGCCGAGAGGACCTGCGGTTCGTCGAGGACGACATCGCCGCCGAGCTACGCCTGTCCCGGGCCGCCGCCGCAGCCCGGCTGGCGCTGGCCCTAGCACTGCAGCGGCTGCCCGCGGTCGCCGCCGCGCTCGCTGCCGGCCAGCTGGACCTGGCCAAGGCCACCGCCATCGCCGAAGCGGTCAGAGTGCTCGACCCAGGCACAGCCGACGACGTCACTGCCGAGGCAGTCCAGCGGGCCGGGCAGCAGACCGCCGGCCAGCTGCGAGCCTGGCTGCGCCGCAAGGTGCTCGACGCCGACCCCGACGCCGCGGAGAAACGGCACGCCGAAGCGCGGGACGAGCGCCGGGTAGTCGTGACTCCGGTCGGGGACGGGATGGCCGAGCTGTGGGCGCTGCTGCCGGCTGACGAGGCCGCCCGGGTGTACGCGGTGCTGCAGGCCTACGCCCGCGCCGCCGGCACCTGCACCAACAAACCCCCGACCCCCGCCGAACCCGCAACCCCAGAGGACCACACTCGCCCGGATAGCACCTCGGCCTCCGCTGGGCCACCCCGGACAGCGAACCCCGCTGCCCCCCAGACCGGCAACACCCCCACCAGCCCGCACAGCATGGCGACCTCCTACACCACCGCCGACCCACACGCTGCCACCGCTGACCCGCGCACCACCGGTGGCGGCCAGCCCACCACCAGTGGCCCGCACGCCGCTGACGACCCACAGGCTGCTGCGGCTGGCCCGCGCATCGCCGACGGCGGCCAGGACGCCGCAGTTGGGTGCCGCAGCACGGGCGCTGACCCGGCTATGAGCACCAGCCGCCCAAGCACCGGCACCGGCGCTGCTGCCGCTGGCCGCCGCGTCCCGGCTGGCGAGCCGGGCGCTGCCCACAACCGGCCCACAACCGGCGACCAGCACACCGCCAACCTCATCCCCGAAGACGTGGCCGACCACCTCGTTCCCGACGAACCTGCCGACCACCTCATTCCCGAGGACCTGGTCGCCAAGGACCCGGGTGCCGAAGACCTGGATGCCGAAGACCTGGGGGCTGCCGGTGACGGCGAGGACCGCCACACCAGCACCAGCCGCAGCCGGCGCCGCGGCGAGGAGCCCGGCACCAGCTCCTGTACCTCTCCTACCGGCCGGTGCCCGGCCGAGCGGTGCACCGCCGACCAGCGCCGCGCCGACGCACTCGTAGACCTGCTCACCGGCCACGCTGTTGCGCCGGCAGCCAAGGTGCACGTCATCGTCCCGCTGTCCACGCTCACCGGCGTCGCCGATCACCCCGGCGAAATCGCCGGGCTGGGTCCCATCCCCGCCGGCATGGCCCGCCAGCTCGCCGCTGACGGAGTCTGGCGCTGGCTCGCCCACACCGACGAGGGCACCACCGCCGCCGCCGGGCAGCGCAGCTACCGCCCCAGCCCTGCACTCGCCGAGCTCATCCGCGGCCGCGACGTCACCTGCCGCTTCCCCGGCTGCCGCCAACCCGCCCACCGCTGCGACCTCGACCACACCACCCCCTATCCGGAAGGGCCGACCACGGCGGGCAACCTCGCCGCGCTATGCAGACATCACCACCAGGCCAAACACCAGGGCGGCTGGAGCGTCCGCCAGCACCCCAACGCAGACCTAACCTGGACCAGCCCCACCGGCCGCACCTACAGCACCAGCCCACCGCACCGCACACCGGCCAGGGGAGACGCCGCCCGCACCAAACCATCACACGCAGCCTGACCACTGGTGCGCCTGACTCCGGCATTAGGTTGAACCACTAGTCGGACTGACCTGCTTGTGCTGCGGACTAGCCTCGAGGCCGGGTAGTCATGGCCTGACAGCAGCCCGTATCCCTTGACTACCCGGCCTTGCGGATAACCCTGATCGGCATGCTGTCCCTGCCAGCCAGCGTTCGCCGATGACGTCCGTTCACTGGCGCGACACAGCTCCGGTCCCAGTCGGGCGCAAACGACGCCTGTTTCACGTGAAACAGCGCACAGGGGGAGCGGTCAGAGCAGGCGGCACCAGGAGGGGCGCCGGAGACGGCCGGTGGCGGTTCGTCCGTCGGACGACACCTGGGCTGCGAGGGTCGGTCGGACCCATTCGACTCCGGCAGCGTCGGGTGCGGCGGTGATGGTGAACGGCGAGGTGCGGCGGGAGAGGCGGCGAAGGAGTGGGGCCAGTTCGGCGCGAGCGGTCGCTGTCAAGCCGGTACGGACCGTTCCGGCATAGCGCAGGTCGTTGCCGGTCGTCTCGCCCACGAGAAGAGCGCGCGGCTCGCCAGAGCCGTCGGGGGATGGAATCCAGCCGCCAATCATGACCTCGTGAAGAGGGTGGTTGCTGATGACGCGCCAGGAGGGACTTCGCCGGCCCGGCTCGTAGGTGGAGTCGGAACGTTTCGCAACCACGCCTGCGAGACCCAGTGACCGACTGGCGGCCAACGCCTCCGTGCCGTCCCCTGGTATGGCGGGCGGCACCTCCCAATGTGGGCCGCGCAGGCCGATTCCTTCGAGCAGCACACGGCGCTCGGTATACGGAAGCAGGGTGGTGTCAGTACCGTCGAGGTGAAGCAGGTCGTACGCGAAATACGTGACCGGGGACTCCGCTGCGGCACGCCGCACCGCCGCACTGCCGAGAGCTTCCTGCCGGCTACGGAGGGACCCGGCGTTCGGCCTACCGGTGCGGTCCAAGACGACGATCTCGCCATCGACGATGCAGCGCCGGATACCCAACGCCGGACCCAGCGCCCGGAGTTCAGGGTAGGTCGCTGTCACATCCGTACCGTCGGACCTCAGGACCTGAGCCCGTCCACCTTCCACGCGCACAAGGGCACGTTCGCCGCTCCATACCATCTCGTACGCCCAGTGCTGGTCCCGGTCCGCGGGAAGCACATTGTCGGGCCTACCGTGCATCGGAGAGATGTGCCCGGGAATCGGAACCCAGCCGGGATCCTGTGGCGGATCCATCCGGTGCACCATCCAGTCGGTGTCCCGGACCCGGAAGAAGACGTATCGGCCCTCCACTCGGCTGCCATGCAGGATGACCTTCACCTCCCGGTCGGTCCACTTCTCCACGTCGTAATGGCCGCGATCCCAGATGAACATCTGTCCGCCGCCGTACTCGCCCCGAGGTATCTCGCCCTCGAACGCCGCGTACTCCAGCGGATGGTCCTCGGTGTGGACTGCCAGGTGGTTCGTCTTCGGATCCGGGGGCAGTCCCTTCGGCACCGCCCAAGACACCAGTACTCCGTCGCGCTCCAGCCGGACGTCCCAGTGCAGCCGGCGGGCGTGGTGTTCCTGGATCACAAACGTGTCGTCGTTGCCCTCGGGGAGCGGGTCGGTTGGTATCGGCTCCGGGGTTCGGTTCGGGTCTCGCCTCTGGCGGTAGGTCGCCAGCTTGTCGTCGCCCTCTGCGGCCAGCTCGCCAGACCCACGTCCCATGCGTTTCGCCGGTCCGCCGGACACGCCCGTCCGGACCGGCGAGGACTCTCCCGCGCGGTTCACACCCTCACCTCCAGCCACGGATGCCGCCCCCTCTGCCCGTGTCCGTCCCCGCCGTGCCGCTCATACTCCAACCCCTGTTTTCCATCTCCGCATCGCAACCAAAGTCCAGATCCCCTCGACGATGCCGAACAGCCAGGCACCGCTGAGGAAACCGTAGAGGCTGGACAGCGCGCAGCCGACCGCGAACGCGGCGATGAAGCCACGCCCGCGGCGTTCCAGGGCGTACATCGTCATCATGAACGTCAGCGCGGACAGGCCGAAAAGCGTGAGCACCGAGTCGCTCCCTCGGGCGGCGACCGTCGTCTGAAGGAGTCGCAGCGTCGGCTACCGCACGGTACACGCGCCAACCGACCAGCACCGTGACTATCGGTCACCACGCGCACATGGAGAGCCGGATCGCGTCAGGTCAGTCTGAGGGTGGGGTCCCGGCGCGAGATCCGACCGAGGGCGCCATCATCGCGACAATGCGTTCGAGATCGTCGACCGATGCGAACTCGACAACGATCTTACCCTTGCGACGGCCGAGCTCGACCTTGACTCGGGTATCAAACGTGTCCGACAGGCGATCGGCGAGGTCGGTCAGCGCCGGCGCCGTCGCGCGGTGTGCACGGGGCGAGCGGGGCTTCGCTGGCTTCTCCCGGCCGGCGAGCGCGACAAGCTCCTCGACCGCCCGCACGGACATGCCCTCGGCCACGATGCGGGCAGCCAGTTCCTCCTGCGCCGCGGGGTCCTCGAGGGTGAGCAACGCTCGGGCGTGACCCGCCGTGAGCACTCCGGCGGCGACCCGACGCTGGACCGGGACCGGCAGGTTGAGCAGCCTGACCGTATTGGTCACCTGCGACCGGCTCCGACCGATCCGCTGCGCCAACTCCTCGTGCGTCGTGCCGAACTCGTCCAGCAACTGCCGGTATGCCGCAGCCTCCTCGAGCGGGTTCAGCTGGACGCGGTGCAGGTTCTCCAGAAGAGCGTTGCGAAGCATCGCGTCGTCGGCGGTCTCCCGGATGATCGCCGGGATCGTGTCCAGTCCGGCGTCCGCGGCAGCGCGCCACCGGCGTTCACCGACGACCAGCTCGTACTCGCCGTCCTCTCGCGGGCGCACGACGATCGGCTGCAGCAGGCCAAACGCCTTGATCGACGACACGAGCTCCTCGTGCGGCTCCTCGTCGAAGACCTGCCGCGGCTGGCGTGGATTCGGCCGGATCTGGGGCACCGGCAGCTCGCGGTACGTCACGCCTGGAACCTCGGCCGGTCCTGCCGCGACGTCCCGCAGCGTGATCGGTGGCGGCACCTCCGCCGTCGGCACGGCCAGAGCCGGACCATCGCTCACCGGACCGGTCGGAATGAGCGCGCCCAGGCCTTTGCCGAGACCGCCTCTCCGACTCACGCGCTCTCCTCCGTCCCCGATCTTGTCGCCGGGCCGTTGCCGACACCTCGTATGGCGATCTCACGAGCCGCTTCGAGGTAAGTCAGCGCACCGCGCGACCCAGGATCGTACGTCATGACCGACAGCCCGTACCCCGGTGCCTCTGACACCCGGACACTCCTGGGAATGACGACATCCAGTACGAGGTCGCCGAAGTGGTTGCGTACCTCCTGAGCGACCTGGTCGGCCAGCTTCGTGCGGCCGTCGTACATCGTGAGCAGGATCGTCGACAGCTTGAGATTGCTGTTCAGGTGTGCCTGGATCAGCTCGATGTTGCGGAGCAGCTGCCCCAGTCCCTCCAGCGCGTAGTACTCGCACTGGATCGGGATGAAGACCTCGCCGCCGGCGACGAGCGCGTTGACCGTCAGCAAGCCCAGAGACGGCGGACAGTCGACGAAGATGTAGTCGACATCTTCCTGGTAGGCGGCGATGGCGCTGCGCAGCCGCGTCTCCCGGGCCACCACCGAGACCAGCTCGATCTCGGCACCGGCCAGGTCGATCGTGGCAGGCACGCACCACAGGTTCGGTGCCTGCTCCACTCGTACGGCGGTCTCCGCCAACGAGGCGCCCTCGACCAGCACGTCGTAGGACGACGGAACGTCGACCGAGTGGTTCACGCCCAGGCCGGTGCTGGCGTTGCCCTGCGGGTCGAGGTCGATCACGAGGACGCGGAGGCCGTGCAGTGCGAACGCGACGGCCAGGTTGACGGTGCTGGTGGTCTTGCCGACGCCGCCCTTCTGATTCGCGACAGTGATCACGCGGCGTTTCGCCGGCCGGGGAAAGGTGCTGGACCGCCCGGGATTCAGGATCCGGACCGCCTGCGCCGCCTCGCGCATGATCGGCGTGTCCATCTCCTGCTCGGCCGGAGCTGCGGTCGTGGTCGCGTCCCGAGCCTGCACCACGGCATCCTCGAGGACATTGCGGATCCGCATCTGGCTGACATCGAGCGCCGTCGACGTCGCCGCCCCGGCAACGGCCTCCGCTGTGCTCCCGTTCTTCGGCACCGCGTCCTCCTCGTCACGTGCGGATGCCTCGGGCTGGGCGTCCGTCTCGTCCGTCTCGGCGTCCGCCCCGGATCCGGATACAGAGCCTCCGGATACAGAGCCGGGGGTGAGCGACTCCGCGTCCAGTGCCGCCACGTCGGAACCGTCCGCCTGCCCCACTGACGAAGGCCAGCCGAGCCCGGACCAGCCGACGACTGGCTCCGAGCGAGCGACGGCCGACTGCTCGAGTGGTGCCGGCCACCCCACGGCGACAGGGCGCCTCGTAGCCATCGACCGGGTCACCCTTTGCGCCCTCCTCGTGCCCTCCCTCGCACCGTACCCCGCTTCACCACCACAACCCGGGTAGCGGGAGAGACGACACTCGCGCCGATGTCGATGATTTCTGCCTCGGCAGCACCGGCACGGTCCAGCACCGGCCGAGCGGTCCGGAGCTCATCAGCCGCCGAGTCTCCCTTCAGAGCCAGCAGGCGCCCGCCGGGACGAAGCAGCGGCAGGCACCACCCGGCCAGCCGGTCGAGCGGCGCGACCGCACGCGCGGTCACGACATCGACACCACCGAGTGCGCGGACCACACCCGGCTCCTCGGCTCGGCCCCGGTAGACGGCAACGGAGTCGAGGCCGAGCCGGTCGCGACACTCCTCCAGGAAGGCGACCCGGCGGGCGAGCGGCTCGACCAGCACGACCTCGACATCGGGCCGTGCCAGCGCCAGCACCACGCCGGGCAGGCCGGCACCGCTGCCTACGTCGACGAGTCGCGACCCAGCCGGGACCAACTCGGCCACGACCGCGCAGTTGAGCACGTGTCGCTCCCACAGCCGTGGGACCTCACGCGGGCCGATCAACCCTCGCACGACACCCGCGGTCGCCAGCATGTCCACGTACGCGACGGCACGGTCCAGAGCCGACCCGAATACGAGGGCCGCCGCCTCGGGCGGAGGCGGCGGTGCTGAGGTGGTCGTCGAAGCCGTCGACCTCACCGGTCGGGAAGGACGACGACCCGGCGTTCCGGCTCCTCGCCCTCCGACTCGCTCCGTACACCGTCCACAGCAGCCACCGTGTCGTGCACGATCTTCCGCTCGAACGGGTTCATCACGTCGAGCCGGACCGAACTACCCGACGACAGCACCTCATTGGCGGCGTCCCGGGCGATGCCGGACAGGGCAGTGCGTCGACGCGCTCGGTACCCGCCGATGTCGAGCATCAGGCGGCTCCGGACGCCGGTCTGCTGCTGCACCGCGAGCCGGGTGAGCTCCTGCAGCGCCTCCAGCGTCGCCCCGTTGGGACCGATCAGCGCTTGCAGGCCGCTACCCACCACCGCGACCACGGCCCGGTCGCCTTCCACGTCCAAGTCGATGTCACCGTCGTAGTCGATGATGTCGAGCAACCGCTCGAGGTAGTCGCCGGCGATGTCGCCCTCCCGCACCAGCAACGCCTCGGATGGGCGACCGTCCAGCGACCGGGCCGTGTCCGTCGCGGCCGCATCCGTGGCGGCCGCGAGCGTGGCGCTCGCCTCCACCGGCCCTGCTGCGTCGTTCGGTACGGCGTCGGAAGCACCGTTCTCGGTCTCTACAGGAGTGTCGGTCACGGGTATCCCTACCACGGTTCCGGTGTCCATAGTGGACTGCCTCTGCGGGTCGGTGGCGCTCAGCGGCGCTTCTTCTTCGGTCGGGTCGTCGTCGGCGATCGCTGGCCGGGCGGGCGGCGGGAGGGCCGCGGGGTGCCGTCCAGACCGCCGGATGGCGGGCCGGATGGTGGCTGGGCAGGTGCCTTCCCGTCGACGGAGCCGCCGTCCGAACCGGTGGGTTCGGCCGGGGCGGACGGCACCGCCTTGGCCGGCGGACTCGCCTTGGCCGAGGGGTTCGCCTTCGCTGGGGTCGCCGACGGGTTCGCCGGCCGGCGGGCCTTCGGGTTCACCGGCTTCTGGCCTGGCCTCGGGGCGAGCAGCTTGGGGTCGACCGCCGGCTTCTCGTCCTTCTTCACCGCGTTCGGGTGCGGGTGGCGGTGCAGGATGTAGAACTGCTGGCCCATGGTCCATAGGTTGTTGGTGAACCAGTAGATCAGGACGCCGAGCGGGAAGAAGAAGCCGGAGAAGAACAGGCTGATCGGCATGCCGTAGAGCATCAGCTTCTGGATCATGGCCTGCTGGCCCTCGAGCACCTGCCCGCTGGTCTTCATGATCTGCCGCTGGGTGATGAACGTGGCAGCGCACATGAGCACGATCAGCACGAACGTGACGACGTGTGTGGCCGTCAAGCTCGCACCCGAGATCTGGCTGACCAGGTTGTTCGTGTCTTTGAACGAGGTCGCGATCGGCGCACCGAACAGCGTGGCGTTCCCGATGCTCTTGGACTCCTCCAGCGTCCAGCCGTAGAGCGTGTGTCCGGTCGGGTTGACGATCCGCAGCACGTGGAACAGCGAGATGAAGACCGGCGCCTGCATCAGGACCGGGAGGCAGCCACCGAGGGGGTTGAACCCCTCCTCGCGCTGCAGCTTCATCATCTCCTGGCTGAGCGTCTGCCGGTCGTTCTTGTACTTCTCCCGCAGCGCCTGGATCTTGGGCTGCATCTGCTGCATCTTGCGCTGGCTGTGCACCTGCTTGATGAAGAAGCGGAACAGCAGCACCCGGACCGTCACGACCAGCATGAGGATGGACAGCGCCCAGGTCAGGCCGGCGTCCGGGTTCAGCCCGATGGCCGAGAAGGCCTGGTGCCAGCGGAGCAACACCCACGAGACAGCGGTGTACAGCGGGTTCAGCAACGGTCGACTCCTGTCGGCGTGGGCGACGGCTCGGCGGCCGTGGACGCGGTCGGCGCAGGTGTGGCTGTCGCGGAGCGCCGCTCGGACGCACCACCCCGACCAACGCCGGACGGCACCGGGTCGTGCCCTCCAGGATGCCAGGGCCCGCAGCGCAGCAACCGCCGGGCGGTCAGCCAGCTGCCCCGCAGCGCTCCGTGGCGTTCGAGCGCTTCCATGGCGTACGCGCTGCAGGACGGCGTGAAGCGACACGACGGGGGCAGGGCAGGGCTGACGAACCGGCGGTAGAACCGCACGCCCGCGAGCAGGAGCGAGGCCACCATGCCGGGACGCCCGGGTGGCGGCTTGCGGACCCGGTCCACGACCACGCCCAACAGCGCCACGCCGAGGACCGTCCCGGCGACCGTCACAGTCACCCAACCCGCAGTCATGGCCCGGCCACCAGACTGGCCGCCGAGGCCGCCGAGCCGGAGGTGCCGCTGCCGGCGCCGGCCCCACCTGCCGGCGCCGCCTGGCTGGGCGGACTGGACCGGCCGGGCGGACTGGGCACCTCGGGCGGACTGGGCCGGGCGGGCGGGGCACCGAGCAGGCGGGCCAGCGCTGCGTCGAGATCCTGGCCGAGCGTGGCCGAGGCGGCGGCGCTGGCAGCTGGGAGTGCTCTGACCACGACCAGCGCGCCTACCGGCAGCCGGGGGAGCCGGTCCCGGACCAGGTGGCGCAGCCGGCGGATCACCCTGTGCCGATGGACCGACCCACCGACTGCCCTGCCGACCACGAACCCGACCCGGGCGGATTCCGCAGGCTCCGGCACCGCCGCCGGGAGCAGGTGTACGACGAGCGTGCCTCGACCCGCCCGCCGCCCTTCCCGGACGGTGCGCGTGAAGTCCTGCCTGCCGGTCAACCGGGCGGCGGGAGGAAGCACGACATGGCCTAGGGTGTTCGTGTGGATCGTGATCCACGCGGCGGTAGGTCAGGCCGAGAGTTCGCGGCGCCCCTTGCGCCGACGGGCACCGATGATCGCCCGGCCGGCCCGGGTGCGCATCCGCAGCCGGAAGCCGTGCGTCCTGGCACGGCGGCGGTTGTTCGGCTGATAGGTGCGCTTGCTCACGTCAGATCTCCATCACGAGGTCGGCGACGACGTCCCAGCGACGAGCTCGGGGCAGGGCCGAACCCTGGCGGACGGGGACCTGATAACGGTACGGAACGCCTCCGGTACAGGTCAAACAGAGGGGCCGAGTCGGTTGTGACCTACCTCGTGGCGCTGTTAGCGTCCCATCCCGCCGGACTTCCCCCACCGGTACGCAGTGGCGCATACCGGCGCGACGCTGGGGACGACGTCGGGGACACCGACGCAGTCGACACGCGGCTAGCGATCGTCTGGGGGACTGGTCCGAAGCGCACACACGGTACGTGAGGCGGTCATACACAGCCTGTGGACAGCCGTGTGGACAGAGTGCCGTCAGCTGACAGAGTGCCGTTAGCCACGGTGGCGCCGACGTCACGGGAGGAGTGAGCCGTGCCCGACGAGACCGTGGACCTAGAGTCGCTGTGGAAGCACGCCATCGACGGTCTCACCGACAGCGCGGTCACCCCGCAGCACCGTGCCTGGCTACGGCTGACCCGCCCGCTCGGGCTGGTCGAGGACACCGCCCTCGTCGCCGCGCCGAACGAGTTCGCCAAGGACGTCCTCGAGACGCGGCTGCGCCCGTTCATCAGCGCAGCGCTCTCCGCGCAGCTGGGGCGAGAGATCCGGGTGGCGGTGACGGTGGAGCCACCCGCCCAGGCGCTGCTCGACGGCGGCACCGGCACCCCGGACCCGAGCGACTCGCTGTCCGACGACACCGTGCCCGGGATGCCGTGGCCGCCGGCACGGGTGCAGCCCGACCGTCCGCCGACGCGGGTCGAGCCGGCCAGGCTCAACCCGAAGTACACCTTCGAGACCTTCGTCATCGGGTCGAGCAACCGGTTTGCCCATGCCGCCGCGGTGGCGGTCTCCGAGGCACCGGCCAAGGCGTACAACCCGCTGTTCATCTACGGGGACTCCGGACTCGGCAAGACACACCTGCTACATGCCATAGGACACTACGCACAGCGGCTCTTCCAGCATGCCCGGGTCAAGTACGTGAGTTCGGAGGAGTTCACGAACGACTTCATCAACTCGCTGCGGGACGACAAGCAGTCGGCGTTTCAGAAGCGGTACCGGGACAACGACGTGCTCCTGGTCGACGACATCCAGTTCCTGGAGAACAAGGAACGAACCCAGGAGGAGTTCTTCCACACGTTCAACACCCTGCACAATGCGGACAAACAGTTGGTTATCAGCTCCGACCGGCCGCCGAAGCAGCTGTCGACGCTGGAGGACCGGCTGCGGACCCGCTTCGAGTGGGGTCTGATCACCGACGTGCAGCCGCCGGACCTGGAGACCCGCATCGCGATCCTGCGGAAAAAGGCATCCCAGGAGCGGCTGACCGGCCCGCCCGAGGTGCTCGAGTTCATCGCCAGCAAGATTCAGAGCAACATCCGCGAGCTGGAAGGCGCCCTCATCCGGGTGACCGCATTCGCCAGTCTCAACAGGCAGGGCGTCGACCTGCCGCTGGCCGAAATCGTGCTCAAGGACCTGATCCCGAACTCGGGCGGACCGGAGATCACGGCAGCCACCATCATCGCGACCACCGCCGAGTACTTCAGCGTCTCGATCGAGGACCTGTGCGGTCAGTCCCGCAGCCGGGTGCTCGTGACCGCCCGCCAGATCGCCATGTACCTCTGCCGCGAGCTGACCGAGCTGTCGCTGCCGAAGATCGGCCAGACGTTCGGCGGCCGTGACCACACCACGGTGATGCACGCCGACCGCAAGATCCGGTCACTGATGGCGGAGCGGCGGTCCATCTACAACCAGGTCACCGAGCTGACCAACCGGATCAAGAACCGATCCCGGTAGTGACTCCGCCCTCCCGACCGGTCGCCGGCAGACAGCCGTGCCCGCGCTGCTCCAAACGTGTGAGGAGTTCCACATCGGGCGTACACAGCTTGGGGAGAACTCTGTGGACAACTGGGGACGGGACGTGGACGAAGCTCGGCCGTAGCCGAGCCGTCCACGTCCCATCCCCCGCCGCACCGACGGGCATCACACCCGCCCCACATCCGCGGACCGCCGTTGACCTGGACATACGCCGTCTGTCCACAGGTTCCACAACACAGACGACGACGGCTCTAGGTTCTTCTCAGACAAGCATCCACACAGCAGGAACGAGTGCGGCCCGGTTGGGGACAGCCGTCGCAAGGGAGGAAAGCCGCTGATGAGGTTCCGGATCGAGCGGGACGTGTTTGCCGACGCCGTGGCGTGGACCGCGCGCAGCCTGCCTGCCCGCCCCACCGCCGTGGTGCTCGGCGGCATGCTGCACGAAGTGAACGGCGACACGCTCACCGTGTCCGGGTTCGACTATGAGGTGTCCGCCCAGGCCGAGGCGGAGGTGCACGCCGGGACCGCTGGCCGGGCGCTGGTCAGCGGCCGGCTGCTGACGGAGATCACCAGGATGCTCCCGCCGCACCCGGTGGATGTGAGCGTCGAAGGCCCGCGGGTGACCATCGTCTGCGGCAGCGCCCGGTTCACCCTGCCGACGATGCCGGTCGAGGACTACCCGTCGCTACCGGCGATGCCGCGCACGGCCGGTGTGGTGGATGCCGCCCAGTTCGCGACCGCGGTGCAGCAGGTCGCCATCGCCGCCGGAAGGGACGACACGCTGCCCATGCTGACCGGCGTGCGGCTGGAGATCGAGGGCGAGCAGCTCCGGCTCGCAGCCACCGACCGGTACCGGCTCGCGGTGCGCGAGCTGCTCTGGAAGCCGGAGCAGAGCGACTTGTCGGTACAGGTGCTGGTTCCCGCCCGGACGATCGCCGAGTCGGCCAAGACCCTGGCCGGCGGTTCCCACGTCACGCTCGCGCTGTCCAGCGGCGGCGCCGGAGAGGGAATGATCGGCTTTGCCGGCCCGGGCCGGCGGACCACCACCCGGCTGCTCGACGCGGAGTTCCCGCGGTACCGGTCGTTGTTCCCGTCCGAGTGGACGGCGACCGCCGACATGTCCGTGGCGCAGCTGGCGGAGGC
>Ga0066388_100000030_pt1 | contig 39961 bp, 29 predicted proteins | sample PanSoiMetaGPlot6_FD_64539 | JGI IMG/M metagenome (GOLD analysis project Ga0066388, IMG submission 64539) | Tropical forest soil microbial communities from Panama analyzed to predict greenhouse gas emissions - Panama Soil - Plot 6 (Hybrid Assembly) | ecosystem: Environmental > Terrestrial >...
TCGCTGCGGCACGATTTCGCGCACCCCTTTGCGTGGAAGTTGAAGCGAGCGCGGCAGCGGTTCTTCACCGTATTCCGGGAGTTGCGGGAGCACAGGCGGAAAAAGTTCCGGCGGCGGCGCCTCGGGTTCTATTCGCAGGGAGGCGCCTGGGTCAGGATTGAATTCGGACGGCGGCAATGGCGCCCCTTCGTAAGGGTCGTTCTGAGCAAGCAAAGTCGTACCGGCGAAAATGACATCCCGCCGAAGCGAAAGGAGATTCGCGCCGGGGTCATTTTCAACGGGCTGGCCACGGATGGGGACAATATCGGTCAAGGCCAAAAGGAGGAGAAATGCAACTGTCCTCCCGTCCAAAATCATGCTGGCGGCCGGCCGAGTTAACCAGCGCATGGCGCGTAGCATGCCAGAGTCGGTTTCGAATTTGCAAGCTCAACACGTGAGCGCCTCTGGACAGTGAGCAAACTTGGCAGGACAACTTGTCAATTGCAGTTCTAGCTCACTGCTCTGCGCTGCCAATGGCGAAAGAAAAGGACATCTGCCCGAATAGAAAGAACCCGGGAGCCACCTGCCTTGCACAAGTCTTTTGCACGACAAGGTAACGATCCTTCATCTCGGCGTGCCAAGAGCTTTTAAAAAACCTTGGGTTGATTGGTTTGCAAGGCTATACCTTCGCTAGGAAGTCGCTCTATGCGATCTGAATACTCCAGCATGAAAAAGCTTCTTCTGGCGTTTTTCGTCGTCGTTTGTTTCGTGGGCGACACCAGTACCCTTCCGAACACCGCCACAGTTCCATCCCAGTTCGGTAACATCAGTACTCGCGGCTTTCTTCAGACAGGCGACAACGTACTGATTGGCGGATTCATTATTGAAGGTACCGAGCCAAAGACGGTGATTGTGCGTGCCATTGGTCCGGAGCTCACTCAATTTGGGGTTATCAATGCATTGGCTGATCCAACATTGGAATTGCACGACAGCAGCAGGGCGTTGATTGCCAGTAATGATAACTGGCAGACTACGCAAATCGGCGGCATCATCACCGGTGACCAGGTTAGCGCTATCCAAAACAGCGGATTAGCTCCGAGTCAGGCCAGCGAGCCTGCCATCATTGCAACGCTGCCACCGGGAAATTACACCGCAGTCGTACGCGGCAAGAACAACACCACTGGAGTTGCTCTCGTCGAAGTCTACAATCTCAACCCCGGCACTCCTTCAACTCTAAGCAACATCAGTACTCGCGGCTTTGTTCAGACGGGCGACAACGTAATGATTGGCGGATTCATTATTGAAGGGACTGAGCCAGAGACGGTGATTGTGCGTGCCATTGGTCCTGCGCTCACTCAATCTGGGGTTACCAATGCATTGGCTGATCCGACATTGGAATTGCACGACAGCAGCAGGGCTTTGATTGCCAGTAATGATAACTGGCAGACTACGCAAATCGGCGGCATCATCACCGGCGACCAGGTCAGCGCTATCCAAAACAGCGGATTGGCTCCGAGTCAGGCCAGCGAGTCTGCCATCATTGCAACGCTGTTACCGGGAAATTACACCGCAGTCGTACGCGGCAAGAACAACACCACTGGAGTTGCTCTCGTCGAAGTCGACAATGTTACAGCCTCCGGACCGTTCACGGCCTTCGACGTCCAAACAATCATAAATCACGCAGTGACGCGCGCTGCGGCAATTTCACCCAATAGTGTTATTGCAGTAACTGACCGGGAAGGAGATGTGCTTGGCGTCTGGGTGATGCGCGGCGGCAACGCGACTGATCCCGAGGTTGCAACCGCCGTTTCAAAAGCCGGCACCGCGGCATATCTAAGCAGTAACCAAAATGCCTTCACTACACGCACGGCTGGTTTCATTATTCAGCAGCATTTTCCGCCCGGTGTCATAAACACCGCACCCGGGCCGCTTGTCGGAGTGGGTCTTTCAAACCTTTTCATTTCCGACATCAACAAGTTCCGTGGCCCCGGCAGCGTGACCGCGTTCAATCAGCAACCGGGATTATCGATCGAGCCGGTACCAAAGCCGCCCTCTACCGCTGGCAGCTCGCTAGATGGTTCACCCGGCGGCGTTCCGCTTTATAAGAACGGCCAGTTGGTTGGTGGAATCGGCGTCACCGGTGACGGCATCCCCGGGCCCATCCCGGATTTCCGTGCCGAGAACCCGTTTATTTTTATCGCCGGGTACGACAAGGACGAAGACATCGCGCTGGCTGGGCAACACGGTTTCACTCCATCATCAGCGATTTTGGCCACGAACGTTTTGATTAACGGCATCCGGCTGCCCTATGTCAATTCGTCGACGATTTTTTCGAATACAACTGTGCCGCGGGGTAATGCCGACTCCCGCTATCCGGTCCGCAGCGCTCCGGTGCCGTTTGCTTATCCAGCTGCAACTCTCGGCGGAGTGGCGGGGCAAATTCGACAGCCAATTCAGAGCGATCCGCGCCCGGGGACGATCAATGGTCAACCGCGGCTCACCGCGGCAGAGGTGACGAGCATCCTTAGTCGCGCCGCGCATCAGACGTGCATTACTCGCGCCGGCATCCGGCTTCCAATAGGCGTTCCGATGAAGGCGTTCATCACTGTGGTCAACAATCCCAACGAGGACGACGTTGCGCCTATGGTCCTTGGCACTTTTCGCACAGGTGAGGCGACCTTGTTCAGTTGGGACGTCGCAGTGCAAAAAGCGCGTACCGTCATTTACTACTCGCGCCACGATTTCCTTAATTTCGGGGTGAAAGTCGCCATGTCGGTGCGCTGTGTCGGTTTTCTTGCGCAATGCAATTATCCGCCGGGCATCGACGGCAATTCACAAGGCCCTTTCAACGGACAGCAGGAGATGTTTTCGGGTTTGCTCGGCAATCACTGCAACCCAAGCCTGATCACGCGAAACCCGTCCTTCCAGCAGCCAAATCCGAATCTTCCCAATGGGATCACCATTTTCCCGGGTGCATTTGGTCTTTACCGCAACGGTGTTCTTGTCGGCGCAATCGGAATAAGTGGCGATGGTGTGGACCAGGATGATCTCGCCGGCGCGGCGGGCTGCCACGATTTTCTCGCGCCATTCGCAATCAGATCCGACGAATTTCTTTTTCGTGGAACCCGTCTGCCGTACGCAAAATTTCCGCGTGATCCGGCGATTCCCTGTCGATGAGGGCCGGGACGTTCGGCGCGACGTGCGATCAGCCCCCAGAACGGCAAGCTCTTAACTGGCATTCTTGGCTGCCAGGCTGATGCGCGCGGTTTGCCTCCTTATGCCGCCGCGAGAACTTCAGAATCTAGTGGATCCAGGTGCTTGCTGAACGCCTGACGCAATTTCGCGAGTGCGGCGATCTCCAACTTACGAACGCGCTCGCGAGTTACACCGATCGTCTCGGCCACCTGTCCCAGCGGCTTTGCCGTTGTTCCGTTCAGTCCGAAACGCTCGGCGATTATCGCGCTCTCGCGCGCATTCAGTGTTTTCAGGAGTCGAGCGAGCTGATTGGAGAAGTCCTTTTCCCGCAACAGTTCAAACGGCGTTTGGGCCTGTCCATCCGGAATGTGTTCGCCAAATTCGGTCATCTCATCGTCGCCAACACGCGCATCGAGCGATTCCGGACGCAGGCCAGCGCTTTTCAATCGCGCGACTGTTTTGGCAGAGATCCCCAGCTCCTCTGCCAGTTCGTCATCGGTGGCTTCCCGGCCGAGTTCATTACTGATTTCTGCGGAGACGCGTCGCAAGTGGGCAACTTTCTCCACCACCTTATCTGGTAATCGAATGGTCTTACCCTGGCTGGCAAGGGCGCGCTTGATTGCCTGTTTGATCCACCAACTGGCATATGTGCTGAACTTGGCGCCTTTCTCAGGATCGAATCGATCCACGGCTTTCATTAGTCCGATGTTTCCTTCCGAGATCAGATCAAGCAGAGGCAGGCCAAGATTGACATAATCGCGCGCGATGGTTACCACGAGCCGCAAGTTCGCCTGGACCATGCTCTCGCGCGCGGCCGGCTCACCCAGCTGAATTCTCCGCGCGACGCGGGTCGCTTCCTCCGGCGTCAAAAGCGGAATCGCCCCGATCTCTTGCAAGTATCTATTCAGAGCGACATCGGTTTCATTCATGGCAGAACTTTAGTGCTTGGTGCTAATCCATTGCTACCGCGCAATTGTGAGATTTTGAGTTCGCACTCACGAGGCGCTCTACACTCTCCCGTTCGGTAGACCACGTCGCAGCCAACCACAGGGCCGAGCGTCCTGCGCGATTATTGCGCAAAATCAGAAGACATGGAGGCTAGGCGTTCGCCACCGGCCGATGCCAGCAAACAACTCACCAGAACAGCGGCCAAAGCATGGCCGTAATGACTATCGCGATCAGAATAGAGCCACAAATTATCGATGTTCGCCGCGAGGCGCCTTCATGGTTGTCCAAATCTATATCCATATTGGAAACCAATCGCAGGCTCTCCGGATGATTATCGAAAATCAGAATGCCTCGTATCGTTTTGCTGCCCGCGTCAGTTGGGATTGGTCGCGAAACAATGGCGAAAATTCTTTTTCCCGATGATCTGGTCGCACCACCGAGAGATTGAAGATCAGGTATCTGCACCCATTGCCGGTCACGCGGAATCATGGAGCGCGTGATAGCGCCCTGCTTCAAGCGACCGTTGAATCGCGGTGATTTCATGGCGCCACTCTATCGTTGCCGCCGGCTTCCCAGCTACTGCGCAAGCGTAAGATTTTTAACTCACGCCCCAGAGGTGACCTGCACTACCTCATCCGGGAGAGGGTTTAAAGCGGCTTGGGGTCGGCGCGGCGCCGCGCTTGATTCTAGGGAGCGCACGCGCGCCACTGCGCATGCAAAGGATTTATTCCTGACTCGTATCGTTTTCCTACCCCTCCCTCTTTGGAAAAGGACCCAAAGAATCTCGCGATAGGGACGCCGCGCGGCGGAACTCCGCTCGGGTGCGGGAACAGCCGAACCCTGTCTTAATAGCTGTTCTTAGTCTCGGGCTAATTTGTCCCAGCTTGAGAACCGGACGATGCCGCTGATGAAGAGGTTGCCGGCGCGCTAAGGCGGACAGCTTCTCCGCTAACGAGCGAGTCGGGCGGATTGTTGACGATCTTATCCAATGGACTCACACCGCTGGTGACCTCGATTGTCGTCCCGAAGTCGCGGCCGACTTTGATGTCGCGCAATTCGACTGTGTTATCCGGCTTGAGAACCCCGACTTGTAAACCCTGCGCGCGGAATAGCAAGGCTGTATCAGGAACGGTTAGAATCGTGCCTAGCACAGAGGGCGGCAATCGCACTTCAGCGTAGCTGCCTGCCTGAATCTCGTTGTTTTGGTTGGCCATGTGCAGCTCGACGAGCAGTGTCCGCGAGTTGGGCGCGATCGAATTGGAAGTAGTCGCAACCTTTGCACGCATTGTTTTGTTTACTGGCGCCGGAAAAACAACGTCAATGGACTGGCCAACTTTAACGTCAGCGGAGTTCCCTTGTGGAAGCCAGAAGTAAATACGGAGAGGGTCGATCTGCTGGATATGGAACATCTCGTTGCTTACGTTGTTGGCGACGATCAAGTCGCCGACGTTCGTGCGCCGGTTTGTGATCACACCGGGGAACGGTGCTGTGATGCGTTTGAAGGCTACTTGCTGTTCTAAAACCCTGAGGTTCGCCTCAAAGGCTTGCTGATTCGCGGTAGTAGTATTTTGATTTGCCGCTGTGTTGTCAGCGTCCAGCTCCGACACCACACCTTCCTTCCACAACTTCTGCCATTTCTCGTTCGTGATCTTGGCTATACCGGCGCTCGCTTTCGCCTGAACAGCCTGATTGCGCGCCTGCTCGAGCTGGTGATCGAGATCTGGCGTGTCGATCTCTGCCAGCAACTGATCTTGTTTTACGAAGGCACCGATATCTACATACCAGTTTTTGAGATAGCCGTTAACTCGCGAGAAGATACTGGCTTCCTGCCACGGCCGAACCTCAGCCGGCAACATGAGTCCCGCTGGCGGCGATCCAACAGTTGGTGACACAATACTCACCGTTGGTATCGCCAGTTGTTGTGTATCTGCGGCCGCTACTTTGCTCTTTGACAGGCGAGGCGCAAAGCCGCCTAACAATGCCAGGACCAACAGCACTCCCCCGGCGGGAAAAAGATAGCGACGCCGTTGAAATAGCGACTTGCTCCCGGGTTCGGGTTCCCGCCGTTGAGCCATCGGTGCACTGCTTGCGGCAGTGGTTGCGTGTCGCAGCGCGGAGGCTGAAGACTGCGATTGGCTTCCATTTGCGGAATAAGCTTCGGCTGTGTTTACCAAACCTTCAGCATGAGGTGGTCGAGCTGCTGCCTTAGGGTAATTTGTCGAGTGTGCTCCTGTATTCATAATCATGGTTGAGGCGAAGCTGTAGAATCAGCGGAAGCCATGTCCTGCGCGGGACTTTGGCGTTTTGCTTCAGAAACTTTGCCGGATGAGCGGTGGAAAAAGCTGAACACTACGGGCACAAACAGCAGTGTGGTAAATGTCGCGACCACCAGTCCGCCAATTACGCCACGGCCCAGGGGAGCGTTCTGCTCGCCGCCTTCGCCAAGCCCGAGTGACATCGGCAGCATCCCGATGATCATTGCCAGCGCCGTCATCAGAACCGGTCGCAATCGTGTACTACCCGCCTCCCATGCAGCGCGAACCGAGTCCATGCCTTCAGCGAGACGTTGACGCGCGAAGGTGACAACAAGCACTGAGTTGGCCGTCGCGACACCCATACACATGATTGCGCCCATCAATGCCGGCACGCTTAAGGTGGTGCTTGTTACGTGCAAACCCCAGATAACTCCGGCGAGCGCGCCACTCAAAGCTGTTAAGATGATGAATGGATCGAGCCAGCTTTGGAAGTTCACAACAAGGAGCAGGTAGATGAGAGCAATCGACATAACCAGCCCAAGTGCCAACCCGGTAAAGCTGGCGTTCATGGTTGAAGCTTGGCCGCGTGTCGTAATGATTACGCCTCGGGGGGCGTTCTTCTGTGCCTGAGCGACAATTGGCTGTATGTCTCGCAATACGCCGCCGAGATCGCGATTGGCGACACCGCCGTAAACATCCACAACCGGTAGAATGTTATAATGTGAGTAAATTGGCTGGCTCGGCATCCGCGAAGCCGTGGCGAGGTTGGCTAACACCTGTCCGTTCCCTGCCCCAGGCGTCGCCGGGGCAGTTATCGGTACCGACTGTAACTCTGCAAGGGATCCCAGCCGGTACTCAGGCGCGCGGATATTCACCAGGTATTGGACGCCGGTGGTCCTATCAAGCCAGTACACGGGCTGCACCTGTTCGGTGCCACTTAGACTTAGCAGCAGCGAAGAAGCTACCTGTTGCTCGGTCAGCCCTATGCCCGAGGCCTTTGTGCGGTCAACGGAGAACAGGAACCGTTGATAGTCATCTGGCTGCTGAATCCGAACATCCACCGCACCGTGGACGCGACTAATCTTTTCGGAAAGCTCGTGTGCGACTTTTTGGTCTGTCTTCAAGTCTCGACCTGAGATTTGAATGTCAAATGGCGCAGGCAGGCCGAAGTTAATCGTCTCCGTTGTGATATCTGCGGGCAGAAAGTAAAAGGTGACGCCGGGAAACTGCTGGTGAAGATTTAATCGCAGTTGTCTCACGTAGTTCGCTGTCGGTCCGTGGTCCTTTTGCAAGGCGACGGTGATGTCCGCGTCGGCGGGCCCGGTCACGCCGCTGTCGTTGTATGAGAGATTTATGCCCGAGATTGGAAGACCGATGTTATCGATGATGCCCTGAAGCTCAGTCGCCGGAATCTGGCGCCTGATTGCCGCTTCAACATGGTCGACCAATTTCGCCGTTTCCTCGATCCGAGTACCCGTCGCAGCGCGCACGTGGAGCCGAAAAATGCCGGCATCGACTGAAGGGAAGAAGTCCTGACCAAGAAACGGTAGGAGCAGCCATGAGCCTGCGGCAAAACTCAGAAAAACTGCCGCGAAGGCGCCGCGATGATTAAGGACTGTGCCTAACAAGTTGCGATAGGCCGTGCGGAATCGGTCGAAGCCACGTTCGAATCCTTGCTGCAGGCCTATGAATGGGCGAAGCCAGAATGCAGGGCGTTGAATCTTCTGAAGTCTTTCGTGGTTGCGTTCAAACCACATCACCAGCGTCGGCGCGAGCGTTCTCGATAAGATGTACGAAGCCAAAACCGCGAACACGACTGCTTCGGCAAACGGCACGAACAGAAAGCGAGCGACGCCGGAGAGAAAAAACATGGGGATAAAGACAATACAGATGCAAAAGGTCGAAACGAGAGCCGGCAGCGCGATCTCGCCCGTGCCGACCATGATAGCGGGCTCCAGCTCTTCCCCCGCCTGGCGATGGCGCTCAATGTTCTCGATAGTAACAGTCGCGTCATCAACAAGAATACCAACCGCCAGGGCAAGGCCGCCGAGGGTCATCAAGTTGATTGTTTCTCCTAACGCGCTTAGCACGGCAAGCGAGGCAAGCACCGAAAGCGGGATCGAGACGGCAACGATGATGGTGCTCCTCCAGGAGCCAAGAAACAAAAGGATCATTAAAGCGGTCAAAGCCGCTGCGATAACTCCTTCTCTGACTACGCCACTAATAGCTGCCCTGACGAAGAGTGACTGATCCGCAAACTCCTTGACTCGCACCTTGTCAGTAACGGTCTTGAGCACATCGGCCATCTTCTGTTTGACTCCGTCAACAATAGCAATCGTCGAAGCGTTGCCCGTCTTGAGTATGCTCATTAGCACGCTCCGTACGCCGTCCAGCCGCACAACATTTTGCTGCGGATCAGAGCCGTCGCGTACCTGGCCCACATCGGCGAGCCGGATCAAAGCACCGTTCTCGGTCTTGATGGGAAGATCGTTGAGCGTGTCGATTCGAAGCGGGAACGTATCAACGTCAATCGGGTATTGTTTCATCCCGAATTTCACAGTGCCGCTGGGAAAGACCAGGGCCTGTGAATTGAATGCAGTCAGGACGTCCGTTTGGGTGAGGTTCTTCTCCTGGAGCTTCCGGAGATCGAGATCTACCTGGACCTGACGTTGTTTTCCACCGAATGGATAGGGAATACCGACACCAGGTACAGTAATTAACCCAACACGGAGCTGGTTCAGAGCAATGTCGAACGATTGTTGTTCGTTGAGTCCTTGACCACCGACGCCGTACTGAAGGACCGGAACGCTCGACGCGTTGTACTGCAAGATTAAAGGTGGAGTCGTCGCGGGCGGAAGCTGCCTCAGGATCGTCTGGACGACGGCTGTTACTTGCGCCACGGCTTGGGAGATGGTAACCCCCGGCTGGAAAAAGATCTTAATTACCGCAACACCGTCATAGGAAGTAGATTCGAGGTGCTCGATGTTATTTACGGTGGTAGTAAGAACTCGTTCCGTGGTATAGACCATTCGCTGCTCGATATCCGCACCGGTCAGACCGGTGTAGCTCCAGACGATACTGACGACCGGAATATTGATGTTCGGCAGAATGTCAGTCGGCGTTTGCAGCAGGATGAAAGGAGTCATCAACAGCAGCAGCAACGCTGCTACTACGAACGTGTAAGGCCTTTTAAGAGCTAGACGAATGATCCACATACCGTGTTACGCCGCAATTGAGTTGGTGTCGGTAGATTGGAAAAACGCGATCTGCTCCGCCAGACGCCGCTCGTACAGGTCGCACATCGGCGAGTCGCCGTTGGCCTTGACCCACTCCGGATGCTGAAGCCGCAAATCATGATGAATCTGCCGTTGAAGCTCGGCGTACGTGTCAATCTGGCCAGCCGCCGCTACTGACAAGAGCTGTGTCGCGATGGAGCTGCTTCTTTTCATGCTCCGAATTTACCGGCCAAGGTGAGCCTCGCGCGACGGCGCGTGCGAAGGATTTTTGGTTAACACTCGCGAGCCGGTTGCGTATCCCTCTTTTGGTGGATGCGGTTCGTGTCGGGATTCCCTTCAAGAGGAAGGGCGATACATAACGGACTTGGACCGCCTCTGGATGTGTGGGCAGTTCAAAGCAGAAACATGCCAAGCGCTGCGCCGAGCATGGCAAGGGTTGTAACAGCAACGAGCAGCGTCGTGATCAAGGGCGCCGGATGATTGCGCATCAGCGTGCGGTCGGTTGCCACGATAAGAATGGCGAACAGCAAAAACGGCGCGAGCAGACCGTTCAGGACAGCAGCCGCAAAAAGCGCCTTGATAGCGTTGACGTTCGTGAAATCGATCGCGATTCCAAGAAGCGTGGACAAAATAATAATGGCGTAAAACGCTCGTGCGGTCTCGAAGCGGTTCTTAAAGCCATGCCGCCAGTCCAAGGTCTCAGCCACTGCATAAGCTGCAGAAACCGACATGATCGGGACTGCGAGAAAGCCAACACCGATGATTGCAACAGTGAAAAGCAGCGCGGCAAAGTTACCGGCTAATGGGCGCAGCGCTTCTGCGGCTTCTTTGGAAGTCTCGATGTGAGTGATACCGTTTCGATGCAACATCAGTGCCGTGGTTAGCATGATGAAATACATTCCGACGTTGGAAAAGAACGTGCCGACGCCCACGTCCAAGCGGCGCTTCAAGAGACGTGCTCGCATGGGAATCATCCGCGTGTGCAAACGCTTCACTGAGTTCGCCTCCTCGACTTCCTCTGACGCCTGCCAGAAAAACAGATAAGGGCTGATTGTTGTTCCAAGCACAGCAACCAGCATCGCCCACCCTTCCCGCGTCGCCGGTAGCGTTGGGACGAACGTGGCGCGTGCGACAGCCGACCAATCCGGCAGCTTCTGGCAAAGCGCGCCGGCCAGGCCTCTGCCAGTAGCCATCCCAACCCGAGCGCACATCATTTGCGTTGCCGCCATGAACGGCCAGGTGATTAAGGCAGTCCAAAGCTGCCCGTGCCGAGGAGCGCACCGGCAGCGGAGTAGGTCGCGATACCGGAAGGATCATCATCCGCAGCACCTGAGATAAGTCCCGGGCCGAGGGCGGCAAAGAATCGAGCCAGTACGGTTCGGCGTGGCGGCTCAGCCGCGTTCACCTCACGCCCGCGCGCCTCCTCTGCCGTTGCAAAGACATCGTTGTATTCCATATCTTTTCGGCGTCGTCCGCTCGTGCGCGCCCGCAGCCATTTCTTTTGATAAACGCGGCCAGCAGTTACAGGTTATACCCGAATCGTGCATCGGCTCGACGAAGGTTGTCCGCCGACCCTTCTGCTCTCAGGTACCCTCTAAGGATTGAGCCTGGTCATTACTCGTGAGCGCGAAGGCCCGAGTTCCAAACACAACTTCCACTGCCGACCGCCGGATAGCGTTTGCAGCCCGCTCTGCCACTGTGCGGAAATTTTCGTCGTATTAAAGTGAGATGGTCGGTTGGGCGGTTGATCCATGTGCTGTGGAATGGCTTCAATAATTGTGCTCATGCGACGCTGTTCCCCGCCATCATAGTCGTTCCATTCTTGCGCTGTCTGGGAGATTGGAAGGCCGGTTGCGTGGGACAACAAGCTCGCGTTTGCGAAGCAAGCGCGCGGTTTGATCGAGCAATTCGGCCTTGGCGTTAAACTTGAGCTGACCGAAGACAAGGATCTCTGTAGCGATGAGCCAGATTGTAAAACAAACCAGCAGCGTGCGGAACGGAAATGATTTTGTAGTCTCGTTCATTTTCATCATCAATCGTACGCGCTGCCCGCAGTGTGCTGCTATTTAGCGATCGCCAGATTTTCCAGCCCCACGCACGAGGTCGTCTGTAATGCCTCGTTAGGGAGATCAGCGCTAGTCATTTACCGTCAAAGGATGCAGTGCATAGACCGCCCCAATGCAATCTAAGAATACTCCCGCGATTGCGACAACCCACCGATTGTTGGTTCGCATAAATTCCTCCTTAGAGTTTGCTAGAATGTCAGCGCTCCGTGACGCGGCGGTCTGCCTTCAATTTGCTTCCCGCGACAGATGGGTGGGACGCAGGCGATGCATTCCGTTTCGTGACGACTTTCTTTGAACTCCCAACTCGTGTTGTAACGTTGTTTTTCGCCGAGCTCGACGCAACGAAAGGCGACGCAGTTCCGATGTCCCCGTGAAACCACATCCAGCCTCCGGCGATCGCACTAGATGTTATCCCGATCGCGATGATTAATGTAATAATTGATATTTTCATAGGTATACCGTTATACCTAACAATAAGTGCCTGCGTAATCCGTCAGCTACGACGCGTTCGCCGAATTCTCTCCTGCTGCCTAAGGACTTTCTCCTGAGGTTTACATTTCTTGTTGACTGTTTCTGTTACAACCCCCAAAGCCACGCGCCTACCAGCCCAATCATCACAACCGTCAATGGGCTAAGGATGGTGAACCAAAGAGCCATGGTGCCGATTACAGGGCCGTGTGTTTCCATCTCTAAAGGGTACCGCTCCCCTTGGGGTGAATGCTATCGCGCGTTCGTTTGATCTTCCCCTGCTTCGCTTGAATGACTTGCACCTCTCCCGTTTGAGGGACGCCACGTTGATCAAAGACGTGCCTTACTGTCAAATGTTTAGCGGTGGGCTTATCGAGAGAGATCTGGCGGTGAAATCGTGCTGCGATGGACTTGGACCCAGCGGCGCGCTAAACGTAAAACCAGGATTTTAACTGTGCCTCAGTCGACCAAACGAACTATTGACGTCACTGACCCGGCAGACGTCGGGGCAGTCATTCTGGCTGCCGGGCCGTCGACACGAATGGGCACGCCGAAGCAATTACTTCAATTCCGCGGCCGGACACTCGTGAGACGGGCCGCCTCTGCTGCCATCGAGGCAGGATGCCGGCCCGTGGTCGTGGTAACAGGCGCACACGCATTGGCGACCAGAGAAGCTTTGCGCGGTCTCGACGTACAGGAAGCTGAGAACAAGAATTGGGAATCCGGCATGAGTTCTTCCTTGCGCGCAGGCATAGAAAGCCTTGTCAAAACAGCTCCACGCGTCAGCGCAGTGGTTCTGATGTTGTGTGATCAGCCTTTTGTCACTCGGGAAACCATTGCTGGGCTTATTGCCGCTCATCGCGAAACAGGTCGTGCCATAGTTGCATCTAGCTATGGCAGCAGCTACGGCGTGCCTGCGTTATTCAGTAGAAAGTACTTCGCCGAACTCACAGCGCTCAAAGGTGCACTCGGGGCGAAACAGGTAATTGAAAAACATCTGGCAAAAGTTCATCTGATGAGTTTCCCCGACGGCGAGATCGACATCGATACTCCGGCCGACTTCGCACGCCTGAGCTAAGCCACCTCGCCCGCTGCGGCGTCAGTCATGTGAATGTCGCTTTTCCGCTCGCGCAGGGAACCACCGGAACGGTCCGCCAGGACTGCCGCAACCTCAGACACAATGGACAGCGCGATTTCCTCGGGGGTCTCGCTGCCGATATCCAGTCCGGCAGGTGCGAACAGATTTCTCGCTCCGGAATCAAAATCAAATTGCTGATATTCACTAAGTCGCGCTAGTAACTCCGCGTGACGTTTTCTGGGCCCGAGTAATCCGACATACCGAAGTCGAAAGGGTAGAAGCCGATCGAGTGCAAGGAGATCACGACCGAAGTTATGATTCATGACGAGCGCACCGGTTTGTGAGTCGGGTCGAAAATCTCGGCGTAGTTCGCCAGGATGTCCAAAATGTTCGACCACCCAGCCCAGGTTTCCTGCGAGCTTGATGAGCGGTTCGATCTCGGGGCCATTGCCGAAAAGTAACAGGCGAACGGGAAGCGCTATCGCCTCGATGAAAACGCCGCGGCGTTCCGCCAGAAGAACGTCAGCAGGCAACAATTCGGAACCGAGTGGCCCGCCTTCAAAACACGTGCGAATTCGACAAACCTCTCGGTTTCGAAGCAAGCGACCAATCTGGGTGATTAAATTGCCGTTCTGTCCCGAGGGGGGAAGCGGCTCGATAAGAATCTTCAACCGACCATCGCATCCATAAAGGCGCCGCGTATCAAACGACAGAACAATCGGTGAGCCATTGGCAATAACGTCTCGTCCGCGGCGACCAATTTCTTCTTCAAGGCAACCGCCGCTGAGCACACCGAGAGCCGAACCGTCGAAACCGATTAAGCAGCGAGCACCGGGCTTGCGGTAAGTAGAACCTTCCGTCTGAACAAGTGTCGCAAGCGCCCACGGCTGGGCAGGATTCTCGGCGACGCGCTCGATGATATGTTGCAACGCTTTCATTCGTTAGGCCAGGACCGACGATTTCAGTAAGTCCTCGATCCTGATTGGCAGTTCGCGCACTCGCGCGCCCGTAGCGTGGTAGGTGGCCGCCGTTATCGCCGCGGCGATGCCGGCCAGTCCGATTTCGCCGATACCACGGGCGCCAACCGGGTTAACGTCTCTGTCAGGGTAATCGAGAAAAAGCACGTCGATGGACGGCACATCCGCATTTACCGCCATCAGGTAGTCTGCGAGATTTGAGTTGATTGGGGCGCCGTTTTGCCGGTCATAGACCGTGTGTTCCAAAAGCGCCATGCCAACACCCATCACCACCGCGCCCTCAATTTGATTGCGGCCGGCGAGCGGATTGATGATGCGTCCACCATCGATAACGGTGATAACGCGGTTGACGCGTAACCGGGCGATCGCCGGCTGCCAGGTAACTTCCGCAAAGTGACAACCGTACGAATGCAATGAAACCTTCGGCTTTTTGTCATCGAAGGTCCCTTCAGATTTACCATTCCCTGTGACCAGACGCATGTTGGCGCGGCGCAGCAAATCTGGAAACGATACGCCGTTTGCGGGGCCGTCAGCCCTAACAAACACGCGTCCGTTTTCGAAAGCGAGGTCGTCAATCTTGCGGTTTTCGAATGGCGGCGCTGGCGTCGTTGTGGCCACGGTTAGCAAAGAAGTAATCGCGTTATCTGTCGCTTCAAAAACAGCCGGCACCACCGAGCCGGTCACCAACGATCCGCCTGAGATCGGTCCCGGCGGAAGCGATGTGTCGCCCAGCACTACTTCGACCTTGTTCAGTGGCACACCAGTTTTGTCGGCGACAAGCTGAGCAAGAATTGTATAGGTGCCCGTGCCGATGTCCTGCGTGCCGCATGCCACGCGCGCACTACCGTCGTCACGGAGCTCCACGTTCGCTTCGGCTGGCGCTCGTCCCGATATCCACGCAGCGCCCGCTACTCCCCAGCCAAGAATCAGACCGTCGCGCTGCATCGATCCGATCTCGGGATTCCGCTTTGACCAGCCGAACTTCTCTGCGCCCACTTGAAGACATTCAAGATAATGACGTGACGAAAACGGAATGCCTTTGCCCTCGTCGACCTTCGGTTCGTTTAAGACGCGCAGCTGCACAGGGTCGATTTTGAGTTGATCGGCCAGTTCGTTCATTGCTGACTCGGTCGCGTACAGGCCGGGCACTGCGCCGGGACCACGCATGGCCGTCGGCGAGCCGATATTCCGGCGGGCACGACCCCAGTGCACTCGAAGGTTCGGCACACTGTACTGGTACGACGTGGCCTCACCGCAGTTTTCGCGATAACCGTCAAGCATTGCCAGGTCGCTAACATAATCGTGGATCAACGACACGAGCTTTCCATCGGTCGTGGCCCCCAGGCGGACGCGTTGCTGGGTGCGGGGGCGATGACCGACTGATTGGAACATCATTCTGCGGCTGAGAACGAGCTTGACTGGTTTACCAAGTTGCCGCGCAGCCGCGCATGCGAGCGCACAGTGCGTCCATGGCCAGAGCTTGCTGCCAAACCCCGAGCCAACAAATTTTGTAATTACGCGCACATTCTCTGTTGGCAATCCGAACATTTGCGCGAGTACGCTGCGAAGATTGAACACGCCTTGCGACTCCTCATAGATCGTCAAGATTTGGCCGTCCCACAGCGCGGTTGTTCCTTGGAGCTCGATTGGATTGTGCGTTTCGGCTGGCGTCACGTAGGTCTGGTCGAGCTTTACCGGAGCATTCGCGAAAGCTTTCTCGGGATCGCCACGCTGGCTCTGCAAGCGATTGAGCGGACCGCGTCCCGTTTGAATCAACTCGGGCTCGTTATCTGGTTGCAGATCGAGATCGACGTTGGGTTTCTCCTTCGTGTAGGTCGCGCGAACGGCATCGGCAGCAGCTTTCGCTTGTTCAAACGTATCAGCTACCGCCAATGCGATGTATTGGCCGTAATAGCGAATCACATCGTCCGCAAATGGAGGACGACGCTCATCCGTGATGCTACGACTATTTGGTTGTAACACCGAGCGGAAAATCTTTCCGATGCTTCGCCGATGAAAGATCGCGCGCACACCCGGCATTTTCTCGGCCTCACTTGTGTCGAGTTTTTGCAGCTTTCCGTTCGCAATCGTCGCTTCCACTGGGACCGCGTACAACAGTCCCGGAAACGGAAAGTCCGACGTATACATTGCTGTTCCGCTCACCTTGAGCGGACCATCGATGCGCGGTGTTTGTCGGCCGATCGGTGATGTAATCGCTGTTTCCGTTGTCGTTGGCATGTTCAGCCCTTTATTCGTTAGGCTAACACGGACGATTCCAGTAAGTCTTCGATTCTGATTGGCAGTTCACGCACGCGCACGCCTGTAGCGTGACAGGTTGCCGCTGTGATGGCGGCGGCAATCCCGGCAAGGCCGATCTCTCCAATTCCACGAGCGCCTACCGGGTTCAGGACCTTGTCGGGGTAATCGAGAAAGTGGACGTCAAGTTTTGGCACATCGGCGTTCACCGCCACGATATAATCAGCGAGGCTGGAGTTGATCGGTGCGCCATTTTGCGGGTCATAAATTGTGTGCTCCAGGAGCGCCATGCCAATTCCCATCACCACCGCGCCTTCGATCTGGTTGCGACCCGCGAGCGGATTGATAATCCGGCCCGCATCGATGACCGTCACCACGCGATTAACGCGCAATCGCGCCATCATAGGCTGCCATGTTACTTCCACGAAGTGACAGCCAAATGAGTGAGTCGAGAATTTCGGTTTCCTCTCGCCGAAGGTCTCGGCGGACTTACCGCTGCCTGTGACGAAGCGGAGATCCGCATGCTGAAGTAAATCGGCAAATGCCACACCTTCCGCAGAACCTTTCGCCTTTACAAAAACCCGGCCACCTTCGAAGGCGAGCTCATCCGACTTGCGTTTTTCAAACGGTGACCCCGGTGTCGTCGTGGCGATCGTGAGCAGCGAAGCGATCGCATTGTCAGCCGCAGCAAAGACAGCGGGGACCACTGATGCAGTTGCCATCGAACCGCCCGAGACTGGCCCTTCGGGAAGCGACGTGTCGCCCAATGCCACTTCGACTTTGTTAATTGGAACACCGGTTTTCTCCGAGGCTAGCTGGGCGAGGATTGTGTAGGTGCCCGTGCCAATGTCCTGCGTGCCGCACGCAACACGGGTGGTGCCATCGTCACGAAGTTCTATCGTCGCCTGAGCGGCGAACCGCGCCGCGACCCATGCCGCACCTGCCATTCCCCAGCCAAGGATTAAACCGTCGCGTTTCATTGATCCGACCCCAAGGGTTCGCCTTGACCAGCCGAACTTTTCTCCGCCGACTTGGAGACACTCAAGGTAATGACGCGACGAAAAAGGAATCCCTAACGACTCGTCGATCTTCGGTTCGTTGAGAAGGCGCAATTGCACGGGATCGATCTTGAGTTGATCGGCGAGTTCGTTCATCGCCGACTCGGTCGCGTACAGACCCGGCACCGCGCCTGGGCCGCGCATGTCGGAGGGTGAGCCAATATTGCGCTTCGCGCGTCCGAACTGGACTCGGAGATTCGGCACACTGTACTGGAACGCCGTCGCTTCACCGCAATTCTCGTGGTAATCGTCGAGCATTGATCTCTCGTAAACGTAGTCGTGCATGAGCGAGACGAGCTTGCCCTTGGGTGTCGCACCGAGCCGCACGCGCTGTTGTGTGCGCGCCCGATGACCAGCCGACTGGAATGTCATCCTGCGGCTCAGGACAAGTTTGACTGGTTTGCCAAGTTGTCGCGCCGCCGCACATGCGAGGGCGCAATGCGTCCACGGCCAGAGCTTGCTGCCGAAACCGGAGCCCACAAATTTCGTGATCACGCGGACGTTTTCCTCCGGCAACCCGAACATTTGCGCGAGCACGCTGCGCATATTGAAGATTGCCTGCGATTCCTCGTAGATCGTCAGCATCTGGCCGTCCCACATTGCCGTCGCCCCCTGTAGCTCAATAGGGTTGTGCGTCTCGCTTGGCGTGACGTAGGTTTGGTCGAGCTTGACCGGCGCGTCCGAGAAAGCTTTCTCAGCATCGCCGCGTTCGCTCTGCAACCGATGCTCCGGGCCGTACGTCGTTTCAACGACATCGGGATCAGGGTCGGGCTTCAGATCAGGATTAACGTTCGGTTTGCCTTTCGCGTAGGTCGCACGAACGGCGTCGGCAGCGGCTTTCGCGATTTCGAATGTGTCAGCTACTGCCAACGCGATGTACTGGCCGTAGTAGCGAACCACATCGTCTTCGAATGCCGGGCGCCGCTCGATACAAATGCTCTCCATTCCTTTGCCTTTCACCGAGCGGAAGATTTTTCCGATGTTTCCGTGATGAAAAATGGCACGCACGCCCGGAATTTTCTCCGCTTCACTCGTATCGAGCCCTTGGATTTTCCCATTCGCAATCGTTGCCTCGACCGGCACCGCGTACAACAGGGCAGGAAACGGAAAGTCCGATGCATACATGGCCTTGCCACTGACTTTCAATGAACCGTCGATCCGTGGTGTTTGCTGGCCGATCGGGGAGGCAGTCGCGGTTTCTGCTGTCGCTGCCATGTTGACTCCTCGTTAGGCCGTTTGCGTGACGAGTTTCAGCGCGTGCACCAGGCAGCGTTTCGCCAGCTCGACTTTGAATCCATTTTGGCTTTGCGGTTTCGCGTCGCGCAACGCAGCGTCCGCTGCCTTTTGAAAAACAGCTTGCGTCGCCGGCTGGCCAGTTAACTCAGCCTCAGCTTCAGGCGATCGCCATGGCTTTGTGCCTACTCCGCCAAGCGCCACCCTCGCGCGCGTCATCCTTCCGCCATCGGCTGTGATCACGACAGCAGCAGACGCCAGCGCAAATTCGAAGGAAGCGCGGTCGCGCAATTTTAAATAAAGCGAATGGCTTCCCGGCGCCGGCGGCGGAAGAGTGACATGTGTGATTAAATCGCCCGGTTCCAAAACCGTCTCGCGCTGTGGCGTGTTTCCTGGCAGCAGATGAAAATCGCCAATCGGGACAGTGCGCTCGCCTTTTGTCCCGCGGATGTGAATCGTCGCTTCCAAGGCAGCAAGCGCGACGTTCATGTCGGACGGATTGGTAGCAATGCACTGTTCGCTCGTACCGAGAATCGCGAGACTGCGATTCACTCCGGTGATCGCTGCGCAACCTGAGCCCGGCTCGCGCTTATTGCACGGCATCGCAGTATCGCGGAAATACATGCAGCGGGTCCGTTGCAACAGATTGCCCGCGGTCGTCGCCATGTTTCGAAGCTGAACCGATGCGCCGCTCAAAAGCGCTTCAGAGAGGACCGCGTAATCTTTGCGAACCGTCGGATCCTGGGCAAGATCGGTGTTGCGAACCGTTGCGCCGATCTTCAGTCCGCCATCGGGAAGTTTTTCTATCTTGCTGAAGGGTAGATGATTTACGTCGACGAGCTTTTTCGGCGTTTCGACGTTCAGCTTCATGAAATCGACCAGGTTTGTTCCACCGGCGATGAAGCGGATGTCCGCTCCTTGTTGCGCTGTCGTCGCCTTCGCGCCCGAAGCGATGGCTTGCTCAGGGTCGTCAGCGCGCGTGAGTTCGAAAAGTTTCATCCCGCTTTCTGCCTGCTCGTGTTTTCGCGCACACTCTGAATCGCTGCGACGATGTTTTGGTACGCGCCGCAACGGCAAATATTGCCGCTCATGCACTCCTTCACTTCGGCGTCTTCAGGCCCGCATTGTTCCGTTAACAACGCTACCGCCGACATGATCTGCCCAGAAGTGCAATAACCACATTGGTAGGCATCATGGGAGACAAACGCGGCTTGCATCGGGTGCAAATTTTCAGGCTGCCCCAAGCCTTCAATTGTTGTGATCTCGTCCCCTTGATACATCGCGGCGAAGCAAAGGCACGAATTCATACGCCGGCCATTGATGTGCACCGTGCATGCCCCGCACTGGCCGTGATCGCATCCTTTCTTCGATCCGGTGAGATGCAGATGTTCTCGGAGACAATCGAGAAGCGTGGTACGCGGATCGATTCGCAAATCGTACTGCTTCCCATTCACCCGCAGGGAAACGGGAATGGCGCCTTCTGCTGGCGGAGCTGCGTCTCGGGCTTTTGGCGGCCGCAATTCAGCCGGCGAAGGTTGTGCAAATGCTGAGCCGGCTGACGTAAGCAACCCCGCCATACCCAAACGAGAGATAAACTTTCGCCGCGTCGTTTTTCCAAATTCTGAGCCGCTTTGCGATTTTTCCGGTGGTTTGGTTTCTTCGGCCATGGAAATCTCCTTACACGGACAATTCTATTTCCGGCCCCCAGTTATTATCGTGCCTGAGCAAGATTTTAGCCGTCCCATTTTCGACTGAGAGCGCGCTACCTCTTTCGGGAGATTGATTCATCAATGCGACGTTTGCTATTGGCTTATGATCAGACAACGCGCTCATTATTGAAGAGGCCTAATCTAACGTTTAGCCGGCGGGACTTGGAATCACTAACGGCCGGCGAAGCGTCCTTTCGGTTCACGCGATAACCCTCTAGTAATCGTAACCCTTACTGACAGCTAATAGTGAAAGCAGTCGTCCAAAAGGGAGAGCGAGCTACAACTCGTCGGTAGCACAGCAGAATCTGCCGGACGCGCCGTAGCGAAAAAAGGTCGACTGACGCGAAGGTAAGGGCATGAAAGCGAAAACAATCATGAGTTTAGCCAGCCTCGTCCTGTTCGCCGCGGTGAGTCCCACTTTGGAAGCCCGTGGCGGCGGAGGCGGAGGAGGATTCGGTGGTGGAGGATTTCACGGCGGAGGGTTTGGCGGTGGTGGCTTTGGTGGCGGGCACTTCGGTGGAGGCACAAGTGTCCACTTTGGTGGTGCTCCAGTGGGCGGATTCCATGGCGGCGGAGCGCGCTATTCCTTTGGCACACACCCCATGTACGGCCGTCCTGTCTCTGTAAGGCCACGCGGAATGACGAGTTTGACGCCGCGTCCACCGGCGGTTGGACGCCAACAAGCTTCGGTCGGTTCTACTGGCAACCACCTTGCGCCATCTTATCGTTCACCTGCTGGAATAAGGCCAAGCGGCCGGCCAATTGAAAGCGCGAGAAATCACACCTTTGCCCGGCAACCCGGGACGGCCCATCGTGACTGGGACCGGCGCAGCGGGCATTACTGGAACGGGCACTGGTGGGCCTGGGATGGCTATGATTGGATAGGTCTCGATGCAGGCTTCTTTCCGTGGGATTATTTTCCTTACTATGCCTACGATTATTACCCGTACGATTATTACCCGGGTTACTACGCTGACGTGGAGCCGTACTATAACAATGAGGGCGTTTCCGATTATGTGCCAACTCCCGACCCAAACGTTATAGCTGTTCAGAGGGACTTAGCTAATCTTGGTTATTACCACGGGTCAATTGATGGGATTTACGGGCGTAATACTCGTGACGCCGTTGGGCGTTATCAAACCGAGCATAACCTGACCGTCACTGGGACCTTGACCACTCAAACACTACAGGAGCTGGGGATTTCGCAGGGCACGCCAAGTTGATCTTCGAGAAAACGAAAGCATGCAAAACAATTTCCAAAATCAACACGAAATGAAAACTAAACAACTTGCTGGCTCAGACCTTTACATTACACCAATAGGTTTTGGCGCATGGGCAATCGGAGGCTCAGGCTGGGAGTTTGGCTGGGGCGATCAGGACGACAAAGCCTCGATCGCAGCGATACATCGCGCGCTTGAGCTTGGCATCAACTGGATCGATACCGCAGCCGTGTATGGCATGGGCCATTCGGAAGAAGTTGTAGGATCCGCACTCAAAAGCTGGCCCGGACCTCAGCCCTACGTTTTTACCAAATGCGGGCTTCTGTGGGACGAGAACGGATACGTCCACCGCGACCTTCGGGCGAATTCCATCCGGCGGGAGTGCGAGAACAGTCTACGTCGGTTGAAAGTCGATTCGATTGATCTTTATCAAATCCACTGGCCGACAGAGGACCTGGAGGAAGGCTGGGGAGAGATGGCTCAGTTTCAAAAGGAAGGTAAGGTCCGCTGGATCGGCGTATCGAACTTCGATGCCGATCAACTGCGGCGCGCGGAAAAGATTGCTCCGGTAACTTCGCTGCAACCTCCGTATTCTTTGATTCGCCGGGAAGTCGAACAAGAGATTTTGCCTTACTCCTATGCGCATGGCGTCGGCGTGATCGTGTATTCGCCGATGCAGTCGGGCCTTCTGACGGGCGCGATGACTCGTGAGCGTGTGGCAAAATTGCCTGATAGCGATTGGAGAAGTCACGATCCTGAGTTTACTGAACCAAAGTTGTCGGAGAATCTGGCACTCGTTGAGCGCTTGCGAAAAATCGGTCAGAAATACGGTCGGCCGCCAGGACAAGTCGCGGTCGCGTGGGTGCTGCGCAATCCCGCAGTGACCGCGGCGATTGTTGGCGCGCGCAACGCTCAGCAAGTCGAACGAAATGTCGGCGCGGCTGAGCTAGAACTGACCGAGGAAGATGTTGTCGAGATCGAAGGCCGGAACCTGAAAGAAACAAACCAAGTAGCTGCGGCATGAATGGAATCATGACGAGTTATAACAACCAACTGACTCTTTACTCTGTCTTGAGTTTAACGCTATTTACGAGTATGACAGAAACAAACGCACAACAAACGGATACCAGCCAAAACGAGCGATACCTTCCGCCGACCGCTACAGTGGCAGCCGGAAAGGCGCCAGGCATGAAGGCCCGGTTGGTCGCAGAAAATAATGGCGTGAAGACCTACGCAATCGTTCTTGCCAAAGGCGACGAGGTCATGTCAGGCCTAACCGATTTTGCCAGGCAAAATAAAGTAACGTCGGCGAGATTCACTGCTATCGGCGCATTCAGCAATGCCACCGTGGCATGGTTCGATCGCACAAAGAAGGAATACAAGCTGATCCCGATTAAGCAACAGGTGGAGCTGATCTCAATGATCGGCGATATAGCACTCGTAAACGAGCGACCCGCTGTTCACACGCACGTATCTCTGGGGTCATCCGATGGTACGGTCAGGGGCGGGCATCTCGTCGAAGCCAATGTCTTTCCAACTTTGGAGCTATTTATCACCGTATATCGCACGGCTTTACACAAACAACCAGATGAGGCGACTGGATTGGAACTGATCGACCCATCACTGAAGTAGAAGGAACAATGAAAACAGGATTCATAGGTTTAGGAATAATGGGCAGCCGAATGGCTGCGAACCTGCAGAAGCAAGGCTACTCTTTGGTAGTCTTCAACCGGACCCGCGCGAAAGCGGAGCCGTTGCTTGGTCCCTGCGGTACATTTTCGGAGTCCCCGGCGCACCTCGCTGAACAAGTAGACATTTTGTTCACGATGCTGCCCGATCCAGATGCGGTCGAACACGTAGCGTTAGGCGCCAACGGATTTTTGGATCACCTCAGCTCAAACGCAGTGTGGGTCGATTGTAGTTCGGTCAATCCCTCGTTTTCGAAGAACATGGCCGCCGAAGCGGCGCGCCGCGGCGTTCGTTTCGTTGACGCCCCAGTGACCGGCTCCGCTGTGCCGGCCGCAGAGGCGAAGCTTGTCTTTTGGGTAGGAGCTGAAGCAGCGGACTTGGAAACGGTTCGCTCACTATTGCTCTCCATGGGCAACAGGATTGTCCATGTGGGCGGTCACGGCATGGGCACTGCCATGAAAATGGTGGTCAATGTTTTGCTGGGCAACGCGATGGCGGCGTTTGCAGAAGCAATGGCATTGGGCGAAGGCCTCGGAATCTCGCGTGACGTGTTATTCGATTCATTACTGGGCACGCCTGCGGTCGCGCCGTTCCTCGCATCGAAGCGGGAGAAAATCGAGAGCGGAAGTTATGAAGCGGAATTTCCGTTGCGGTGGCAGCAAAAGGACTTGCATTTCGCGTCAGTGAGCGCGTTCGAATCCGGAGTGGCGATGCCCGTCACCAATGCCGCCAAAGAACTGTATCGTCTTGCAATGATGGAAGGTCACGCGCTCGAGGATTTCTCGGCCATCTACGCGTATCTCGCGAGCAATGGTAACTCCGCGAACACCAGTGTCCGAATTGAAGACGACGACCAAGGAACGCTCTACAGAAAGGTTATCAAAAGATTCTCTAACGGGAACCCAGACATGTCGCTTCTATCGAGACATGGCTAAGAACTTCAAAGACCTTTCAGAGGCAGAGATCCTTGCTCTAGCGATTTCCAATGAAGAGACAGACGGCCGCATCTACGCCGACTTTGCGGCACGTTTGAAAGATAACTATCCGGCGACCGCGCAGGTCTTCAAAGAAATGGAGGCCGAGGAAGACACGCACAGGCGAAGGTTGATTGACGAATTTCAGCGCCGCTTTGGCGATCACATCCCGCTGATTCGCCGCGAGGACGTGAAAGGATTTATCAGCCGTAAACCCGTGTGGCTTATTCAATCTCTCGGCATTAACACAGTGCGTCGGTACGCTGAAAGCATGGAAGCGGAGACGCAACATTTCTATGAGCGCGCCGCGGAAAGAGCGAGCGATGCCTCGACGCGAAAACTACTCGGTGATCTCGCCGAAGCTGAGCGCGGTCACGTTGTCATTGCAGATGAACTCGAAAAGGAACATCTGACTCGCGCAGCGAAGGCGCAGGAAGACAAAGCGCGTCGCCGTCTCTTTGTTCTGCAGATTGTGCAGCCGGGATTGAGCGGATTGATGGATGGTTCGGTCTCGACACTGGCCCCGGTCTTCGCAGCTGCATTCGCCACGCGGAGCAGTCATGCAGCGCTTCTTGTCGGCCTCGCCGCCAGTCTGGGGGCTGGAATTTCGATGGGCTTTGCCGAAGCGCTTTCCGACGATGGCAGTTTGACCGGGCGCGGCAAACCCTTGGTTCGCGGGTTTGTCTGCGGCCTTATGACGACTGCGGGTGGAATCGGTCACTCGCTTCCATATTTAATTCCAAACTTCCGGACCGCGACCGCTGTGGCCGTCTCGGTGGTCGCGATCGAGTTGCTGTTAATCAGCTGGATTCGGAACCGTTATATGGACACGCCGTTTCTGCGTGCTGCGTTCCAAGTGATCGTCGGCGGCGTCTGCGTCTTTCTCGTTGGTATTCTGATAGGCAGCTCTTAAAGAGGTGGTCCTGGCATGAAGGCTCTGCGGTTCAGCAAGTTTGGCCCGCCGTCTGTCTTAGCCGTCGAAGAAGTTCCGCGGCCTGCGCCGCGCGAGGGCGAAGCGCTGGTGCAAGTGAAAGCAGCGGCGATCAATCCGAGTGACGTGAAGAACGTCGCGGGTTTCTTCGCCCGAACAACTTTGCCACGCACTCCGGGGCGCGATTTCTCAGGCATTGTTGTTGCAGAGAAGAAATTCGAAGGCCAGGAGGTATGGAGCAGCTTCCGGCTGAGTTTTGGACGGACTTAAAGAGCCAAGATCTCATCGAGCAAAACGCGCCGACTCCAGTTTAAATGGAGGCGACTCGACGCAATCCCTGGGTAGCTAGCGCTGATGTAGCTAATCGCTAGCGCTACCGAGGTTATCACGGCGCCACGAGTGCCGGCTTAGTCAAACTACCTCGTCGGGGAGTTGAGGTCGCCCAAAGGAGGGAATCGCGTTCGCTTCTTCAGTAGCACCACAGAATCTCACACATGTGCCGTAGCAGCCGAATAAGAGCGTCCGTAGGGTGTGCTCGTGAAAGCAAAAACACGGAGCCGTCGGCACTATAGCTTATCCAGCCTCCGAGTAGAGGGGCAACGGCTCCGTAGGCCCAGGGTATTTCCTCGCCCTTCAAAGAAATTGACGCCACAGTCGCGTGGTCCAGTTGCCATAGCACTCGTGCTTTGGTTCTTGTTCTTCGTCGCAAATGCCTTCGCGGTGCTCAGACCGCCTTACCCGCAAAAGCCGGACCCGCCAAGCCGGACCGTCATCATTGCCGATCACTCCTTCGACAAGACCGTCGGCGCAGCCAGTAAACCAAAGTAACAAGCGAGAATTTCCTATGATAAAGAAGATCTCTTATCTTGGCCTCGGCACCATGGGCAGTGGCATGGCGTCCAATCTTCTTAAAGCCGGCTACGAACTTACTGTTTGGGACCGAACTGCCGAAAGATGCGGACCGCTTGCCAGGAGAGGCGCACGGGTCGCAAAAACGCCGGGGGACGCTGTCCGCGATACCGATCTTGTCATGTATTGCTTGAGTAACGACACCGCTATCGAGCAGGTCGTGTTCGGGAAGGAAGGCGTTCTGAAGGCAATTACCAATGGCCAGATCGCTGTGGACATGAGCACCGTCCTTCCTGCAACTAGTTTGCGAGAGCAGGAAGCTTATGCAAAGCGCGGGGCGGATTTCCTCGACGCGCCAGTCTTCGGCAGCAAGGATGAATCGGCCAACGCCAAGCTTTGGGTTTTGGTAGCCGGAAAAAAGGAGGTCTTCGAAAAAGCGAAGCCGGTCCTGGAGAAATTGGGTCAAACTGTTCACTACCTTGGCAAGAACGGAAATGCCACAGCCATGAAGTTGGTCGGAAATCTGATGGTTGCTTTGGAACTGGAAGCGCTTGCAGAAGGCCTCGTCCTTGCGCGAAAAGCTGGCCTCGATCTGAAGACCGTTATGGAGGTTGTGAAGGTAGCTGACTTCCGATCGCCTCTGCTTGTCAGCAACGGTGAAAACATTTTGAAGCGCGATTTCTCCACCTACTTCGCCCTGCAGCTGATGCTTAAGGACGCGAACCTAATTCAGGAATTCAGTGACAGTCTGAGTTCGCCGGCTCCGGCGTTGCGCGTTGTCCAAAAACATCTCCAAGACGCCGTTGCGCTTGGTTTTGGAAAGGAAAACGCGTCCGCCTTGATCAAAGCGTTAGAAAAGGAAGCCGGTGTTGAAGTTAAAGCAAAGATCCATTGATGGAACATGAAAGCCCGTGATATTCGAGCTAAAAAATCCGGCTGCCGTATTTCCCCTTACTACAATAGTTCGGCACGGTGGATCAGATCACTCCAATTGTCCGGCGTCGTGGCACTGGTCGCCAACGTCAGCCTCCTTGTCGCCACGGCGAGTGCACAAGAGCGAATACTTCTAGAACAGCCACAAGCAAACTCACCGGTAAAGTTGGTGGCGGTGTCAGACCCAATCACCGGCAAGTCCGAATTCCGTTATAAAGGCATCGACACGCCGCCGGTGATTCGAGTACCGCCAGGAAGCATTCTCAAGGTCGAATACAAGAATGAGCTCGCGGCTCGATCGAAAGAAGAGTGCGTCGGGCGCCCCTGCATGAATATGACGAATCTTCACTTCCACGGACTACACGTCTCACCAAATGCACCGCAGGACGACGTCCTGGACATGATGGCATCGCCAGGAGAGACCTTGAATTACTCAGTGCAGGTACCACCACAGCAGCCGCCAGGGCTGTACTGGTATCACACGCACTCGCATGGTGAGAGCTATGTTCAGGACCTTGATGGAATGTCAGGACCGATCGTTGTTGAAGGTATCGAGCGCTACGTGCCTGAATTGCTGAACATGCGCGAACGGATTTTGGTCTTGCGCGATTTGGTCCTACCGAAGGATTCGGCTAAGCGAAAAAGTGTGATGACGTCGGTCGCGATGCAAACTTCGCAGTGCGGCACCGCACCCGGGAAACCGGAGCGCGCCTTCACCATAAATGGAACTCTTCGCCCGCAGATCGATATGGCGCCCGGAGAGCGCCAGTTTTGGCGGATCGTGAATGCGAGTCCGGATCGCTATGTGGACTTGGAATTGGATGCAGGGGCGTTCGAGGTTGTCGCTCTGGATGGAATGCCTCTGGCTTACCACGATCCGGCGATCCGTACGCGATCAATGAGCCACGTTTTAGTTCCACCAGCCGGCAGACTGGAAGCGATCGTCACCGGTCCACCATCGGATTCGCACGCTACGCTGCGCACACGCTGTTTCGATACAGGTCCAGATGGAGATCCAAATCCAGCAATGGTACTGGCGGATATCATTCGGGCGCAGCCAGCAACTCAGCCCTCGCGGCAAGGGGACGACGGTGCCCCAGTCTACGCGCGGTTTTCGGAAACAGTCCTCAAACGGGTCCAGGCAAGCGAACCGCAATTCGTTGTCACCTTCACGGAAGACAAACAGGGCTTCTATATAAATGGTCGAAAATTCGAAATGAATGCCGACCCGATGCTGACAGTAGATGTCGGTTCGCTTCAGCGGTGGCGCGTGGTCAACTCAACGCGAGACGTCCATCCGTTTCACATCCACCAGGTCCACTTTTTGACATATGATATTGGCGGGACACCAGTGAAGGATCCAGTATGGCTCGATACTGTGAATGTCCCCTTGAATAGCTCTGTGGATCTCGTTATGGATTTTACCGATCCGATCATTCGCGGCATGTCGGTCTACCATTGCCATCTGCTAAGCCACGAAGACAAGGGCATGATGGCAAAGGTCCTGTTCCGTTAAAGTCCAGATTAAAACTAAGAGGATAACGGCGAGATCCAGTTTTTCTCACGGGCAGATGTGTTGAAAGGAGTTTGCGATCCACCCTCCTTTTCACTTCCTCGTGAACGGTTCGCCTCTCCCGAAAGAGGTAGCGCACAGCCACTCGGAGGTCGTAACGAGAAATCTTCCTGATGCGCCGTTGCGACCTGTTCAACTAAAGCAAAAATTTTGACCATGAAAGCGCAATTGTCCTGGCGAACAGCGAGATCCCGAGCGCGCGCGTTAAGCACAGGATTCCAGATTCGCTCGTACGCGGAGTTACAGAAACAACTTCACAACGATCTGCTGGCTCAACATCCGGAGTGGATGGATTCAAACGGCAATAGCCCAAAATGCGACGAATACGATCGCCGGCTCGCAAGGACTATTTCCATTTTTCAGGGAGCACACGCACACGCATGAACGGCACCATAACTTTTTCTGATTACGAATTCGACGAGGCGCTTTGGGCGGCATACCGCCGTCGCGACAAAGTTGCGGTCACTGAGAAATTGCTGAGCCATGTTTTGGCGGTCGTCATTCAGTCGCGATTGCGTGCGCCGCGGCTAAGGCAGAGGCGATTGAAAAATCCGATTCGCCACCCACGCGCCGCCTGAAGCCAAGAAATAGCAATTGTTGCGCATGAAAGGGGTAGAGCCGCCGAGTAAACCCTTGCCAGCGACAACTCGACGCATCTGGCGAAGGCCGGTCCCGTCTCTCCGCCAAACGAGCGATAACAGACTGTCTTTTTTAGGGTAGGCAAAAGTCTACCCAACACCTCAACGCATTGCGCGAAGTCGTGCAAGCGAGGAATAGTGCCTGTCCGTCGAGACGCGTCGCGTTCCAAAGCGCCTCGTTCGGCGATTCGCGCCGCTTGTACCTAAACAAAAGGCCGCCTCGCTTTCAATGGCGACCATTACGGAGCAATCGTGCTGTCGTGGGACGCCTCGCAATTGCGGCAACTTTGGGGCTCCTACCAAGCTCGACGTGTTTCCAAACCTGGCGAAGGCCCACCTAGTCTTTCCCCAAACGAGTGATAGCCGACTGCCTCTTTTGGTCGAGGCAAAAATCCACCAGAAGTGTACTTGCCTAATAAAGATCGACAAACCGAAGGTCGTATTTGTGGGGAATAAACAAAGTTCCCAACCCTTGCCGCAATCCTGTGCCAAAGCCGTAACCGATGTCGATCACTTTTGATCAAACGCCCCAAAAGAGATTATTAAGCGACTGGCTCCGACTGCCTTTAAATAATTATAGGCGACTTGCAATAGCCGGACAGGAGTTCGCAGCCCCATTTCTACATCGGAGGACGCGGATTCAGCAAAGAAATTTCAGATTTCTAGAAATGTTGGTCCGCAAAATAGGGAGAACAGAGTGAAACAACCAAAAAAACTACAAACATATGAATCTTCAAACATTTAACGGGAAGCGCGGCGTTGACGTGCTTCGTGATCCGGAACTCAACAAATCAACTGCTTTTACAGAAACCGAGAAGCAGGAAGTCGGAATCGTTGGCCTCGTACCTGAGGTAACTGAAACAGAGGATGTGCAGTTAAGCCGGGTGTTGCTGCAGCTCAGCCACAAGACGACTGACCTCGATCGTTACATCTATCTTGTGAATCTACTCGATCACAACGAAACGCTCTTCTATCGGACTGTCATGTCTGATCCGGCGCGGTTTCTTCCGATTGTCTACGACCCGACGATCGGGGAAGCATGTCTGAAGTTCGGGCACATCTACCGCGACACACGGGGCATGTATCTTTCGATCAAACACCGCGGTAAAGTAAAAGAGATTTTGAAAAATTGGCCGCAGAAGGATGTGCGGTTCATTTGTGTGACTGATGGCGGTCGCATCCTTGGATTGGGAGATCTTGGGGCGAACGGCGCCGGAATTCCGATCGGCAAGTTGCAGCTCTACACCGCATGCGCCGGCGTTCCGCCGCAGTATCTGCTGCCGATGTATCTTGATGCCGGGACTAATAATGAGCAGTATCTGCACGATCCGCTCTACCTCGGCATTCGTCAGACGCGTCCACCAACCGAGGAGCTCTATTCGTTCGTCGACGAGTTTGTCGAAGCAGTCCAGGATGTCTTTCCGAAGTGCTGCATTCATTTTGAGGACTGGACCGGTGTGGACGCGGTGCACCTGCTCGAGCGTTACCGCCACGACTACTGTGTCTACAACGACGACGTGCAAGGTACCGCCGGCATCACGCTTGCCGGCATGATCAACGCTACCAAGCTGAAGGGAACCAAACTGAGCGACGAAAAGTATCTGTTCCTCGGCGCGGGCTCTGCCGGTATTGGCCTCGCCGACCTGCTCTGTTCAGCGCTTGTTGATCAAGGTTTGATGCTGAAAGACGCGCAGTCGCACGTTTACATGTTCGACATCAATGGGCTCTTGGAAAGCACACGCACGGATCTTGTCGATTTTCAAAAGCCTTACGCCCACAAGCACGCGCCGACCCGGGATTTTGTCGCTGCGATAGAAAGTATCAAACCGACAACAATCATCGGCGTCAGCACGATTGGAGGAGCGTTTAACCAAAAGGTCGTCGAAGCGATGTCGCGGATTAACGAGCGCCCGGTGATCCTTGCGCTTTCAAATCCGACTGAGCACGCTGAGTGCACGCCCGAACAGGCCTATGCCTGGTCAAAAGGCAAAGCGATCTATGCGGCTGGCGTCCAGTTTCCACCGGTTCACCTCAATGGAAAGACATTCCTGCCGGGACAAGCGAACAACTTCTACATATTCCCGGCGGTCGGAATGGCGATCTTCGCGACGCAAGCCAAGCGTGTTCCCGACGAGCTGTTCATTGAAGCTGGGCAATCGGTTGCCGATCAGGTTCCGTCCGACCTGTTGAATCAGGGCCTGCTCTACCCGCTGCAGTCGAACATTCTGGAGACGGAGATCCAAACGGCGGCGCGCGTAGCGAAGCTTGTCTTCGATCTCGGGCTGGCTCGTGTCGAGCGCCCGTCGGACATGGTCGCGTTCATTCGTCAACATGTCTACACGCCCCAATACGCAAGCGGCCTGCAAACACAAGATCGGAGGGCGGCATGATCACTCAAACGAGCAAGGTAAAACAACGTCAGACTGGATTACGCCCGAGTGCGCCGAAGAAAAATCAGAGTTCAAAACCAAAAACGAACACGACCAAATCTACGAACGGCCAGTTTCGCATTGAAACGGACTCGTTAGGCGCGGTGAAAGTGCCGGCGGATAAGTTGTGGGGCGCGCAAACCGAACGTTCCCTGGAACATTTCGGCATCGGACTCCATCTGATCCCACGAGAGATGATCGCTGCTTACGCCACACTGAAGAAAGGCGCGGCCATGGCCAACCATGACGGGAAGCGGCTGGATGGCGAGCGCTTCCGACTCATTGTGCAGACATGCGATGAGATTCTTGCGGGCCAACACTACGATATGTTTCCGTTGCACGTCTGGATGACTGGCAGCGGGACGCAGTTCAACATGAATATGAACGAGGTCATCTCCAACAGGTGTTGCCAACTCGCAGGTACACCGCTTGGAAGCAAGCGGCCGGTCCATCCCAACGATCACGTGAACATGTCGCAATCGTCTAACGACTCGTTTCCCTCTGCGATGAACATCGCGGCGGCAGTGAACGTAACAGAACAATTGATGCCAGCGGTAAAGGCATTGCGTGATGCGATCGCAGTAAATGCTGCGCAGTGGAAAGATATTGTGAAGATCGGCCGCACTCACATGCAGGACGCAACTCCGCTCACCTACGGACAGGAGTGGTCGGGCTACGTCGGCATGCTCAGCGACAATCTCGATCGCATCGAGAATGCGTTAAAGGGAGTGTATCGCCTCGCGCTCGGCGGCACAGCCGTTGGCACTGGCATTAATGCTGCGCCAGGATTTGGAGAAGCAGCAGCAGCCGACATTGCGAAGCTGACAAAGCTTCCGTTCGTTAGTGCGCCTAACAAGTTCGCGGTGCAAGGTGCGCACGATGATCTGGTAGCGCTCTCCGGCACGCTTCGGACGCTGGCGGTGTCACTCTACAAGATCGCGAACGACATTCGATTAATGTCATGTGGGCCTCGAGCCGGGTTCGCCGAGCTGATTATCCCCGCTAACGAACCGGGCTCATCGATTATGCCCGGGAAAGTGAATCCGACCCAGGCGGAGGCGCTAGCTATGGTCTCGGTGCAAGTTATGGCCAACGATGTGGCGGTAGGTTTCGCGGGCGCTGGTGGTTATCTGGAGATGAATGTTTACAAGCCGCTAATCATCTCCAACATCACCGATTCGATCCGGATTCTGAGAGAAAGCTGCACCAACTTCCGGAAGTTCCTGGTGGAAGGCACAAAGCCTAACCTGAAGAAGATCAAGGAATATGTTGATCGATCCTTGATGTTGGTGACGGCGCTATCGCCAGTCATCGGATACGACAAGGCTTCGAAGATCGCACACTACGCCCTGGACAACGACCTCACATTAAAGGAAGCCGCCCTTAAACTGGGTTTTGTGAGCGAAGAAGAATTCAACCGCGTAGTCGATCCAGCCAAGATGGTTCACCCGTACGTAGCGACTGCCAGTTGATAGAAATCGCGTTGGGTGGCTCGCATATGCACAATCAAACCGTGCGGGCGCCAGCTGACAGATTCGTTCTCTTAGTGTGGGCCGCGTTCCACGTGTTCGCGGCCCGCACTTATTCCCAGGTGCAAGAGGAAACGCTGAGCGGACCGGGCAGTCATGAACGACCACCGACGGAGCGGCGTTATCTTTTCGGCGACTGGGATGGGGTTCGGCCTGCTTTGCTGGAACGAGGAGTCAACTTCGACTTACAATACATCAGCGATTCTCTTACAAATGTCGTGAGCGACCGCAATGACCGTTTCGTCGCCTGGAATCGCTTCCGGGGGACTGTCGATATCGACTTCGGCCCGCTGATCAACGCGCCCGATTGGTATTTTCATGCGACTGCAGTGTGGCAGAACGGAGCGAACATCGGGACGTACCTTGGGCTGCTGACGAGTCCCAGCGGGATGGCAAGCGCCCACACATTCCGGCTCGATTCCTGGTGGATCGAAAAACGATCGTTTGGTGAACGGCTCACCGTCCGAATAGGTCAGTTCGCCGGCCAAGACTTCTACGGAGCGCAGCACTACGCTGCATCTTTTATCTTCGAGCCGATGGGTTACGCCTTAGGCAATCTCTTCACCGATTTTGAGTCATTCGATCCACCCTCGACGCCAGCGGCGGAAATACGGGTCGTTCCATTCGAGCACTTCTACGTCAAATCGATGGTGATCGCGGAAGATCGCCATCCTTTTGACCACAATCCAACCGGTCTGGTTCCACAGTTCAACGACGGCGTCGTGAGCGTCTCAGAGATTGGCTTCACTCCGGGAAAGAAAGCTTCTTCAGTGCGAGCTTTCGATAACGTCGAAACTCGCAAGGGGTATTCCGGACTTTATCAGTTCGGCGCCTCCTACAATCCCGGGAAATTTACAACGGCATCAGGAAAATCAGAGTCCGGGAACTTTGTGCTGTACTTCATGGCGAGCCAGGCCCTTTGGCGTGTCGATCCGAACGAGGCCAAAGGTTTGGATGCCACCTTTGCGTGTGACTGGAGCCCTGCGGATATCAACCGGAACAACAGCATGCTCACGGCCGGACTGCGGTTCAATGAGCCTCTCCCTGTTCCGTTTCATAACACGATGTCTCTTGGATACGTGGGAAATCACCTAAGCTCGGAATTTCGGCCTAGCAATTCTACTTCCTGGAACGTTGAGCACGGCCTTGAATTCAACATACTCATGGATGTCGAACCGATCCTGCTCCAACCAGTGGTGCAATACTACGCCAACGTGGGAGGCCGCTCCGGCAGCGGTGTGGTTTTAGGATGGAGAACCAAAGTGGAGTTCTGAAATGTTTGATCGCTCACTCAAAGGAGGCTCATCATGAACATCGGCGGACTTGTCGGAGCATTACTCCCTGTATTTTTCGTTTTGGCGCTAGGTTACTTCGCCGGCAAACGCAACGCCTTTGATGCAGACCAGGCTGCGGGATTCAGCAAACTGGCGGTATCCTACGCGCTTCCGGCTGCTTTGTTTGTCAGTATGACAGAGATCCCGAAAGACCTGCTTCTTCAACAGGGATCTCTTGTTCTCGCTTTGATTCTGTCTCATGCAGGTCTTTTCCTGGTCGCGTGGTTCGCTCTGGGCCTTGTCAAGTCGCTCCGTGGCACCCCGGCGACAATATATGCGCTGATGTTATCCACCTCCGCTACTCCCGTTTTTGGTTTGGCGGTTCTCAACCCTATCCTGGGCCCAACCAGCGGCGGTGCGGTTGGTCTAGTAGCGCTGGCGATTAACCTCACTGTGCCTCCGGCGGTTGTCCTATTGGAAATAGATGCAGCAGCGAAACCTCACGGCGCAACAACAGTTACCTCACATTCCAGCGCGATTCGAAAAGGACTAAACTCTGGTCTGAAATCACCACTCCTATGGGCACCTATACTTGGAATCACTGTCGTGCTTGCGAGTATTCCTTTGCCGAAGGTAGTAACGAGTTGTCTTCAATTGATTGGCTCTACTACTTCCGGAGTCGCCGTGTTTGCGGTGGGCCTCATCTTAGCCGCTCATGCGATTACGCTATCGCCACCGGTTTGGATCGGTTCTCTTGCTCGTATTAGTGTTCAATCGGCGGTGCTGTTCGTTCTGCTACAGTTGCTGAAGGTACACAGTCCATTTGCGCGCGAGACGCTGGTGTGTTGCAGTTTTCCCAGCGCCACCGTGTCCGTCCTGTTCGCCGCTCGTTATAAAGCCGTTGAGTCCGAAACCGCTTCCATTCTGCTCGTCTCCACGCTTGCCCTTGCGGTCACAGTTCCAACGATTCTCTGGTTGAGTAGTTGACACATCGTCCGAGTGTCTAACGAATTCGATGGGAGACGAAACTCACCCTAACCGGAAAGGGGCGTTCCTGCTCCCGGCGCTCTTGAGCATGACGGCTGGAGCGGTTGACGTGATCGGCTTCCTCGCGTTCGGAGTGTTTACCGCGCACATCACAGGTAATTTGGTTATTCTAGCCGCTCATTACGTGACCGGCAGATTCGGTGAGATCGGTCCGATTCTTTCAGTGCCAGTGTTCATGTTGGTCCTGAGTGTGGTTACGCTGACATCCGTTGCGATGACGGCTCGCGTCGCCCGGCGGTTATTGCTCGTTCTGCAACTGAGTCTGCTTGCGGCGTTCCTCTGCTTTGGCGTTGTATTTGGTCCTTTCCCAGACACCGACAGTCCAATGGCGGTGTTTGCAGGTATGCTCGGCGTAGCTGCAATGGCTATCCAGAATGCCGTGGTGAGACTGGCGCTGCATGGCTCGCCTTCTACGGCTGTGATGACGACGAACACTGCTCAATTCGCCGTCGATGTTGCGAAGCTTATCCGGGGGCGTGAACAACACACTGATCTTTCAGAGGTTCGACATCATGCATATCTTACTTTGGCGTCCATTCTTGGATTCGTGATCGGATTGGTGTTGGGCGCCATTCTTGAAGTTCGCCTCGGGCTATGGTCACTCGCTTTTCCAGCTATTCTTGCGGCAGTCTCGATTCCACTTGCCGAGTTCTGGCCTTACCCGAGCAGCACCGAATCGCGCTGATCACTTCGCTTTTGCAATAACCTCAAACGAATGACATTCCCGTGAAGTGGAGTCAGGCATTGCGATATCAAAGGACTCAATTGTCCGCAGTCGTGGCGCTTACTGATCGAGCGCCGTTGATTGTTCGAACTCGTGGAGAGCCAGCTTTACAGAGCCCTGAACTTCAGGCTCGACGAACCAGCAGTTTGCCGCGCGCGTTCATGCTTTCGCCTTGAGTAAGTCTGGCAGCTCATATTCCAGCAAGTCGCCGATACGCTCGATAGTGATATCGGCCGCCGGATAGCTGGCGATAGTTTTCGAATCGGCGGCGTAGTGTCCTTGCCTAACGAAAACCGTGGTGACACGCGAACCCCAGCAGTTTTTGATCGCAGTCAAGATCCGCAATTTGTCATCCACCATGACGTAATGTTGAGCTGGATAACGCTGCTCGACGTCATCGAGTTCCTGTTCCTTGTGCACGTAAATCAGCACGCGAGCTGACACTGCACGGGAAAGACCGGATTGATTGATCTTGAGCGGTTGAAAAACGACATCGCCGTCAGACAAGATGACCGCCGGACCCCATTGTTGGACGTGCTCGATCACTTTCAGCGCATCAGGAAAAAGGCGCTCGGCGAAAGCATAGGTGATCAGAAAATGAGAAACTGTGAGCAGGTGCAGGGTGCGCGGATGCTCGACGCGATAACGTTGCAATGCGCCAAGGTAATCCGCGTAACCCAGCTCGGCTCGCAGTTGTTCAAAGATTCGCCAATACTTTTGCGCCCCATCCGGACCGACCTCACTAACGAGGTCGCGCTGCAGATCTGCTGCGACCTGGTCGTTGTCCAGCAGTGTGTTGTCGACGTCGAATAAAAAGACTACACGGTCTCCCGAATCCTGGCTCTTATTCATTTGTCGCACCGTGCTGCGAGCGGCTGTACTGTCAAGTCTGCTCAGAGTTGGATTAAACCGCGGCGCGTTGCTGTCGCGACTGCCTCAGTCCGGGTGACAACATCCAACTTCGTGAAAATGCTTTTGATGTGAGTTTTGACCGTGCCTTCGCTTATGAATAGCTCGGCACCGATCTCCTTGTTGCTCTTTCCTGCCGCCATACGTTGCAGTACTTCCAGCTCCCGAGCGCTCAGTGCTTCGCCGCTAACTCGCCCAGCCAGTTTCGCAGCAAGGGAGGCCGGCAGATAGGTTTCACCACCGTGCACCCTGCGAACACAATCTACCAGCGCGTCTCGCGCGGTATCCTTTAGCAGGTAAGCTTTTGCTCCCGCCCTGATGGCGCGATAGATGTCTTCATCTCCATCGTAGGTGGTCAGCACGATGATATTGGCGCTCTCGTCGAGTTCGCGGATTTCTTTGATTGCGCTAACGCCGTCCAGTTCAGGCATTCGCAAATCGAGCACTGTAACCTCCGGGCGATGTTCTTTCCAAAGATCGACAGCTTCGCGGCCATTACTCGCCTCGCCGACTACGACCATGTCGGACTTTCGCTTAACTAACGAGACTAGCCCTTCGCGAACAACGGTATGGTCGTCCGCGATTAGAATGCGGATTCGGTCTTTCTTCGCACTGCTCGGTTTCTTCTTATCGCCTCCAGCTTTCATTTGCTTACGAGTGCTGATACTGAGACTCAGCTACAATGTTGGTGCCCACGCCGGGCTCACTTGAAACGGTAAGTCTGGCGCCGATTTGTTCGGCCCGCTCTTTCATTCCGATTAACCCGAAACCCCCGCCGTCGACTGCGTCAATAACAAATCCATCCCCGTTATCACGAAGTTCCAGGCGAACTGCCCCAGAATCGAAAGAGAGCCGTGCTCGAAACTCGCTCGCGTTCGCGTGCTTCAACGCGTTGGTCAAGGCTTCCTGTCCAATGTGGAGTAAATTTTCCTCCACGCTTGGTGTGAGCTGACATGGCTTACCGTCCAGTTGAAAGTCAGCGTGCAGCGAAGTACCGGCCGTCGTATTTGTTATGATCGCCTTGAGCGCATCATGAAACGGAGCCTTCTCGAGCGCCTCCGGGCGAAGCGCGTGTACGGAGCGCCGCGCTTCGGTGAGACTTACGCGCGCGAGCTCACGTGCACGGCCAATATGTTTCGCTGCCGGCTCGGGTTCCTCATCCCGCAACGCTTCGATAGCTGTGTCCAATTGCACAATCACTCCCGTGAATCCTTGCGCCAGCGTGTCATGAATATCACGTGCCATTCGAGTTCGCTCTTTGAGAATTGCGGCCTCGCGCTGTTGCTCCACTAACTCTTGTTCGTGTGTCGCCAACATGACGTGATGTGCGAGCGCCTGAGCCAATTCGACTTCCTCTGTCCGGTAGGCGCCCTGTTCAGAATGCTGAATGCCAATGAAACCACGCATTTCTCCTGAGACAAACATTGGCACGCCCATTAACTTTTTGCACTGTCGAAGCTTTAAATATTCGCGCAACTCTGAATCGATGCGGGAGTCGTGCTCAATGTCATCGACTACCACTGGCGACTTGGTAAAGAGCATCTCCTGGATGAGAGCCTTCTTTTTCCATCCGTGCGGGTCCCTGGCTAGCGGATGATCTGGATCATGCGTGGTCTGCCTGTCTTTTTCAATAACTACCTTCAATTGCAACGAATCATCCTGCTGGTTACGCACCCAAAGCATGACGCGCCGCGCGCGCAAATGCTGCCCAATAGTTCGCAGCATTTCGCCAAAGAACTTCTCGGGCGCAGCCTCCGTCGCGAGCATATCGAGGCTGCGCATCAGCACTTCGACGTGGCCTCGGGCAAGCTGTTCGGAAGTCCTCAACGCCTCTTCAGCGCGATCCCGTTCAATGGCAACCCGTGCCAAATGCGTTGCTAACTCGATCAACTCGAGGTCTTGCACTGTGGGCCTGCGTGGTTCGCGATAATAGATGCAGAAAGTGCCTAAAACTCTGCCCTTGGAAGAAAAGACTGGGTTTGACCACGACGCGCGCAAGCCGTGTTTCAGTGCACTCGCGCGATGCTCAGCGACGTCCCAGAGCGGATCTATCGCGATGTCTGAGACGATCACAGGCGACCCCCGGTACGCCGCCGTGCCGCACGAACCGGCGCATGGTCCAATCGGCAGCTTCTCCATCTGCTGTGTCCACTCGCCAGGCAACTTCGGGCCTGCCACAACGCTGAGATGAACACTATCAGGTTTCATCAATAACACTGAAGCGAGCGTGCCCGGACGTTGCTCCTCGATGATGCCGCACAGGGCATTCAAGATTTCCTTCAGCGGAACGCCGGTGGCGATCATCTCGAGGAGCCGCTTCTCGCCAGCGAGCAAAGCTTCGGCCCGCTTGCGATCTTCGATGTCGATCGCAGTGCCGTACCACTTTACGATGTTGCCATGTTCATCACGCAGCGGAACATTGCGCACGAACCAAGAGCGATATTCACCATCGGCTCGCCGCAGCCGTACCTCAGTCTCGATGGGCTGGCCACTTTTCAGCCCGATCTGCCACTCAGCGATGGTCCTAGCCTGATCATCTGGATGGATAATGTCCTCGGATTTGCGTCCCAAGGCCTTATCCATCGATAAGCCTGTGTAGTACTGCCAGGCGCGATTCATGAAATCAACGCTGCCGTCCGGCAACGCGCTCCATGCCATGGCCGGAATTGTTTCGAACACGTCGCGCAACTCTTTTTCACTTCGACGCGCAGCTTCTTCGGCACGCTTGCGATCGGTGATGTCTTCACAGACGACAAGCAATACCGGCTGGTTCTTTAGGAGAAG
>Ga0066388_100000031_pt1 | contig 39924 bp, 17 predicted proteins | sample PanSoiMetaGPlot6_FD_64539 | JGI IMG/M metagenome (GOLD analysis project Ga0066388, IMG submission 64539) | Tropical forest soil microbial communities from Panama analyzed to predict greenhouse gas emissions - Panama Soil - Plot 6 (Hybrid Assembly) | ecosystem: Environmental > Terrestrial >...
TGGCCGCGCTCATCGCGGCCAAATTCCACCTCGCCGCCGTCGCTGCGCCGGACACTGCTTACCCGGTCTTGCGGGTCGTAATTCACTGCAGAGTGATCGTTGTGGACAACACTCCAGCTCCCGTCGGACCTTACGGTTGTGGTGGCCTCGCGCTCTCGCACAACAATGTTGTTGTCGTCATCGAGGGCGACGCTTTCAGCTCTGTCTGTTGGTTCTGTTGCGCCCGTCGGGTAGTAGTCCCAGCGCCCTTCCGCTCGTCTCCACTGGCCATGTTCTCCGGTGACACGACTGAGCTGTCCCGGCGGGTCGTAGCGAAATTCGGCCCGACTCCCCGTGGCTCGAGTCACGCTCGTGACATCTCCGTCGCCGTTTCGAACGGTCGTGCTGCCATCGGGGCCCACTGTGTACTGGTCGTGCCCGATGCGGTACTCGAAGCGACCGCCAAACGGTGGCTCGACGGCATCGACGGGTAGCGGCGGCTGACCGGGCCGGTTCAGCTCCCAATGACCGTCGGTTCCGCGCCTGAACGTCCCCTGCGCAGCATGAACTTCGGTAAGCTGGGCGCCTTCGTATCGAAAATCCAATGTGCTCCCGTTGGACATTCTCATGCTGGTGATGTCGCCGTCCCGGTTGCGTTCTTCTGTTACCCCGTCAGGTCGCTCTACCCTTTCGCTTCCATCTGGGCGCCGTGTGTAGTTCGAGCGCCCCACTGAGGGGATCTCTTCGCCGGAGTCACCGATAACTCGCTCACCGCGGGTGACAAGACTGCCGTCGTCTGCGACCGTGACGGATTCGGCTCTTCGTATGGCCTCATCACTGTCGCTCTCGTAATACTGCCACTGTCCATCGCGTTCGCGTCTCCACGATCCACCGCCATCGCTGCCAGAATCATCGACCCGATTGAGATCGCCGTGCGAGTCGTATCTGAAGGTGTAGTCGCTGCCACCGGCGCGCCTCATAGTGGTGACGTAACCATCGGCGCTGTAGTTCACAACGGAGCCATCTGCGCCTTCGCTGGTTTCAGTGCCGTTCCTTCTGACCGTGCGGGTGCCCTGTCCAGTTGCCTCATAAACGATGCTGCCGTCGTCTTCCAGCCTGACAGAGTCCACCCGATCGGTTGGCCTTGTCTGTCCCGACGGCGTGAACTCCCAGTGGTCTCCTGCTTGCCTCCAGGTGCCATCTGCCTCGTGAACGGCAGAAAGGTCTCCCTGCGCGTTGCGGTCGAAGGTGACGGTGCTTCCGTCGCCGCGCGTTATGCTGGCAACATCTCGGTCGGCGGTCTCGCGCGTGGTACTTCCGTCAGTTCCGATTGTGTATGTGTCCGTGCCTATCTGATAGACCAGCTCGTCGTTGTCGTTCGGCTCGACCGAATCCACCCTTGTCGGCGGCTGACCGGGTCGCTGCAGCTCCCAGTGGTCTCCCTGCCGCGTGAACGTCCCCCCCGGCACATCAACTTCCGAAATATCTCCGTTATCGTTGTAACGGTACCTCATCATGTTGCCGTTAGTCGTCCGCATGCTTGTGATATCACCGGCGGCATTGTGGTTGACGAGATGCCCGTCGTCATATTCTGTTGTGGTAGACCGGTCGCGTCTCAGTGTTGTGCGAGAGTCTCCTTCTCTGATAACCGGGTTGCCGTTGTTGTCAACTGAGATAGAATCTGCTGTCCGGGTCGCTGCCTGCTGCCCGGTGGGGCGGAACTCCCAGCGTTCGCCGGCCCGTGTCCAGGACCCATCTGGCAAAGTAACGGTACTCAGGTGTCTGTTGGTGTCGTACCCGTAAGTTATCTGGCCGCCATCGGTAAGTGGGACCCTCGTAACTTGCCTGTCGGCGTTACGTTCTACGGGTGAGGACAGGTCCGCCTCTCTGCCCGCTGCGCCATCGCGCATCACTGCGTACCGTTCTTGCGCGTTTAATTGAACATGCAAATTGCCGTCGTGGTCGACTTCGACCCGCTCTGCTCTGGCTGATGGTTGCTGATGACCGGGCTCATAGTAGTCAAAATGACCGTCTTGTGTTCTCCGCCAGGATGCACCATCGCTCTGGTCGACTCGACTGAGCTGACCTCCAGAATAACTGAATGTCGCTTCAGAGGCGTCACCTCGCCTGACGCTGGCGACGTGACCGCTCGCATCGTAGCTTACGGCTGAGTGATCGCGGTACTCGCTTCGCTCACTGCCGTCGGTTCTTACAGTGCGTGTCTCCCGGCCTGCGTAATGATAGACGATATTGTTGTTTTCGTCGAAGTCGATAGAACGAGCTGTTTCAGACGGCCTTGTTTGTCCAGGCTCGCGAAACTCCCAATGGTCGCCGGAGCGGGTCCATGTCCCGTCTTGTTCACGCACGACGCTCAGATGTCCGCTGCCGTCGTATTCAAAGGATGCAGTTGAGCCGTCCGCCCTTTGTACTGATGAGATGTCGCCATTGGCGGCTTGTCTTGTGGTACTGCCATCGGTGCGAACTGTGTAGGTTTCGCCATCGAGGCGATAGGATAGGCGGCCCTCGTCGTCCATGCGGACGGAGTCAACGCGCCTGGTTGGCTGACCGGGCTGCTGCAAATCCCAGTGCCCGTCTTCCGCTCGCCTGAACGTCCCGTTTGGAGCATGTACTTCGCTCAGCTCTTCCGGACCCCGATAGCGGAGCGTCATCCTGCTGCCATTGCTGTAGGTTACGCTCGTAATGTCGCCGGCGGCATTGCGCTCCTCTCTGCGGCCGTCTTCATAAGCCCTGGTGCCGCTGCCGTCATGATGTACTGTGTCCTGGAATTCACCGTTGACACGAACGAGCAGATTGCCGGCCCGGTCGAGCTGGACGGAATCTGCGTGCTCGGAAGGCTCGGTGCGACCGGTCTGGCGGAAGTCCCAACCGCCTCTGCTCGAGGGAGTCCAGGAGCCATCGGGCGCGTTGACAGCGTTCAAGTGGCCGGAAGAATCGTATCCAAACGTAGTCTCGCTTCCGTCCTCCATCCTCCAGCCTGTCACACGGCCGAGCGCGTTGCGCTCTACGGTGGCCGGCGCCTGTTCTGGTACATGGCGGCCCTCGGCTCTTTCATCACTGCTGCGCTCTCCGCCTCGCTCCCCGCTACCTGCGTCATGGCGAGCACCGCCGCCTGCACCCCCGTGATCAGGCGCCGCGCCGTGTCCACCGCCTGCCACGTAACCCAGATCAGGCATGTCCCTGCTGACTCGCCCTGCAGCCCTCGCTGCCAGCGCAGCGTCGCCGAGGTCTCCTGCCGTGCTGTCGGTGGCCGCCGCAGCGCTGGTCTCACCACGGTGGCGCTCCTCATGCACCGTGTGTGTTGCTTGTTCAACCGCTCGGCGGAGGTCCGGGTTTTCAATTCCGGACAACACCTGCTGCTGGGAGGCTGCTGGCAAATTGTCCAGTTGCATGGCAACGCGAACCAGGTCATGAAGCAGCCCCTCGCGTGTGGTCGGATGGCGGTGCAGGTCGTCCAAGTAGTCATTGATTGTTTCGGACATGCGACGGCTGTAATCGGTATCGGACACTCGACCGGCGGCGCGCTCCTGCAGCAGCAAGTCGAGCCCGTCACGCAGGTCTGCTGCGGGCGTGTCGGTTCGCCGTTCGCGAGCGGTCGCATCAGCGACAGCCTCTCGACTTCCTGGGGGCAACGTCGCGACATAGAGGTCATGCGCTGGTATGGCGCGCTCCCCGGTGTGATCCGCTGATGGACCCCACTGGTTGTCGATTGACACTCGTCCGGTCCGCTCATTGAATCCAGTTACGGTTACGGCATGCCAGCCACCGGCACCACCGGCACTACCACCGCCCGAATCCTCATAAAACGGTGGATGCTGAGTATTGACGAGAACAATGGCCGGCAGCCGGCCTTCATGGCTCATCTCCTGCAACTGCTGCCTCATCTCGCGCTCACTGCCGAAGGCTTGATTGGCTTCGCGACCTTCGACCGGAGTCTCATGCCCGTCTCGAGTGCGAGCGGCGCTGGCCAGTATTCTTTCCGGCGGCGTGCCTCCGCCGATCGCATTGGCTACTTCGGCAATCTCACCATCTGACAGCCCCGGGCTGCTGAGTGGATTTCCATCGCTGCCGGTGATCTCGCGCCAATTGCTATCGAACAGGCGCTCGCGCGTGTCAGGTGGATTGAGATTACTGCGGGGGAATAGCGCCTCGCCGTAGTGAACCTCTCCCGGCTCATGCCTGTTGCCATCACTGTCTACAAATTCGTGCCGCGCGTAGCGTATGTTGACTGCGGTGACCTGGAAGATCTGGCTTGCGTAATCGCGGTCCGTGGCCTCGGGGTGCTCAGTTCTCGCCTCGCTGTCCGGGTGTCGGGCTCTGCTTTCGATCGAAACGTCCGTGCCTCCTTCCGTTGTTGTGTAGTGCCCGGTCAGCGCCGTATCGCCAACCAGGCGCGCCGCCTCGGCCGGATGAGTAGAATACGTGAGAGCCTCGACGGACGCGGTGCTGCAACTGCGGTGGTCGCCCTGGTTGATGCTGGTCGGATCGGCAGCATGATGCATGATCTCGTCTGCAAGGCGGAACCTTTCGGTGCGGTTGAGGTCATGATTGTCTTCTGCTTCGAGCAGTCGAGTAACCTCCCGATATGTGCGCGCCACTTCATCGTGGCTGAGACCTTCTCGTGCTGCTCGCTCTTCGAAGTCTCTGAGCCCGTCTCGCACGTGCTGCAGGCGTTCGAGCTCCTGGGTGTGATCGCCTGATTCGTGGCGAATTCGATCTTCGATGGTGGCGAGGCGATCTTCTCCGTTGATCAGATGGCGGCCATCAGCGGTGTGCTCGAAGTCGAAGTTGTCTTCCGGACGCGGGCCCCAGAAGTGCTCAGTGAAGGCTCCCCCTTCGCCCGGTCTCAGCACACGGCCCGGCGTGCCGCTAGCACTTTCGATTCTTTCCGTACCGTTGGCCCAGACAATATGTCTGCCACCGTCGGCAGTAGCAGTAACGTAACCTGCGTCAGCCGTGTGTCCTGGCAGATGCAGCGTGGTTCCGTCGCCGATCCTCTCACCGCGGTCGATGTGATTCAATCGTTGAATCTCGGCAACGTGCCGCCTGATGTCTTCCTCTGAAGCACCGCTTCCCAGGTGCTCGGCTGCTATGGTTCGCAAGCTTTCGCCCCGGCGATATTGGTGCTCCGCCGGCGCAACATCGCGACTGATCACCTCTCCGTGGAAATTCGGATGGGCGTGTAGCGTTGCCGCTTCCGATCTCCCTCTCTCGCCTTCCGGGCGCGCGTCGGCCGGTTGCTCCCGTCCTTCGCTGCCCCCCGTTCCACCGGGTCGGCCCGCCGACGATTCTCCGGGCTCAGGAAGGACCGATATGTCCCTGCCCCGCGATTGGCGCACGACGGGGTCGGCGTCTGCAGATGTAATTGGGACAAAAGTTTCTGTCGAGTCGAGCCTGGCTGCGGAGCCGCCAGCATGAGGTTCTTCACGGACCTCACTGACGGCCTGTCCCCGCGGCGATCCGCTGGCGTCAAATGCAGCTGTCAGATCCCTGAGACCACGATCGCTTGTGCCTGTGCCTTCCCCGTGCTCAGCAACGAAGCTGGCCTGGCGCTCGCTAGCTGCCACGCGGGCATGCGCGCGGTCTGTGGCGGTCCCACCATGATCAGCCGTCGCCCGGTGTGCACCACCTTCGGTGTGCGCGGTAGCGTATGCCGCCGAGCCTTCGCGAATCCTGGCCACAATTGCATCGGCCCGCTCCTGACCGTGTGCTGGATCGCTGGCTCGAATGGATGCCAGCATCTCATTTAGGTGCGTAATGGAACGCTGCCGTTCCGCCTCATCGCGAGTGCCGGCGGCGCCTTGATCGTGCCAGCGTTGAGCCTGGGCGATGCCTGTCGTGGCGATGGCGTCAGCATACTGCTGATCGGTCAACTGTCCGCCTACGTGCTGCTGCCTGACCAGGTCGAACTCGGTGAAGCCATCGACCGTGTGGTGTTCCCTGTTCCAGGTGACGTCGCGCTGCAATTGATCGATGGTGGCACGATCTCCCGGTGCGCTGGTTGCCAGATAGAGTTGCTCGACGCTGATGCCGCTGCCGGCGTACGTGTGGTCGACGTCCTCACCCCACTGATTGTCGATCTGGACACGGGGCGGGCGGGGTGGGTGGGCGTTCGCATCTCCGGCATCGTAGCCGGTAATGGTAACCATGTGCCAGCCTCCGGAGCCGCCTGCGCGGCCCGCTCCCGAGTCGTGCAGGAACGGCTCGTTGCCTGAATGCACGTGGATCTGTGCCGGCAGTCGCCCGTCTCGCTGCAGCTGCTCGATCGTTTGCTGCAGCTCCTGCGGCGATGAAACGTGGCTGGTATGCTCGCCGGCGGCAATGCCCGAGTGCTCGATAACAGCGGAGTCGCTCGTGCCGGTAATAGCGTTATTGAGTTCTACTATCTGATCATTGCCTAGTCCGGTTCCGCGGAGCGGTCGACCGTGCAAGTTGGGCACCTCGACAGGCGGAGTTTGAGAATAGTCCATCAGCCGTTCGCCCGTATCCGGCGGCGTCGCTCCCGGCTGTGGCGCGTGCTGCTCGTAGTGGACCTGTCCGGGCGGAATTGTGCGCAAGACATGGCCCTGCTCATCGATCACGTGGTACTCGTGTTGAGCGTGTCCAACGTTGACAGCCGTCACCTCAAAGAGCTGGCTGGCATAGCTGCGATCACCCGGAATCTCTGCTTCACCTCCTGGCCGGCTGCGCACTGATTCTGCATCCGGTTGGATGGAACCAGCATCGATATGAACCGTCGATCGGCCGTCTGTGGTCCGGTAACTGCCCGTGGTGGCAACGTCGGTCACCAGGCGAGCTGCTTCGGACGGATGAGTCGTGTAAACGCGCGACTCTGCTGATGTGACGGTGCAGGTGCCGTGTTGGCCCTGATCGATTGCTGTCGGATAGGCTGCCTGATGCATGACTTGCTCGGCGAGGACGGCACGGTCCGCGCTGGTTGTCGGTGTCTCGCCGGTGTGCTCCAACAGCCGGCCTACCTGTTCATATGTGTGGGCGACCTCGCGCGGGTCCATATGGCGTTCCTGCGCGCGTGTCTCCAAGGCTTCCATGTCTTGCTGAAATCTTCTGCGTTCGGCCGGATCAGTGATGCGCTGCTCGGTGTCATGCATCAGCCTGTCTCTGGCGGCATTTACCTCGGGATTATCTATTCTGGTTGCCACGTCACCGGTTCTGTCGGCGGTGCGATCATGCTCAGCCGGCCTGGGTGCCTCCCGACCGGCTTCGCTTGCACGGTCGCTGCGGACGGCTGCGGCATCACCATGTCTTCCGGTTTCGCCTGCTTGCTGCTCAGCCTCTGCTCTGGCGCGAGCATCGGCAGCGGTGTCTGCCGGGCCACCGCCTGTCCGCATGTCGCCTGCCACACTCTCCGGACGAACGGCACCACCGGCGGCAGGGTGCGCGTCGGCGGCGGCCCCGGCGTCGGCGGCACCGGCAGCAGGTGCTGCTAGCCCCTCTTGCACGCGATGAACGATGTCCTGCACTCTCTGCCTTCCGTGCTCCGGGTCGCCACGTTGTATCTCATAGAGCATTTCCATGTAGTGAGCCTGGCCGCGCCTGGCTTCTTGGGACTGAGACGTGCCGTCATGTCTCCAGCGTTGCCCCTGAGCGACGGCGACTTGGACAAGATCGTTGTCATACTGGGTGTCGGTGTAAGGCATTTCTCTGCCGAGCCGCGCCTGCCTCAAGTACTCGAACTCTTGGAAGGAATCTACGGTGTGATGGTCGCGATTCCAGTCCCTGACATGCCTGAGCGTCTCCAGCGAGTGCTCGTCGCCGCCAGGTCGCGTGGCCAGGAAGAGGCTGCTTACACTGATGCCCGTTCCCGGTGCGGTGTGGTCAGCGGCGAAACCCCACTGGTTATCTATCTGCACCGTGTGGTTTCGCGCGTCGTATCCTGTGATGTTCACCACGTGCCAACCGCCGGCGCCACCGGCAGCGCCTGCATGTGAGTCATGCCAGAAGGGCTCGTTGCTGGAGTGCACAAGAATCTGAGTTGGCAGCCGATTGGGAGCCAGGTTGGCGATCGTTGTCTCTAGCTGCTCTGGTGTCGTGACCCGCGTTGTCTGCCTGCTGTCGTGGGCAGGCCCGACGCCGGCGTTTTCTATGAAAGCAGCATCGTTGGCCCCTGTAATTGCATTGTTGATTCTGAGCACGTCGTCTCCGAAGAGCAATGGTCCGCGGATTGCCTCCATGTCATCGGCGGAGGCGAAGCTGACTTCCGCTTGTCGCTGAGAGTTGTACCAGAGCCTCTCGCCGGTATCCGACGGGCTCATCAATCCGCCCGGCTGTCCTTGCTCGTAGACATAGGTCGATGGTGGGGTTCTCAGCGCGTAGCCCAAATTGACGGAGCCCACTTGAAAGAGCTGGCTGGCGTAATCGCGTTCCGTCGATCCAAGTCGATGGCCGGCAGGGAAGCTGGCTTGCGACTGCGGATCGGGACGAAAATTTCGGTCATCAATGGTGACCGACGTTCTCCCGTCGGCGCTCTGGGCGTGGCCTGTGGTGGCAAGCTCAGTTATGAAGCGGGCGGCGGCGGCGGGATGAGTCGTATAAATTTGCGCTTCACTGGAAGCCACCGTGCAGGTGTTATGGAAACCCTGGTCTATCAAGGTCGGCTGACCGGCGTGATGCATTACTTGCTCGGCGAGGTTGACACGTTCTTGTGCCTGCGTGTGTTGATCACCGGTTGCTTCAAGCAATCGCGAAATCTGCTCGTACGTCTGTGCAACTTCGCGGGCATCCATATGGCGTTCCCGAGCGCGTGTCTCGAGGGAATCCATGTCTGCTTGAAATTGCCGGCGTTCGGCTGCGGGGATGCGCTGCTGGACCTCATGCAGGAGCCGGTCTCTAGCGGCATTCACTTGCGGATCGTCGATCCTGCTGGCGATTTCTCCTACTGCTTCGGCGCTGCGTGGTCGGTCACCAGGTCTTGGCGCTTCCCTTGTCCCCTCTGCGGGTTGTAAAGCGCGCTCGGCTGCACCACGATCGCCGCCGCCGCCGTGGCCTGGGCCGGCATCGCCTACTGATTCCGGTCGCATTGCCGCTCCCGTGGGCGCGCCCTCAGGCGCCCGCATGTCCTGGATGGTCGCTGGGCCGGCTGCCGGCCGGCTGTCGGCAGCTTCCGGTGCATGAACCGCCGCCCCGTCGCGCTCGCCAGACTGTGCGATGCGGGTCATGACCCGCTCGTATCTACTAATCCTGTCTCCAATGTCCCCCTGTAAGTCGGCAGGCTGTAGCTGAGCTATGACAGCCCGGCGATCGGTCTCCGACAGATTGACCAGCGCTTGCGCAAAGTGCAGCCTGTCCTGTTCGTGCACCGGGTCGAGTAGATTGACAGGAAGCAACATGCCATCCCGGGTTTGAGCCATTTCCACCCGGCCGGGATGTTCCCTAAAGGAAGCGTTGAGAGCCTCTGCCATGCGCCGGTTGAGCTCGGCAGCAGGCAGAGGTGGTTCTGCCTGTCTTTCCTGGCGCAGCAATTCCATGCGGTCGCTGAAGCTGTGCGTCTGTGCCTCGCGGGTACGAAGTTCGGTAATGATTTCCGGGCTGCCCGGACGCAATGTGGTCGTGAAGAGATCGTGGGGCGTCATGGCGGTAGCGCCGGCTCTGTCATGCTCGCTGCCCCACTGGTTATCAACGCTTATTCGATGGGTGGCCGGGTCGTAAGCAGTGATCGTCAGATCGTGCCAACCTCCTGAGCCACCGGCAGCACCGCCGCGCGAATCGCTCCACAACGGCTCATTGCCTGTGTGGACTCTAATCACGACTGGCAGGTGCCCCTCTGCTTGCAGCCGAGCGACGTTCCGTTCCAGTTCAGCCTCACTATGAAACTGAGTGCTGTTGGCTAAATGATCTCGATCATTAGTGAGGACCACGTCACGTTCTGCATGACCGCTTATCCGTTGACTGATGTCGGTGAGGTCGCTGGCGCGCAGGTCTGGATCTGCAAACGGGCGTCCGGGAGTACCGGTTTCGGGCTCGATAATTGGTGCATCGCTTGCTCGCCTCACCAGCCTTTCCCCAGTGTCACTGGGACCGTCTGGAGTGCCTTGCCTGTAGCTCACCTCACCGGCCCGGGCCAGCACTTCCTCGTGGCCGTCGGCGTGCCGGTAGACCAGATCGTGGTGGGCGTAGTGAATATTTACCGCGGTCACCTCAAAGATCTGGCTGGCGTAATCGCGCTGTCCGTCGGGCGTCCCATAAGTAGGCGGTCCGTCGGCAGTTTGCCGTGTGGCCGCCTCGCCATCGGGACTGAGGCTTCCGGGATCGATATCGATCTGTCTGCTACCACCGCCGGGCTCATGTTCGGTGAAGTGTCCCGTGGTTGCCACCTCGGCTACCAGATGCGCGGCCGCGCTCGGTGTGCGCGCGTACATCCTGGTTTCAATTGAAGTTACATTGCAGGTGTTGTGATAACCCTGGTCTACATGATCGGGGTGCGCGGCATGCGTCAAGATTTGATCTGCCAGCACTAGACGCTGTCCAGCATCGGTCGGTTGCCTGGCATCCGACTCGAGCAAGCGCTGGACCTCCTGAAAAGTCTGTGCCACTTCTTGTGGTGGCACCCCTTCTCGCTGCGCTCGCTCTTCGAACTCCTGCATCTGGGCGCGCATGTGTTCGACCCGCTGATACTCAGGCGTATTTACATCATCCAAGCCGTGTTCGCGATGAATGCGATCCTCCATGCTTTGCATGCGTTGTTGCAGATCGATCACTGCCCTGGACTCTGCGCCGACTTCATCCTGGTTCTGCCAGAGCGCGCGCCCTATTCGGCGATCGCCGCGCTCGACGTCCTGGCCGTCGATCTGATAGCGTCCGTCGGCGGTTCGTGCGAAATCGAGATTGTCGTCGGCATGCGGACCCCAGCGATGTTCGGTGTAGCTGCCGTCGGCTGCCGGTCGACGTACGTAGCCAGTATGATCGGGTCGTTCTACTCTCTGCACGCCGTCGGCCCAGGTAGTGGCCCGGCCGTCGGTATCGGATGTGGTGACATAGCCGCCATCGGCCGTGTGCCCAGGTAAGCGCAGGCTTCTACCGTCCGGTATTGCCTGTCCGTGCCGCAGATGATTTGCCAGTTCTATCTCTCTGACGTGCCGGCTGATGTCCTCGGCACTGGCTCCGGAACCGAGATGTTCAGAAGCAATGTCCCGCAGCCTTTCGCCACGATGATATTCGTGCCTTGCCGGCTCCACGTCGAGATGAATAACTTCACCGCGGAAGTTGGGGTGAGCACGCAACTGCGTGTCCCCCTCGCGCTGGCCCTCGTGGTGCCTGGTTTCGCCGCGGTCGCCCCGCCCTTCTGCAAGGCGCTCGTGTCCCTCCTGGGGTTGTGGTGCCTCGTGTGAACGCTCCTGGGGATGGGCTCCGCTGTCTGCGGGCACTGCCGCAGTTTGCTCGGCCGGCAGCTCGATTGACGGTGCCTGCCATTGCCTGACTATAGGATCTGCATCGGCGGATGTGATCGGTATAAAATCACCGAGTCGTTGGCTCTGCTCCTGCGCCACCGGACTGGCATCGAAGGCGCCGGTCTCGCTTATCACTCGGGACTGCTCGGGCAGCCCTCCATGCTCGCGCAAGACACCCATAACGCGGGACCAGTCCTCGTCGGTGTCGGGAGCAAATCCGGCGTGATGATCCGCACTTGCGGCGTGGTGATCCGTAGTGCCGGCGTGTGCTGTAGCGTCGCTGCCGGCCGGCGACTGGTGCTGAATTTGTTCGACCGTGCTAATCAGGCTTTGACGCGTCTCCCCATCCAGGCGCTGTGCAATCGCCACCTGCTCTTCCTGCGGCAATCCGGCGAATATCCTGGCGAATCGCACCTCGACATCATGGTGCGCCGCACGTGCGTCCGGCGTCCACTGTCTCATCATGTCGGCATGTGACCTGTTGAGCACATCGGACATCCGGCGATCGAATTGCGCGTCGCCGATTGCCTCGCCGGCGCGCTGCTGCCGGAGCAGATCGAGGGTGGTCCCCGCATCGTGTGTGCGGTCCGCCCGCGCCTGCAAATCGGAGACCACTTCGCTTGTGCCTTCCCGCAACGTGGAAAGATACAGATCGTGTGCGGTCACTGCGGTGTCACCGCTACGGTCGTGCTGTTCCCCCCATTGATTGTCGATGGAAACTCTGTGGGTGGCCGGATCGTAGTCCGTAATTGTCACGACGTGCCAGCTGCCGGCGCCACCGGCGGTACCGCCGCCTGAATCACTCCAGAAGGGCTCATTGGCTGCGTTGACCTCCATCACCATCGGCAAGCGCCCTTCCGAGCGCAAGCGGGCGAGAGTGCTTTCCATCTCCGCTTCGTTGTGGAAGGAAACGGTGTGATCCAGATGCGAGGCTGCATTGGCCAGCGCGATATCTTGCTCGCTGCGCCCGGTGATGCGGTTGCTGATATCCGAGACATTTCCGGCCGTCAGCATCGGCTGATCGATCGACTGCGGTGGATCGCTGCCTGGTTGCTGAATTTCGGTGGGTGGTCCTGGGGGCGTGTGGGAGTAGTCCATCAGTCGTTCGCCTGAATCCGGCGATCCATCCGCATGAGTTCCCGGGGTGTGCTGCTCGTAACGGACCTGTCCGGCGTGACCGATGACCTGGCCCTGGGCATCGGTCAGATCGTGGTGTGCCCAGTGCACGTTGACAGCAGTCACCTGGAACAACTCGCTGGCCAGAGAGCGTTGCCTGTCGCCGTCGGACGTGAAGCTCGTTTGTCCCTCCGGCAGCACTCTAACTACCGTCCGGTCTGCTTCGGTGAAACTGCCGGTCAGGGCTACCTCCCTGACCAGATGGGCCGCAGACGACGGACTGGTCATGTAAGTGCGGGCTTCCGTGGCAGCTACCTGGCAGGTACCATGCTGACCCTGGTTTACTTCGTTGGGGTGCGCCGCCTGCCGGCTCACCTCATCGGCAAGCCGGAGCCGGTCGGCGGCGGTGGTCGGTGCGGTCGAGTCCGAGCGCAACATCAGGTCTAGTTCTCGGTATGTGCGCGCCACTTCCTCCGGCGGTAGCCCATCCCGCCGCGCCCTTGCCTCCAGCTCCTGCATGCTTTCGCGAACATGCCGCAAGTGCTCGAGGTCGGCAGTATGGTCACCACTTTCGTGGCTCAGTCTTTGCTCGATCGAATCGAGGCGACGCCCAAAGGCGTCGGAAGACTGGTGCAGTCCCTCTGAATCTGTGGCTGTGTCCGACATCGCCCTGGCTACCCGGCGATCGCCGGTATCGGCCACGCGGCCGTCGATGCGGTACTCCCCTTGGGCGCTTCTGGTCAGCTCGTAATTGTCTTCCGGTCGGTGTCCCCAGTGGTGCTCCGAGAAGCTGCCGTCGGCGGCCGGGCGGCGAACGTGACCGGAGCCGTCGGTGCTCTCGACGCGCTCGACACCGTCGGCCCAGCGAGTATGCCTGGTGCCGTCTCTGTCTTCCAGGACAGTACCGCCGTCGCTGGTATGGCCGGGCAATATCAGTTGCCTGCCCTCGGCCGGGTGCTCGCCGTGGTGAAGATGGTTGAGTCTTTCGATCTCTCTTACGTGCCGCTGGATGTCTTGCTCGCTGGCGCCCGAGCCGAGGTGATCTGAAGCTAAGCGCTGCAAAGTTTCTCCGTGCGCGACCTCGTGAGTGGCCGGTTGAACGTTGCGCTCGATTGTCTCCCCTCTAAACGTTGAGATCGTCGCGAAATCGGGTGCCGCCGGGCGAGCTTCCGCCTGCTCTCCTGTTCTTGCCTCGCCTGTTCTGGCCGTCGCCGTGCCGGCTGCTCCGTGGTCTCCGGCGAAATGTCGGTCTAGCGGTGCCTGAGAGCGATCGGTGGGGCCTGAGTCCTGGGTTTGCCTGTCGCCGCGGCGGATTTGCTGGCTGATTGCCTGCACCCCGTCTATGATTGCTCTGGCCAACCGGCGTCCGGCGCCAGCCGGCGGCTCGTTGACCTGGCGGTCGCCGCCTGCTTGGTAGGACTGGTCTTCCCGGCGGAAAGCGCCGGTGATCGCCTGCAGCCCATCGCGGAAGACCTGACCGACGCGTTGTGAAAGTGACGAGGCGCGGGCGTCGGAATCGGGGGTGACCAGGTCGACGCGGCCGAAATCTTTGGTGATGCCGGTTGGCCCGCCGCCCCTGACTTGATCCGCTTGCCGGCGGACGAAGTCCTCTCGTCCGGCATTTGCCTCCTGGATTGCCGACTCAGGTTTTCGTGCTGCCCCGTCCCGCTGCTGTTCCGGCCTACGTTCGGCATCATCAAGCGCCATGGCTCAACCCTCATGAGTGTGCGCGACAACCCGGCCGACTATGCAAAAGCAAAGCCGGACATGCGGGCCGAGCAAATACGATATACCCACTAGTAATGGTAGACGCATTCGACCTCGCGCGGCTGTAAACGTTAAATTAACGTACCGTGCAACCGAATTGCTGAACCAGCTTATAGCGCCCCAATTAACAGTGTACTCGCAACCGGCAAAAATTAGGCGTGCTCACGTCAACTTGCTTGCAGTGCCTTTGTCTGCCCGGCTTTCCGTCTGCCCGGCCGCCAACCCTGAGCGGGCGCATGGTCGAACGTCCGCGTAGACCCACATTTGGCGCCCAGATGCGCTCAACCATTTTGCATCAACTCAAGGGTCTTCAAAAGAGACGGGGTCGTATTAGTGTCGAGTTGCGCAGCCACAGCCTGCTGCTCTTTCTCTGGCAATGTGGCAAACACGCGAGCGAAACTGACCTCCAGTTTGCGATGGTTCAATTCCGCTTCGGGAGTGGAGCGGTGCAACATATCGCTGTGAGATCTGTTCAGGAGACTGGCCATTTGTTGATTAAAGCGTTCTGTCGAGATACCGTTTTCGTTGCGTTGCCGCCAGAGCAGGTCCAGCTCGGCTGCAAAATCAAGGGCCTTGCGCTCTCCTGTTTTCAGGCGAGGACTTGCCTCTTCTGCCCCCGGTGGCAACGTTGAGATGTAAAGCTCCCTGAGTGCCAGTGCTTTCGGCCAGGGCACCCACTGGTTGCTGATCATCGCTTTGCCTTTGAGTGGATCGTAATCGGTGATCGCCAATACGTGCCAGCTTCCGCTGCCCCCGGCAGAACCACCGCCGGAGTCACTCCAGAATGGCTCACTGGCTGTATTCACTTCCAGGATAGCCGGCAGACTACCTTCCTTCTTCATTCGCGCCAATATCGTCTCGAATTGTTTCTCATCACGGAAGGTCATGGTGTTTGGGAGCTTCACGTGCTCGTGAGCAAGCACGATGCTGCCGTCGCTCCGCGTCGTGATTCTGCTCATGATTTCGATTAGTGCGCCGGCCGAGATATTCGGGTGCTCGATCGGCCGGGGCGGGTTGCTGTCCGGCTCGACAATCTCCGAGGGTGGGTTCGGTGGAGTGTGAGAATAGTCCATCAAGCGCTCACCGGCATCTGGTGCTCCGTCGCGTCCAGTAGACGGTCTTTGCTGCTCGTAGAGGATTTGTCCAGCGCGCGCTAATGTGTTGGCGATACCATCGAGCAAATGGTGATGGGTCCAGTGCACGTTCACTGCCGTCATCTGAAAGAGCTGACTGGCATGCGAGCGCCGACCATCGGTGCCGAGCATGAAATGACTTTGCCCTTGAGGCAAGACTTCAACAACAGTCCGATTTGTTTCGGTGTAATGTCCGGTGCTGGCAACCTCCCGTACTAGCTGTGCGGCCGCTGCCGGATTAGTGATGTAGATGCGAGTCTCCAATGCCGCCACCTGACAGGTGTGGTGCTGTCCGTGGCTGACGTCAGACGGGTGGGCGGCCTGTCGGCAGACCTCCTCCGCTAGCCTTATCCTCTCGGCCCGGGTCGTTGGTGCCGTGGCGTCAGATTGCAGCAGGTGCTCGAGTTCGCGATAGGTTCTTGCCACTTCGTCGGGTGACAGATTGTCCTGTCGGGCCCGGTCGCGAAATTCCCGAGCGCTGGCGCGAATATTGCTGAGCTGCTGCAACTCGCCGCTGGCGTCGGGCGCCGTCTTTTGCTCGATTGACTGCAAACGGCGATCGAGCTCTGCGCATGCCTGCTCGACGCCGTGCAAGTCACTCTGCGTAAACCACATGGCTCGGGCCACGCGCCGATCGCTTCCTCCCGCCTCCATGCCTTCAATCCGGTACTTCCCGTTCACATCTCGGACCAGGTCATAGTTATCTTCGGGTGCGGGTCCCCAGTGACGCTCCGAAAAACTGCCGTCGCTGGCGGTGCGGCGCGCGTATCCGCAGCCGTCTTCTCTTTCGACCCGCTCTACTCCATCCGGCCAGCGCGTGTGGCGAGAGCCGTCTGCATCGCGCAGCACGGTGCCGCCGTCGGCGGTGTGACCTGGCAGGATCAGTTGCCTGCCCTCTGGCAGGTCTTCGGTGCGCCTGACCTGGTTAAGCCGTTCAATTTCGTCTACGTGCAAGTTGATGTCCTCGGGGCTGGCATCGCGCCCCAGGTGGTTGGCAGCTATTTGTTCCAGTGTTTCGCCAACCAGTACTGCATGTGTTTCTGGCCGGACGTCCTTGCGTATTGACTCTCCGCTAAATGAGGACAAGGTGGCGAATTCGAGAGTCCTCCTCAATGCCTTGGCAATCTCCACCGCACGCGAGGGCGGTCGTGGACCGGACGGCTGCGGGCCCTCACCGTATTCGCCGCCGTCTTCTGACGGCTCGCCGCCTGTCCTGAATATTCCGCCGCTGATCGCGTGCAGCCCCTCCACGATCGCTTTGCCGAGCCCGACACTGATGCTGCCGACGCGTGTGTCCAGCTGGGGGTGTTGTCCGGCGGCAGAGAGCCCATCGTCTGTCGTTCGCCGCGAGCATGTATCCTTTCTGGAGAAAGAGGCACTGAGCGCCTGGAACCCGTCTCTGAGAAGCTGCGTGAACCGCCCACTCACACTTTCGGCAGGTGTGCCTTGGGCGCTAGCTTGCTTCTTGTTGTGAGAGTCGTCAGCGGACATGGCTCAACCGCTTGTTAAGAGTGGGTCCAATACCAAGAGCCGAGTGCACCAGACAGCTAGTCGGGCCGAGTATTGACTTTATACCTATGGTACATCTCAAGTTGATTTTCATACGCTCCGCGTCTAGTTAAAGATGCGATGTCCAGGCTGTTCGCTAGGCAGTCTTGAGATGTTCCGCCGCCAGTCGCTGCGTAGGCTGAAGTTAAGATGCGCCTTTAATTAAGTCAGGCTTTGCTCCCGCGCCGTTGCCCGGCAAGTCTTGTTGAAGTGAGCCCGCTGTTCAGCCAGGACGTCAGGGAGACTTTGTGTTGTCCTCCTTGAGTCCCTCGCTCTCCATTAATTGCTGCCGGAGGCGGTTGACTGAATAGACAAGCGACGGTTTCTCAAGCGAAATCCGCAATCCACCAAATAATCGAAAATCGAAACCGCTCAGTCCGGGAACATTGTTACTCCTCCAGTTCCAGATAGGCTCAGCTCTCACGAACCACTGCAAGCCAGGATGTTTCTTACTGATCGTCCTTGCTGCCTCGAAGTCGGCAATCATCGAAACATTCCCTTGCGACGGAACTGAACCGTGGAAGGGTGGGCTGCGGAAGTTGGTGACGAACGTATCGACTGCTGAGAAAGTCCACTGCCCCCTTTTCTGAAGGATGCCAACCGAGTAGAAGGGATCGATCTCTCGGGTTGGAGCCACGAAATACTCGCGACCACGCAATTGTAGTTGTACGTTCCCAAATATGACCGTCTGCGCCCACGGCATATAAGTCAGGGTTACGCCGGGCAGCAGGTCGGCTTGATGCAAGTGACTTGTTTGCCAGAGCTCGCGCGCCTGAAAATCAAGCTGCAAACCGAGCCGCTTGGGCAACGAGTAGTTCTGACGCACTCCCAGCGCCAAGGACTGTGTAGTTGGAAACGTCAAAACCGAGTTGTTTGCGTAAACGTCTTTGATCACAAAGTAATTGCAGTAAACGCTGGTGTTGTCCCGAACGTTGTAGCCGAGGATGACGTTGGGCAAAACGCGAAACACGTAGTCTCTTTTCGGGTTTGTACTTGTGAAAAAAACGTTTGTCTCCAGGCGCTGCGTGACTTCTGTGACGCTGCTGAACCACAACCTCGACGGCAGGCGTTGAAATACCCGGAACGCCAATCCAGGGGTTACGTACTCCCGCTCTTGCCCGAGCGGGCTTGGCGTGACGTCGGTCGGTATTGCGCCGGTCGGTGGTGCGCCGCTAACCGCGAGCAGACGCGGCGCGGTGAACGTGGGCGAGCCCTGAAGCGATATTGGCTCCTGCACTACTGCCGTGGCTGCCAGAGGAATGGCTGATAAAAAGACAGCACATATGAGGCCGATCGCGCTTCGACGACCAAGATGGTATCGCCGGTAGTGTCCCCCGCAAAACAAGCAGATGGTTCGTCCATTCTAGCGAGCGCCTCGCTCGCTTCCGAGATTATAAGTGCAATGCCCCACCTTAACGCTCTTGACTTTCTGTCCGCCGCGCCGTGTCAAGGAACTTGGTTCACCCGGCCGGTCGCCGAAAACTGTACCGATATCGCTAAACCTGGCCGGTCGCCGAAAACTGTACCGATATCGCTAAACCTGGCCGGTCGCTGAAAACTGTACCGATATCGGTTCACCTGGCACGCGCGAACGCTCCGGTCATTGCCCGGATTTGTATGGCTCGGACGAGCCGCTCATGTTTGCCATCAGCACCGCATTCTTGAGAAGCTGGTTAGCTACAGCGCGGTTTTTGCCCTGCTTGGAGGCCAGATACCGTCTCAATGGATCGACTCTTGTCATTGCCGATGGGATGGAGAAGTCTGCGGCGAATGCCTTGATGCCGCCGCCCACGTCTTCGCTGCGTACGTTTCTGTAAGCGATTTTGAGTCCAGGATTGACGTCTTCGAACTTGGCATCGAGTTTCTTGGTGAGGACCACCTGTTTGCCGGGCGTTAATACGATTTCTTTTTTGTTGGCAACAACGCGCACAGCGCCCTTGTAGAGGTCGTGCAAGTCGTAGACTGCTGATTCCCCCCTATGCGGGTCGGCCCCTGTCCGATCCATGCCGCTCTCGAAAACCAGAACGTGCGAGCCGGCGCCAATGAACAGGAAACCTTCGACCAGCTTTACAACGATGTCGTGCTTCGGGGCGAAAAGTAAGGTGCCCATGTCGAGTTCCATGTAGTTGCCCGCTGTCTGGCTGCCAATTTGAGTTCCGGGAGACTGGCTTGTAAGGGCCGACACGAAGGCACTGTCAAAGTTATCCGTTTCTACCTCTGTAGCGACGATAACCTGACTGATCGGGACAGCCGCGGCTGAGTGCATGTTGCTGGCCAAACTGAAGCTGGAGCCATCATTGACGGGAGTCTGGTCTGTCGGCAGCTTCTGGATGGCCAGGCTGCCATTGATCTGCTGCCCTGATGTCAGCGGTGGTGCCGGTACTGCAAAGGGTATTCCTGCCAGCGAACCAGGCGCTATCGTAGCTGATGCGACTAGAACCGGGCCCGCGCCGCCTGCCTGGATCACCTTGTTTCCAATTGTTAGATTGGGGTCAATGTTGACGCTGGCCGCCTTGGGGGAAGCAAACTTAAGAGTTGTCGGGTTTATATTGCCGACCTTGACAGATTTGCCGGCCTGGATCGTACCGGTGCCATTTACATTGACGGTGCCCTTGGGGCCGCTGTTGATGGCGATTGTCCCTGACTTGTTGACGTTGTTCGTGGCGACGATACTACCATCGACAGTGACATTCAGAGGCGAGGTGCCAGTCAGAAATATGGTGCCGCCGTTACCAGTCGTGCCGTTGGCGGTGACGCTGCAGCCGGCATGCACAATTTGACCGCCAGCATTGTCCAGTGTAAGACTGCCCCCATTTACTCCGTTCGCAGCGATATGTCCCGCGGTCGAATTTATGGTGGCGCCGCAGACTTCAAATGGATTGTTGGAGCTGGTCTGGATACTGATGGTGCCACCATCGCCGGTGCCAGTCGCGCTGGCGTCAACGCTGTTGCCACTAATGAGCTGGCTGGCAGCCTCGAAGTTCTGGGCAAAAACAGCGACGGTACCGCCGCTGTTTTTGCCTGTCCCGGTGGCGTCCAAAGTGCCAACGCTTACGTCTCCTCTGGTGGTCAACGTGATGGAGCTGCCTGTCACATGATCTGTCGTCAGGCTATCAATGACGAGGTCGGTGCCCGGGCCCTGAGCGGCGGTGACGTTGAACAAATATTGGTGCAGCTGCAAACCACTTGCTTGAAATGTTGCAAACACCAGGTTTTGTGTAAAGCTAAAGGAGCCGCTGATGTTGGTCAGATTTGCCAAGCCTAGAGTAAAAATCTGACCGGTCTTGCCATCGACCACCAGCGGGCTTGATCCGTCGAAGGATTGAAAGTTCAGATCGCCGCTGCTGCTGATGAAGCCATTATTTACCAAGTTTGCGGCCATGAACGTAATCGGCACGTCTGTGAGGGGACCCGTGCCGCTCCTGACGCTGGAGTCCAAGGGTATGGAGATGTTGCCAGCCTTGATGGTAATTGTGTCGCTGCCTGCCGCAGAGCCCGTGCTGAAGATTCCTGTGTTGCTTCCGCTGCCAATCGTGATGGTGCTTGTTGCCCCCGCCTGCAGATTAATCGTCTGTGCGAGCAGAGCCCCATCAATCGTGATGTTGCCGGCCCCGGTCGACGCATTGAACGAGTCAAAGGCCTGCAGCGTGCCGAGCGCATGAATGTTGCCCGATCCGGGAGTGGATCCGGGACTGAATGGTCCGCCGCTGATGATTGATCCATTTTTGATTTGGATAGAACTGCCTCCGATATTGGCAGTGCTTGAACTGATCGTTACATTGCCAGCTTTAGTGCCACCCGTGGTGTCGATTGTGTTGACCGTAATACCAGAAGAAGTGCCGTTGGCAATGATCAGTACATTACCGTTGGAGTTGAAACCACTTCCTTTGGCCTCTATGCCCGATGTGGAGTCAAAGGTGACGTTTCCTGCAGTGCCTGTGTTGCCGGCAAAGGCGATGAGAGTAATGCTTCCTGCGGTAGCGGCATTGGACTTAAAGGAAGAGTTTCCCGTCACGCTTATGTTGCCGCCAGTGGTTGAGCCGCCGGTAATGGTGAGCGTCGTACCGGAATCGTTATCGTGTTGTTGATCCGCGGGCGAAGGACTGGTGATGTTTGCTCCGGCAAACAAGAGCATGGCACCGCCGCCAGTGTCGAGTGTCGCATTATTTATTATGATGTTCTTGCTGGCCACTACCGCCAGATCCGCGCCGCTGCTCGAGAAGCTTGACATGGTGACGTCGCCGCCTGTATTGAAAAATGTCGGATCTCCCGTTAATTGGATTGTGCCGAGCTTCAAGTTGTCTGTACTAGCGCTCACATGCGTTTCGTGAGCATAGATGTTGACCAGCCCCGTTACCTCTCCGGCATTCAGCATTGCCACACCGCTGCCAGCAAACATGTTCAATTCCCGGCTGAGCAAGTCGCCGCCGAAGACTGAAACATTGATCTTGTCCACAACCGATCGCTGCCCGACATTTATTGCCCCCGCCAGAGCCTGGAGCGTGCCGCCCGTGTTTTGGACGAGCAGTGAACTTGTCATCTGTGAAGCGATGTTTATGCTGCCTGTAATAGAGGCGATTGTGCCGGCGTTGACAATGCTGGTGGAAGCGAGGTTCACGTTGCCCATGGCCTGGATGGAGGGGACCTGACCGGACACGCCGGATGGCAGAGCGTTTACGAGTTGGCCGCCTGCCGACATGCTCAGGTTGCCGGAGCTGGAGATTGTCCCGTAGTTGATGATGTCGTGAATCGCCTTCAAGCTGAGGTCGAGGTGGCTGACGGCGCTCGTCAAACCATGTAGACCTGAACCGGGAAGGATGGACGAAATTACCGCCCCCTGGCGGTTTTCTATGTTGGCGGCGCTGATTGTCGCAGTAGCGACAGTGGGGCTGCTGCTGATGGCGTAAAGCCGACCGGCGTTGATCAAGTTGCCGGTGATCGTCAGGGCGGAAGAGGCTGCGTCGGTTATCGCTGTTACCCCACGGGGCACGATGACGTCGTGGACTCCCTGGCTAATGTCAGTCGTCAGCTGAAACGAGCCGCGAACGGCGTTGCCGTGTCTTCCCAGTACCAGGCTTTGCTGCCCGCTGGTAAGCACCTGTTGCAGTGCCACGTGTTCGGCATGTGTTAGCAAGTCGGTCGGTGTAACGGTGCGAGCTGTTTTGCCCACTTGCAGCGTTGCAGAATCGAAGTTCATGCTTTGACCGGCTGCAACTACACGGTCTCTGGACCGGAGATTGAGATTCGTTCGAGCAACCGCTGACGCTGCGCCTTCTAGGTCGTTGCCATCGCGTCCTCCCCGCTCACGGGCAAAGGCCCAGGAACATTGGCTGGAAAAAAGCAACAGCATCGTGGCTATCGATAAGATCCGCCGTCCAATCGTATTCATGGATTCTCCTCTCGCTTGCCTTGAGTGAGAAACAAAGGCTTGAAAGCGCATGCCGACCCGCACTGTCGGCAGCCCCCCTCATGAGCTAACGAACACAGCTCATTCCATTATGAAGGGAGGGATAGAAGTAGAAAAGTCCCCGGGCCTCTCTAGAGCAAGCCGGAGTCCAACTGCGGTGGCGGGGCGTCAGTCGATGAGGAGAATGGCTCTGTATTGCACAGTGCTGCCGGATTACAAAATGTTACGGCCGGTGGCGCCGACTCACTGCCAGGGCAGCCAGGTCTTCCACTGCGCTGCTAGTGCCCGAGCCTGATAATTGATGGCCTCAGCCGGGCGGTTCAACTTGTACATCAGTGCCGCGCAGCCATCGAGCGTGGCGACCACATCGGGATGGCCGGGACCGAGGGTGCGCTCCTGGAATGTTAGAGCCTTCTTCAAGAGTCCGTCCGCGTCGGCCAGCTTGCCTTCTTTCAGATAGACGCGCGCCAGTTGAGCCATAGTGCGTGCCGCCTGCGGTTGGTCGGCGCCGTAGAGTTTTTCCTTGGTGGCTAAGGCCTGCTTATAAGACTGCTCGGCTTCGGCGAGCCGTCCCTGGTCTTCGTACAGCTCTCCCATGCCGTTGAGCACCACTGCTACGTCGGGGTGGCCAAGGCCGAAGGCATGCGCGGCAATCTCCAGTGACTGCTTGTAGAGCGCTTCCGCTTCCGCGTACTTGTGCTCGGCCCGCTTCAGCTCCGCCAAGCTGTTCAAGCTCTGCCCGATTTCCGGATGCTCAGCCGGCAGCGTCCGTTGTCTGATGGCCAGCGCTCGTTTGATAAAAGGCTCTGCCTGCTGGAATTGGTGCTGCTGCATGCGCACGACGGCCAGATTGTTGAGGATAGTGGCCAGGCTCGGGCTGTCAGATCCGACGGCCAGCTCGAGAATGTTGAGCGCGCGCTCGTAGAGCGGGGCCGCCTCTGCATACTTGCCCTGACTGTACAGGAGGTCCGCCAAATTATTCAGGCTGTGAGCCAGGGCTGTGCGGTCCAGGCCCTGAGCCCCTTCGCCGCTCTGATAGATGCGGATCGCCTCCTTGAACAGGGGCTCGGCCTCTGCGTACCTGTTTTGCTTGCGGTACAAGCCACCAAATGCGGTGATGGTCATCGCCACTTCCGGCGCGTCTTTGCCATAGGCGTTCTGGTAAAGGTTGAGAGCCTGTCTGTACTGTTGCTCGGCGTCTGCATACTTGCCGCGCTCTTCCGAGACTATGGCCAGGTTGTACAGACTGCTGGCCACAGCCGGGTGAGTCGGACCTAGAGCTTTGGCGTTTATTTGCATGGCCTTCTGGAAGAGCGACTGTGCCTGCTCGTAGTTGCCCAACTTGCCGGCGGCAACAGCCAGGTTGGTGAGGGTCCGCGCTGCGGTGGCTTCGTCGGTGATTTTTAGCTGCTGCTCAATCGACAGGGCCTTCTGCAGGAGCTCGATGGCCTTTTCATAGTCCTGCTGGCCAATGAAGAGCAAGGAGAGGTGGTTGAGCTTTTCTGCCAGCCGTTGAAATTCCGGGGATTTCTTTCTGTCGATTGCGCCCGGCACCAACGCCAGCGTCATCTCGGCCAGCTCATACAAGTTGCTCTCCTGGTCGCCGAACTGGTTTTCCTCCTTGAGCATGCTCAGTCGGGCCTCTACTTTCTCGGCTTCCCCGGTTTTTTTCTCGCTGCGCAAGAGATGGGCCAACTTCTCCAGACTGAGCGTAAGCCGTCTGTCGTGCTCGCCGAATTTCTCCGCTTCGGCCACGGCTGCGGTCAGCTCAGATTCGGCCTCTTTGTAGGCCCCTGAGTCCAGATGCTTTTGGCCTTCGCGGTCATAGCGTGCCCATGCCGACTGGCCGCGTGACTGCTGGCTCATGCTGGTCACCGCGGCAAAGACCAACACCGGCAGGGTAATCGCAGCGGCGGCCAGCGCTGCTTTCAGATAGGTGGATCCGATTTTCGTCAGTCGTGCTTGCTTAAAGCCGCGAATTCGCTTGGAGGAGCAGCCCGCACCTTGCTTGACCAGTTCGAGATCCTGCATGAGCTCCAGCATGGTTTGATAGCGACCCTCCGGCTGGCGTGACAGACACAGCATCACCACGGTCTCTAACTCCTTCGGGATCTTAAGCGCCGGATCGAGCGGCTCTACGTCGTCAGCCACTCGCTTGTACATGGTCTCCATGATGTTCTCGCCGACGAAAGGCGGAACTCCGCTTAAGACCTCGTACATGACGCAACCCATCGAAAAGATGTCCGAGCGAGCATCAAGTGTCTGGCCCATTACTTGCTCAGGACTCATGTAAAGTGGGCTGCCAAATACCTCGCCGGTTTGGGTGAGCTGCCTGACCTCCATATCTGCACCGGGCATGAGCTTGGCCAGACCGAAGTCAACTAACTTGACGAATTCGTCGTGCTGCTCAGTCTTTATCAGCATGACGTTGCTCGGTTTGATGTCGCGGTGGAGGATGCCTTTCTTGTGCGCGTGTGCCAGGGCGTCACAAATGGCAATGAAGAGATCGAGCGCTCGTGGTACAGACAGGCGTTGCTCTTCCTTGAGCAAGCCAGCCAGGCTGACGCCGGCCAGATAGTCCATGATCAAGTACGGCTGGCCCTTCGGAGATATGCCGTACTCGAAAACATTGACGATGTTGGGGTGCGCCAGGTGACTGATCGCTTTCGCTTCCTGCTCGAATCGCTTCAAACTGGCCGGATGAGAAGCCAGATGCGGGTGCAGAATTTTTACTGCTACGTCGCGTCCGAGGAAACGGTCTCGGGCTTTGTAGACAGCACTCATGCCGCCGATGCCGACCAGTGCCGTGATCTCGAAGTGTCCGGAGAGAACGGTTCTCACCAGATTCTGCGCTCTGGCGACCAGCATCGCTCCTTCGTCATGAGGACATTCAGCGAGGTCGGACGGGATAGTCAAACCACATACCGCGCACAGTCTATCGTTGGTTGTTTCAGGCGTAGCCGAACTCACGAAAGCTTGTCGCACCACTCTTTGTAGGGCCCGGGACCGACAGTCCGTATTTTGCCTAAGCATCCGGAAGATCTGTCCGCCATCCAAAAGCTAGATGCAGGTCTGCCAGACCGAGCAGGTATCCTTGCCGGTCATCTGCACCTATCATCGCACGGTCAGTAAAGCCCCTGTTTTCAGATTCATGATTTCCCGCTATGGTGGAAGTTGAGCTTCCGATTTTTCCGGGCAACAGATGTTCTTGTTGAAATTGCTGGTTCGCTTCCCACTGCCGTTGACCGCTGCTAGTCACCTACACTTGCTGGCCGGGTTCCTGGTCGTACTGGCCGCTGGCCAGCCGGCGATGGCATCTTCGGCAGCCGCGCCTGAGAAGGCAACGCCGCCGGCTGCCCGGCAAATCGAGCGCGAGTTGCCCGCGCCCCTCAAACGCGCCCGGCGAGCGCTTTTAAATGGCGAGTATTGGCAGGCTTTGCAGCAGTTTCAGAGGTATGCAGAAAAGCATCCCGACGACTCAGAAGGACATTTCTGGGTGGGCACGGCTGAACTGGAGCTACAAGAGCCAGCCAAGGCGATTGATTCTTTCAGGAAGGCAGTTGAGATCAATGACCGGCGAGGATTGGATGGCGCTCAGGTCAGGGTCAATCTCGGCAACGCCTTATTGACGCTCGACCGAACTGACGAGGCGATAAGCGAGTACAAGCGGGCCCTGAAAATCGACCCTTATGAGCCGCGTGCTCACTTCAACCTGGCCAGAGCGCTCCTGAAAAAAGACAGTGCCTATCATGCAGCGATTGCTGTCAGCCATCTGAATATTGCTGGCCGGCTCGGCTTGACGCTGCCGGAAATCTGGAAGTACCGGGCCCAAGCCTATGCGATGACCAAGCGCTATGAAGACGCCAGAACACAGCTTTCCGAGTACTTGAAGCGCTTGCCCGACACCGCGGAGTCAGCCGAAGCCAGGCGCAGGGTCGGCGATTTGATAGCCGTCCTGGCCGACCCGCCGACGGAGAAGGAGGGTCTGGTTCCCCTTAAGAAACGACGCTACAAACTCAGCCGCGATCTGAACTACGCGGTAACCGATGTCGACGAGTGGCGGAATATGATCACCCTTGTCACTACCGACCAGAAGGATCCGGATGGCGGCTTGCAAGACGGAATTAACGATGGATTCTTCCAGATGCGCATCGAGGACTTTCAGAAGCAAGTGAGCGAGGGCGCCGGCCTGCCCGAGAAGTAGCCAGTCTGGTCAAGAAACTTCGTTGGCCACCGGGTTCGAGCCGGCAAAATCTACGCCGGCTGACGCGTGTTGGACAGGAATCCTGAACCAGAATGTGCTGCCTTTGCCTTCTTCGCTGTCAACACCGATCTCGCCGCCATGTTGCGCAACGATGGCCTTGCAAATAGCCAGACCGAGGCCGATGCCTGCTTTTTCTCTGCCGTCGGCAACTTCCACCTGCCGGAACCTCTCAAATATTGCATGGCGTTCTGCAGCCGGTATGCCTCGGCCTTGATCGGTTACGCGAAACTCCAGGTAGCGGTCGCTGCCCACGGCAGATAAAGATACAGTGGAGCCAACGGGGGAGAACTTGACGGCATTGGACACGAGATTGACGAGTACTTGAACAATGCGATCGCCATCTGCTTCGAACATAGCATCGCCGGGCGCTGTCTCAAGCTTGACACCGTGCTCTTCAGCAAAGCCTCGCACTGACTCCAGGCAGCGCTCAATCACACAAGTCGCGGAAACTGCTTCCGTGTGCATGAGCAGATTTCTTGCTTCCAGCTTCTCGATGTCGAGCAGGTCGTTAACCAGCTTGATCAATCGTCGAGTGCTTTGTTCGGCGCTGGCCAGGCGCAATCTGCCCTGGTGAGGGATTTCGCCATAGACGCCCTTGGAAAAAAGCGCCAGTGTTCCTTGGACAGAGGTAAGAGGCGTTCTCAAATCGTGGCTGACCATGGAGACGAACTCCTGTTTCAACTGGTCGATGCAAAGCGAGAAGCATACCGTTTCCCGTAGCGACTCTTGCCCCTGTTGATGTAGCACATCATCCCTTGAGCGGAATCGTAGACATGTTTTGCTATTTGATTGGCCTGAGCGGAAATGGCTCTTTTGTTCTCGAGCAGCTTGGCCTGTTCGTCGGCGCGCACAAGCAAAACATAGAGCGTGACAATAAAGACAAGCTCGAAGAAAAGCGGCACCGAGACGAGCAGGAGCCCCTTGTGTGAGAGATTAAGGTGTAGCTTTTTGCGCATGACCTGTGCCGCTCGCCCTATCGGACGCTTACCGGTCTTCAGCATATTTTAGATTACGGCAACCGCATCTGCCTACGTGCAAGCGCCAGGACGCGATGGTTTCATCCATGGCGTCCTGGCGCGGCAAAGCCTGCGGTCTGGCGGTCAGGCTGCGATTACTGCTTTGGCTGCTCCACCTACCGCATGTCCTGTGAAGTCTCCGGCGGTGGGAGCGACCTCCTGGGCCAGCGGCATCCAAGGCTCGAGCATTTGGGTGTATGCCTGCGCCGTCATCCGGTTGTACTGGTTGAACATACCGGCGAGGTTAAACGGGTCCATGGGATTGAATGGCTGACCACCGTAACCATACTGATCTCCGTAGCCGGGTTGGTCGACGTAGCTATAACCAGGGCCGCCGCCGGCATGCTCTTGTGCGAGCCAGCCCAGTAGCTGAGCTTGCTCTTGGGGAGACCGTCCGTTGAACCAGTCGCTGAGCTCCCGTTCGGAGTACTGGCTGCCGTCGCGGTAGTCGTAACTCCGGTCGCCATGTCCGCGATCGTGTCCACGCTCGTGGTAATCGTAGTCGTACTCCCAATCGTCCTGGCGATCGTAGCCGCAGTTGTCTTGCCGGTGAGAGTCCTCGCAATCGTAGCCGCCATCTCTGCCGCCAGCGCGCAAGTTGCCCGCATCACGATCATTGTCCTGAATGTTGTTGTTGTCGCCATTTATAGTGTTGCTGTTGTCTATGTGCTCTGAGTTATCGTTATGAATGCCACCATTTATATTGGTCTGTTCGGTTTCGTTGTTGGAGTTGTTTCCAATGTTGATGTCGCCACCCACAGAAATGTCACCGGTTTGGACGTTAACGTCAGGCTTGAAGTTGCCAATGTCCTCTCCGTAGAGAGCCTTGGCGTCATCGGCGCTGAACTGCCAGATGTCCTGGGAAGTGTTCACGGTCGAGCTGCTATCGTTGGCCACGCCGATCTGGTTGGGCATCTCATTCCACATGTCCTGAGAGAGACTTTGCTGTCCGGTCAAATTGCTGGCTTCAGCTGCCGCGTCATTGCTAGTAAAGTTTTCGAATGCCATGGTGGTTTTCCTCCAGTTGGGATTGCGTCCCATCGCTTGCGGACGTACCGTTGACGTCCTCATGCCAGTAGAATACGCAGGTGGTGTGGAACAGTCGTCGACGATTCGTTGCAGATTTGTAGCTACGCTTTCCTGATGGTGCGAGGTTGAGGTCGACGCGTTGTCAGCACGTGTTGTGCAGGTGTAATCAAAAAGCACTGGCGCGATGGAGATGTCCATCGCGCCAGCGGATTGTCTGCTCCGGTCGTGAACTTAGATAGCAGAGGCGAGAGAGCCCGCTGCTTCGGTGAGCATGGGCAGCACTTCTTCCATGATCGGGCCCACTTGCTCGATCAGTTGAGGAAGGACTTCCTGAAGCACTGGTGCCAGGCTTTCCATCATCGGAGCGGCGCCTTGCATGAGCTGAGACACTTGCTTGATGGAATCACCGCCTGATCCCGGAGCAGCGGCGTGGGATGCAGAGTGGGACGCGGCGGCATGGTCTAGTTGCGCAGGCGATTGTTGCGAGATAGGGACAGCTTTGGGGGCGCGGTCCGGCAGTGAAGCGAAATCCTGAAGCTGATCGAATTCTTGTAGGCTTTGCAGGAGTCCGCGCATTTCCTCAAGCGAAAGCTGCTCAGTGGCCGGTCCTGCATCGTGCCGTCCAGCCTGCGCTTCGACAGGTAAGTCATAGCCAGAATGGCCGCTGTCGCCGCAACTGACCACGCTGCTGCCGGTATCGCTGGCGGTGGCACCATAGAGTGACTGCGTGTCTTCCAGCGAAAATTCGATGAAGTCGTCTGTAAGTGATGATTCGCCATTGGTTGTACGTGCCGTGGTCGGCATTTCTGCCAAGAGTTCCCTGGCCAGGATCTGTTGGGACTCTCTCTCAAAGGATTCGAGAGGGCTTTCTTCAGTGGTAAAGTTTTCGAGCGCCATTGTTTTGATTCCTCCACGTGCATTCGCACCTATTAACCTCAGGACCTGTTCCAGTCGTCCTGCATAGTTAGCAGCTTACGCAGAGGATGTGGCAGTGTCGCGAATGAATCGTTGCATACTTGTGAAAGCATTCGCCTTCACAGCGACAATTGAAAGGAGCCGCTTATCCTTGCGACCGCCGGCAGTATGCCGGCCTGCCTGGCGCCGACGGCGCCAGCAAAAGCGTAGCGCAGGGCGCAGTCTCGTATGCGGGCGCGACCCTCAGTTTCTGCCGCCAGAGCAATTGCAGTTTTTACAATCAACCGTGCCTGCTCCAAGCCCGGTCCCCGCATGACCGGCACCAGCGTTTTCTCTGTGCCCACTTGCCAGTCACCTGCTAATGCACTTTCGCCAAGCAGTTCAGAGAGATATTGCTCTAGTTTGGCAGGCTCGAAGGCGACGCTTTCTTTTTCAGCCAGCAGCATCTTGGTGGCCAGCCGGTAGGACCTTGCCGCCGTCAATTCTCCGAGAGCCAGAAGGTCCAAGAGCTGCCCGGGCCCAATATGGCGGCTTGGTGTCTCCGCGAAACCGGTGGTCAACTCGAATGCCATTTGCGAGCTGACCCAATCGTAGCCTTCGCCGTGAGCCAGTGCCCGGGCGCCGTCCGCCAGGATGACCGCCGTCAGGCTTGCAAACCCCAGATGCATCAAAGGAGGAAGTTCAGCAGACAGTATCTCGAAGATCATTGCCACGACCGCATTGGCAACGGCATCGGCTGCGCCTCTGCGACCTTCCTTGAAGCGGTCGAGGGAATAAAGAATCCTGGCAGTCAGCTGCTCCTGGAGCAAGGGTGGCAGCAGCCGGAAGCGGCGAGCAGCCTCCTGCAGATTCTTTGCATACCCATCAAGGGCCGTATTCAGCCGCTCTTGACTCAACGCCATCATGTTGCCTCATGTGTACTGCTTTCCATTACCTGTGCAATGCTCCACAATGTCTCACCTTTCTTGACCGAGCATGATGTGGAGCCATCAATCTGGACTTCCACCGCCCGCTTGCCAAGATTCGTTATGCATTGTCGGTGTTTAATTCCATCCCCGTGAACTTCTGCTCCCAGCTTTGAGAAGAAGTCTAGCTCCGGTCTGTTGCAGGATAGTTTCGTGGTTGTTGCAGAGCCGTAGAACGGTAGTTCAAGATTTCAAAGTGGCCGATCCGTGCACGGTTAGGACAGATCGGCAGAGGATGCCATGGCCAGGACATGGCTGGGTCCAGCTATTGCATCTGGTAATTCGGTCCAACGGATGTCTTGATCAGCCTCGGCGACACATAGGCTAAAACATCGGCTTCAGTAATCGGATCCGACTGATGACACGCTGCAAGCAGCGCACCCAAGGGCCAGCTGGTTCTGTCGGTGCGGCACCAATTTAAGGCGAGAAAGAGTTGCAGATACTTTCGGCTGACGCCGTGAAATGTCGTGCGAAAAAAGGCTAGAGCGGACTCGATTGCGTTAACCAGCGATTGACCGGCTGCTGACAGATGCGAGTGTGGTGACATGCTACGCACCGGCCTGGCTTTCAGTGCTGTGCGTCTCGCGTACCAATCGCCAGGCATGCACGTTGCTATCCCTGAAAACTCAAGCATCGTTAGTGCGGCTGACAGTTGTGAAGTTGACAGACCAGATCTTTCTATCAGTTCGTCGAAATGAGTAGGTGTTGAGGCTAGCAGGTCGCGGACTTGTTTCTCTCGTTCCGCCAAGTCAGTATCAAAGTCGTCTGCTGGAGCGCTCTCCGGGGATATTTCCGCTCCAAGGTGTGCGCCGGATGAGTCGCGATTTGGCTGCACTTTCTCTATTTCTTGGATCTCTGCTGTTGGATGAGCGTGCGCCGGGGTCTCAAGGCTCCTTCTGGACACTGCGATGGAAAAGGCTGACGAAGGTACTTCTGCAAAATTGTTGAGCATTCGACCTTCAGCTACGATACTCAGTTTTCTGAATATGTTCCATGCGGTTGAATATGCAACGCCGGCTAGCTTGCAAAATTGCAACAAGCTCGGAATGATGCCGCGCTCCATCAACCAAATGGCCCATAACCAGGCCCGTGGGCGCCGAATGTTGTGAAAGAACGTATTTGCAGTTAGCCAACTACTTTTTCTGCAAGACGGGCAATAAACGACTTTGCCGGCAGATACTATCAATAACGGCACAGCGCGGCAGCGCTTGCACCCGGAATTGAACGACTCGCTTGTTCCGTGCAGTTTTTGACGGGCATCGGCGTCGGTAGGAAAGGCCGCGTCGAACTGTGCCCATTCGTAGACAAGTATGGTCTCGTCGTCTGTGGGCGACTCATGGCAATTATTGGGATGATCAGCACTGCTTGCCATCTCCGCTGCCCTCCATGTCCTAACTATTTGACGAGTGACACTGGCAAAAAGTTCAAGCTGCATTTTCACGGACATGGACGACTTGCCGTCGTAAAATGCTGAACCGATATCGGTTCAATTATTTCTTGGACGAGCACCTTGCTTTATGCGCGAGCGTGCAGAGATCGCGAGCTGTTCCGAAGGCAGAGATAACTAGAACTTATACCTTATTGAGTCTTGAGCAGGAGTGGGGGCGTAATCGCGGCGTGCCGCGGCAGGAGTGCCGTAGCCCATCTTTGCCGATTGTGGGGGAGGATTAGCGCTGGTATCCAATCGAGCCTGCTGAGGCTTAAGCAGGACCCTTGAGGGAGCTGGTGGTTGGCGGCGTGCAGTTTTCTGCGGGATGCGGTCCTCATGTTCGGTGGAGGGCGACAATTCGTCTGCGGATGCCGCCGGGGGCGTTCGCAGGACAGGCTGGGGTGTGTCGCGCTTGTCCACTGTTTTTGCAAGGCGAATCAAGCCGCTCCTTGCCAAGGACCGGTTCCCATAAATTGCTTTGGTGTAATCTCGCCAGATGCTGGCCATTACGGTGCCGCCTGTGACGTGAGCGCCTGCGATTGGCTTGTTATCATCGTTGCCACCCCAGACTGCAGTCACGAGGTCAGGTGTAAATCCAATGAACCAGAGATCTTTGGCCTGATCGGAAGTTCCGGTCTTACCGGCGACGAACAGGTTGCGAATGTGGGCCCCTTCCCCGGTGCCCCTGGTGACCACTTCGCGCAGCATGTCTGTGAGTTCAGCGGTCGGCTGGGGCCCGAATGCGCGAGAGACCGGCTGATCGTAGGCTCTGATCACATGTCCGCGCTTGTCCTCAATGCGTCCGAGAACCCAGGGGCGTATGAACAGACCCGAACGTGCAAAGGTCGCATAAGCGCCCGCCATTTCTAGTGGCGAGACCGCAGAGCTTCCCAGTGCTAGCGATGGGTTGGCATCCAGAGGGTCGGTGATACCAGCACGCTGCGCGGTTGCGATCACATTGGCGATGCCAACCATTTGGGTAACCCGCACAGCACAGACGTTACGCGAATAGACGAGAGCGTCTCGCACAGTAATTTGACCGAGAAACTTGCTGTCAAAATTCTTGGGCGCCCAGGTTGCCCGTCCCGGTTCTTTGACGGTAAGGGGGCTATCCTCAATAAAGCTCTCCGGGGTGAGGACGCCTTGCTCGAGTGCAGTCAAATAGACGAAGGGCTTGAATGAAGAGCCGGCCGTATGTGGGTGAGTGGCTCGATTGAACTGACTTGTCTGAAAGTCGCCGGTGCCACCAACCAGGGCTATTACAGAGCCGTCTTTGACGGAGACGGTGACCAGGGCTCCTTGAGTAACGCCTGCCGGTGCTGAGTCTATGCCCCTACGTAGAGTTGTTTCTGCAATCTCTTGCGCTTCAGAATCGAGCGAAGTGAATACTTTCAATCCATGCCTTCTGATCTCGCCAGGGTTAAAGCGCTGCTGCACGAGATCCATGACATAACTTACGAAGTATGGGTACTTGGTAATCGGTTGGGCATTGGCCTTTTCGGAATGCTTCCAAAAGACTAGTTCTTGCTGGCGCGCGAAGTTGGCGGCGAGGCGCGTGGTTAATCCGTATTTCAGCATACGATCGACAGTTTCAAGCTGTTGCTCGATTGCTAAATTCCGATTGGCCGGATTTCCTAGCCGAGAGGGTGACTTGATCAAGCCAGCGAGGAATGCCGATTCCCCAATACTAAGCTTCGCAGCTGGTTTTCCGAAGTAGTAGTGGGCAGCTTGTTCAGCTCCGTATGCACCATTTCCGAAGTAGGCCTCGTTTAGATACATCTCCAGAATTTGATCTTTGCTGTATTGTCGCTCCAAATCACAGGCAATTAGCGCTTCCGCCACCTTGCGCTCCAGTGTGCGCTTCGGCTGCTCGAAAAAAAGATTTTTCACCAACTGCTGTGTGATCGTCGAGCCGCCTTCCACGATCCGTCGCGCCTGAAGATTCGACAGGAGCGCCCGCAACACACTTGAGGGGCTGACGCCCTGGTGTTGATAAAAGTTGTGATCCTCTGCGGCAAGCACGGCTGCCTTCAAGTACGGGGAAATTTGATTGAGCGCAACCCTGCGCCTGTTTTCCTCACCCTTGAAGCTAAAAACCAAGCGATCATTGCGATCGAATATCTGCACCGCGTCACCCTGGTCATAACTTTGAAGGCTGGCTATGTCAGGAACGCTCTGCAGTTGCATCCATACTCCCAGTCCCAGATAGCTGGCAACAAAGATGAAGGCAACTGCCAGGGTCAGACCCGCCACCTTGACCAACTGGAACGCTGCCCATTTAGCTGAACGGGCTTGGTCGCCGGTGTTCATGTACCGCAAGGAAGGCATGGATATTCAGGTCTGAGAGAACTAGAGCTGCTCTAAGCTTACCAACTGCATGTGCGCAGCGACACGAGTTTTGGATGTGTAAACGAGGGTACGCCAGTCTAAGTCAAGGCCGCGACTTCGACACTGGAGCCACAGCTACTGGGCGAATACACTGTAATCCGGGACCCGGCGGCCAGTATTATCGATATGGGCTTTGCATCGGACAAGAATGCCCAGCGAGGGCCATATACTTTGCCCCAATCGAACAGTAGTTCGAAGGAATTGATCGGATAAATAGCCCAAGTCGGGTGCTCGACTTCATAACGCAGCAATCGGCCGCGCCGGTCGGTGCCAAATCCCCAACGGTGTTCCTTGAGAAAGTGCTCGAGGCTGTCATCGGCGGGTACTGTCGGGGGCTTGCCGCCGACGACGGAAATCTTGTGAATGGTTCCGGCTCGCTCAAGCACGTATTGGACGGCCAACGTGCTTTCGCTGTCTTGCACATGTACCGTCAACGGGCTGGCCTCGTACGGCTCGTTGTAGAGGGTGCGTGCCAACCACGCCACCACAGGCGATGGCACCAGCTCGCGGATAAAGAGCACGCCCCTTGCCTGGCCGTGCCGCACGTAAACCCTGAGGTTCAGCTCCGGAAAAAGGCGAAAGCCCGGACAGCCGATACCCAACAGGCTTGTGTCCGCAAAGGTGAGCCCGACCAGACTGGCGAAGGACTGACCGTTAAGGGTGTCCGGCTCCAGGCCGGGCGGCAGGCGGGAAGCTACAATGTCACTGGCCAGGCGGTAAGTGACCATGCAAAGATTGGACCAGCCGGCCGTCAGGAGAGGAAGTCGCATAGCATCCCGCAGAACCATAAGGCTACTGATTCTGTACCCAGCTGTTGCGGTTGGCTAGAATTCATGCCAACTTATGGTTCTGTAACCGGTAAACAAAAGCGTCGTGTGAGTGCCGGCCGATGCCGTAGTCGAGTTCAGGTATGTCAACCCCAGGGCGGCGGCCTTTTCGCTCAACGCCTTATCGAAATGCACGTAGCCGTTGCCGTCGTCGGTAACAGTGTTGCCTACGAAGCTACCGAAATACGTCCCGTTGCCGGTGATCTTGACATCCGCCCCCGGGGCGTAGATCACTCCGTAGAAATTGCTGTTTCCAGCCACCAGTACATTTTTTGAGCCGCCGTACCAGAGCTGTAGATTAGATGGGCTCCGGCTTGGATTGATAATCGAATTGCCGGTGAGCTGAATCACATTGGAGCCAGAGCTGCTCCCTTCCACAAAGAAGCGCACCGGCCCGTAATTACCCTGGGCATCAGGAACAAGCAGTATTTTGCCGTTTCCGCTGACGCTAATCGAGTTGACTTTGTAGTTGCCGGGCGGGATCTGAATGGTCTTGTTTCCGGAGACTGACAGAGCCCCGAGATTTACTGCTTCCGCTGGGGCCGACGGCGCAGCCGGATAATCGATCGGAGGATTTGACTGGGACTCGAGGATAGGCTGGTAACCTGGAACGGGTGGCGATCCACGATCCATGCCCAGCACATTGTCTCCGGGCTGTGCGGTAGCTCCCGGTGTACCTACGAAGGCATTGTTGTCTATCCCATTTATGATCACTTGATCGTTGACGATTGCGTTGCCAGACTGGTTGGCAACCTGTGAAGTCGCACTGCCGGCTGGGGTCGAATAAACCACCAGGTCTCCGCCCACACGCGAATTGCCTCCCACTGATACCGTGCCGTTCGTGCCGACATCTCCTCCGGTTGGCAGCACGTTTGTACCCCCATATGTGCCGTTGCGGGAATCATAGCCGTCCGTGGACGCATTGGCGGACATGTTCATAAGCGCACGCCCGAACATCGCGTATTTGAAATAGGGGACCGGTGTTTGCGTGTTAGTTGGCGTCGATGCTGTCGGGTTGGTCGTTGCGACGGCAATCGGCTCGAGAACTACGCCGATGCTCCTGGATATTCCAGCATATGATGCCACCGAAAACACGGTCCGCCACTTGTTTGGCTGACCGAAAAAGGGACTGGACGGATTGCTGGAATCTTTCAGTTCGTTATACGATGCTGCCCAGGTTGGCGCAGCGACATTGTTTACGTAGATCTTGACGTTGGCGGACGTGTTGTTGATCGCCGCATTTGGCACATTCGAGAGTTTCGATCGCCCGTCTTGCGTGTCGTCATCGATGGGCGAAATCACGTTAGCAGCTATGGCGGCATTGAGCTCAGCCACCGCATAGTCCAGCCCTGCCTCGGCAGCGTTGCGTGCCAATGTCTGGAACCGACCGCTTGCGGCTCGCTGGTACGTGGGCAGGATAGCTGCGGAAACGGCCAGCAGCCACATCATGGTAACGGCGCCGAGGGCTGCCACCGTCACAAGCGAAAAGCCCGTCTTTCGCTGATTTGTGTGATTCACTCTTGACAATCGGGTCACTGTGTCTTCCTTCCAATCACGGTGTGGCCACCGAGTTATTGCGCATGTAGAATGCGCATCCCAGGCTGACAATAGACGGCGCCGTCTCTCCGGATGCCGTATTTTTGATCTCGAAATTGATCAGGACACCGGTTATGTTGGCGCTATTGCCGGCGGCGGCGTTTTGCTGCGGGGTGCCGGTCGGGTCGGTCTTATCCAGGTATTGAAAGACCTGCGGCAGCCCGGTTGCAGGATTGATCGGTCCGACAATTCCTTTCAAGATCGTCTGCGGCGGATTGATAATCGGACGTTGTTTGGCTGGCGCCGGCGGTGGCAGCCCGGGAATGAGCGCCACTTGAAGAATGTATTGGCCGGCGGCTGCCGGATCGGGCAGCACCTGGTAAACGAGGCTGTCTGTGTTGGGAGAGGGCGTGGTGGTAGGCGGATTGCCGGTTCCCGTGGGGATCTTTGTTGGGAATCCATTATTGGGGTCTGGGTCGGCGTTGGGATTATAGGCCGGATCGTGGGGATCGTTTTGAGGGTTAACGTAAAAAACAGGAAGCCTAACCACCAGGCAAGTATTAGATAGAGTGTAGGGCGGTGGCGGCCAGGGAGCTACCGGCCAGCCGCCCGGCGGAGACTGTCCGGCGCCGTAAAGCGGGTTTTGCGGCGACGGAAAATAATCAGTGGGGTAGACGATTTGATCCGGAGGAGGGTTGGGGTTCGGTCCTGCCACCCCAAACTGGCTGCCCACCATTTGCGCCTCGCGGATCTCACTGCCGATGCGCTCGATCACGTTGCGTGCTGCGTTCAGGTTGTCGACTTTGTTGAATACCCTCTGATTGGTCATTCCATTCAAGAGTACAAGACTGGAAATACCGGCGGCGGCAACGCTGACTATGGCAGCTGCGAAACAGAGTTCGATCAGGCTCATTCCTGTCTGCTCGCGCCGCGTGGCTAATCGGGAGTAGCTCATGATTCGTCAAAGGCCGCCGGTTAACTGGGTACCCGTGTTGTTGATGCCGTTTTTGGCCACCAGCGTCGTCAGCGAGTAGCTTCTGGTTGCCTGGCCTTCTGTCCAGTTGATGGTGATTGTCACCTGGAGAGTGTCTGTATAAGGGCCGGCTGCAATCGTTTCGAAGACGCGTCCTTCGAACTTGGCCGAATCGAGGAGCAGCGGTCGCGGCGCCACGACTGGAATCAGCGATCCGCTGGCTGAGGATGCCTTGACCTTGAGCTCGTGATTGCCAACGTTGGCGCCCAGCGAGAAGTACGGCGTATTCCTGGTGCTGTCGATCTGTCCCTGGGCCATCGTCGTTGCCACAACTAGATTTTGACCGACATCGGACAGTCGTTCAGATTCAGCCATGCTGGACACCAGAGCTGCCGATAACAGCGTGCTGGCCACCAAGGCAATCAGGAGCTCCACCATGTAGACGCCCTTTTGCCGGCGGAAACCAGCGCTGTTCATTTGTGGGCCGGCCAATAAGGAGGCAGACCTGGCGGAAGGTTCGGGCGGATGGCAATTGGTCCGTCTGTGCATCCCGCCTACGTGAATGACTCCAGCAGAATTGATTCCGGTTGCCTGCTCGGCAGTGCTGTTCGGCCTTGAATGCATGAAGTGACCTCGGATTTGACCAGAGAAGTGGAATCAGGCAGGTTTACACCTGGCTGATTCCACCGCCGGTATCCCCCAGTAGAGCCGAAGATTTTTGAGCCGCTAGTGCCATCATTTCATTTGCGCGTCACTGCAGGCAAGCACCAGATGGATGGACTTCTCGGTTGCCGCCATAGCCTATTAGCCATGCAACTTGTCCAACTGGACAACACATCCGGCGGGCCGGGGACGCCCACGCCGCCATCGGCTTCAACGGCTTGATCGAATGTATGCGTCGACTGCCGCCTCCAGCACTGTGAGCAGCATGTGACTAATTTTTGAGGAGAGTCAGTATGCAGCTGTTGACGGTTGGACCACAACGAAATGTTTAAGCTCCGCTATAAAGTCAACGACACTTGAATGACGATCCTGCGGTTGTCGAGCCAGAGCCTTGAGCACGAGAGATTTCATTGCCATAGGTACTACGCAAGAGCCATCCCGTGAACAGATCGCTGGAACGAGGTCGCCCGAGACGCGGTATCTGACTGCCGATTCGGCTGAAATCTGAAATGGCAACTCACCGAACAAAGTCTCGAAAAGGATGAGACCTAACTGGTAAACGTCGGAGCTACCAGTGAGGCCCTTTTTCAGACTCTGTTCCGGCGACATGTAGAGCAGCGTAGCGCTTCGCACTTTCGCTTCGCAAGCCGACGACTCAGTTTGGTTTTCCGATATGCCGAAATCGATTACGCGAACGCGCTGTCCGTCTTTACCTTCGCTAACGAAGATGTTTGAAGGTTTGAGGTCGCAATGAACCAAGCCCGCATTGTGGGCGTGGTCCAGTGCCTCCGCTAACTGGAGGCAGATGTCCGCGGCCTTGTCGATCGAAAGTGGCCCGGTTCGCTTCAAGAGACTATCGAGTGTCTCCCCTTCCAGGAGTTCCATGACCAGGTAGGGATCGCCAGTATCAGTTTCACCGGCGTCCAACAATCGAACAATATTTGGATGGTCAAGCATAGACAGGGCGCTGATCTCTTGCTTTACCGAAGCGGCTCCCAGCGGATCATGAACGTGGGCCGGCAACTTGATGGCAACAAGCAAGTCATCTGTGCTTCGTCGCGCGCGGTAGACGATACCGCCGCCGCCGCCGCCCAAGCAACCGTCTATTTCGTAACGAAACTCTCGATCACGGGGCTGAACTGACTCAATTGGGCCGCGTAATTCCTTTAGCTTTCGAGGCGGCTCGTGGCAGGCTGGCGGTAGCCAGGTCGTCTCCACTTCTCGACTGGGTGCGCATCCCCTGCAAATTCCGAGCTCGCCGGTGGTAGCAGCACTCTGTAGATCGTGCCTTGTCATTGGCAAGTTTCCCTTGAGCTCGCTCGCTTCCATGAACTTTGCCATTCCTGGTCTCGCCGAGAAAGGCGGAATCAGCCAGATTCAAGAAGCAACCTGGCTGATTCCACCGTCGGTATCCCCCCAGTAGATTCGAGAATTCACGCCTCTGGTGCGATCATGGCATCAGCCTGGCTCCGACACAAGTCGCCAATCGGCTGATATTGCCGCGAAAAACCTATGCCTTCTGGCTATTGTTTTCGTCCGTGCGGAC
>Ga0066388_100000032_pt1 | contig 39784 bp, 43 predicted proteins | sample PanSoiMetaGPlot6_FD_64539 | JGI IMG/M metagenome (GOLD analysis project Ga0066388, IMG submission 64539) | Tropical forest soil microbial communities from Panama analyzed to predict greenhouse gas emissions - Panama Soil - Plot 6 (Hybrid Assembly) | ecosystem: Environmental > Terrestrial >...
GGGTGCCCGGGGGGCAGGTCGAGGTCCTGCCACGGCACGCGCTTGCGCTCGGCGGCGGGCGGGTCCCACGGGTGGTGCGGGTCCGGGAAGCTCATCCAGACGAACCAGTCGTCGCCGGCGTCGAGCGAGTCCAGGAACGCGATCGTGCGGTCGGCGACCCAGTCGGTGTGGTACAGGTCGCGCGGGATCGGGTTGATCTTCGTCTCGGGCGCGCCCGTGTCGCCGCCTCCCTCGGCCTGGAGCAGCGCGGCGAAGCCGCCGACGTCGTCCGGGTGGTTCTCGACGAGCCACTTGCCGTAGTGCTGGAACGGGCGGCCCGCGATCGTCGGCGCGTGCATGGCGAGCTCGGCGTGCTCGAAGCCGCGCAGCGGCCCGGTCGATCCCTCGCCGGCCATGGCGTTCTCCGGGAACGTGAACATCGGGTCGAAGCCGGGATCGAAGTGCGCCTTGCCCAGGAGGGCGGTGCGGTAACCGGCCTGCTCGGCGAGGTGGCCGGCGACGCTCGGCGCGTCGTGCGGAAGCTGGACCCCGTTGGCGAACACGCCGTGCGTGCGCACGTACTGCCCGGTGAGCATGGTCGATCGTGCCGGCATGCACACGGTGTTCTGGTTGTAGGCGCGCCGGTAGTTGACGCCGTCGGCGGCGAGGCGGTCGACGACCGGCGTGCGCGCGATCTCGTTGCCGTTGCACCCCAGTGCGTCGTAGCGCTGCTGGTCGGTCGTGATGAAGAGGATCTTTCGTCCCATAGGGCCTCCCGGTCAGGCCGCCCGGCCGGTCGAGCGGCTGAGCGTTCGTTCGCAGGCGCGCAGCTCGGCGAGCAGCTTCGTACGCGTCGGCGGGGTCGCGACGCCGAGCAGCGCGACGCGCAGCGCGTAGTCGGCCTCGGCCCGGAACCCAATGGCGTCGATCTCCCCCGCCGCCCACCGGCGGATCACACCGTTGACGGCCAAGGTGACGTGCACACCGAGCACGTGAGGGTCGAGGTCGTCGCGCAACAAGCCGGCGTCGATCGCGTCGCGGATCGAGGACTCGTAGACGCTGATCGTGCGGCGCCGGATCGGAAGGCCGCGCGCGCCGGTTGCGGGATCGTGCACCGCTTGCACGAGGACGCGGTACAGCGCGGGGCGGGCGACGAAGTGGTCGACGACGCCGGCGACCACGGCGCGCGCCCGGTCGAGGGGGTCGGGGGAATCGACCGCCGCCAGCTGCGCCCCCAGGTCCTCGAGCCCGTCCCGCAGCACCTCGACGAGGACGTCCTCCTTGGCACCGACGAGGTTGTAGACGGTGGCGTAGCTCACACGGGCGGCCTCGGAGAGACGACGCATTGTGAGGCCGTCGAGGCCCTCCGCTTCGACCAGCACGGCGGCGGCCTCCACGATGCGCCGCCGCCGCCGCGCCTTCCCCAGCTCCCGGCGCCCCTGCTCCTGATCCGTCTGCTGCGCCGAGTCGCCCCGCTGCTCCGAATTCATATCGGAGTATAAGTTTGGCCCCGGGCGCGGGTCCAGCGCAAGGGGCCGTTTCGCGGCGGGCCTAGGCTCCGCCGCATCGGGTCGAGGGGGGCGGGCATGGCATACGACGTGGTGATCCGGAACGGGACGGTCGTCGACGGCACCGGCCGACCGCCCTTCCGGGGCGACGTGGCGGTGGAGGGCGACCGCATCGCGGCCGCGGGCGTCGTCGAGGGCGACGGCCGCGAGACGATCGACGCCGACGGCCGCGTCGTGAGCCCCGGCTTCGTCGACGTCCACACCCATCTCGACGCCCAAGTCGGCTGGGACCCGGTGGCGTCGTCGTCGTGCTGGCACGGCGTCACGTCGGTCGTGCTCGGCAACTGCGGCGTCACGTTCGCGCCGTGCAAGCCCGAGGACCGCGAATTCCTCGCCGAGATGATGGAGTCGGTCGAGGACATCCCCGCAGCCAGCATCCTCGACGGCCTCTCGTGGCACTGGAAGACCTACGGCGAGTACCTCGCCGAGCTCGACCGGCTGCCGAAGGGCGTGAACGTCGGCGGCATGGTCGGCCACTGCGCGGTCCGTCATTGGGCGATGGGCGAGCGCGGGCTCGACGAGGCGCCTGCATCCTCCGACGACATCGCGTCGATGACCGCTCTCGTCGACGAGGCGATCGGCGCCGGGGCGCTCGGCTTCTCGACGTCGCGCACGATGCTCCACCGCGTCCCCGACGGTCGCGCCGTCCCCGGCACCTACGCCGCGCCCGACGAGCTCCTTGCCATCGGCGACGTGCTCGGGCGGCATGACCGCGGCACGTTCGAGGTTGCGCCCAAGCTCGGCGAGCTCGACGGCGACGACTTCGCCGGCTCCCGCGCCGAGGTCGCCTGGATGGCGGAGGTCAACCGGAGGAGCGGGCGGCCGGTCACCTTCGGTCTCGCCCAGACCAGCTTCCTCCCCGACCTGCACCTGCGTGTGCTGGAGTTCGTCGACGAAGAAGCATCACGCGGCGGACAGGTGCGGCCGCAGACGACGGCGAGGAGCATCGGCCTGCTGTTCGGGATCGCCCACCGCACGTTCTACGACAGCCTCCCGTCGTGGCAGTCGCTGCAGGCTCTCGACCTCGACGGCCGTCTCGCGGCTCTCGACGACGACGACCGTCGGGCGCAGCTGATCCGGGAGGCCGAGGAGCGCCCGCCCGGCCTCGATCCGGGCTACGTGTACCTCGTCGGGACGCGCGACGCGCGCTACGACTACACACCGGAGGACAGCCTCGCTTCGATCGCGGCGCGCGCCGGCGAGTCGCCGCCGGCGGCGTTCGTCCGCCTCACGCGCGAAAGCCGCGGGCGGGCGCTCTTCAGCTTTCCGTTCCTCAACCAGAGCCTCGACGCGGTCGACCAGCTGCTGCACCACCCAACGGTCATGCTCGGCCTCGGCGACTCGGGCGCCCACGTCGGCCAGATCATGGACGCCTCCCTGCCCACGTTCGTCCTGTCGCACTGGGTGCGCGACCGCGGGGTGTTCAGCCTCGAGGACGGGATCCGCCGCCTCACCTCCGACACCGCCGCGGTCTTCGGGATCGCGGACCGGGGCGTGATCCGGGCGGGCGCCTTCGCCGACCTCAACGTGTTCGACCTCGACGCTCTCCACCTCCCTTTGCCCGAGTACGTGCACGACTTCCCCGGCGGCGCCGGACGGTTCGTGCAGCGCGGCGACGGCTACGACGCCACGATCGTGAACGGGCGCGTGTTCATGCGCGGCGGCGAGCCCACCGGCGAGCTCGCCGGGACCGTCCTGCGAAGCGGTCCGCCGCAGGCCTGACCGTCGTGACGCGCGCGACACTCGACTGGCTGGGGTGCGCGACGTTCCGCCTCGTAGTCGACGACCTCGTCGTCTTCCTCGACGCGTACGTCGACCGCGTGCCTGCGGCGCCGCCGGTCGGGCTCACCACCACCGAGGTCGATCGCGCCGACTGGGTCGTGGTCGGCCACTCGCACTTCGACCATCTCTGGGGCGCCGAGACCATCGCGCGCAACACAGGCGCACGGATCCTCGGGTCGTACGAGACGGTGCGGGTCATGGAGCAGGCGGGCGTCCCCGTCGAGCAGCTCCTGCCCGTTGCCGGCGGTGAGCGCGTTCGCCTCTCGTCCGACGTGACGGTGACCGCGTTCCCGAGCCAGCACTCGTGCGTCTGGTCGCAGACGAAGATGACCGACGCCGACGAGGTGTGCATCGGCGACCTCGGGCTCACCCACCAGGAGCAACAGGCGCGGTTTGCCACGCTCGCGGAATGGTTCGGCACGCTCGATGCCGACGTCCAGGCGCACCTGGGCGCGAGCTACCAGGGCGCGCGCGGCGACGGCGGCGCGCTCGTCTTCCACTTCGAGACACCCGCGGGCTCGCTCTTCTACCAGGACACGTCCGGGCACTGGTCCGGCATCCTGCGCGACCTCCGACCCGACGTCGCCATCCTCGCCGCCGCCGGACGCGGCAATGTCGACGGCGAGCCCCTGCAGGGATCACTGGCGGGCTTCGTCGCGCGGGAGGCGGACCTGTTGCGGCCGCGGCGCGTCGTGCTGAGCCATCACGACGACTGGCTCCCCGGGTTCTCGAACGCGATCGAGACGAAGCCGATCCGCGACGAGCTCGGTCGCGTTGCGCCGGGCGCAGATCTCGTAGAGATGGGCTATCTCGAGGGCTACCGGTTGTTCGACGGCGTGTAGCCGGCGACGAGCCCGAGCGGACCGCGCACCCGGTCCTGATGGCGCTGCTGGCGGTACGCCAGCCTGCCGGCGCGGACGGCCACCTGGCCGGCGCGGACGGTCTCGTCGAGCCGGTCACCCACCCGTGCCAGCACCCGGTCGAGCTCACTCACCGCCAGGTTGAAGTGCCCGGCGGCCGAGGCGAGCACGCCCCGGACCGTCTGGCCCAGGTCGGGCCGGAGGATCACGACGTTGGCGTGGCTGGGATGCGCTCGGGTCACTTGCGACCTCCCCGAGATTGGATACTCAACGGTATCTCTCCGCTATGCTGACGGCGGCGTCAGGTGGGGGCGCGCCCGTCGAGCCGGGAAGGACGTCCATGTCCGAGACGGAAGCGATGCCCGAATCGTCGCAGATGCCCGAAGGGCAGTTCGACTTCGATCCCGCCGGTCCGCAGTCCATGTACGACATGCTGCGCGAGCACGCCCCCGTTCTCAAGGTCGAGCAGGGCGGGACGATCATCGCCCGCCACGAGGACGTCGAGTTCGCGCTCCGGAACGCCGACGTCTTCTCGTCGGACATGGAAGCCGTCTCGATCGGCAACGTGCGTCCGCTCATCCCGCTGCAGGTCAATCCGCCCGAGCACGTGAAGTTCCGCCGTCTCCTCGACCCATTGTTCGCGCCGAAGCAGGTCGCGTTGCTCGAGGCCGACGTGCGCAAGCTCAGCAACCAGCTGATCGACGACTTCATCGACTCCGGCGAGTGCGAGTTCAACCGGGCATTCGCGATCCCGCTCCCCTGCACGGTGTTCCTGCGGCTGCTCGGTCTTCCGCTCGAGGACCTCGACCTGTTCCTCGAGCTGAAGGACAACATCATCCGTCCGAACGGCGAGGCGGCGCAGATCCCCGAGGCGGAGTTCACACGGATCCAGGCCGAGACGGGCCAGCGCATCTACGCGTACTTCGACAAGATGCTCGACGCGCGCGAGCAGCAGCCGCAGGACGACATGCTGACCGGGTTCCTCGAGGCCGAGGTCGACGGTCACCGCCTGACCCGCGAGGACATCCTCGACATCTGCTATCTGTTCCTGCTCGCCGGTCTCGACACGGTGACGGCGTCGGTGGGGTGCATGGTGTCGTACCTCGCGCAACATCCCGAGCAGCGCCAGCGTCTCGTCGACGACCCGTCGCAGATCCCGGGCGCGGTCGAGGAGCTGCTGCGGTGGGAGACGCCGGTGCCGGGCGTGCCGCGTGTGGTGACGAAGGACATCGAGCTGAGCGGCGAGCGCCTCGAGCCCGGAGAGCGGGTCACCGTGCTCATCGGATCGGCGAACATCGACGACCGGGGGTTCCCCGAGCCCGCCGACATCGACTTCGGGCGTCCTGCCAACCGCCACCTCGCGTTCGGAGGTGGCGTGCACCGTTGCCTCGGCTCGCACCTCGCCCGTCTCGAGCTGCGGGTCGCGCTGGAGCAGCTCCACGAGCGCATCCCCGACTACGCGATCAAGCCCGGCGAAGCGCCCAAGTATTCGATGGGCATCCGCGCCGTCGAATACCTACCCCTCGTCTTCACGCCGCCCGGATCATGAAGGTCCGCGTCGACGCCGACCTCTGCGTCGGGCACGGTCGGTGCTACGCGCTGGCGCCCGAGGTCTTCGAAGCGGACGACCGCGGCCACTGCCTCATCCCCGACGAGGACGTCCCCGCCGACCTCGAGGAGAAGGCACGCGTCGGCGAGCAGAACTGCCCCGAGCACGCCATCACGATCGAGGAGTGAGGCCCGGGGCATAGCCTGACGGCATGACGACGGGCACGATCCCGATCACGGGGGACGACACGGCAGACCGGCTGCTCGTCGAGAACCCGCTGGCGCTGCTCATCGGGATGCTGCTCGACCAGCAGGTGCCCATGGGCTGGGCGTTCCGGGGGCCGTTCACGCTGCAGGAGCGGCTGGGCGGCGCGCTCGACGCCGAGACGATCGCGGCGCTGGGCCCCGACAAGGTCGAGGCGATCTTCCGCGACAAGCCCGCGATGCACCGTTACCCCGGGTCGATGGGCAGGCGCACCTACGAGCTGTGCGCGTACGTCGTCGAGCACTACGGAGGCGACGCCGGCGCGATCTGGCGAGACGCGCCCTCCGGTCAGGAGATCTACCGGCGGCTGCGGGAGCTGCCCGGCTACGGCGAAGAGAAGTCGAAGATCTTCCTCGCCATCCTCGGCAAGCGCCTCGGTCAGGCGGCGCCCGGTTGGGAGGAGGCCGCGGCCCCGTTCTCGGACGCCACCCCGCGTTCCGTCGCCGACGTCGGCTCGGCCGAGTCGCTGGCGCAGGTCCGAGAGTTCAAGAAGGCGCGGAAGGCACAGAAGCGGGGGAAGGCCGACTGACCGCTACTCCGGTCGCCCTCGCAGGCTCGGGCTCCTGCTCCGGCGGTCGGCAAAGCCGCCGCCTCCGCGGCGGCTCGGCCGCATCAACACCAGCCACAGCACGAGCCCGCCGACCGAGCTGACGGCCATCACGAGCATCGACGCGTCGAACCCGTCGACTGTGCCCTGTTGCGCGCCGGACACGAATGCCTGGCGCTGTGCCCCCTGCAACTGGTTCGCCTGCTCGCTGATCGCGGAGGGTGATCCGGTGAGCGCCTGGTCCAGCTGCTCCTCCTCGACCCGAGGCACGCCGGCGGCATCGAGCTGGCGGTTCATCTCGGCGATGCCGACACCGGTATAGAAGAGACTGCCCACTGCAATCACCAGCGACGCGCCGAGGTACCGGAAGATGTTGATGATCCCCGACGCCTCGCCGCACTCCTCGGGGGGGACGGCCTGGAGACCGGCGGCGGACGGAGTCGAGAAGGTCATGCCGACGCCGAGGCCCGCGACGAGCGTGGGCAGCCACAGCCCGCTGTAGGTGGTCGTCACGTCGGTGAAGTAGAGGAGGAAGCAACCGACGGCCTGCAGCGCGATGCCGACGGCCACGGGCAGGCGGGCCCCGATCCGGTCGGCGAGCCGGCCCGACACGAGCGAGGCCGCGAAGATGCCCATCCCGAACGGCAGCAGCGCGATGCCGGCGAGGAGCGCGGAGTAGTCGAGCAACACCGACGACTGGGCGTACAGGTTGAAGAAGTAGAGCAACCCGATCAGCACGACCGCATTGATGAACGTGCCGACGTTCCCGGCGGTGAACACCCGGTTGGCCAGAAGCCGGAGATGCACGAGCGGTTCCTTCACGCGCAGCTCGACGAGAACGAAGGCTGTGAGCGTGACGGCGGCGACCGCGAACAGCCCCAGGATGGACGGCGAGCCCCAACCCCACCGTGCCCCCTGCTGCAGCGCGAGGACGGCGGTGAAGAGGCCGAGCGCGAGCAGCACGATCCCGCCGATGTCGACGCGCACGCCCTTCTTGCCGGGAGCGAGCCCCCGTAGCATCGTGCGGGCGAGGATCAGAGCGACGATCGCGACCGGCACGTTGCTCCACCAGACCCAACGCCAGTTGATGGCGTCGGTGAAGACGCCGCCGATCAGGGGCCCGACCGCGAAGGCCACGCCGCCGACCGCGCCCCAGATCCCGAGCACCTGGCCCTGCTTCTCCTTGGGGAACGCGTCGTGCAGGATCGCGATGGTGGCCGGCATGAGGATCGCCGCACCCATGCCTTGGAGCGCGCGCCCGCCGATGAGCTGGAACGCGGTCCCCGAGGTCGCCACGACGATCGCGGCGAGCGTGTAGAGGACCATCCCGATGACGAAGATGCGCTTGCGACCGAGGACGTCGCCGAGCTGCCCACCGAGCACGACGAAGGCGGCAACGGCCAGCAGGTAGGCGTTCATCGCCCACGCGAGGCTCGTCGAGGAGAGCGTGAGGTCGTCGGCGATGGCGCTGACCGCGGTGTTGATGGCGGTCGTGTTCACCGCGATCAGGAACAGGGCGATGCACGAGGTGACGAGCGCGCCCCACGGATGGGGCGGCGACACGAACTTCGCCGCCGGCTGGAGCTTCTCGTCGTGAACAGCGCCGTGGTAGACGCCGCCCTCTGCCCTGATCGTTTTCATGGCGCCGAGCGCACGCTATCCCGGGTCGAATGGCCGGAGCCGGGATGTCACCGGGATGAGAGAGGAATGACCCCGAGGCCGTCGCCGTTCGTGCATATTGGACGGATGAACCCCGGCACCCCGTACCTCGAGCACCTCACCGAGACCGATCTCGCGATCCTCGGGCCCGTGGTCGACTCGCCGCCGACGGAGGACGCGTCGGCGTACCTCCGCTCGCATCCGGAGCTCGTCGAGGAGGCGCTCGGCTCGCCCGCCGCCTTCGAGCTGGTGCTCGGCGCCGAGGTCGAGGACGAGCTGCTCGTGCACGCGTCGCCGTTCCTCGTGTTCGCCGTGGCCGTCCACCGCACCGTGGACGAGCTGGGGCGGACCGCGTTCGTCGAGGAGCGGATCACCCCGCGGTTGCGCGTCCCCGTGTTCGACGCCGGCCAGCTCCGGGAGTTCGGCGTGGACCCCGCCCGCCGCTACTTCATGGTCGAGCACCTCACCTCCTACACGCGGGTCATGAGCGGGCCGGTGTGGACCCGGCGCAGAGGCCGGTGGCGCCGGCAGCGCTTCAGCGAGCTCGACGCGGCGCGACTCGCCGCCGCGCTCGACGCCGTCCCCGAGTCGGACCGTCCCGGCATCTACCGGCGGCTCGGCGACCTCGCCCTGTTCCTGACCGGGGTGTTCCCGGACCACTCGGCGACGCGGTCGGTGCACCCGATCGAGCTCGAGCGGCTGCTGCGGTCACTGCCGCGCACGGGCGCCGAGCCCCCGCCGACGCCAGCCGACATCGAGCAGCTCGCCGGCGAGCGCGGCGCGGCGGGGCTCTTCGAGTGGCTCGGCCCCCGCTGGTACCGCGCGGCCGCCGAACGCACACCGGTCACGGCGATGTCGCGACTCCTCGGCGACCTCGCGACCCGCTTCGACCAGGCGCGCCGCTTCCTCAACCACCTGACGGACCGTTTCCTCTTCCCGGTGCGGAACCGCTGGTTCCCGGCTGCGGGCCAGTAGTCGTCGAGCACCCGGTCACGGAGGCGTGACGACGGGGGGCGCGACCGCGTCGTGGCCGAGCACGGTGACGAGCGTCCGCTCGAGCAGGTCCGCGAGTTGCTGCCGCTGATCGGGGGTGTCGGCGTCGGCCCACATGGTGAAGTCGGCGGCAGGGACGTCCCGCCAGCCGAGCGCCGTCAGCTTGTCGACCGCCTCGGTCGCGAGCTCGCGATGGCGCCCGAGGTACTCGTCGCCCACGGACTCGCAGAGCAACGCCGTCTCGCCGTCGACCCGGCTCACCTGCACCCAGAGACTGGCATCCCGCGCCGAGTGGATCATGAGCGCGTCGTCGCGACCTCCGGCGACCCGCTCGACCGCATCGAGGATGACCGCGTTCGTGTCCATGGGCCGGGAGAGATAGCACGCGCGCCGCCCCGATGTCCGCCCCGCGTCGGCCCAGGTCAGTCGAACATCTCGATGACGGTGGCGAGGTCGGTGAGGCTCGTCAGGTTGTGACCCGACACGAGCAGGTCGATGTGCGGCAACGCGGCGCGCATGCCCCGGGTCGCCGGCTCGTACGCCGGGCCCGCCTTCAGCGGGTTGACCCAGACGATCCGGTAGGCGAGGCGGGCGAGGCGCGCCATCGCGGCGGCGAGCACGTCCGGGTCGCCGCGCTCGAGCCCGTCCGAGCAGATGACGACCACCGCCCCGCGACACCCGCCGCGCCACGCCCAGCTGCGGAGGTACTCGTGCAGGGACTCGCCGATGCGCGTCCCGCCCTCCCAGTCGACGACGGCCTCGGCAGCCTGCCGGAGCGCCTCGTCGGGGTCGCGGCGGGCGAGCGCGCTCGAGACCCGCGTCAGTCGGGTCCCGAAGCAGAACACCTCGACGCGACCCGGGCCCCGCGCGACCGCGTACGCGAACTGCAGCAGCGCGCGTGAGTACGCCGACATCGACCCCGACACGTCGAGCAGGAGGACGAGCGGGCGGGGCCGGACGCGCGGACGACGCCGAGGAATCCGGTGGACGGCACCGTCGCGGACGTGCGCGCGCAGGGCGCGGCGGAGATCGGGACGCTGCCCTTTCCTCGCGCGCTGCGTGCGCCGCGACTTCCGCCACGGCGTCGCGATGACGAGACCGGCCAGGAGCCGGCCGATGGCCGCGAGCTCGTCCGGATCGCAGTCGGCGAAGTCCTTTGCCCGCAGGAGCTCGAAGTCGGAAGCGACGTGGCCGATCTCGCGCTGGCGTGCTGCGCGCTCGGTGCCCGCGACGGGCCCGGGAGCGTGGAGGCTCGGCAGAGCCTCGTCGACCGCCGCCGTGCCGTCGCCCGCGACGACGAGCCCGCGCGCTGCCTGACCGAGGAAGTACCGCGCGAACGCGTCGTCGTAGGCGGCGAGGTCGTCGTGCCTGGACACGAGACACGCCCGCCCCGACCAGTACACGTCGCGCAAGTCGGTCGGGTCGAGACGGGTGAGCCCCTCGCAGAACGACACGACCTGTCCGGTCCCGACGGGCAGTCCGGCGGCGCGCAGCTCACGGCCGAACCCGGCAAGCGCCGGTACGACCCGGTCGGTGCCCCCGTTGTCGTCGCCGTCGCCGCTGTCGTCAGCCATCGGCGAGGATGCGGCCGAGGTCGTCCCGGATGCGCACGAGGTCGTCGTGGTCCTTCACGACGGTCCCGAGGGTCACCTCGACCGAGTCGTGCTCGAGACGATCGGCGCCGAGGAACGCGAGCGCCTTGGCCCATTCGATGGTCTCGGCGACGCCGGGCCGCTTCACGAGGTCGAGCGTCCGGATGCGCTCGACGGCGCCGGCCACGCGGCGGGCGAGGTCGTGCGGCACCGACGGCGCGCGTGCCGCGATGATCTCGACCTCGCGTTCAGGCGACGGGTAGTCGATCCAGTGGTACAGGCACCGCCGCTTCAGGGCGTCGTGCAGCTCGCGGGTCCGGTTCGAGGTGAGCACCACGGCCGGCGGCCGCTCGGCGCGGATGGTCCCCAGCTCGGGCACCGTCACCTGGAAGTCGGAGAGCATCTCGAGGAGGAACGCCTCGAACTCGTCGTCGGCCCGGTCGATCTCGTCGATGAGCAGGACGGCACGGTCGCCGGCGCGCACCGCCTGCAGCAAGGGCCGTTCGACGAGGAACCGCGGCCCGAAGATCTCGTCGGCGGCGTCCTCGCGCAGGTCGCCGCCCTCTTGGAGCAGGCGCACGTAGAGGAGCTGGCGCGTGTAGTCCCACTCGTAGAGGGCCTGGTGGGCGTCGATGCCCTCGTAGCACTGCAGCCGCACGAGCTCGGCGCCGAGCGCGGGCGCCAGCGCCTTGGCGACCTCGGTCTTGCCCACGCCGGCCTCGCCCTCGAGCAGCAGCGGCTGGCCGAGCGAGAGGGACAGGAAGATGGCCGTCCCGAGCCCCCGATCGGCGAGGTACGCCTGCTCGCCGAGACGGGCGGACACGTCCTCGACGGACTTCGGCCGCGCCGGTCGGCCGTCGCCGGATGCGCTCACGGGAACAGTCTCCCGCGTGATCGCCGACGCGCGCTGCCGACGACCCGGAACCGCTTACGCCGGCGTGAGGTACTGCTCGAGCGCGGCCGGCTGGAGGCCGACGGCCCGCGCCGCGTTCAGCGCGACCTCGAGGTTCTGGCGCAGGTCAGGCCGGAAGTGCATCAGGATGATGTCGCCGGGCTGCAGTGGGCCTCCGCCCTGGACGTCGAGCCGGCCGTCGTTCATCGTCGCCCGCCACATCACCACCGCCCGGATGCCGCACCGGCGGGCGACGGCCGTCACCGACTGGTTGTAGAAGCCGTCGGGCGGGCGGAAGAGCCAGGGCTGGGCGCCGAAGCGGAAGGAGTACTCGCCCAGCACACCGCAGATCTCGCGATGTTGCGCCGCGGCGCTCAGCTGGCGGAGGTCGCCATGGGAGATGGTGTGGTCCTGGACCGACGCGCCGAGCGCGTGGATGGCCTCGAAGTACGCCGGATCCTCGTGCAGGAAGTTGGGGAGCAGGAACATCGTCACCGGGATGTGCTGCTCGCGGAGGAAGTCGACGACCGCGGGATCGCGCACCATGCCGTCGTCGACCGTGAAGAACACCACCGGGTTGGGCGTCGGCACCCGGGAGATGACGGGCGCGACCGCGCCGCCCTGGATGGGGACCGGCGTCGGCGGGAGCGTCGTGGTCGTCGTCGTGGTGGACGACGAGGTCGTGGCCGAGTTGGTCGCTACCCCGCGTGGCGTCTTCCGGGCGCGGACGGCGCGCCCGCCCGACGAGCCGACTCCGACGAAGCCCCACAACCCCGCAATGGCCACGAAGAGGACGACGGCGCCGCTGCTCACGATCCACCGCAGCCGACGTCGGGTCGCGGCTCGTCGTCGCATTCGTCGGGCCATGGATCATGCTCACTCGCGCCGGGGGGTGCGGCGCGGATGCTACCCGGGGCAAACCCGCCGAAACCGTCTGGAACGCTGCGCTACCCGGGCGCGCCGGCCGCCGGCTCGGCCGCAGCACACTCGTCCGGCAGCTCGACCGTTCCGGGCGCGTCTTCGATCGTGTCGATGCGGATCCACTCGTCCTGCTCGGGGTCGTAGAGGTTCTGGATGCCGAATTGAAGAACCTGCCGGAACTTGGTCGGGTCTTCGCGATCGACGTAGATGTCGCCGGACATCAGCGGGATCCTGAGCTTCGAGACGCCCGGGATCGGCGGGATCACCTCGGGCGGTGGCTCCCACACCACGCCGACCCGGAAGTGGTTGACGCGGAGCGGCTCGTGCCACTCGAGCGTCTCCGCGCCGACGAAGCGAGAGCTCTCCAGAGCCGTGTTGAGGTCGTCCACCGTGAACGGGCCGATCGGTGAGCACGGACGGCGCTCGATGCCGGGCCACGTGTACGTCAGCGTGTAGAGCACGCCGTCATAGATCAGATTCGTGAAGTGGATCGGGTGGTCCTCGCCGCCCGCGATCATCTGCAGGTTGCCGGCGCTCCCGTGCCACGAGAACGGAACCTCCATGCCGAGGTCCGGAACCTCGTACCTTCCCGTCCACGTGAAGTCTCGCGGGAAGCGCGGCGGGGACAGGTCGGGCACCGGCGCACGCTAGCAAGCAGTTCCCATGCACGTGACGCCTACCATGCGAAGGCGCGGCCCCCGTAGCTCAGGGGATAGAGCGTCGGTTTCCTAAACCGTGCGTCGCAGGTTCGAATCCTGCCGGGGGCGCAAGCCGGTTACGACTGGGTCAGGCGGAACGACCCTCCGCTTCCCGGTTCTGCGGCAGTGAGGCGGTTGACGGAGGTCTCGGTCGCCGGCCGGCCGTCGATCAGGAACGTGATCTGTCCGTCCTGGGTGCAACCGTTGATCGACTGAGGGCCGACGACGGCGAGGACGTAGCCGACGAACGTCTCCGACCGCCGGACCGACGCGACGCCGCAGCGCGTGTTACCGATCAACGCCTCGATGCGCGTCCCGGGAGGAAGGCGCCGGCCGTCCCGATCGAAGACCTCGCCCGAGAGCTCGGTCACCGCGGGTGCGGCACCGCCGGGCATGGCCGTCGCGAACTGCGGGTCGAAGTGCGCCCCGCGCCCACGGCGGGGCCACGGGAGCGACGCCGTGCTGTACAGCTTCGTGTCGCCCGCGAACGTCCAGAGCACGACTTCCGCACCCCGCCGGCCGCAGCCGCTTCCCGCCTGCCGGGCAAGCACCGTGATCACGTAGCGACCGCGGTCGACGCCCGGGATCCCGGACTGGCACGGCGTGATCAAGCCGTCCCGGCGCACCACCGCGCCGAGGAAGTCGGCGTCCAACGGCGCGCCGTCGAGCGTCGCCGTGCCGCGAACGGTGATGCGGTCGACGGGCTTGCCGGCCGCCCCCGCACTGCCGTCGTCGCACGCCGAAGCCACGATGCATCCGACGAGGAGCAACGACCACAGGGAACGCACCGCCGGCCTGCGTGCAGCTGAGCTCATGCCGTACCTACACCGTCGGAGTAGATCTCGGTTCCCGATTCCGGCTCGTCGGACGGTCGCGTCGAGCGAGGGACGCGACGAACCGCCCGTTCCGTCCGCAATGCGAATACGTTTCACCTATGGCTCCGCGGGCCGGGGACGGGATACTCGCGGCCGACGCGAGCGCGGCGCGGTCGTCGGTGATCGCCCTGTGGATCGTCGGCGTGGGGTGGGCGGCGGTGCTCCTCCTGATCCTGCGTCACGCGGTGTTCGTGGCGGACGACTCGATCAGCAACTACGGCCACGTCTGGTACGTGAGCGATCGGATCTGGCGATACCACCACTTCCCGTGGTCGATGCCGGTGATCGGTCACGGCAAGGGGCTGGCCTTCCCCTACGCGTTCATCCCGTGGATCAGCGCCGCACTCATCCGTCCGCTGCTGGGCGACTGGGTCGTGACCCTCTGGCTCGTCGTCGGCACTGTCGGCCTCATCGCGGCGACGTTCTGGGCCTTCCCGGAGCTGCGCCGGGGCTGGTGGGCGGCAGCCGTCCTCGTCAACCCGGCGCTGGTCGTCGCGTCGATCATCGGGCAGCTGCCGTTCCTCTGGGGAGCATCGATGCTCGTGGGCGCGGTCGCGTGCTGGCGGCGACGCCGTTACGCGCTCGCCGCGTTGCTCGCCGGCCTCGGTCAGGCGACGCATCCCGCCGTCGTCCTCCCGATGGGACTGCTCCTCGTCGCGTTCTGGTGGCGGTGGGAACCCGACCGACCGCGGCTCTTGCGCTACTACGCCCTGTCGCTCATCCCCGCGATCCCGGCGGCGTGGCTCGTGGTCGCCTCGCCGGTGTTCGTCGACACCTCCCCGGTGGTGATCGCCACCGCGTTCATCGGGACGGTCGCAGTCCGCAGCCTCGTCCTCGCCGTGCCGATCGCGTTGGTCGCGGTGCAACGCCGGTTCCAGTCGACCGGAGAGCAGTCGCCGATGCCGGTCCGCGTCGCATGCGGTGTCTTCGTCGTGCTGCTGTTGTCGAACATCGTCTTGATGGAACCGCTCGAGGCGACGTACTCATGGGGCGCGCTCAACCGAAAGCCCGACACGCAGCTGCTGTCGTTCATCCGGTCGAGCAAGTTCGAACCGGGCGCGACCTATCGCATCCTTCGCGCCCATGACGGCAAGATCGGGATGTACCAGCTGGTGGAGCACGGGGCGCACCTCGATTCCGAGTTCTTCCCCGAGAGCATCGCCCGCAACAGCTGGCCCGATGTCGCGGCGTATTCGCAGTTCCTGAAGAACCGACGCGTGAACTACGTCATCATCTTCGAGAGCTACGACCGCGAATGGCGCACGAACGAGCACGACCTGCTGCGCGAGCTGAAGAACCGGAGCTCCGGGGAGTGCGTCGAGAGCCTCGTCGACGTGCACCAGGTCGCCTCGCACAAGGCCTTCGACGTCTACCGCATCCGCCGGGACTGTTGAGCGGGCGGCGGCACGGCCCCCCGGGAGCCGCCGCCGGCATCCCGGCCCGGCCCGCGACCAAGAGCGGCCGCCGATGCGTCATCATGATGAAGGGGACGAATCGCCGGATCCGCCGACACCAGCCCTGTCATGCCGAAGCCCGCCCAAGTACTCGCACGGTTCGTGGCCATCATCGTGGTCGGCGGCCTGGCCCTCGGCGTCTGCCTGGCCGCCCTCGTCCCCGGCGCTCGCCAGATCGCGCTCGCCCACAGCTACCACGCGACGGTCAACAGCCTCGGCGAGCTGTCCCAGCCGACGACGGTGTACGACGCCGCCGGCAACCAGATCGGGAAGCTGGGCGTGCAGGACCGCGAGCCGGCGGACCTGAGCGAGGTCCCCCAGGTCCTGATCAACGCGGTGATCGCCACCGAGGACAAGACGTTCTGGAAGAACCCGGGCATCGATGTCGGCGGCGTGTCGCGCGCGTTCGTCGAGAACCTGACCTCCGGCAAGATCAGCCAGGGCGGATCGACGATCACGCAGCAGCTCGTGAAGAACCGCATCCTCGGGAACAAGCGTGACCTGCAGCGCAAGGCGAAGGAGCTGATCCTCGCCTACCGCCTCAACGACAAGTACTCGAAGCGCGAGATCCTGAAGCAGTACCTCAACACCGTCTACTTCGGGCAGGGCTCGTACGGCGTCAAGGCGACGGCCCGACGGTTCTTCCTCACACCCGATCCGAACGCGCCCTTCGGCGTGCGCGGGAAGCAGATGAGCGAGCTCACCCTGGGCGAGGCCGCGCTGATGGCCGGCTTGATCCAGAACCCCGAGGGCGACAACCCCTTCGTGCACCCCGACTTCGCGATCAAGCGCCGCGGTGAGGTCCTCGCCACGATGGTCAAGCAGCACTACATCACCCAGGACCAGGCGAATCAGGCCGCCCAGGAGCCGCTGCCGACGGTGAAGCCGACGGGGGAGCTGCGACCCGACAACGCCTGGACGGAGCGGGCACAGGAGGTGCTGCTCAACGACCCGCGCCTCGGCGCGACACCTGCAGAGCGCCGCAACAAGGTGCTCCAAGGCGGGCTGCAGGTGTACACGACCGAGGACCCGAACCTGCAGCAGATGGCGGACGACGCGATCACGAACGGACTCAAGGGCGCCACGCCGGGATTCGGCGCGGCGCTCGTCGCGATGGACCCGAAGACGGGTTACGTGAAGGCGATGGGCGACAACCGCCCGTACAGCCAGTCGAAGTTCAACCTCGCCGTGGACGGCGCCGGCCGTCAGGTGGGGTCGAGCTTCAAGGTCACGACGCTGGCGACGATCCTCCAGAACGGGTACTCGCGCAACGACCAGGTCGACGGAACCGATCCGTGCCGGGTACCCGGCTTCCCCGGCCAGACGTCCAACGCCGAGCCCGGCGGCGGGATGATGACCATCGACAGGGCGACGGCCGACTCCGTGAACTGCGCGTTCGTGCGGCTGTCGACGAGCGTGGGACTCGACAAGGTTATCGACATGGCCCAGAAGATGGGCATGATGCCCAACGTCTCCGGGCGCCAGCCGGTGAACGAGTGGCGCGTACTCACGTTCACGCTCGGTGTCATCTCGATCACGCCCGTCGAGATGGCGAACATCACGTCGACGATCGCGGGCGACGGGATCCACCACGATCCGGTGTTCGTGTCGAAGGTGGTCGGTCCCGACGGCAAGGTCGTCTTCGACGAGACCGGCCGCCCCGGCACCCGCGCCATCGACCCCGACGTCGCCCACTGCGAGGTGAGCATCCTCCACGGCCCCATCGAGACGGGCACGGCGGCCGGCAAGGGGATCCCCGGCCACGACGCGTTCGGCAAGACGGGCACGAACGACAACAAGATCAGCTCGGCGTTCCTCGGCGGGACGCCCGACCTCGTGTCGTTCGTCTGGCACGGCAACCCCGACGTCGACCAACCGGGCGCCGGGTTCGGCGCCGGGATCCCGAACACGATCTGGCGCAACTTCATGATCCCGGCGACCCAGAACCTGCCCGACAACCCGTTCCCGGACCCGGGGCCCGCCTGTGACGCGCCCGGCAAGGTCGTCGACCCGGTGGCGGGCCGGACCACCGACGTGCCCAAGCCACCGCCGCCCACGACGGCGGCGCCCGCGCCGACACCCGCGCCGGCGCCGGAGCCCGCGCCTGCACCGGCACCCGCGCCGCAGCCTCAAGTCCCGGCGGTCCCGAACGGCAACGGGAACCCGGGCCCGGGCGGCGGGGGCGGCGGCCCGAACGGGTAGCCCGGGCGCCGCGGCGCGCTCGCGCGCGGGGCATCGCCCAGCGACGCCCGCGCCTCAGCGACGAGGCGGGACGAAGCTCTGGACCAGCCGGCGCAGGCCGGCGGCGAACAGCTCCTCGTCGCGCGCCGGATCGCGGGAAGGGAGGTCGATGGCGTCGTCGAGCGGGACGCGCGTGTCGTCGCCGCGCCGGCCGCCGCGACGGCCACCGGCTCGCTTCCCCGCGATGCCCAACTGCTCGTTGGCGATGCGCCTCGTGGCGGAGAACAGCATCGTTCCGATGACGAAGGAGGAGTAGGCGTAGAACGACACCGCCGCCTGCTCGTTCGTCAGGCCGAGGCGCTCGAACACGACCTCGAGCAGCCGGAGCACCTCCGTCATGAAGTCGTCCGCCTCCGGGCTGGCTGCGAGGAACGGCGCGATGCGGTAGTGGCGCGCGAACGCCCGGCGGGTGACGACTCCCGCGGTGACGAGGACCTCGACCGGGTCGGCCTCCAACGGCTCGGGGATCGCGGTGAGGAACTCCCGGGCAACCTCCCCCCAGACGATCTCCGTCGCCGCCTGCACGATCGCGGCTTGGGACTCGTAGTGGTGGTAGATCGCCGACGGGGCGACGCCGAGCGCGCCCGCCAGCGCGCGAATGCTCGGCGCCTCCGAACCGGTGTCGAACTGACGCAGGGTCTCGGCCGCGATCTCTTCACGGGTCAACACCCGGTCACGACCCTTGGCGATCCTCGCCATGGCACCGCCCCGCATCGACCACCCGTGATGATCGGAACCCGATCATAAACCGGACGGTGTTCGGTACACGAACCGAGGGTCACTGACTCCGAGGCCCGCGCTTCTTATCGTCGGGGCCAAGAGCGCACCGCCTCGAGGAGGACCCATGGAGACCGCGAGCGTTCCGCAGGAGGCCGGAGCCCACACGGCGACGCGGGTGCCGGCGTACCGCTACGGCATCGTCCTCCTGCTGCTCCTCGCCACGTTCATCTTCCTCGCATCGGGACCGACCGGCGACTGGGTGCCGCTCGTCTCCGTCATCCTGCAGGGCGCCACACTGCTCGCGGCGTTCACTGCCTCCGGCGTGAGTCGCCGACTGTGGCGGCTGGCGCTCGCGGTCGTGATCGGCGCGTTCGTGTCGGCACTCGTCGCGATCTTCTTCGGCGGCGACAAGCTCAACGGCACGCTCTTCCTCGTCAACCTGCTGCTCGTCGGGGCGGCGCCGGTGGTGATCATCAACTCGCTCGTGCGACGGCGCGTGATCGACCTCCGCACGGTGCTCGGCGCGGTGTGCGTGTACGTCCTCATCGGGATGATGTGGTCGTTCGCGTTCACGGCGGTGGGCACCATCGACTCGGACCCGTTCTTCGCCCAGCAGGCCCATGCGACGGTCGCCGACTACCTCTACTTCAGCTTCGTGACCCTCACGACGACCGGCTACGGAGACCTCACCGCGGCGCAGGCCTTGGGAAGGGCGCTGGCCGTGCTCGAGGCGCTGATCGGCCAGCTCTACCTCGTGACGGTGATCGCCGTGCTCGTGAGCAACATCGGCCGCACCGGTCGACTGACACGGCAGCAGCAGTGAGCGATCACGTGGGAGAGCCCTGACGCCGGACCGCCGGGCCGGGCGTCTCAGGACGGCGCCGCGGCGTCGTTCCGGAACCAGCGGCCGGGTGTGGCGCCGAGCGATCGCGTGAACGCGGCGATGAACGCGCTCGCGCTCTCGTACCCGACCGCGAAGGCGACGGTTCCAACCGCCTCGCCGGCCGCGAGATGCTCGACGGCGGCGAGCAGCCGGACCTGGCGACGCCACGTCGCGAACGGCACGCCGACGTCGGCGACGAAGCGTCGGCTGAGCGTGCGCGCGCTGGCGCCGAGCGCGCGCCCCCATTCGTCCAACCCGCGCCCGTCCGCCGGATCGGTCTCGAGTGCGTCGGCGATCGGGAGCAGCAGCTCGTCGCGCAGCTGCGGCACGACGACGGGGCGATGGTCGAGCGCGGTGATGCGATCGAGGATCACGGCCATGAGCCGCCCGTCGGCCCCGCCGACCTCGTACAGGTCCGGGAGCGCCGCCGACTCGAGGATGAGCTCGCGCAGCAATGGGGGGGCGGAGACGACGCAGCATCGACCGGGCAGGTTGGTCGCCGACTCCGGCTCGACGTACACGCTGCGCAACGTGAGGGGGGTCGACGCCTGCACGTCGTGACGCATCCACGACGGCACCCACACCGCCCACTCCGGGGGTACGACGAACGTCCCGGCGGCGGTGGCGACGCGCAGCACCCCGTCGGGCGAGTACACGAGCTGGGCCTTGCGGTGCTCGTGGGCGCCCATGCGGTTCCCGTCGGGGTACCGGTCGGTGCGCACGACCACCGGCCGGGGGACGTCGTCGGCCCGCATGTGCCCGGTTGTCGCCTGCGAGGGAGAGCTTGTCGCCACGGAGCTATCAGCGTTCAGCAATGTCTCGATACGGTCAACCCATGAGCACCGGACGTCACCACGACAAGTTCCTGAACGCCGCCGCCATCTTCAGCGTCGACGACGTCGCCCGCACGGTGGCGTTCTACGAGCGGGAGCTCGGTCTGGAGCTGGAGCACGAGATGTGGGGCGATCCGCCCGAGCACGCCTCGCTCACGGTGGGCGCGACGACCGTGCACTTCGAGAAGCGGGAACCCACGAAGCCGGCGACCGCGTACGTCACGTTGTACGTCCACGGCGTGGACGAGTTGTTCGCCGACTATCGCGACCGCGGGATCACGATCCTCTCCGAACCCGAGGATCAACCGTGGGGCGGACGGATCTTCATGATCAACGACGTCAACGGGAACATGGTCATGTTCGCCGAGCTGACCGAAGAGCACGAACGCCTCGTCGCGGAGGGATAGCTTCTCCCCGGCGAGGAGGAGACCGTGGCATATGAGCCCGGCGACTGGGAGAGCTTCGCGCTGGCACATGTCGGCGCGTCGGCGGCGCTGCTCGGCCTCGTGTTCGTCGGGATCTCGATCAACCTGCGCGACATCATCGGATCGGGGACCCTGGTCCACCGCGCCGGCGAAGCGGTCATCCTCCTCGGCTGGGTCCTCGCGACCGCGACCGTGGTCCTGATCCCCGGTCAGCATCGAGGCGTGCTGAGCGCGGAGCTGATCGTCCTGGGGGTGTTGCTGTTCGCCGTCGTGCGGTACCTGCAGCGCGATGCCGTCGTGCAGCAGGTCGATCCGGGCAAACCGGGACCACCGCGTGGGTCCGTCGGCCTGCGACGGGTGCTCGGCCTGGGCTCGGCGGCCGTGATCGTCATCGCCGGAGTCAGCTTGGCGGTCGAGCTCGGAGGCGGCCTCTACTGGTGGCCGGTCGCCGTGCTCGCCGCATACGTGGGGGCGCTCGCGAACGCGTGGATCCTCCTCATCGAGATCCTCCGCTGAGCATGTTCAAGGATCCGCTGCACGAAGAGTTCGGCTCGTGGGCGCTGGGCTTCGCGCCGTACGGCGGCGCCGACGTCGGCGAGGTCACGGCAATCGCGGCCGCCGTCGGCGACGGCGACGACAACGCCTTCTACGACGCGTGGCGGGCGGCAGCCGATCGGCTCGCGGGTTCAGCCAAGGATGCCGAGGCAGCCGGGCACGTCGCGAGCGCGCGTGAGTACTCCCTCCACGCGGCCTGCTTCTACGCGGTGGCGTACCACCCCATCTACGGCGTGCCCGTCGACCCGCGCCTCGTCGACGCCTTCCACGCGCAGATGGCTGTGTTCGACACGGCGATGCGGCTCAACGACCCGCCGGTGGAGTCGGTGTCGATCCCGTACGAGCACACGACGATGCCCGCGTACCTCGTTCGCGCGCGTGGTCACGAACGCGAGACGCGCCCTCTGCTGATCGGCACGAACGGCTACGACGCGACCGTGACGGAGATGTACTTCGCGTTCGCAGCTGCGGCCGCGGATCGCGGCTACCACTGCCTGTTCTTCGACGGGCCCGGCCAGGGCAAGCTGCTCGTCGACGACGGCGTACCGATGCGGGGCGACTGGGAGCGCGTCGTGACGCCCGTTGTCGACTTCGCTCTCGCGCTCGACGGCGTCGACCACGACCGCATCGCGTTGACCGGGTGGAGCCTCGGCGGGTACCTGGCGCTGCGGGCCGCCTCGGCCGAACACCGGCTGGCGGCGTGCATCGCCGACCCCGGGTTCGACGGCATCTGGAGCGGGATCCTCTCGATGGCCACGATGGCCGGCCTGCCACGAGAGGCGGTGGAGGCGCTGCCGGATGCCGACGACGGAACCCTCCGTGCGCTGCAGGCGGGCATCGAAGCCGAGCCGCACGCCAACTGGGGTGTGCTCAAGCGGGGGTTCTGGGTGAACGGTGCCGACAACCTCGGAGACTGGTTGAAGGCGGTCGAGCCGTTCGCCCTCGGTGACCGCGCCCGCGACATCCGGTGCCCGACGCTGCTCACGACGGCCGAGAACGACGTGCTCGGCAAGGGAGCACCGGCCCTGCTGGACAAGCTGACGTGCCCGAAGACGCTGCTCGAGTTCACGGCGGCCGAGGGCGCCGGGGACCACTGCGAGATGCAGAACCGGTCGTTGCTGAACCGCCGCGTCTTCGACTGGCTGGACGGCGTGTTCGGCGTCTGAGTCAGACGGCTCGGGCCGCGATCTCGTCCCCGGTGACGATGCCGTGGTCGACGACGAAGTCGGTGAGCGCGACCGTCCACGACTCGTAGTACGGCCGGTCGGGCTCGGCGTCGATGGCGGCGATCAGGCGCCGGCGGAAGTCGTCCCACTCCAGCCCCCGCTCCTCGACGACGGCCAGCGCCATCGCGAGCACGCGTCCCTGCCACGGCGCGTCGAACACGAGCTCCCCGTTGTCGCGCGGCAACGCGGCCGTCCCGGCCATCTGCTGCACCTCGGGCCGGACGATCTCCGTCACGGCCTCGCGACGCCGATCATCGCGTCGCGCCCGACGAGAGCCGCGAGCTCCTCCTCCGTGGCGCCGTCCGACCGCGCCGGCCGTTCGGGGAGCACGAGGTACCGCGCCTCGGCACTGGAGTCCCAGACCCGGATCTCGGCGTCCTCCGGCACGTCGCAACCCATCTCGGCCAGCAGGGCCCGCGGCTCGCGCACCATGCGCGAGCGGTACGGCGGGCTCTTGTACCAGGTCGGAGGAAGACCGAGCACCGGCCACGGGTAGCACGAGCACAGCGTGCACACGACGACGTTGTGCACATCGGGCGTGTTCTCCACCGCGACGATGTGATCACCTTCGGGGCCGCCGAAGCCGAGCTCGGCGATCGCGGCGGTGCCGTCGGAGAGCAGCCGCTCCTTGTACCCCGGGTCGACCCAGGCCCGGGCCACGACCTTCGCCCCGTTCATCGGGCCGACGTCCTCTGCGTACGCCTCGACCATCCAGTCGATGAACTCGCCGTTCACGATGCCCTTCTCCGTGAGCAGCTCCTCGAGAGCGCGGGCGCGCCGCTCCACGTCGCTGAGGGGTTGCGGATGGTGGCCGTGCTCGTCGCTCATCTCAGACCCGATCCAGGTACTGCTCGTAGAGATCGACGAGCATCGACGAGTTCGGTTCGGCTGCTCCGCTCCACAGCTCGGCGGCGTCGAAGCGCACGCTGTAGCTCGGGTCGAGCATCCGCTCGCGGCGATGCGCCTCGACCTCCGGGATCGGCGCGGCGGGATCGACGCGCGCGATGACGCCCCGGCGACCCCGCACGTACCGCGGGCAGCGGGTGTGGCCGGCGAACTGGACGTCGCGCACGCGAACCGCGTCGCCCACCGCGTATCGCGGTGTCTCGCTCGGTGTGACCGCGTCGACGTCGCCGGCGCCGACCGCGGCCGGGTGCGACAACGGGAACCCGCCGGCGCGGGCGTCGAGCTCGTCCGGGGAGATCGTGCCCGCCTCGACGAGGAGGGTCGCGACGGCCGTGAGCCAGTGCTCGTAGTACGAGGACGTGAGGTAGTGGCCCGGGTCCATGCGCTCGATGGCGTGTCGGAACATCGGCGTGTTGAACCCGCCGGACGCGAGTGCACCGCCGGCAATCCCGAACATCCGCGCCTCCCATGCGTGGCGGAACGCGGGTTCGCCCGCATCGACCTCGACGGAGCCGAAGCCCTCCATCCCCCCGAGGTCGTGCACACCGTCCACGCCGGCATCTTCGCATCCGAGGGTCCCCGAGGTGCGATGACGATTGATGACGGTTACGCTCCCTCTGCACCATTTGCCAGGTCTGGGGGGTGACCGGCATGGCCCGCTTCGCTCGGCCCGTGATCGTCGCGTCGGTGGTGGCCGCGGTCGCGTTCCTCGTCGCGCCGACCGCGGCGGGAGCACGCAAGCCGCCGCCCTCGAGCTACGTGGCGTTGGGCGACTCGTACACCGCAGGACCGCTCATCCCGCTCCAGGAGACCGACCCGCTCGGTTGCCTGCGGTCGGACCACAACTATCCGCACCTGGTCGCGGCGGCGCTGGGCGTGAGCGACTTCCGCGACCCGAGTTGCAGCGGCGCCGAGACGGGCGACATGACGAACGCCCAGGACGTGGACCCGGGCCCGAACCCGCCCCAGTTCGACAGCCTCGACGCCGGCACGCAGCTCGTGACCGTCGGCATCGGCGGCAACGACATCGGCTTCACGGAGATCGCCGAGAGCTGCGCGTCACCGACGCCGACCGGCCATCCCTGCCAGGACCGCTACGTGGTCAACGGGCACGACGAGCTCGCCGAACGGATCGATGCGACGGCGCCGAAGGTCGCCGCCGTCCTGGACGGCATCCACCGGCGCTCCCCGAAGGCGCGCATCCTCGTCGTCGACTACCTCGCGATCCTCCCGGAGACCGGACCGGGCTGCTGGCCGCAGCTGCCGATGACCCCGGAGGACGTGCCCTACCTCCGAGGCGTCGAGAAAAAGCTCAACGCCATGCTCGCCGAGCAGGCGGCGGCGAACCACGCGACGTTCGTCGATGCGTACACGGCGAGCATCGGGCACGACGCGTGCCAGCTTCCGGGGGTGCGCTGGGTGGAGCCCGTGGTTCCGACCACGCCGGCGGCGCCCGTCCATCCCAACCTGTTCGGCATGCAGGGCTACGCCAAGGCCGTGCAGGCGCGCATCGAAGAGCGAGGCTGACGGGCGGGCGTCTGATCGGTGCTTGAGCCTGCACCATTTTTCGCCGACACTCGGTTTGTCCCGCCACAGGTCGTGGCGCGGTCATGACACGGGAGGGTGGCGTGCTGCTGGCAGTGGACAGGCTCAGTGCAGGATGGGAGACGATCCTCTTCCTGATTGCGATCGTTCTGTTCCTGGCCGGGTTCTTCGGCTTCAAGGTCACCGCGCAACGGGTGCGCCTCGAGTCTCTCGGCCTTGCTGTGTTCGTGTTCGTGTTCTTCTGGAACGCCTGGGCTCGCGTCTAGGGCCGGGCGACCCGTCACGAGTCGGCGTCGAGGCGCTCCCGGTAGCTCATCGGCAACAGCTCCAGCAGCTGGCCGTCGGGATCGCGGACGAAGATCCCGGCACCGATGTCGGTGTCGGCGAGCACCTCGCCGCCGTACTCGGGCACCCGTGTGCACACGGCCGCGACGTCGTCGACGGAGACGGAGACGTGGGTGAGCCCGGGCTCGTTCATCACCCGCTCCCGGGCGGGCACGACGCCGGCCTCGAAGTGCAGGAGCTCGAGGACCAGGCCGTCGCGGCGGAGATACAGGGCCGTCATCCCGAGCGGCGTCGGCAGCCGCAGGAGCTTGCCCGACGGGTCGTCGGGCGGCTGCACCTCGCGCTCGACCTCGAAGCCGAGCAGCTCCTCGTAGAAGCGGCGAGATCGCGCCAGGTCCGTCACGCACTGCCCGACATGGTTGAAGGCGACGCCGCCGGCCACGGAGGCGGAGGCTAGCGAGCGGCGGGCTGCAGCATCGTGCGATCCAGATCGGCGACGCGCGCCCGGCCGAGCAGCGTCATCGCCGTCACGAGCTCGTGGCGCAGGATCTCGAGGACGCGGCGGACGCCCGCCGAGCCCGCCGCGGCCAGGCCGTAGCAGGCAGGACGGCCGACGAGGACGGCGCGGGCGCCGAGGGCCAGCGCCTTCACGACGTCGCCGCCGCTGCGGACGCCGCCGTCGACGGCGACCTCGGCGTCGGAGCCGACCTCGGCGACGACCTCGGCGAGCTGGTCGAGGGTGGCCGGCGCTCCGTCGAGCTGGCGTCCGCCGTGGTTCGAGACGTACACGGCGCTCGCGCCGGCGTCGACGGCGGCGCGGGCGTCCTCGGCGGTCAACACGCCCTTCACCGCGAACGGCGCGTCCGTGGTCGCCATGACGTCCGCGAGGCGCGCCCACGTCCACGGCTGCTCGCGCTCCCCGGTGTCGTCCATGAACCCGGTCGAGCGCGACCGGAAGTTGGCGATCTCGAGGCGGGCGCCGGGGTTGCGCAGCTCCCGCCGGCGCACGCCGACCACGGGCACGTCGACGGTCACGAAGAACGCGGCGTACCCGGAGTCGGTCGCGCGCCGGAGGAGGTCGACGAGTACCGCATGCGGATGGCGCAAGCTGAGCTGGAACACACGCGCCGCCGCCGGCGCCGCGCCGGCCAGCGCCTCGAGCGTCTCTGCCGTCACCTCGGGGACGACGGCGAGGGTCCCGATGCTCGCGGCCGCCTCGAGCACGCCGCGGTAGCCGTCCGGGTGCAGCAGCGTGTCGCCGGCGAAGGGAGCGACGAGGACGGGCATCGCCGTCGGGAGCTCGAGGAAGGTCGTGGACGGGTCGACGGCGGGGGCGCCGGTGAGGAAGCGTGGCCGCAGGTGCCAGCGGCGGAAGGCGCGGCGGTTCTCCGCCAGCGTGTACTCGTCCTCGGCGCCGCCTTCGACGTACGCGAGCGCGTCGGGCGGGAGCGACGCACGCGCGGCGTCGACCGCCTCCTCGAGCACGAGGAACGGCGCCGCGTCAGGAGCGGGCGCGCTCATCGAGCCACGTCGGGGCGGGCGCCCGACCGGCGGGACGGACCTCGTGCAGGAGCGGGCGCCCCGCCCGGTACCGGGCGAGGTTCTCGACGAACAGGTCGACCACGCGGCCGTGGCGGGCGAGCCCGCCCGCCGAGGAGTGCGGAGTGACCACGACGCGGGGGTGGTCCCAGAACGGGCTGTCGGCCGGCAGGGGCTCGGCGGCGAACACGTCGAGGATGGCCGCCTCGGGCCGGCCACGATCGAGCGCGGCGAGGAGCGCGGGCTCGTCGACAAGCGCGCCCCGTGCCACGTTGACGAGCACCGACCCGGGCGCCATCGCGTCGAGGAACGTCGCGTCGACGAAGCCGGTGGTCTCGGGCGTCGCCGGCGCCGCCAGCACGACCACGTCACAACGCGGCAGCGCGTCGAGGAGCGCGCCGCGAACCAGCATCTCGTGCACCGGCTCCTCCCCCGTCGGCCGGCGGCGGTGGCCGAGCACGCGCACGCCGAGCGCCCGCGCCCGTTCGGCGACCGCCGACCCGATGGCGCCGACGCCGATGACGAGCCACGTCGTGCCGAAGACCTCACGGAACTCGTGCGGTCGCCATTCGTGGGCGGCCCGGGCCTCGGCCCAGGCACCGGCCCGTTGGAAGTGGGCGAGCACCGCCTGGATCACGTACTCGGAGATCGGGATCGCGTTCACGTGCGCGCCCGTGACCCGCGTGCCCCGTTCGAAGAGCGGGTCGTACGGCGCGATGTACCCGGCCGCCGGCGACTGGAACCACCGCAGGGACGTCGCCCGGAGCAGGAGCTCGAACCACGGCGCCGCGCCACCGCGGAAGAAGAGGTCACCGGTCGCGCACGCCACCTCCGGCTGGACCGCGGCGGCGTCGGCTTCACGGCCGTCGACCGTGAGCCGGCCGTCGCGCTGCATGCGAACCTGCGCGACCGGCGGATCGACGAGATCGGTGCGCTCGTCGAGCAGGAGGCCGGCGGTCTCGGTCAGCAGGGCTTGCACGAGGAGTGAGCGTAAAGGGTCCGCCGCGACCACGCGCTTGCGGGTTGCGGCCGCGATCCTGCACGATTGGGTGCGCACGGACACCCAGGGCAGGGGGGACGTATGCGACCCGTCCACAAGGAGCTCGCCGAGCCGGTAGCGCGCGGGTTGCTCGGCGCAGCGGCGGTCGAGGGAGGCCCGACCGAGGAGCAGTTCGGCATCATCCAGGCGCTCCTGCACGGGTACTTCGGCGTCGACATCGACGTGGGTTTGCTCGAGCCGCTCGACCCCGCGGGACTGGCGGCCGCGGTCACGGACCCGAAGTCGCGCCACCGGACCGTCGAGCTGATGATCGTGCTCGAGTTCAGCCGCCACCCGGGCAGCGCCGCGATGGCCGATCGGGTCGAGGAGTACGCGGCGGCGCTCGGCGTCGAGGAGAAGATGCAGATCGTCGCGCGGGACGCACTGCAGTCGGCGCGGGCCGAGCTCAACGCCGACTACAACCGCTACCACGACCCGTACGACATCGAACCCCGGTTCGCGGGCGTGGAGGACGCCGAGATGGCGACACGCCTGCGCGCGCTCGAGCACTGCCCGCCCGGGAGCCTCGGCCGGGCGTACTTCGACTTCTACCAGCGCTACAACCTGAAGTTCCCGGGTGAGCCGGGCGGCGGCGACGTCATCTTCGTCGCCCACGACTTCACGCACGTGCTGGCCGGCTACGAGCCCGACGGTCCCGGCGAGCTGTCGCTGCAGGCGATGCTCGTCAGCGCGACCGACGGTGACGAGCACTTCTCGAACTTCTGCGTGTCGCTGTCGCTCCACGAAGCAGGCATGTACGACTCCGACCTCGTCAAGGACAAAGTCGGCACCCTCGCCCGCGCCGGCGCGGCGGAGGAGCTCGCCGAAGCCATCCGGCGGGGCGCGGAGTGCAGCGCCGACTTCGCCCGGATCGACCACCTCGCGCGCGCCGACGAGCCGCTCGAGGACGTCCGCCGGGACCTGTCGATCCCGGCCCGTCAGGCCTGACGCTCAGGTCGAGGCGCCCTCGCGGTATCGATCGCGCAGGAGGCGCTTGTAGATCTTGCCGTTGTCCTGTCGCGGCAGCCGCTCGACGAACTCGACGCGGCGCGGACACTTGTAGTGCGCGAGCCGGTCGCGGCAGAAGGCGACGAGGTCGTCGGCGAGCCCGTCATCGGGCACCGAGCCGGCGCGCGGCTCGACGACGGCCAGCACCTCCTCGCCCCACTCCGCGTCCGGGACGCCGATGACGGCGACATCGGCGACCGCCGGGTGCTCGAGCAGCACGGCGTCGACCTCGGCCGGGTAGATGTTGACGCCGCCCGAGATGATGAGGTTGGCGCTCCGGTCGGTGAGGAACAGGAACCCGTCCTCGTCGACGTAGCCCATGTCACCCAGCGTGAAGTGGCGGTCGTGGTACGACGACGCGGTCTTGCCCGGGTCCTTGAAGTACTCGAACGGCACCTCGGACGCCTTGAACCACACCAGCCCGACCTCGCCGGGCGGGATGCGATTGCCCGCTTCGTCCGCCACCACGACCTGGTCGTCCGGGACGGGCTTGCCGACGGTCCCCGGCTTGCGCAGCCACGTGCGGGCGTCGACCCAGGTGCCGAGGCCCTCGGTGGCGGCGTAGTACTCGTTCACGACGGGGCCCCACCACTCGATGAGGCGCTGCTTCACGCCGACCGGGCACGGCGCGGCGCCGTGCAACACGTTGTGCAACGAGGAGACGTCGTACCGGGCGCGCACGTCGTCCGGCAGCGCGAGGAGTTGATGGAACATCGTCGGCACCATGTGCGTGTGGCTCACGCGGTGCCGGTCGATCAGCCGGAGGGCATCCTCGGCGTCCCACGCCGGCATGAGCACGACCGTCACGCCCGCGACGAGCGGAGCGTTGAGCGAGAACAGCAGGGGCGCGGCGTGGTACAGCGGCCCCGTCAAGAGGTGCACGTTGCCGTCGCGGTACGACGCCCGGGCGAGCGTCACCGCGGTGGCCAGCGAGGCCTCGTCGCGGAACACCCCCTTCGGCCGTCCCGTCGTGCCGGAGGTATAGAGCATCTGTCGGCCCAGCACCGGGTCGGGAAGGTCCGTGGCGGGCTCGACCGAGACCGCGGCGGCGTAGTCCTCGAAGCCCTCGATCGCCCCGCCGATGGCGAGGCGCACGGTGGCGCGCGTGGCGGCCCCGGCCGCGCCGCGGGCGGCATCGGCGAAGCGGGCTTCGGCGACGAGCACCCGCGCCTCGCAGTCGTCGACGATGTACGCCGCCTCGTCCGCGGTGAGGTGCCAGTTCACGGTCGTGAGGCGCAAGCCGGCCCGCTGCGTCGCGAGGAGGACCTCGACGAACTCCACACGGTTCGAGCAGAGGAGCGCGACGGCGTCACCACGCTCCAGGCCGCGGTGCCGCAGCGCCCGGGCCAGCCGGTTGGCCCGCCGGTTGAGCTCGGCGTAGGTGACCGTCTCGGCCGGGGTGATCAGGGCGGGGGTGTCGGGACGGCGCGCTGCGTGCCAGGCGACGGCCATCCCCCGGTCGGCGAAGGCCAGCAGCTCGTCGAGCTCGGCGTCCACGCGCCCCCCTCTGCGGTGAATCCCGGCGGCGGCGACGATACTCCCGAGTACGGTCCCCGGCGTGAGCGGCGGTTCCGAGTACGTCTTCGGCGACACCGACGTCGCCGCACGCCGGCTCGACCTCGTGGCGGAGGCCTGGGCACCACCGAGCAGGACGTTCCTGCGCGACGACGTGCCGCAGCGGCCGCGCGTCGCTCTCGACTTGGGCTGCGGCCCCGGGTATACGACGCGCCTCCTGGCCGCCACGACGGGTGCGACCCGAACGGTCGGGCTCGACTCGTCGGAGTCGTTCATCGAACGCGCTCGCGACGACGCGCCGCCGGAAGTGACGTTCCTCGAGCACAACCTGATGGACCTGCCGTTCCCGACCGGTCGCGTGAACCTCATGTACGCCCGCTTCGTCCTGTCGCACATCCCCCGCCCCGACCGGGTCGTGCGGGCGTGGATGACGCAACTGGAGCTGGGCGGAGTGCTCGCCCTGGACGAGGTGGAGTGGATCCGTACCGACGACCCCACGTTGCGCCGGTACCTCACGATGCTCTCGGCGCTGCTCAAGGCACGGGGGAGCGCTCTCGCGGCCGGCCCGATCGTCGACAGGTTCGACGGGGGGCGCGACGGACGGAAGCGCACGAGCGTGGTGCGCGTCCATCCGGTGCCGGTCGCGCTCGCAGCCGAGCTCTTCGCCATGAACTTCACTGCGTGGCGCCAGGATCCGTTCGTCCGGGACGGCAACGACCGCGACGACCTCGACGAGCTGGCGGACGGCCTCGCCAAGCTCAGGAAGGGGCCGGACCAACCCACGATCACCTGGGGGATGCGCCAGGTGACGTTCGAACGCTCCGGTTAGATCAGCTCCGGCGCTGGTCGAAGGCGACCTTGATGGCGGCGCTGCGGTCCTGGGTAGCGAGAGCGGTGAACGCGTCTCGCCAGTCGTCGAGCACGAACGTGTGCGTCAGCATGCCCGTCAGGTCGACGCGTCCTTCGCGCACCAGGTCGAGGTAGTGCTGGATCCCGTGGTGCCGCACGCCGTCGACCTCCTCGACGCCGAACGCGTTCGAGCCGACGAGTGAGAGCTCCTTGAAGTAGAGCGGCGTGTCCTCCCAGAACGTGGGACCGTGCACACCCGCCTTCACGAGGGTGCCGCGCGCCTTGAGGACGCGCGCGCCCACCTCGAACGTCTCCTGCTTGCCGATCGTGTCGTAGACCACGTCGATCTCGCCCGGGTACGCCATCGGGAGCCCGTCACTCGGCTGGAGCACACCGCCAGACCACGACGCCGCCTCCTCGATGACACGCAGCGCCGGCTCGTGGCCGATGACCGTCGCGCCGAGCTTGCGCGCCAGCGCGGCCTGGGCATCGAAGCGGGCGACGACGAGCACCTCGACGTCGGGGTACAGCGCACGCAGGATGGCGGTGGCGCACGTCCCGAGGGCGCCGGCGCCGTACACCATCACCTTGCCGCCCGGGACCGGCGGGTTCCGGGTCACCGAGTGGAGGCTGACCGCGAACGGGTCGGCGAACACGGCGAGCTCGTCCGGCACCTCGGCGGGGACCTTGAACAACTGCGTTTCGTGCGCGGGCATTAGCTGCGCGTACCCGCCGCTCGCGTCCTTCGACGTGCCCGTGTGGATGCCCGGCGCGATCGGGCCGACGCCGAAGCTCCAGCACAAACTGAGGTCGCCGGCTTCGCACGCGGGGCAGATCGGGTCGACGCCCCGGGGACGGCACGAGAGCCACGGGTTCAGCACCACCCGGTCACCCACGTCGAGCCCCTCGGCTTCGGGGCCGAGCGCGACCACGTCGGCGACGACTTCGTGCCCGAGCACCTGCGGGAGCGAGAAGAACCCCTTCATCGGGTTGTCGGGCGTCGCCACGTTCACCCAGTCCATGAACACCTGCTTGGCGTCCGAGCCGCAGACGCCGGTGAGACGAGGCCGCGTGACCACCCAGTCGGGAAGGAGGAAACCGGGGTCGGGCAGGTCCTCCAGGCGCATCGGTGTGTGCGCCAGGCCGCGGAGCAGATGGTTGTCCTCCTCCGGCTCCGGCTGCGGCTCGGGCGCCACGCCGTACAGCAGACCTCGCATCGACTCTCCCCGCCTCGATGACCGACAGCCTCGTCAGCGTAGAGCGCGCCTACCCGCCACTGCCGTAGGGGCGCGTGATCACCTCGAGCAGGTGGCCGTCGGGGTCCTCGAAGTAGACACCGCGGCCGCCGTCGTTGCGGTTGATCTCGCCGGCGCGGCTCTGCATGGGGTCGGCCCAGTGCTCGAGGTCCCGCTCGCGGATGCGGCCGTAGACCTCGTCGAAGTCGTCCTCGGCGATCAGGAACGCGTAGTGCTGGGGCGTGATCTCGCCGTCCCTGTCGTGGAAGTCGAGGGACACGTCGTTGTCGACGTCGACGATGTGGAACGGTCCCCACGGCTTCGGCTCGGGCCGGCCCAGCATGTCGGCGAGGAACTTCGCCGACCGTTGCTTGTCCCGACACCAGACGATCGTGTGATTCAGCTGCACCGCCATTTCGTTCATGGTAGGAGCGCCGAGCGTCACTGCCTGACGGCCAGCCCCTCGTAGTCGACTGCGACGCCGGCGGCGTCGGTGCCGAACGTGAAGGTGCCGTACAGGTCGTCGGCGTACACCCACCGGTCGGGAGCCGTGCGGCGGTAGCGCTGCAGGAGCGGGCGCACCGACAGGGCGGGCGTCTCGACGTACGCGGCCAGCACCTCGATCTCGGCGCCGACGTCCGGCGCGACCCGACGGGTCACGAACGCGTTCGTGAACGGGTTGCCGGCGAGGTCGAGGTCCGTGCAACCGTCGAGGGCGGGCTCGCGCCGCCCCTCGCGGGTCCAGGCCCCGTCCGCCGATGCAAGCTCGAGTCTGCGGACACCGGCAGCGTCGACCACGGTGACCGTGGACCGCCGGTGCCGCCACCGGGCATCGAGCGCAACCCGAAAGTGCGCGCCCCATTCGGTGTCGGCCTCGGCGCAGATCTCGAAGCCCTCCGCCGCCACCTCGCCGTCGCCGTCGTCCAGCCGGACGAACACGGACCCTTCGAGGTCGAGCCGGCGCCAGACGTACGAGTGGACGCTCACGACGCCGGGAGCGTGGTGCGCATCTTGGCGACCAGCGACTCGAACATCGGGTAGACGTTCTCGCCCAGCGCGTCGATGGACGGCTTCCACATCTCCCACCGCTCGATGAGCCGGCGTCCCAGGAGGAGCCGGACGAGCTCGAAGTTGACGGCGCCGACCCGCTCGAGCGCGCCGAGCTGCTCGTAGTAGTCGAGCTCGCGATAGAGCACGTAGGCCTCGGGGGCGTTCGTCTCCATGTAGTGCAGGAACGCAGCCCGAAGCTCCTCTCTCGTCTCGAAGCCGGCGACGAGGCGTCGGGTCTCGACGAGCGGCTCTTCGTCCCAGCGACGCACGAAGTCGGCGCCGACCTGGGCCTGGCGGGTATGGCGCGCTTCGCGCACCTGCTGTGCCGCGAACAGCGCCGCGCCGACGGCACTGAGCCAGCCGACGGCGCTGACGACCGTGGCGATCGCCGTGACCTGCTCGGCCCAGTTCGGCATCGCGCTCAGCGGTCCGAGCGGCGAAGCTGGGCGAGGGCGTCGGCCACCATCGAGTCGGTGATGCGGTCGTCGAGCCGGTCGGCAGCCGCCTCGACGCGCTCCCGGCTGCCGAGCGGGTCGGCGGCCCGGGCGCGCGCCATGCGGTCCTCGCGGCTGAGCCACCTCGCGAGCTCGGCGGCGGACGCCCCCGACAGCTCGGGTCGCTCTTCGAACAGGTAGCGGAGCTGGCCGACGACGCGCGAGACCGTCGGTCCGTCCGACACGGTCAACCGACCTGGCGGTCGCGGCCCTCCCAGAACGGCCCGCGGAGCTTGAACTTCTGGAGCTTCCCGGTGGCGGTGCGTGCCAGCTCGGGTCGGAACTCGACGGACGTGGGGCACTTGTAGTGCGCGAGGTGCGCGCGTGCGTGCTCGATGAGGTCCGTCTCGCTCGCGTCGGAACCAGGAGCGAGCACGACGAGTGCCTTTACCGTCTCGCCCCACTTCTCGTCGGGCACGCCGATCACTGCCACCTCGGCGACCGCCGGGTGCGAGAACAGGCAGTCCTCGACCTCGATCGAGGAGACGTTCTCGCCTCCCGAGATGATGACGTCCTTCTTCCGGTCCGAGATCGACAGGTAGTACTCCTCGTCGATCACGCCGCCGTCACCGGTGCGGAACCATCCGTCGGGAATCGCCTTGGCCGTGTCGTCGGGCTGCACCCAGTACCCGTCCATGACGACATTGCTGCGCGCGTGCACCTCTCCCTCTTCGTCGACGCGCAACTGCACGCCGAGCGTGGGCGCGCCGGCGCGCCCGAGGCGCTGGGCCCGCTCGCCCGGCGAGAGGTCGTCGTACTCGGCGCGGCCGCGGTTCATCGTGAGCAGGGGCGCCGTCTCGGTGAGCCCATAGATCTGGATGAACTCCCAGCCGAGCTCGGTCTCGACCCGCTCGATCGTCCTGGTCGGGGGCGGCGCGCCGGCCACGACCATGCGGGTTCGGCCCCGGCCGGGGATCTCGCCCTGCCACTGCGCGGCGGCGTCGAGCACCGCGTTCACGACGGCGGGGGCGCCGTTGAGCAGCGTGACGCCGTGCGCGTCGACGCGGCGGAGGATCTCGGCGCCGTCGATCTTGCGGATCACGACGTGGCGCCCACCCATGCCGGTGACCGCGTATGGCATCCCCCAGCCGTTGCAGTGGAACATCGGCAGCGTGTGGAGGTAGACGTCACGGTCGTTCACGCCCGTCTGCCATCCGAATACGGTCGCGTTGATCCAGATGTTGCGGTGCGTCAGCTGCACGCCCTTGGGCCGCGCCGTCGTCCCGCTCGTGTAGTTGATCGTCGCGGTCGCGTCCTCGTCTGGCTCCCACGGCTCGGGCTCGACGCCCTCCCGGAACAACTCCCGGTCCGCTTCGGCGCCGATCACGAACCGGTGCTTGGCGCCGACGCTCGACAGATCGTCTTCGAGCTCGGGATCGACGAGCAGCATCGCCGCGCCCGAGTGCTCGACGATGTAGGCGACTTCCTCCGCATTGAGCCGGAAGTTGACCGGAACGAGGATCCGGCCCGAGCCGCTCACCCCGAAGAAGGAGATGAACAGCCGGGCCGCGTTGGGGGAGACGATCGCGACGCGCTCACCGGTGCCGATGCCGAAGTGGTCGAGCGCGGCCGCCTGCGCCCGGGCGAGCTCGCGGACGCGGCGGTACGTCAGCTCACCGAGCGGCGGGGCAGGCTGGTCGGGCTCGTCGACCAGGCCGATCCGCTCGCCGTATACATCCGCGGCGCGCTCCAGAAAGTCGTTGACCGTCAGCGGCACCCTCATGCTGACCCCCCTCGATCACGGTCCGCGTCGCGGATGCTACCGACGGCTCACACCGGACGCAGAGAGCGCAGCGGCTCGCCGTTCGTCCACGGCGCCGGGTCGCCGGGGCAAAAGCGACGCCCGGCACCCTCCTCTGCGATGCGCCGTCGCGCCACCTGCTCGGCGGCGCGTCCCGGTGGCAGCCCCTCGACGCGGGCGACCTCGAAGACCCGACGCAGCGTGCCCGCGATCTTCCCGGTGCGCTGCTTGGCCTTCTCGCGGTCGTAGCCGACGAACTCCTCGGCCAGATTGATGATCCCGCCCGCGTTCACGACGAAGTCCGGCGCGTAGAGGATCCCGCGCGCGGCGAGCGCGTCGTCGTCTTCCGGTTCGCCGAGCTGGTTGTTGGCCGCTCCGCACACGGCCCGGCACTGCAGACGGGGGATCGTCTTCTCGTTGACCACGCCGCCGAGCGCGCACGGCGCCAGCACGTCGCACTCCTCGTCCAGGGCGCCGTCGACGGGAACGGCCTCGGCGCCGAGTTCGCGCGCGACCGCGTCGACGCGGTCCGGGTTCACGTCGGCGACCGCGACCCGAGCGCCGGCGCCGGAGAGGAGGCGCGCCAGGTGCGTCCCGACGTGGCCTACGCCGTCCACCACGACCCGCTTCCCTTCCAGCGAGGCGTCGCCGTCGAGCTTCTCGAGCACCGTGCCCATCGCCTGCACGACCCCGTACGCGGTCATGGGGGACGGGTCTCCGGAGCCGCCCGGCCCGTCGAGACCGGTGACCCACGGCGTCTCCGATGCGATGACGTCCATGTCGTGCGGCGTGGCGCCGACGTCCTCGGCGGCGATGTAGCGGCCGCCGAGCTGGTCGATCGCGCGGCCCATCGCCCGTAGGAGCGCGTCGGATCGGGGCGCGTCGGGATCGTCGACGAGGACGACCGCCTTGCCGCCGCCTTGATCGAGCCCGGCCGCGGCCGCCTTGAGGCTCATCGCCTCGGAGAGGCGCAGCACGTCGACCACGGCGTCGTGCTCCGACGGGTAGCGCCAGAAGCGGATGCCGCCGAGCGACGGTCCCAGCGCGGTCGAGTGCACGGCGATGACGGCCCGGAGCGCCGACGACGCGTCGGCGACGAACACGACCTGCTCGTGCCCCGACGTGGTCATCAGCTCCGTGACCGCGCCGTTCGCGTCCATGCGGCGACGGTACATCCCCGTACGACCTCGATCCGGTGCGGAGACTTCTCACCTCAGTCTCACGCGCATGATGTGTATCGGGTCCGGCCCTGCGCGAAGCTCACCCTTCGTGCGCGCCCGGTCCGCCACCGCCCTTCTCTTCGCGCTCGTCGGCATCATCGGTGTCGCCGCGTCCGCGTGCTCGGGTGAGAAGGACCGGACCGTGCAGCGCGCGCCGACCACGGGCGCGACCACAGCCACGCCCACGACCGCAGCGCCGGCGCCGGGCGGGAACAACGTCTACCAGTACACGCAGGCGAACCAACTGGCGCCGTCGGTGCGCGACATCCCGACGCGCGTCTACGTGCCGAACTCGATGTCCAACACGGTCAGCGTCATCGACCCGAGCTCGATGACGGTGACCGACCAGTTCCCGGTGAAGGCGCTGCCCCAGCACGTGGTGCCGTCCTGGGACATGCAGACGTTGTACGTGAACAACAACAACGGCAACACGCTGACGCCCATCGACCCGCGCACCGGCAAGCCGGGCGCCGACATCCCGATCGACGACCCGTACAACCTCTACTTCTCCCCCGACGGCACGAAGGCCATCGTGATGGCCGAGCGCAACAACGCTGTCGACTTCTACGACCCGAAGACCTGGACGCTCATCAAGAAGGTGCCGATCCCGCACGCGGGCGTGAACCACGCCGAGTTCAGCGCCGACGGCAAGACCATGGTTGCGAGCTGTGAGTTCTCCGGCTTCCTGGTGCGCATCGACCTCGACCGCATGGAGATCACCGGCGAGCTCAACGTGGGCGGCAAGCCGGTGGACGTCAAGCTCTCTCCCGACGGCAGCGTGATGTTCAACGCCAACGAGACCAAGGACGGCGTCACGGTCGTCGACTGGGCCAACATGCGGGAGCTCGGCTTCATCGACACGGGCAAGGGAGCGCACGGCCTGTACCCGAGCCGCGACGGCACGAAGCTCTACGTGACCAACCGCGGCGCCGGATCGGTGACGGTCATCGACTTCGCGACGCGCAAGGTCGACGGGACGTGGCACTTTGGCGGCAGCCCCGACATGGGCGGCGTCAGCAGCGACGGCAAGCAGCTCTGGCTCAGCGGCCGCTACAACTCCGAGGTGTACGTGATCGACACGAGCACGGGGCAGCTCATCAAGAAGATCCCTGTCGGCGACGGCCCGCACGGCCTGGCGATCTTCCCGCAACCCGGCCGCTACAGCATGGGCCACACCGGCAACTACCGCTGAGCGTCCCGATCAGCCGGTGGTCAGCTGGACGACCGTGGCGACGGGTGCGCGGTCCGTGCCCTGCCCGCCGACGAGGTACGACGTTCCGCCGATCGTGGTCACGGCGGCGTCGGTGACCGGCGCAGGAAGCGTGCCCGCGAGGGTGACCGCCCCACCGGCGGGGTCGAAGCGGAGCACCTGCGCCGACACCTGGTTGTTCACGAACCCGCCGAGCACGTACACCTGTCCGCCGATCTCCACCGCATTCGCGTGCGACAACGGAGTCGGCAGCTGGCCGACCACGCTCACCTGTCCGGACGCGGGATCGATCTTCTGGATGGAGCGCGTGTCGCCGCCGGTGGCGTTGGTCACTCCCCCGAACACGTAGATGGCGCCGCCGGCGACGGCTGCCGCCGGGTAGCGCACGGGCTCCGACAGCGAGCCGAAGGTGCGGTAGTGCGCGCCGTCGTCGCTGACGAGCACGTTCCGCGAGATCTGATGACCGTCGAAGCCGCCGACCACGTACACCTTGCCGCCCAGCGTCACCGCGACGTGGTCCGAGAGCGGACCGGGCACACTCCCGACGATCTTCCCGGCGGACCCGGCCTGGAACGACTGCACCGACGCGCTCCCTTCCTCGCCGGTCCCGCCCGCGATCACCGTGAATGCCCCGTTGACGAACGCCCCGGCGGCGTCGTGCACGGGCTGGACGAGCGTGCCGAGCGTCTGCGACGCGCCGTTCGACGGGTCGACGCGCACGACGTTGCCGGTCGTCTGCCTCGACGCGTCGAGACCGCCCAGCACGACGAGGTCCTTCCCGTCGGTGAGGGCGACTTCGCGCGACGACGGCGACGGCAGCTTCCACGGTGCCGGGCCGATCCGCAGCGCGGTGGCGCCGGTCGTCGCGGGCGCCGTCGTCCGCGGCGACGTGGTCGCGGGCGCGCGCTTCGTCGCGCTCCCGCCGCCGCCGCTCCCGCCGCACGCGGCGGCGAGCAGCGCGAGCGCGCCGAGCAAGGCGACACGATGAACGGCCGGGCGCACGACGGCACCCTTGCACACGAAACGCGAGCGGCCCGAGTCGAGGCCGAAGGCTACGATCGGGTCGACCCGTGGGGAGCTCGGGACAGCCGGGCTGAGAGGGTGGCCGAGCCGATCGGCAGCGCCACCGACCCGTGGAACCTGCACCGGGTAATTCCGGCGAAGGGAGCCAGGGAGATCGTGGACGCGCCCCGCGTGGTGGCGTTGGTGTTCGCAGGTGGTGATCCCGTCGACGGGGACGTCGCGGCGCGCCTCCCGACCGACGCGGCGACGGTCGTGGCCGCCGACTCGGGTGTCGAGCAGGCGCTCGCGCTCGGGCGCGCGGTCGACCTCGTCGTCGGCGACTTCGACTCCGCCGATCCGAGTGCCGTCGATGCCGCCGTCGCCGCCGGCGCCGAGGTTCGCCGCTACCCGCAGGCCAAGGCCGCGAGCGACCTCGAGCTCGCGCTGCACGCCGCCCGCGAGGGAGGCGCGTCTCGGCTGATCGTCGTGGGCGGCGCCGGCGGGCGTCTCGATCACCTCCTCGCCAACCTGCTCCTGCTGGCGTCGCCGTCGTTCGCCGACGTCGACATCGAGGCGATGGTCGGCCGCGCCCTCGTCACGGTCATCCGTCACGTCGCCCGCCTCACAGGC